>LSQX01003164.1_pt2 | contig 52389 bp, 63 predicted proteins | sample 654561 | NCBI WGS metagenome assembly LSQX01 (sample SAMN04489861, study PRJNA283612) | anaerobic digester metagenome | isolation source: 4 biogas reactors fed with cattle manure at either 37C or 55C with and... | place: Denmark: Kongens Lyngby | collected 2014 | reverse complement strand
GCTCTGCCTTAGGCTTCGCCTTGGGCTTGGCCTTGGGCTTCTCCTCTTTGGGCTCCTCTGCCGCAGGTTCCTCCTCAACGGGTTTCTCTTCCAGGAGGTTCTTATCCACTATGGGGGCCGGCGTCTCATCGAGAAGCTCAGGGAATACCTGGGCAACCTCCGTCTTGGTGAGCACTTTGATCTCGTCCGGGAGCCTGGAATCCGATTCCATGATGTCCACGGTCACGCCGATTATGCCCATCTTGAGCTTGGCGGTCGCATATCCGCGTTCCATGAACTGCAGCTTCGGCTCTCCGCAGAACTTGATGTAGCCCTCTTTGAATTTCTCTCTCCTGTGCCTCTGGCCTGTGAGCTTGCCCGCAAGCATTATGTGGCATCCCTTGGCGCCGGAATCCATGATCCTGCGCACCGTGGAGTGCCCCGCCCTGCGGAAGTGCCATCCTCTCTCCAGAGAGAAGGCCAGCTTCTCAGCCATTATCTGCGCGTTGAGGTTGGGGTCCGCGACCTCGAGAACCTCGATCTTCGGATTCTCGAAGTTGAACTTGTCCTCCACTGCAACAGTCAGGTTCTTTATCGTCTGTCCTTTCTTGCCGATCACCAGACCGGGGCGCTCCGTGGTCAGTATAATACTGGTTCCCATGGGCGTCCTCTGAACGTCCAGTCCGCCGAAGCCAGCACGGCTGACCTCTTTCATGAGGTACTCCCTGAGGAGGACCCTGCGTATATTCTCGGCTATGAATTTCCTTTCGGATGCCATATTCACTCTGCCTCCTCTAATATTACCTCGAGGTTGACCGTCTCCTGGTTCCACTGGGTGGCTCTCCCGTGCGCCCTGGGCATGCGGCCGTGCATGGTCTGTCCCCTGGATGCGGATATGGTCGATACGAACATATTGTCCGCATCGAGCCCTTTGTACTCCGCATTGGAGACGGCGCTCTCGATCACACTCAGTATCGCCTCGGCGGCCTTCACCGGGTATCTTCCGGGTCCGGTCCCCTTCTTGTGGGAGACGCGCTTGTTGTACCTCTTCAGAGGTACTGCCTTCCTGAGGGATATGACATCCCCGAGGGCGTTGACCGCCTCCTCTACTTTCATGCCGCGGATCATCCCGCATATCTCGCGGGAGAACTTGGGGGATATGGGCAAGTCCCTTCCGATCGCTTTCGCGGACGTATCGGGATCAGATTCCATTGTGTATCCTGCCATACATTTCACCTCACTTCAGCGGCATGAACTTGGACGACCTCGTAGCACCGACACCGGGGCCGGAGTGCTGCGGAACCTTCCTTGTCAATACGAATTCTCCTACGAAGTGGCCGATCATCTCGGGCTTCACCTCTATGTCCTTGAATTCCTTCCCGTTGTACACGCTTATTGTCTTCCCGACGAACTGGGGGACTATAGGGAGGTCCTTGCGGTGTGTCCTCACCTTCTCTCCCTCCTCTGCCGCCACCACTTTGTCGAAGAGCATCTGCTGCTCGTAGTTAAGCCCGCGCAGATACGTCCTTCTGGACCTGGCAGGCATGAGCATCAGGACCTCGTCGAAGGGCATCTCTAGAAGCTCCTCCATTGTGTATCCACGATAGAGGAACTCCTTCTTCCTCCTTGCCTGGATCGCGCTGGCCTTCTTCCTCGACTTTCTCCTGGAAGCCTTCGCCGAGCCTGGTATTATCTTTGCTTTTGCCATTCAACTCACCTCTTCTTTTTCTTCTTCTGGGGGGACAGACGTCCTACCTTCTGTCCGGGCCAGGCGTTCCTGCTGACTGTGCTGGGGCCTCCGACGTGCGGGTGGCTGCCTCCTCCGTGCGGGTGATCGACGGGGTTCATCGAAACTCCGCTTACATGGAAGTTGTCCTTGGCGATCGACCTGTGGGTGTGGTGCTTCTTACCCGCTTTGGCAAGGGGCTTGTCGGTCCTTCCGCCTCCGGCGACCACGCCTACCACAGCGCGGCATTCGGGGTGGAAGTCCTTCATCTCGCCTGACGGCATCTGAAGAACGACTATGCTGCCTCTGCTTACCACCTGAGCCGATGCGCCCGCCGCTTTGACGAACTTGCCTCCGTCTCCGGGGATCTTCTCGATGTTGTGAACTGCCGTTCCCTCGGGTATTGCGGACAGCCTCATGATGTTGCCGACCGCTATCTCTCCGGGGCCGACGCTTATCCTCTGTCCCACGCTCATCCCTTCAGCAGCCAGCTGATAGTCGGCAGTGCCGTTGAAATCTACGACGGCCAACGGGCTGGATCTTCCGGGTGCGTGTATGAGGTCCGTGATGGTCCCCGCACCCTCATTGAATGCCGGAAGTCTCACGTCATCCACATGCCTGTGGCTGGGGGAGCGGTACCTGGGGGTTCCGCGGCCTCTTCTCTGGGGTCTCAATCTTTTTCCCATTTCAACACACCTCAGAATACTCCGACTCTCATTCCGACATCCTCCGCAGAGTAGCCGTCGGCGAGTTTGATGATCGCATGCTTACCGTCCTTCTGGATCCTGGTCCATATCCTCTCGACCTTGACCTCGAAGCTCTCCTCGAAGACATCCTTGATCAGGGCCTTATCCGCATCCCTGTGGACTATGAACTCGATCCTGTTGCCGTCAGTGAAGTTCTGCGTCGGGGTTCCCGACGTGTGATTCATGGACTTCTCTGTGACGAAGGGTCTTATGAGAACGTCACTGCGCCTCATTGGGTCCACCCCCCGATCTTCTCGAAGGCGGATCTGGTGAACACTGTCAGCCTGCCTGCGTCCCCTCCGGGAGCCAGAGTGGATGTGTTCAGGTTGCTGACGGCTTCGACCTCCACTCCCGGGAGGTTGTTGGCGCCCTTGGCGACCGGTGAATCCCTGCTTTCCACCACAATGAGTATGGACACGGGTGTGCGGTATCTCCTGTTCCTCATCTTGCCCTTCCCCGCACGGATCTTCGTACCGTACTTGGCGCGGTCCACATCATATCCGATTCCGAGGCTGTTAAGCGCCTCGTAGACCTCAGAAGTGGTCTGTATGTCCTGGAAGGCATCGTCCACCACAAGGGGGAACGTCAGTGTATCCTCGAACTGGTGTCCGCGCTGTTTGACGCAGTCCTTGCTGCCGGTTGCGGCCAGCGCAGATCTGCGGGCGAGCGCCAGCTCCTTGGCGTTGACCTTCTGGGCCCATTTCCTCTCCGGGACCGGCGGGTGCGCTCTGCGGCCGGACACGTTGTTGGGCGACTCGGCACCCTTGCTGCCGGATTTCAAACGCTGGACACGGGCCACTCCGCGGCCCTTGCCCCATGTGCTGACGGAGTGCCTCATACCGGCCTTGGGTGAGGGCCCGTAGGGCTGCCTCCCGTTGGCCGCAGCGGCCAGAACTGCCTTCTTTATGACATCAGGCCTGTAAGGTGTGCTGAACGCCTCCGGCACATCGATGTTACCGGAGACCTCTCCGTTGACGGAATAAACATTAGTCTTATTCATTTAGAATCACGCTCCCTGCTTCGACTCGGTCGAGACATACGTGACGCTGACCTCTTTGATCGCTTTCTTCGGGAGCCTCACGGGGTCCCTGAGCCTTATGAGCCTCTTGGTGGGTCCCGGGACGGATCCGTGCACCAGGATGTACTGGTTGGATACGACTCCGTAATTGAGGAAACCGCCCTTCGGGGTTATCTCAGCGCCTTCTGCGCCGATCTTCATAAGCTGCTTGTTGCACTCGGTCCTCTGGTGGTATCCGAGCTGTCCGGCCATGGGTACTGAGCCTCTCACGTATCCGGGCCTCTTGGGTCCCATGTTGGCTGCTCCGCGGCGGTGCTTGCTGTTCTTGTGAGAGAGCAGCTTCAGACCGAAACGCTTCGTGGAGCCCTGGAACCCCTTACCTTTGGTGACTGCGATGACATCTACGAAATCGCCTTCCTCGGCGAAGTCGGATATGCCGACCTCTGTCCCGAGAATTCCCTTGGCATAGGCGATCCTCTCATCGATCGTACCGCCTCCGATCCTGAGCTCCATCAGATCAGGGACCTTCTTGGGCACCCCTTTGACCATCTTGGGCTGGGTGTATGCCAGAACGCGGACGTCCTCGACCTCTACTCCGTCGTACTTGGAGAAGGAGGCCTCTGTGTGCGCCTTGGGAACGGAAAGACGCTTGGAGAGAAGCGGGTCCAGATCCTGGGCCCAAACCTCGCCGGCGGTCTTCAGTCCGTCCAGTCCGGACGCATAGAACCTTACTGCCGCTACCTTCATCGGAGGGACCTCCACAACCGTCACCGGTACCTGGAGCTCCATTCCGGAGGTCGTGCTCTTCACACGTTTGTCTATAGAGAATGCATGAGTCATACCGGCCTTGTAACCGGCGAATCCCTGGATCTTAGGGGCTCCGCTGCCCTCTGCCCAGGAATCCAGTCTCGGGGTCTGTGACTGCGCTCTTTTCCTCGGACCGTATCCCAAGGAACCCCTTCTCGGACGTCTTTTCTGTGCCATTTTACGCATCCTGCGAGAGTATCTTCGCTAATCTCGCGTTCTTCATCCGATTCTCACGCCCTGACCTCTGACCGTGACGCCGTATCTCACCCAGAACATTTTGTGCGGGTGAGAGCATGGGTTGCAACCGCATTGCCCGATGCGTCTGGTCAAACGCTGCGCGCGTTAATCTGTGCCGTCGTATGAACGACCTGTATATAAGAGTTCCCTCTTCCCTTTATACAGTATGAACGGGGCGGGTCACAGGCCCTTCTTGGCCTTGTCCTGTGCCCTCTTCTTACGGGCCTTGACATCGAACCCGGTAGCCTCTTCCACGAAAACATTGAGCTTCCTCTTGGCATCCAGGATCGCCTCGTCGGTCAGACCGTCCTTCGCGGATTCCGTGACCAGTTCCATTGAGGCCTTTGAGAGGATCTCCACCTCGATACGGGTCAGTATCCCGTATTCCGAGACGATTTTTTTACCCTCGGCTTTCGCATTGCCGAAGGTTTTCTTCATCATCTCCCTGAGGTTGTCCCCTTCGATTTTGCTGTACCATCCCTTCTTGATATCGTACTCTACCATGATTACCTACCTGCCAACATGAGTTCGTCCCTGATGCCGCGATCGATGTCCGCCGCCGTTCCCAGCATCCTCTCCGACTCGAGATACCTTCTCCATCTCGTTTCACATTCACAATGAACATCCATGCATCCGGTGTCCTGTGTGATGGAGAATTCATGAACTGCATCTAAAACCTTGCTGTCGCATGCTCCACAATTGTGGACCCCCCTTTGGGATCCGCCTCCCGAAGGAGAGGACATTATCCTTGCCTTGGTAACGGGGGCCGCCTTTGTTATCACTTCGGTCAGAGACCATATCCAGGGCGGACGGTAACTGCCTCTGCGCCACAGATGCTCGAGGTATGTTCCGCGCTGCACGTTCACGGGATTGACGGATATCTCATCCGAGAACGTATCGGCGAACGCTATCGATCTGAGCACATCCTCTATCGCATCGGATTCGGTCATGAACAGAGGCTTCAGAAGAAGATATGTCCTGACGCACAGTCCCGCATCCTTGGCGCATTCTCCCGCTCTGCGGGAATCCTCCGGCGTGAAACCTTTCCTCACGGACTTGGACAGCACGTCGGGATCCGAGGATTCAAGGCCTAGTGCCAGCGTGACGGTCTTAGGGACCTGTGAAAGAGACTCCCTGGTCACGTACTCCGGGCGGCTCTCGAAGAGTATGCGGGAGCATTCGGAGAACTCGGAGAATATCCTCTCCCTGACCTCCGGCGGGATCTCGTTGTCATCGAGGAAGCTGCCGGAAGTATAGATCTTCACGAACTTCTCCCCGCCGTACTTCCTCATGACCTCGTCGATCTGGCTCATCAGATCTTCTGTTGTCACTTCTGAAAGAGATGCCGAGCTGTAACCGCACATGGTGCAGCCGCCCTTCTTGGCCCAGGAGCATCCGCTGGTACGGAATATCGCCACCATGGCGTCCTCCTCCTGCCCCGACACAAGGTCCTTCTCCTTCCAGACGGCCTCGGGCCGGGATGCGGATCTCCTTTTCTCCATGAGAGTCCGATAACCGTTCCCGTTATATCTTTTGCCTCTCGGCCCTGAGCATGATTCTGAAAATCGTTTAATAGTGTAACCGACCATCAACCGATTCAGAGTCCAATGGTCAGAAGAATCGTTATCATAGGATCAGGAGCGGCAGGGCTTACCGCCGCTTCCGCTGCTCGGAAGAAGGACAAGGATGCAGACATAACTGTGATAACCGAAGATGAGCACATAGCCTATTCTCCGTGCGCTATCCCGTGGGCGCTTGAAGGTGTCTCCAGCTGGGATGACATCATAATGCACGATCCTGCTTTTTACAAAAAGGAGAGGAACATAGACATCATCACCGGGACGAGAGCGGACAGCGTGGACGGCACGGCCAAGAAGGTCGTGGCCGGAGGCAGAGAGCACATCTATGATTCCCTTGTCATAGCAACCGGAGGCACCGTTTTCGTGCCCCCTGTCCCGGGAAGGGATCTGAAGAACGTATTCGTGGTCAGGACCGTCAGGGACGGTCTGGCCATAGAGAAGGCCATGAAGGACTCGAAGAGGGCCGTGATATGCGGTGCCGGAGTGATAGGCCTTGAGATGGCCGTCGCCATGCGCAGGAAGGGCATGGACGTCACGGTCATAGAGATGATGAACCAGGTCATCCCCCGTATAGCGGACCCGGATATGGCGGAGCCTGTGCAGAAGCACCTCGAGAGCATGGGCATAGAGATCGTCCTGAATGCTCCCGTCGAGGGTGTGAAAGGGACCGAAAAGGCCGAGGGGATCACCGCGGCCGGCAAAGATTACGATTGCGACATGGTCATATTCGCCACCGGCATACGCGCCAATCTTGACCTGCCGAAGATGCTCGGTCTCGACCTGGGTCAGCTGGGAGCCGTGGCGGTATCGCCCACCATGCAGCCCTATGTGAGAGGCCGTCTGCAGAAGGACATATTCCTCGCAGGCGATGTGATACAGTGCCAGTCGGCCCCGGGCAACGGACCCGCGATGAGCCAGCTGGGCTCGTCAGCTCTGAAGCAGGGTCTTGTGGCCGGCACCAATGCCGCAGGCGGCAATGAGACGATGGGCCCCGTATGCAGCCCCTGGATCAGCAGGATCGGAGATCTTGAGATCGGAGGCACAGGACTCTCGCGGAGCCTTGCCGGATGGTACGGGATCGAGAGTGTCGAGGGCAAAGCAGACGGATCCACAAGAGCCAGATACCACCCCGGAGGGAAGATGCTGACGGTCAAGATATCCGCAGATGCATCATCCCACAGGATAATAGGCGCCCAGATACTGGCGGGAGAAGATGCCAACGGGCGCATCAATTGGATCACCGACATGATAGCCAGGGGGGAGACTGTGGAGAACCTCCTGTCATATGCAGAGAATGCATACTGTCCGCCCACATCAATGGTCAGGGACGTTGTTCTGTCCGCAGCCGAAAACCTCCGCGATAAATTCAAAAAGGTCATTTGATGGAGTACGAAGAATACAAATCGATATACAACCGCCTTAACAAACCAGAGGACGTCAGGAAGATGCTCGGCGAGGGGTATGATTCCAGGCTTGTCAAGACCCTGTATGTTCAGAAGACCAGCAGGGACGTCAAGAAGAGATTCCATGTGGTGAAGAACCATACCCGACAGATGCTGAAGGACTGGAGGAACGGCCACAGCCTCATGGAAATATCCGAGAAGTGGAAATTCCCTCCGATACTCACTTCCATGTTCATATTCCAGGAAGACGGAGCATCGAAGAAGGAATTCTGGTCATATATCCGCGATCCGGATTCTCTGAACAAGAGAACTGCGCAAGAGATCAAGGAAGTGGTGGCCAATGATTACGTTTACTCCCCGGATGCCAACGAGGATCAGAGGCTCAGAGGGATCTGGGGCGAGGACCTCCTGACGGGATGGCTGGACGGCCAGGGCATAACATATCGTACGGAGGAGGACCTCCGCGGAAAGTTCCAGAAAACCCCGGATGCGCTTCTGGACGAACCGATGATGTTCGACGGCCGCAAGATCTACTGGATCGAGAGCAAGGCCTCATTCGGCGATAACATCGAATTCAGATTCAACGCCAGGAAGCAGCTGGTCCCGTATACCGAGATATTCGGTCCCGGTATCGTCGTCTATTGGGTCGGCTGCCTCAAGGACATGGAATGCCCCAAAGACGTGATCGTCGAGGACTACGGCATTCTGGAGAAGGTCCTGAAACCCTGCCCTCCTGAATGAGTCCGGCGTAAATATCCGGGCATTCAGATATGGAAGGAATGGTAGCGAGGAATCGATTTGAACGATTGGTCTCCGGGTTATGAGCCCGACGGGATATCCTGGCTACCCTACCTCGCTGTACTGACCTCTACCCAGCAGCATGTATAAAAATACTTTGCAAATCCCTCAGAATAGGTGCTTGAGTTTCAGGATATCCTGGATATTGCCCTTTACGGTTACCTTCTTCGTGATGAAGGCCTTGGTCGGCCTCAGGCTGCCGTCTATCAGGGCAGCCATGTTCTCCGGCGTGGATTTCAGGTATATGTCCGCCTCATCCAGGAGCCCGTCCCTGAAATCCTTGATCTCCGCATTCTCCAGCCTCATGCTGTAGGCCTCTGTTCCCAGATCGATGTTCACCGTCTTTTTGAAGACCGTCACCTCTTCTCTGGCCTCCGGGTCCTCCGCCATCTTCTTATGGAATTTGTCCACCATCTCCTGAATTCTGGGTCTCATGTTCATATAATTCACCAATCTGTTATCCTCGTATTCGCGGAAACAGAGAGCATGCGCTTCACAGGTTCCCACGAGTTCCTCGTGTGTTTCGGCGATACACCGTACCTTTTAATCCATTTTTCTATGAAATCCATAGTCTCGGCATCACTGGGATACCCGCTTCCTATGCTCACGCCGAATTCTTCCGATATCTCACCCAACATACGGTCCCGCGTCACCTTGGCAACGATGGATGCGGCGGAGACCACGGGGAACATATCATCGGCTCCGTGCCGGCCTATCACCTTCACGTTGCCCGTGAGCACGGACAGCCGGTTGGAGAAACCTGATTCATTGACCTCGGGGCAGTCTGCATAGATCCTGTTGATCTTCCTGTGACCCGCGGCCTCGGCGAACATGCTCATCTCTATCTCATTGAGGGATTCCTTGATGCGCCTGGCATCGATCTCTGCGGCGGAGACGACGACCACCGTATGATCTGCGGTACCCTCTATCTGCGAGAACATGCGCTCTCTGGCTCTGGGGGTCAGCTTCTTGGAGTCCCTGACGCCGATGGCCGCCAAGTCCCTGTCGTCATCACAGAAGACCGCTCCGACCACCAGGGGCCCCATGACCGAACCTCTGCCCGCCTCATCTATCCCGCAGAACATCACGGGTCATTCCTCCTGCGCATATATTGGTCCTTCGGACACCTACCTAAAACAATGTTGCTAAAAGATATCTTTAAATCAAGTTCAGCGTACACCTCAGTATGATTCCTGTCTGTGATGTGCAGAACAGAGAGGCCGATAACAGATTCGAGCTCACCAAAGTCGGAGTTACCGGGGTGAAGAAACCCGTATCGGTCAAGAGAAATGACAAGGAGAACGGCCACAGCGGCACGCTCTCCTGCACCATAGACATATTCGTGGACCTTCCCGCCGTGCAGAAGGGATCCCACCTCTCGAGGAACCTCGAGGTGCTCCGAGAAATAGTCGAGGAGAGCGTGAAACAGCCTGTTTCCGGGGTGGAGAACCTGGCGGCGGACATGTGCAGGAAGCTCCTGGACAGACATGAGTACGCCAGCACAGCAAACGTTCGCATGGTTGCCGATTATTTCAAGAGCAGCCGGACCCCGAACGGCAGGGATACCCTGGAGACCTATACCCTGATGGGAGAGAGCACGTACAAACGCGGACAGAAGATCAGGAAGACCCTGGGGGTGAAGGTCATAGGCATGACCGCCTGCCCGTGCGCCCAGGAAACAGTAACGGAGACACTGAAATGCTCACGGGACTGGCCTGTCATGTCGCACAACCAGAGGAATGTCTGCACCGTCATCCTGGAGATGGATGAGGATATCAATGTGGAAGCAGACCTGCTGATAGATCTTGTGGAGGGCGCTTTCTCATCACCAACCTATGAGCTCCTGAAGAGGGACGACGAGGCGGCTGTTGTCATCAATGCCCACAAGAACCCAAAATTCGTAGAGGATGTCGTAAGGGATGTCCTCAGGCTGCTGGTGGAGGAATTCACGGACCTGCCTGACAACATCGGGGTTACGGTGCGCAGCGAGTCCGAGGAATCGATCCACAAGCACAACGCCTTCGCTGAGAGGAAGGCTGTTCTTGGGGATCTGAGGGCCTAGAGCAGGCTCTTTGCTTCGGCCGGATCTATTTCAAGTGCCATGAGCATGTACTTGAGGGCTTTCCTCACGAACGGCTCTCTGGCCTTGGGATCCTCCATTATCTCGCCGTAGGATGCCATGGCATGGTCAAAATAGGTGACGGCGAACTCAGAGTACAGAGCTGATGCTCTGGACTCGTCAGCTGCGGCCGCTTCGAGATAGGCGCTCTCCGCCTCATCGTACTTATTGATGGATATGCAGAACTGCCCGTAGGATTGGTAATAATCAGCATTCTCAGGATCCAGTTCGATGGCGTCGTTGTATGCATCCATTATCTCATCGTTGGAGATCTTGGCACCGAACATCCCGGAGGCCAGACTGCCGCATTCCGCTTTATAGTACCAGCACTCAGGTTCATCGGGGTTCTCCGCACACAACTTCTTGAACTGAGAATACGCCTTCTTGAAGTCGCCCTCATCCATTGCTTTCATGCCTGCTGCGAGCTTCTTTCCAAGGTCGTCGGCCATATCTATCACGCTTCATAACCAGAAGGTCATTTTTAACTCTTTCTCGGTAATCCCGTTTCTTTGCGGTTCACCATGAAGATCCGGAAGCGGAGAACGGAGTCCTTTTCTCTGACCGCCGCAGAATATCCTCCGGCGTCCGGGAATAATCGTATGCTCGATCGACTCGGAATTCGCTTACGGTACTAATATATCCGAATTGAACAATCAGCCAATCGGTCTTCCATGGACAGAGAAACAGTGATAAGAGTCGCACGGTCGGCTCACCTAGAACTGACTGAAGAGGAGATAGAGCTTTACCGCAGGGATCTGGAGGAGATCCTGGATTACTTCCGGGTCCTGGACGATGCTCCGTCCTCGGATGATCTTCTCGTGAATCCCGTGGAAGTGACCGACGTCCTGAGATCCGATGAACCTCACATGGAGATCCCCGCCGACACCCTGCTGGAGGATGTCAACACCTACGAAAGGTACGTCAGGGGGCCGAGGGTCCAATGATCGACCTCTCGAAGCTCCCTGCGATCAATGAGAGATATCGTATGTTCTCCGAGATAACATCGGAAGCATCCGCGGATGCAGAGTTCGCATTCTCTGCCAAGGACAATCTTACCGCTGTGGGATTCCGGGCCCGTGCCGGATCTGCCATATTGGAGGGATACGAACCTGTGTTCGATGCCGCCTGTGTCGAGAAGATGAGATCCGCAGGCGGATTCCTGGTAGGGAAGACGAATATGGACGAATTCGGGTTCGGTTCCTTCTCTGTGAACTCCGCCTACGGGGTGCCGAGGAATCCGTACGATGCCGAGAGGTCCTGCGGAGGATCCTCGGGCGGCGCAGCCTGCGCCGCCGCCGTGATGGACGGACATGTGGCACTCGGCGTTTCCACCGGCGGGTCGATTGCGTGCCCGGCATCATTCTGCGGAGTGTACGGTATGGCCCCCACATACGGACGCGTTTCGAAGCACGGTCTGATTGATTACGGTAACTCGATGGATAAGGTGGGCATACTGTCCGGAGATGCGAAGGACCTCGGGAGATATCTTCCTGTGATATCTGGGGAGGACCGAAGGGATCCGACCTCGTGCAACCATCCTCCCCTTGCGAAGAAGTTCAGGAAGCTGAAGTCCGTGGCACTGGTCAGAAGCGAGACGAGCGCGGGAGTGGATGCAGCCATTAGAGCTGCGGAAGAGGAGCTCAGGAGCATGTCTGTGGATGTGGAGGCCGTATCCATGGACACGCTCAGATACGCTCTTCCCGCATACTATGTCCTGGCATCAGCAGAGGGTTCCACCAATATCGCAAGGTACTGCGGCCTGAGATACGGCAGGCAGGACGGCGACCTCTCCATGAAATTCGATGATTACTTCACAAGCATGCGCTCGCAGTATCTGGGAGAGGAGACGAAGCGGAGGGTCATACTCGGAACATTCACCCGCATGTCAGGCTTCCGTGACAAATATTACGCCAAGGCCCTGGGCGTCAGGAATGCGATAATCTCAGAGTACAAGAAGATCTTCGAGAGATTCGATGCCGTGCTCACACCGACGATGCCGTTCATATCCCCGAGATTCGATGAGATATCCGGCATGTCCGCCCTGGAATCTTACCGTGCGGATGTGCTCTCGGTTCCTCCGAACCTCTCCGGTCTGCCTCATGTCTCGATGCCGTGCGGCTACTCCGAGGGGATGCCCGTGGGCATGATGCTCACCGCGGACCACTGGAACGATGACATGCTTCTGTCCGCGGCAGAGGATTGGCAGGATCGGTTCACGGCGATACCTCCGGAGGTGTCATTATGAAAATAGGATTGGAGGTCCATGTCCAGCTTCCTACCAGATCCAAGATGTTCTGCTCATGCCCCACCGAAGGCGATGCGGAGCCGAATACGAGGATATGCCCCGTTTGCATGGGATTCCCGGGATCCAAGCCCTCACTCAACGGAGAGGCTCTGAAACTGGGACTTAAATTGGCGAAGATGCTAGAATGCAGCATTCCCGACACCACCTGGTTCTCGAGGAAGATCTACTTCTATCCGGACCTGGCGAAAAACTTTCAGATAACGCAGCAGGAAACACCGGTCGGATTGGGCGGCGTCTATATGCTGGGCGATAAGCCGATAAGGATCACCAGGATCCACCTGGAGGAGGATCCCGGTAAGATCAAGAGGACCTCGGACGGTTCCTCGCTCATAGACTACAACCGCAGCGGAATACCTCTGGCAGAGATAGTCACCGAACCGGATATCTCGTCCCCTGCAGAAGCCAGGAAGTTCCTGGCCTCGCTTCTCGCAGACATAAGGCACACCATAGACCTGGAGCCGGACAGTGAGAGGAGCGTCCGCTGTGACTGCAACATATCCGTAGGCAAGGAGAGATGCGAGGTCAAGAACGTCACCGGCCTGAAGAACGTCGAGAGGGCTCTGACCTTCGAGGTCGTCAGGCAGACCAAGATCCTCAGGGCCGGCGGGAAGATAGAGAGGGAGACAAGGCACTTCGATGAGGAGCGCAAGGTCACCACCTCCGCCAGGAAGAAGGAGTTCGAGGCGGATTACGGATACATAAACGAACCTGACCTGGGAACGTACCACATAGCCAGGATGGCTTCCGAGATAGAGAACAAGGAGACCCCCATGGAGATGGCGGTCCGCTTCGAGAATGATTACGGCATGACCGCGAAAGCCGCCAGGCAGATCATCTCCACCGACATCAGACTGGCCGGGTTCTTCGAGGATCTGGCGGCCGCCACGGATACCGAGACCGCGAAATGCCTGGTGTCGGGTGTCGTGAGCTCGAACTGGAAGGGCTTCGAACCCACGAAGGGAAGCCTTGATGACATAATCTCCATGGTGAGAAGATTCAAAGAAGGGAAGATCACCGATGTGGAATGCAACATGAGGGTCCGCTGCATAATGACAGGTGACGAGGACACATGCAGGATTTGCTCTGAGGATCTGGATAAGATCGTCGGACGCGCATTGGACGAGAATCCCTCGGTCATAGCAGACTATGCCGCGAATGAGAAGGCGGCGAACCGCATAATCGGGGCCGTCATGAAGGAGACCGGCGGAACGTACTCTTCAGCGGAGATAGTCTCTGCCGTCAGGCGCCTGATCACAGAGAGGCTGTGATCACAGATCGTCCAGATCATCCATGGCCAAGGACAGTATCTGCAGCTCCTCCAGCTTGTCGTCGTCCACCTTGGCGGGTGAATCATCGAAGAGGGACTGAGCCCTCTTGTTCTTCGGGAACGCTATGGTGTCGCGTATCGTCTCCTTGCCTGTGATCATGGCTATCAGCCTGTCGATGCCGAGTGCTATCCCGCCGTGGGGCGGCGCACCGTAGCGCAGTGCCTCAAGGAAGAAACCGAAGTCCTTCTCGATCTTGTCCGCGGACATGCCCAGCATCGAGAATGCTTTCCTCTGCATCTCCGGATCGTTTATCCTGACGGACCCGGAGCCCAGCTCACTGCCGTTCAGAACCAGATCGAAAGAGCTTCCCATGACATTATCATCATCAAGGGAGGAACGGGGCTTGACGAACGGGTGATGGAATGTCGTGAGCCTTCCGGAGACCGGATCGGTCTCGAAGAGCGGACAGTCCACCAGCCATGCGAATTCGAATACGCCCTCAGGGATCAGACCCAGGTCCTCGGCGAGTTTCAGCCTTACCTGTCCCGCTCCCTCCTGGGTCGCCTTCTCCGGGCCTGCGAACAGGAACAGCAGGTCCCCGTCTTTGATGTCCAGTTTACCTATGAGATTCCCGATGACCTCGGGACTGAAATATTTCACGATGTTGCTGTCAAGGGTCCCGTCCCTGGCCCTCATCCAGGTGAGACCTCCGAGACCGACCTTCTTGGCATGCTCTATGTAACGGTCGACCTCGTTCCTGCCTATTTTTTCCGCAAGGGCCGCTTCGATCCTTATCCCCAGGATTATACCGCCCTTTGAGATTATCCTGCGGAAGATCTCGTAATCTGCCTTCCCTGCGATGTCCGTGACATCATTGAGCCTGAGACCGAATCTGAGGTCGGGCTTGTCGGAACCGTAGGACCACATGGCCTCTTTGTAGGAGATCCTTCTGAACGGTGTCTCCAGCTTCTTGCCGTAAAGACCTTTCCATACGTGTGCCAGCATGCCCTCTATGACATCTTGGATGTCCTTCTCATCCACGAAGGACATCTCCATGTCCAGCTGAGTGAACTCAGGCTGCCTGTCTTTCCTGGAATCCTCATCCCGGAAGCACCTGGCTATCTGATAGTAACGGTCCATACCGCCGACCATGAGCATCTGCTTGAACAGCTGCGGAGACTGAGCCAGCGCATAGAATGTGCCGGGGTGGACCCTGGACGGGACCAGATAGTCCCTTGCGCCCTCAGGGGTGCTCCTTCCCAGGATAGGGGTCTCGATCTCCAGGAATCTCTGGGTCTCAAGATACTGACGCGCGAAATGCATGAATCTGCTCCTGGTCTCCAGGGTGCGGATCATGTCCGTCCTCCTGAGGTCCAGGTATCTGTACTTCATCCTGATGTCCTCGCTCGGAAGGACGCCTTCCTTCTGGTCGCCCACCTCAAGCGGCGGGACGTCGGACTTACCCAGGAGCTCGGCCGATGTTATCAGGACTTCCACGTCTCCTGTGGGATTCCGTTCATCCTCCGTGCCTTCCACTCTGCTCCTGACCGTGCCTCTGATGGAGACGGCTGACTCGCGGGTGAAGGACCTCATCGTCTCTGCCAGCGCCTCTGCATCCGCATCCTTGGAAAGATCCTCCGGATCAAAGACCACCTGGGTTATGCCGTATCTGTCAGCGAGGTCGATGAATGCCACCCCGCCGTGGTCCCTGGAGAATCTTACCCATCCCTGGAGGCACGCTTCCGTACCTATGTCAGACGTTCTGAGCTCTCCGCAGGTGTGGGTTCTTTTCATTTATTGCATCCTCTGAAGCTTATGAGTCAGCAAATAATGGCGTGTATTAAAATACTTACTCAGAGGAATCCGATTTCCCGTGCACATCAGGAATGAAATCGAACGGGTCCTTTATCATATTCAGGACAACTGACGTATTGGTCTTCTTGACGCCTTCTATCTCCAGTATGCCCTTCACCGCCGCCGAGAACTCGTCCCTGTCCGTGCATGCGATCCATGCGATGGAATCGCATTCCCCGGTTACATCGAACACCCCTATGACGTGAGGGAGCTCCCTGACAGCCTGCTGGACGCCCAGTATGTTGCCCTCAGCGTATATCTGAACTATGCCCATGAACTCGAATCCCATGCGCATATAGTCCACTTTGGCCCGGTAGCCGGTTATTATGCCCTTCGATTCCAGATTCTTGACCCTCTGTATGAGGGTCGTCGGATGTATTCCGAGCTGTTTGGCCAGCTGCCTGTAGGAACCTTGGCTGGAAACGCACATCAGCTCAATTATGCGCCTGTCTGTCTCATCGAAATCCCTGATGTCTGACATGTTACGTTTCCCGAGTGCGTCTCCTAGGTTTTATCGCATATTTATTAAATCTTACAGCCAATCCCGAGCCCGGTAAAGGATATGACAGAGGAGATTTTCGCATTTGACGGGTATCTGACCGAATTCGAGGCAGTCGTCTCTGCGACCGACGGCGACTGGGTATCTCTGGATTCAACGGCATTCTACCCCGGCGGAGGAGGACAGGCGCACGACACCGGGACCCTCAGAGGGAAGGCCGTCGAGAAAGTGGAAAGAAGGGGGGACGGGATCTGGCACCTCTGCCCCGGCCACGGCCTTGAAGAGGGGGACAAGATCTGGTGCAGCGTCAACTGGGACAGGCGCTACGAGCTGATGAAGGGGCACACCGCCGAGCATATGCTCTTCGGAGCCCTGAACCGTCTGGTCCCGGATATGAACATCGTCAAGATAGACATAGAGTACGATGACAAGTATGTCATCGTCGACAGGGATGTGGATTGGGACATCATATCGGACGCCGTCGCATCGGTGAATGCCGCGGTGGGCGAGGACCTGTCGGTGATCAGGAGCTCCATGGACAGGGATGACCCTGAACTGGAGCACATAAGGGCGAAGCTGGACAGGATAGAGGGCAACAGGATCTCCGTGGTGGAGATCGACGGTTTCGATATCGCGGCATGCGGAGGCCTCCATGTGATGGAGACGGGAGAAATAGAATTCGTATTCGCGGACAGGAAGGTCTCCTCCGGGAAGGAGGGCTACGCCATTCATTTCAAAGTGGGATCGGCAGCGAAAAAAGCATCCTCGGATCTTGCCTACGGCTGCCTGAAGATATCCGAGGCACTCAACAGCAAGCCCTCGGATGCAGAGAAGGCTGCTGCCAATGTCCTATCAGAGCTGAACGACGCCAGATCCATGCTGAAGAAGGCGGGCAGGGCCCTCGTCAACACCGCCGGGAAGAAGGATTTCGAAGGAGTCACCATCAGATACGGCGTCCTCCCTGCGGACACGGACGTCCTGGCAGAGGCGGCGGAGAGATGGAGATCCGAAGGGCACATAGCTGTGCTCGCAACGGACTCCGATCCGTCTTCGGTGATACTGGCCTCCGGGGATGCGAGGATCGACTGCAAAAAGATCCTGGCAGATGCCCTGTCCTCGGTGGGAGGCAGAGGCGGCGGGAAGAAGGAGTTCGCCAGAGGAGGATTGACGAAGGGAGCCGACCCCTCTGATTTCGTCAAAAAGGCAACGGACGCCGTTCAGAGAGCCTTATCTAGCTTGTAGACCCTCAAAGGATATAAGTTCCTTCAGTATACGAGGGGCTATGGCAGGAAGAGGCATGAACCCGCGTCAGATGAAGCAGGCCATGCGCAAAATGGGCATAAGCAATGAGCCGATGAGGGGTGTCACTCAGGTGATCATCAGGACCGCCGACAAGGAGTACGTCTTCGATTCACCGGATGTCAACATAATGACTGTACAGGGACAGAAGACCTATCAGTTCACCGGGGAGCCGGCGGAAATGCCTCTCGGAGAGGCGGCAGCGCCGGGGATGCCGGAGGAAGATATAGAATTGGTCATGTCTCAGACGGGATGCGGAAGGGATGCCGCTATCAAAGCCCTTGAGGAGAATGACGGACAGCCCGCAGAAGCGATCCTGCAGATAATGACCGGGTGATACACATGTGCCTTGCAGCCCCAGGAAAATTGATCTCCGTGGAAGGAGAGATAGGGAAGATAGATTTCGGCGGAACGATCAGAGAAGCCAACATCTCGATGGTAGAGGCGGAGATCGGCGACTGGGTCGTGATCCATGCAGGATTCGCGATACAGACCATGGATGAGGAGGAAGCGAAGGAGACATTAGAGCTCTGGAACGAATTCCTCAGCGCCGAGACAACAGAATTCAAGTGAATCTTAGAAAAAATTTATATACTTGTCAGCTATGGCATGTTTCGGCATGACGGCCACAGCGGCGGGGCAACACCCGGTCCCATTCCGAACCCGGCAGTAAAGTCCGCCCGCGTACCTGTCTGTACTGTATTGCGCGAGCGTACGGGAACACAAATACGCTGTCAGCCACTTTTCCTTTTTCTCTGACGAGCATACGCTCTGACCTTCCTGTGCGAGATCCGCAAGACGTGCAAGAACAGTACGTTATCGGCATCACAGGCACATACACTTTATAATTGAGGACAAAATATCCGACATGATGATACTCATCAAACTGGGCGGGAGCGTGATAACGGACAAGACGCGTTACCGCACATTCAACTCCGGGATCGTGAGCAGACTCTGCCGGGAAATCAAGGAATCCGGGAAAGAGGTCATGATCGTGCACGGCGCAGGATCTTTCGGACATGTTCTGGCCAAGGAGCATGATATAAATTCCGGTTTCAAAGAAGAGACTCAGATCCCCGCAGTCGCCCGGATCTGCTATGACGTACGGGAGCTCAACTCGATGGTCGTCTCGGAGCTGATCTCTGCCGGGATCCCGTCAGTGTCGGTACCCACGGGGTCCTGTTTCGTGATGGATAACAGAGATCTCATATTCGAGAATGATGAGCCGGTGCGCAGATTCCGTGATCTCGGAATCGTGCCCGTCCTCTTCGGAGATGTGGTCACCGACCGCAGCCTCGGATTCGCAATATGCTCAGGAGATCAAATAATGGAAAGGCTGGCCGATCTGTTTGATCCGGAAATGGTTGTATTCGTCTCAGACATAGACGGGCTCTATGATAAGAATCCCAAAACAGAGCGGGATGCAGTGTTATATGATGAAGTTGATAGCAGGGTGTTGAAAGAAGTGAGCACGAAATACGACGTCGATGATGTCACCGGAGGCGTCCGCGCCAAGATGGAATCAATGCTCAGGATGTGCTCCGGCAGCAGGTGCTGCGTACTGGTCAACGGTAACGCAGAGGGGAGACTTCTGAAACTCCTGCGCGGAGAGAGGATCGTCTGCACAACGGCTAAGGGCGGAATATCATGACTCAGATGGAAAAGAGAAAGGCAGACCACATAGAGATATGCCTCAACAGGGAGATTCTCCCGGGATACAGATATTGGGATGACGTCTCCCTTATCCACGACGCTCTGCCCGAGATCGATCTGGATGAGATAGATACATCCGCCAGGGTTCTGGGCAGGAAGCTCAGTATGCCGTTCATAGTGACCGCCATAACAGGCGGGTTCGAAGGGGCGGAGATCATCAATGCGAACATAGCAGAGGCCTGCGCTGAGATGGGCGTCGGAATGGGCGTAGGCAGCGAGAGGGCCGCCATAGAGAGGATAGATACCGCGTCCTATGAGATAATCAAAGATTACGATGTTCCCTTGGTGATAGGGAACGTAGGCGCACCTCAGCTGATCCCGCAGAAAGGGAAGAGAGCCTACACAGCGGCAGATGTGGCAATTGCCAGGGACCTCATAGATGCAGATTATGTCGCAATACACCTTAATTTCCTGCAGGAGGTTGTGCAGCCCGAGGGGGACACAAACGCCAAGGGATGCTATGATGCCATAAGGAGCATAGCCAGGGAATTGCCGATCATCGTCAAGGAGACCGGCGCCGGAATATCCGCGAAGACAGCCGCCAAGCTCTCCGCCATAGGCGTGGCCGCCATAGATGTGGCGGGAATGGGGGGCACCAGCTTCTCCGCTGTGGAGATGCACAGGGCCAAGGACAGAGAGGACACCATACGCGCTGAGATGGGCATGACGTACTTCGATTGGGGCATACCCGCTCCCGTCTCCCTCCTGGAGGCCTCTGCAGGCATACCGCTGATATCCTCCGGAGGAGTGGTGTCCGGACTGGATGTCGCCAGGTCCATAGCGATGGGCGCATGCTGTGCCGGTGCGGCGGGACTTTTCCTAAAAGCGGCCACTGAATCCTCGGAAGCGGTGGTCAGCATTCTTGAACTGATAAGGGAGGAGCTTAAAACTGCGATGCTGTTGACAGGCTCCCCGAATATAGAAGCGCTCTCCGATGCAGACTACATTGTGACGGGAGAGACGCGTAAATGGATGGAAGGCCTGAAATGACCGACGTCGAGAAAATATTGAAGCGAATGTCCAGCGAGCTCAGCGAGCCGATCGAATCGTATATCGAAGATGAACTGCCAGATAATCTCATCGAGGCGGCAAGACAGTACCCTTATGCAGGCGGCAAGAGGATGAGACCTGCCATGGTCATAGCCGCATGCAGGGCGGTCGGAGGGGACGGGGAGAAGGCCGTACCGCTTGCAGTCGCCATAGAGTACATACATAATTTCACACTGATCCATGATGACCTCATGGACGGCGATGAGAGACGCCGCGGCATGGTGACGTCTCACATCAAATACGGTATGCCCACGGCAGTATTGGCGGGGGATGCATTGTTCGCCAAGGCCTTCCAGATAATCGCCGGTCTGGATACGGACGGTGAGACGATCAGGGATGTGCTGAGCGTGGTTTCCCAGTCCGTCTGGGACCTGGCCAGAGGCCAGCAGATGGATATAAACAACGAGAATGGGGGCGAGGTCACTATGGAAGAGTACATAGAGACCATCAGGCTGAAGACCAGCGTCCTCTTCGCTGCCGGCGCCGCAGGAGGCGCAATGGTCGGAGGCGCAAGCAAGGAGGTCGTGGACGCCATACACGGTTACGCCATGAACCTGGGCGTCGCATTCCAGATGTACGATGACATCCTGGGCATAGTCGGGGACCCGGCGGTCACCGGCAAATCATCCGGCAATGACATACGCAAAGGGAAGAGGACTGTCATCGTATGCCATGCTCTGAAGAACATAGCCGACAGGGCGGACCTTCTGATCTTCCAGGACATCCTGGGAAAGGCAGATGCCACCGATGCGGAGATAGATGAGGTCAGGAGCATACTCAGAAGAGCCTGCAGCCTTGACTATGCCGTAGTGACCGCAGAGGAATATATCCGAAGGGCCGTCGAATGCCTGGAGATACTGGAGCCTTCAGAGGATAAGGACTTCATGATCGCTCTGGCCGAGTACACGATGACCAGGAACCTCTAGTCAGAGATACCGTTCTCCGTTATGGAGTACTGGGCCTTCCGGCCCTCCGGTATGCTGCGGTGCTTCACCATGACAGCGACCCTGCGGCCGTTCCCTTTCTTCTCCAGGCGTATTATCGTCTTGGCATTGTGATGCATCGCATGCCCGCCGAGGAACTCTATGGTGCCGGCGCCTATGTTCGTGTACACCTGAGAGGTGAGCAATACGGCCACATCGCTCTTCCTGGCTGCATTCAACAGCATCTCCGTCTGCTTCACGAACTCATTCCTGACAGATGTATCATCTGATTTCAGACGATAGTACATCGTCATGGAATCCACGATTATCATGCCGATCTTATCATTGGCCTCGGCGAGACGGACCACCCTCGCTATCCTGTCGATCTGCTCCTCGAAGCTACGGACCTGAAAGACCAGGAGGTCCTTGCGGGAATCCTCTCCGGAGGATATCTGCTCTATCCTCTCTGAAGACAGGCCCTCTGTATCCACATAGGCCACCTTCTTGCCCTCTCTTTCGATCAGACTGAAGGCCGCCTGAAGGCATATGTTCGTCTTGCCTGTCCCGGCTTCGCCGTAGAGCAGGGTGACGCTCCCGCATTCTATGCCTCCTCCCAAAAGGTCATCAAAGGAGTTGGATCCCGTACTGAGTCTTCGCACAGATGAAAAAGAGTAAAGGGGTTGATAAAGGTGTTTAACTGAAGACTCAGTTCTTGTCGTCCTTATCGTCCGATGAGGTCTCCTTGACCGACTTCACTTCATCCAGTCCGTATGCGGTGTCCGTCTGATACTTCTCACCCTTGAACATGTACACAGGGATCGCCAGAACGGCCATCAGTAAGAATATCACCAGGATGATGAGCACGATCGCCACGACAATGACTATAGCCACTTTGACCAGGGATTCCAGAACATCGGGCGTCATTATCACGTACACTACGAGGGCCACCAAGATCGCGGCGCACAGTACCAGCAGTATCCCCGACAGGGTCGTGGATATTCTCTTCTCATTCGTTGCTTCCATTTTAATCCCTCAGCTCTGCGGCATATACTGAAACAGGGAAGCCGCAAGTTCCGCCAGTGTCATGGATTGTATCACGATCTTCCCGGGCCCGGTCAGAGTCGTGACGAAGAGCCCTTCCCCTCCGAAGAGGGCATTCTTGAATCCGCCCGTTGCCGCTATGTCGTACTTCACGGTCTCCTCCCACGCTACGGCGTTGGCGGTGGATACCTTATACTGCTCCCCCGGTTTGAGATCGACGACGTTGAAGTCACCGCAGGCGGACGCCCATGCGACACCTTTGCCGCTGAGCCTCTGAAGGACCAGTCCCTCCCCTCCGAAGAAGATGCTGCCGAGCTTCTTCTGGAACCCTATGTCGACATCGACTCCGGGATCGGAGGCCAGAAATGCACTTCTCTGCAGAAGATAGGTCCTCGTGCCGTCGAGCTTCAGATCGATAATCTTGCCGGGGACGTTGCCTCCGAGACCGACGACCCCTGTGCCCCCTTCACTCCTGAAATTAACCAAGAAGAAGGATGCCCCTGATATCGATCTCTTGAGCCCTTTGAACAGACCGCCTTCCATCTTGGCCTCCATTCTCATGTTACCGCTCATATACTTGAAGTTCCCGGGCGTGGCTCTTATGGTCTCGTCAGGATCAAGCTGAATATTGACAAATTGTAGGTTATCTCCGGTGATGGTGTATCTCATCTTCACCCTCCCTGTTTAAAACATTTTTGTTATAGGATAAAAATATGTGTATGGTGAGGCATCACGGGGCCGATGGATATCGTGATAGGCAAAGGCGCAGAAGCGGTCATCACAGAGGCTGTATTCCATGGCAGAAGGGCCGCGGTCAAGACGCGGGTGCCCAAAGGATACCGTCACCCCGAGATCGATGACAGGATCAGAACCTCCCGGATCAGGAAGGAGGCGAAAGTCATGAGAGAGGCCCGGGCTGCCGGTATCAGGACCCCCGTTATATATGATATCGATCTGCGGGAGGGGAGCATCACGATGGAGCTTTTAGAAGGTCCGAAAGCCAAAGACATCATAGATTCCTCGGGGGATCCGCTGAAGGTGTGCAGCAGCATCGGTTCTGCCGTGGCCAAGCTTCATGCCGCCGGCATATGCCACGGGGATCTTACCACCTCGAACATGATCATCTGCCCTGACGGCAGCATAGGGTTCATCGACTTCTCCCTGGGAGATACCGGGGCGGATGTGGAGGCCCTGGGCGTGGATATGCATCTCCTTGAGAGGGCGTTCTCCTCTGCCCACTCTTCGGTTGAGAATGGATACCGGACCGTTGTGGAATCATACAGGGCGGATATGCCTGATGCACAGGCGATATTGGACAGAGTAGAAGTGATAAAAGGGAGAGCCAGATACACATGATCCTGAAAATCGTGACGTCCAATCCCGGCAAGGTCAGGGAATTCTCAGAGGCGTTCTCAGGCATCGGCCTGGGATTCGAGCATGTGCGCATACCGTATCAGGAACCGCAGGTGTCATCCCTGGAAGAGGTCGTGGAGGCAGGGATGAAGGAGCTCAGGGCTCAGGGCCTCTCAGACTTCCTGATTGATGATTCTGGCATGTTCGTGGACCATCTGAAGGGCTTCCCCGGGGTGTACTCCTCATATGTTCAGAAGACTGTCGGCAATGACGGTGTCCTGAAGCTCATGAAGGGAGTCTCCGACAGAAGTGCCAGGTTCGAATGCTGCATAGGATGCTGTGTTGGTGATGAGGTGATCACGGTCACAGGTGTGAGCCCTGGATTCATACTGCATGAGCCGAGAGGCGAGGGGGGATTCGGATACGATCCCATATTCAGTCCGGACGGCAAAATATCCTTTGCAGAGATGCCTCTGGATGAGAAGAATCTCATATCCCATCGCGGAAGGGCGATCGGGCTCCTCAAAAAGGAGCTCAGCACGAAAGGATTGATCTGAAGAATAGCCTTAATTACGAGCGGCGCATCATGAACCGCACGGGTCTGTGGGCTAGCTTGGTATACTTGTGGCTTTGGGAGCCATTGACCCCGGTTCAAATCCGGGCAGACCCACTACATCATCAGGCCGGTATACTCGATTTGAAAATCAATGACGGGATATCGAGAAAGAGGGACGATATCGTCAGGGGCATACTGATGCGGCATAATCCCTGAGATTCGATCGGAATCCGCATTCGTCTGAGATGTGCCAGCATATCTTTTTAAGACAACCGGATCCTGCTGATTTGATGAAATGTTTCATAAAGATCGAAATAGAAACCGACTGTTATGAAAAAAGGACAATTAATGAATCCGTAAAACCTGTCCCGCAGACAGAGCTGTGTTAAAATGAACGGGAAAGAGACATACGACAAGCTAAAGGAGATGGCCTTCGGTGAAGGGATCGATCTTTTCAGGATAGCGGATGCCGATTGTTTTCTTGACAGTGAATATGAAGGGAACAGGCCGCAGGATTTCCTTGAGGACGTGCGTTCAGTCATAATCATAGGGTCGGTTGTACCCAACGGGGTCGTGGACCCGCTGCCGAAGGGAAGGAGCCAGTACACCAATACGCTGATGGCCGCAACGGCTCTTCTGAGAGTCGCCTCATTCAAACTGGCCCGTTTCATAGAGAGGACTGGGCACTGGGCGAGCATCGTACCGAACGAAGGAAGTGAGTTCGGATACTGGTATGCCGACAAGGATACTCTGAGAGCGGATCTCTCGGTCAAATGGGCTGCCTACTGCGCAGGAATGGGCAATTACGGCATCAACCAATTGCTGATAACTCCTGAATACGGTCCGAGGGTGAGGCTCACTGCGATCCTGACCGACATGGTCCTTGATTACGATGGGAAGAGCATGCCCCTCATCAGTGACGCATGCGGCGATTGCCGCCGTTGCATACAGGTATGTCCGGTGCAGGCGATCCATGAGGACGGTACATTTGAGAGGTTCAAATGCAAAGAGTATATGTTCAGCGAGCTGGGAGGATTGCGATGCGGATTATGTCTGAAGGTCTGTCCGCCCGGTTCCGGCAATCCCTGAGAAATACAGAGTTTCAGAATCCCGAAACAAAGTTGTCCTATATAACCGAATATGGGCACGGAGAGGCCTTTCTCCGCCCGGGAACACGGAACGTGTAAATACTGGATGCGCCAGTTCTTCCGCTCGTGATTGTTGAATGGGTCTACCTTCTGGTGGCAGGGCTCCTTGAGCCGTGCTGGGTAATTGCTCTTGAGAAATCAGACAGATTCAGGAAGGTCCCCTGGGCGATAGCAACGGTTGCCATATTGATCGCCAGCCTTTACCTCCTGTCTCTTTCCATGGCCCTGATCGGCCCCGGGACATCCTATGCTGTATGGACCGGTATCGGGGCCGTGCTGACCATGGTGCTGGGTATAGTGATCTACAAAGAGCCGGCCGTCCTGGTCCGCATATCCTTCATAATGTTGATAGTGGCAGGTGTTGTCGGCCTCAATCTTGTTTCGGGGGCAGCGTGAATGAAGGAATGCAATAAGCTCTGGATGTATCTTCTGATAGCCGGCATATGCGAAATAATCTGGGCTGTCTCTCTGGGATACTCGGAGGGATTCACCATACCGTGGTACGCAGCGGCGGTCGTGATCTTCCTGTCCATAAGCATATATCTCCTGTCCAAGGCCATAAACGGCGGCCTCCCGGTCGGAACGGCCTATGCCGTATGGGTGGGCATAGGATCCGTGGGCACCATGGCCGTCAGCATCATACTGGGCAATGAGCCGGCAGCCCCTTTGAATATGCTCTTCGTGGGAGCGATCATAATCGGGATCATAGGATTGCAGGTCACATGCGGTGCGAAAGCACAGGATTAAAGGGTTCATTCTCCCTTACCTCTCCGCATGACAAAATTCGAGATAGGGGATACAGCTCCAGATTTCACACTGTCCTCGACAGACGGCGGGGATTTCAACCTGTACGGCGAATTGGAGAACGGGCCGGTATTGGTCAACTTCTATGTCGGAGACTTCGGTCTGAACTGCTATAACTACTCAGTCAGATTCGTAGAGCGTTACGGCGAGCTGTTGGATGCCGGCACCAGGATGGTGGGGGTCAATTCAGACAGTGCGGACAGCCACAGGAAATGGAAAGAACGCCTGGAGGCCCCTTATGATTTCCTTTTTGACGAGAACAAGAAAGTGAGCACAGAGTACGGCGCCATAGTCGGACCGGGGCACATGGTCACGGGCTTCACCAACAGGGAATTCTATCTCATAGGCGGAGACAGGAGGATAAGGTACATCTGGAGAGCGGATGTACCTAAAACGCTCCCTGATTTCGATGAGGTCCTTGAAGGAGTGAAGAAGGGACTGGCTCTTCAGTTCTGATCCTTGGTTTCGAGAAATGCTTCCTCCACGGTCAGCAGGGACGAGTTGCGGCCGGCATCCTTGCGGTCCCGTTTTATGACGAGACGCTTCTCGTGCATCGGAGAATCCAGGACAAGGGATTCATACTCCCCTCCTTCCCCGGTCACGCTGAGCCCGATCCTCTCTCCCGCTTCGATCAGCCTCTCCTTGCATGCGGCATCCAGCCTGCATCCCAAAAAGGTCTCGTCCAACCCCTCTGCGAAGGTCCCTACGATTATCGCCTCTATGCCGGCGGCCCCGATCTCGTCGTAAACCAGATTCTGATCCTTCCTCCAGAGGGGGGCGTAGACCATGAGACCCAGATCATCACAGACCGTATTGATCCTGTCCCATTGGTAGTCGGACCATATACCGCCCATTATCACTCCGTCCGCCTCCAATCCGCCGAGGACGTCCCTCAGGGCCTTCATGTCCCCGGCCTCCGTGCCGTCTGTCTCGGCTCCTTTGAACCTCATTCCCACAGCCTCGGCGATCAGGGGCACCAGCCCCGCATTCGGAGTGTGGAATATCCATGAGTCCCCTGCAGAGGAAATGCCGACCACGCAGCATATCTCGTGACCTGACTGATGAGCCAGGTACATCGCGAGAATGGAATCCTTCCCGCCGGAGCAAAGAGCGGCCAAGCGCATGAGCCCCTATGGACCAGCAGTAATTTAATCTCTTACAAGCGCAATCGGACCTCTCATGAGAATAGATGAGATGACCTCGGAGGATTTCCGTGAAGCTGTGATCAAAGGGGCTACTGTCATCCTGCCTTTGGGAGCCACTGAAGCCCACGGACCTCATCTTCCCCTCGGAACCGATACGTTCCAGCCGGAATATGTCGCTGAGAGGGTCGCTGAGATGAACGACAACGTTCTGGTCGCACCCGTCATGCCTTACGGGCAGCACTCCTCCATGCGGAACGTGGCCGGCACGATCGGCATATCATTCGACACACTGCGCGCTTTCGTCACCGACGTCCTGAACTATCTTATCGCTGACGGGATCAGAAGGATAGTCATCATAAGCGGGCATGCCGGCACATCCCACATGTGCGCCATAACCGAGGCCTGCAGAGCAGTCGTCGGAAGAAGAGATGTGCGGATCGCGTTCTTCTCCGACTATGATATAGCTTCTGAGATGACCAATGTGGAGAATGACGGGCACGGGGGCCTGGTCGAGACCTCCAGGATCCTGGATATCCGTCCGGATCTTGTGAGGGGCGCAAGACCTGTGGGAACGTACAAGAGTCACGGACACCTTGTTCTCAGGGACGGCAGTGTCTGCTTCCCTGAGGGAATGGCAGGAGACACGAGAGATTCGACCCCTGAATTCGGAAAAGAGATAAATGACTACGTCGTGAGGGCGGTATCTGAGATCATCAGGGAAGACCTATCATGAGCGTCAATATGAAGAAGGCTGCAGCGGAAAGAGCCGTGGACGAATATGTGAAGGACGGAATGAAGGTCGGGCTCGGCACCGGGTCCACTGCATTCTATGCGATCCACAGAGTGGGTGAGCTCGTGGCTAACGGCATGGATCTGACATGCGTCGCCACATCCGAGGAGACTGAGAGGATTGCCGGGGACCTCGGGATAAAGGTCGTGGATCTCTCAGAGGTCAACAATCTGGACGTCACGATAGACGGTGCTGACGAGGTCACCATGCAACTGCAGCTCATCAAAGGGCTGGGAGGAGCGCTCGTAAGGGAGAAGATCGTCGCAGCGGCATCCCTGGATCAGATCATAATCGCTGATGAGTCCAAGCTTGTGGAATCCCTGGGGAAGGTGTGCCCTCTGCCTGTGGAGGTCATGATCTTCGGTCATGAGAAAGCAAAGCGCATGATAGAGCGCCAGGGATGCAAGGCAGTGCTGAGGATGAAGGGCGATGAGCCCTTCGTAACGGACAACGGGAACTACATATACGACTGCAAGTTCGACGGTATTGAGAACCCGTACTTCCTGGAGAGCCGCCTGGACACCATACCCGGTGTCGTGGAGAACGGCCTTTTCCTCAACATGACGACCGCAGCATTCGTGGGCCGTTCCGACGGCACTGTTAAGAAGATCTGCTGACTCTGCGCTCTCTTATAACGCGCGGGCTAATGCTTTTTATATGACCTCAGTATTAGGCAGTCCTGCTTCCACCAGAAGGTGTATTAATAATGAAATTGCCCAGGACAGTCAAGAGATATTGCCCAAACTGCAAGACCCATTCGGTCCATGATGTAGAGAGGGTTAAGAAGAAAAAAGCCAGCGAACTGAAATGGGGTCAGAGGAGATTCAGGAAGGTCACTTCCGGATACGGCGGTTTCCCCAGGCCTAAGCCTGAGGGAAGAGAGAAACCCACCAAGAGGGTGAACCTCAGATACAGATGCACCCAGTGCAAGAAAGCTAACCTGTCTCCCTGCATCAGGGCCAAGAAGTTCGAACTCATGGAGGGATCGCACCAGTGACCGGAAAATTCATAAAAATCAAATGCACGGACTGCAGCAACGAGCAGATCGCTTTTGCCAGGCCGTCTACATTAGTAACCTGCCACGCATGTGGCTCCACCCTTATCGTCCCGAAAGGCGGTAAAGGGCAGGTAAAAGGCGAAATCGTAGAAGTAGTAGGTTAATCATGCCTCGAAACAAGGGTTTCCCCGAAAGAGGAGAGCTGGTCGTCTGTTCGGTCACCAGTGTCAAGGATTTCGGGGCTTTCGTCACACTTGATGAGTATGGCGACAAGGAGGGTTTCATCCACATCAGAGATGCCGCCACCGGCTGGGTCAAGTACCTGCGTGACTACATCCGTGAAGGACAGAAAGTCGTCTGCAAGGTCCTGGGCGTAGACCCGTCCAAAGGGCACATAGATCTTTCCCTCAAATCCGTGAATGCGCACCAGAAGCGCGAGAAGATCCAGCAGTGGAAGAACGAGAAGAAGGCGGAGAAGCTCGTCGAGATCATCGCAGAGAGGATGACAATATCCATTGACGATGCATATGATCAGTTCGCCAATGAGCTCATCGACACCTACGAGACTCTGTACGGAGCCTTCGAGGCCTTCGCCGTTTCCCCGGACGAGATGACCGAGGAGTACAGCGGAGCATGGGTCCAAACATTCCTGGAGGTTGCCCAGGAGAACGTAGCCGTGCCGTCCGTGAAGATAAGCGGGATATTGGAGCTCAGATCTTTCGCTCCTGACGGCATAGAGCACATAAAGAACGCACTGAACAAAGGCCTTGCTGCGGGCGGCGATGCGGATGCGGAGATCATTTGCGTGGGATGCCCGAAGTACCGCATAGTCATCACCGCCGAGGATTACAAAACGGCGGAAGAGACGATGAAGGATATCTCTTCGGCTGCCATCAAGGCCATGGAGAAAGCGGGCGGCGAAGCGTCCCTCAAACGCTGAGAAGATTTTTTCATGAGAACCGTGATAAGGGTTTGCAGAAGCTGTCGCAGATATTCCATGAGGCTGAAGTGCCCGGAATGCGGATCTGACACCCGGCACCCTGCGCCTCCCCGTTACTCCCCGGAGGACAGATACGGAGAGTACAGGAGGAAGAGCATCATCGAGGAGTACGGCGAGAATGGAAAGCACAGTGATTTATGATTCAATGCCCCGGACCAAGAAGGCTATTTTCATAGAGGGGCTCCCAGGAGTGGGGGATATCGGGAAGACGGCCGCGGATTTCATAGTGAAATCCCTGAAAGCCAAGAAGTTCGCCACCATCCTGTCAGAGCACCTTCCGCCCCAGGTGATCCTCGACGATGACTGCGTCATACGGATGGCGTCCAATGAATTGTGGTACGCCGAGGTCAACGGCAGAGACATAGTGTTCCTGACAGGGGACTTCCAGGCGATGACCCCTGACGGGCAGTTCCTCTTCTGCAAGAACCTGTTCGATAATGATCTGAAGAAGCTCGATATCTCGGAGATCTATACGCTCGGAGGATACGGCACAGGCAAACTGGTGGATAACCCGCGGATACTGGGTGCCGTCAGCGACATAGGGATGAAAGGAAGGCTGGAGGAGTGCGGTGTCGTCTTCTCCCCCGGAGAACCGGGGCCCGGGATCGTGGGCGCCAGCGGCCTGTTCGTAGGATTCGGACAGATGGCGGGCATCCCGTCCGCCTGCCTGATGGGCGAGACCTCAGGTTTCTTCGTAGACTATAAGAGCGCCATAGAGCTGATAAACGTGCTCGAGAAGCTCATGGGCTTCGAGATCGACAAGAAGGAGTTGCTGGAAGGCGCTGAGCATATCGACGAGCTTAATGCCAGAGTGAAGGAGTACGGTGAGGAGCAGGAGAGGAACAGCCTGACCTACATCGGTTGAATTCCCGAATGTGTTAAATAATGTATCCATTATCCTACCCTGTCCCCACCTAGCTCAGACTGGCTAGAGCGGCTGACTGTAGAGTGTTTCCGGTATTACCGGTGCAGCCGCCGAAATCAGCAGGTCCCCTGTTCAAATCAGGGGGTGGGGACCATTTTCTTCTGACTTGACAAATTAACAGCCCTAAATAAATATGGATTGAGAATCAGAAATGAAAATAGTTTGAGGAGCGGCCCCGAGGCAGGGGACCGCTCCTATCCCGTTCCGTATCAAAACATGCTCAGCACAAGGTCCGAGTGTGCGACCGGATCATCAAGAGGTATGCCCGCCATTATGCTGGCCTGACCATACATGATCCTGACCATATCGGCCGCCTTATCCTTGTCCGACCCGATGGCATCCTCCAGAGCCCTGAACGCTGAGTGGTCTGCATTGAGCTCCAGTACCCGGGATGCTTTCATCTCGCCGCCCCTGCCGCCGGGCATCTCCCTGAAGTATTTCTCCATCTCGAAGGTTATGCTGCCGGTGGTCGTGAGCAGAACGGCATGATTCCTGAGCTTGCGGGAGATCCTGACCTCGGCAACATCATCGCCCAGGGTCGCCTTCACGAATTCCAGGGTATCCTTGTGCTCTTCATCCTTCTCCTCCGCCTCCTTCCTCTCCTCCTCTGACTCCAACCCGAGGTCCTCGGTGGATACGTTGCAAAAGGGCTTTTTGTCATACTCATTGAGGATGCTCACCAGGAACGGATCGACATCGTCTGTCATCAGCAGCACTTCGTAGCCTTTGTCCAGGACAGGTTCCATCTGCGGCAGGCTCTTAGCCTTCGATGCGGTGCTTGAGACCACATAGTATATCTTCTCCTGGCTCTCCTGCATGTTCTTCACATAATCGGCAAAGCTCACCATACCGCCCTTGGAGGACTCGAACATCACCAGGTCCTTCAGCGTGTCCTTGTCCGAGCCGAAATTATCCACCATGCCGTACTTGAGCTGCTGCCCGAAGCTGTCATAGAATTCCTTGTAGACATCCGGTTCATCCTTCATCAGACGCTCCAGCTCCGCCTTCACCTTCTTCGAGAGGTTGGCTCCCACTGCTTTGAGGACGCTGTCATTCTGCAGCACCTCCCTCGATACATTCAGCGAGAAATCAGGTGAATCCACGACACCGCGCACGAAACGGAAGTGATACGGGAGTATGTCCGCACATCTGTCCATGATCAGCACTCCGGACGAGTACAGCTGAAGGCCGGGCTGGAAATCGCGTGTGTAGAAATCGTGGGGCGCCCTCTTGGGCACGAACAGCATGGCCTTGTAGCTTATGCGGCCCTCGGCATTCACCCGGATCACCGAGACCGGATCCTCATAATCATAGAACTGCCGCTTGTAGAATTCTTTGCATTCGTCATCTGATACCTCGGACTTGCTCTTCTGCCAAAGGGGGACCATGCTGTTGATGACCTTGTTCTCAGTCTTCATGACGTAATCCCTTTTCGGCTCTCCGTCCTCATCCGTCTCACCGGTCTCCTCCCATTCTCCGGCCTCCACATCCATATGGATAGGCCAGCGGATGTAGTCAGAATATGTGACGATGAGCTCCCTGAGGCGCATCCGGTCAAGGAACTCATCATAGTTCTCCTCTTCCGTGTCCTCTTTTATGTGCATGATGACGTCTGTGCCAAAGGTGTCCTTCTCCCCTTTCTTTATCGTGTAACCGTCGATGCCTTTGCTCTCCCATACGGATGCCTCATCTTCGCCGTAGGCTCTGGACACCACGGTCACCTTATCGGCGACCATGAATGCGGAGTAGAATCCCACACCGAACTGGCCTATGACATCGCTGTCAGCGCCCTCTTCCAATTTCTCCTTGAATTCGAAGGAGTCGCTGTATGCGATCATGCCCAGGTTCTTCTCCATCTCCTTGGCTGTCATCCCCGTGCCGTTATCGGATACGGTGATGGTGCGCGCCTCCTTATCTACCGAGACATCGATCCTGAAATCCTCCCTTGATATGTCCATGGAAGGATCGGCTACCATCCTGTGATTCATCTTATCGATCGCGTCGGAAGCGTTCGATATTATCTCCCTCAAAAAGATCTCCTTATGAGTGTAGATCGAGTTGATCACCAGCTCCATAAGGCGCTTCGTCTCTGCCTTGAACTGTTTCTTTGCCATTTTCATCCTCTTCGAATATCGAATAGCTCTATTTAGAGTTTGAACTTCTATATAAAAGTTTCAATCATAACGCCAACTTGTTTTAGCAAACAGTTAAATTTACAGCAGTGAAGAGGAACAGACGATATCGAACGGACGTATGTCCGTGAGATACTGTCTGTTTCTCCGCGAAAGTGACTGGCTGTTTGAAGAAGTGGGATTCTTTACAGGATTGTCGGAAATGCCGAGAAAGAATCCTGATAAGAGAGAAGCGAAACGACTAGAAAAACTTGAGATCGCCAAACAGAGCCTGGGGTGGCGCGCCGCAGAGATGGTGAAGGACGGACTCAGTCTCCGCAAAGCAGGCGGTATTCTCGGGACGAGCCACCGGTTCGTGAAGAACTGGATCGACAGGCTGCTCGAGAAGAAGCATCATTGGGCATATTCTGAAAGTACGTGTCCCTGTACAAAAACGCCGCCAAATCCTCCCGTATCGTCCCGCCGGATGATCCTGATGGATCCTTTAACATGAGTTGAGTTCAAAAGCTATTAAAGCACCACGAATCAGTACAAACTTTCGGGTACGGTCATGAAGAAATGGAAATGCACAGTCTGCGGTTACATACATGAAGGAGAGGAACCCCCTGAGAAATGCCCCCGTTGCGGTGCTCCCCGGTCCGCCTTCGAAGCTTATGATGAAGCAGGCAATAATCCCAATACTGGCACTCACTATGCGAAGAGTGACACGGTGACTGATATTGTGGTTGTCGGGTCCGGAGCCGCGGCTTTCTCCGCAGCCGTAACAGCCAGGAGCAAGGGATCGGAAGTCATCATGATCGAGAAGGCAGAGGAGGTCGGAGGTACCACAAAACGCTCAGGCGGAGGGTATTGGGTCCCGAATAACCGCTTCCAGAAGGATGCAGGGTACAGGGACAGCAAAGATGACGCCCTCCGATATATGGCGAGATCCTCGTACCCCGGCGATTACGATCCCGAGGACAGCAAATACGGTCTCAGCGCACATCAGTTCGACCTCATGAGCTCGTTCTGTGATAACGCCCCCGAGATGGCGGATTACCTTGAGAGCGTGGGAGCCATCAGATCCAAGATGGGAGTGGGCTGGAACGGCAAGGGCTATTGCGACTATGCCGAATTCCTGCCCGAAAACAAAGGGGTCCGGGGACGTCTGCTGTTCTCAGAGAACGACAGGGGGCAGATGGGCTTCGGCCTCATAACCGGATTCAGGGACTGGGCCGATTCCAACGGGATAACCATCATAACCAATTGCCGTGCCGCGGACCTCATCAGAAGGGATGGGTCTGTTATTGGCATCGAAGCATTGCAGAACGGTAAGCGCATCAGATTCTATGCCCGGCAGGGCGTGATCTTCGGAACCGGAGGATATTCGCATAACAAGGAGCTCATGCAGAGCTTCCAGCCCGGCCCCGTCTACGGAGGGTGCGCGGTATCCACCAACACAGGGGATTTCATATCCATTGCCGGCAAAGCAGGAGCCAAGATCGGGAATACCCGTGGTGCATTCAGAGCCGACAGCTTAGCCGAGCTGTACCTGGAGGACCCCGATAATCTGACGACCGTCTTCTTCGTCCCGGGCGACGGGATGCTCCTCGTCGACAAGCACGGGAAGAGATACGTCAACGAGAAGAGGAATTATAACGACAGAGGAAAGAGGCACTTCGACTGGGATGCGGGAAGAGCTGAATACAGGACCATGCTCACGTTCATGATCGCCGACGAGCGTACGGCTTCGATGTGGCAGGGTCACCCGCCGTTCCCGATCAAAGGGAACACTGTGCCAGACTATGTCATTATCGCCGAGGATCTTGATGTCCTGGCAGATAAGATCGCCGGGCGCCTGAAGAGGATCGCGAACCGTACGGGCGGTTTCTCCCTGGATCCTTCATTCAAAGAGAATCTCAAGGATACGGTGGAGAGGTTCAACGGGTACGCCAGGAGCGGCAAGGACCCGGAATTCGGGCGCGGTGATTTCGATTATGATAAGGAATGGTCCATGACCCCTCCGACAGGAGTGGAGTGGCCTGACAAGAACAGTAAGAATATCACGATGCACCCCCTGAGCAAACCACCGTATTATGCTGCAATAATTGGATCTGGTACATTGGATACCAATGGCGGCCCGGTGATAGACGGGAGGGCCAGGGTGCTGGATTGGAACAATGAACCCATAGACGGCCTCTACGGAGCCGGCAACTGCATCGCATCGCCGACGGCTGATACATATTGGGGCGGCGGCAGCACCATAGGTCCGGCGATGACGTTCGGATACATAGCCGGGAAGCAGGCATCATCCAGGAAAAGGAAGAAGGTGTGAATCTGATGACTGAGGAGAAGAGCATAAGAATAACGGAAGGCGGGGCATACATCGTCTCCGGCTCAGTGCCCATATCGGAGAAGATCATAACCCCGGAGGGGAAAGGATACATCTGGACTGACGGCGGGGATCTGGATCAGAGAAGCAAATACGCACTCTGCAGATGCGGCCGGACTGAGAGCGCCCCATTCTGCGACGGGAAGCACAGTCAGGGAACCCCTTTCAAAGGAAAGGAGACCGCCGACAGGAAGCCTTATGATGAAAGAGCCAAGACCCTCAAGGGGAAGGGGATGGACCTCAAGGATGACGGACGCTGTGCGGGTGCCCGCTTCTGCCATACGAACAAAGGGGACGTCTGGAGGCTCGCCAAGAGATCGAATGACCCGGAGAATTATGAGCTGGCTCTCAAAGCCGCTAATGAATGTCCCACAGGGAGGCTCGTCGCATGCGACAAGGACGGGACCCCTCTCGAAACGGAGCTGGAACAGGAGATAGTCGTGGTCCAGGACCCGGAGAAGGCCTGCAGCGGAGGATATTACGTGAAGGGCGGGATCAAGCTCATATCATCCGACGGAACGGAATACGAGACCCGCAACCGCTATGTATTGTGCAGATGCGGTGCATCCAAGGATACGCCGTTCTGCGATGCCGGTCATGTGGGTCGCCGCTTCAGGGATAAGAAATGAATCGGCTCCGGGGACCCGGTCCCTTCACATCTTCACATTACCGGCTCTCAGGGCGAAGAGCGTGGCTAATGCCATGAATAAGAACATCCCGGCCATTATCCCGAGAACGAACAACGGGAGCATCCCTGCAAGATAGAGTATGGCGGGGATGCCTATGAAGAAGAAGCCGAGGAACACCACAACGAGAGCAAAGATCCCGCTCATGCCTTTGTTTATCCTGCTGCTCAGCTGCTCCGCTTCCTTCTTGACATTCATGCAGTCCTCATAGGAGAAATACTTCGTCGGCCTGGCCGCCTCCAGCCCCCTGGCTCTGGAGACCATGTTGTCGGAGGTACCGTCCCATTTTCCGGATTCGCACATGGTGAACGCAGCGTTCAGATACCATGCGTCAGGATTCTGCGAGTCAAGAGCCATAGCATTATCGATGAGCCATCTGATCCTGTCATCCTTCCCGAGAGGGTTCCTCCTGGATTCCAGGAGATTCTTGGCCTGAACGATCTTCTCATAAGCGGCCTTCCTGTCCTCGATGATCCTGCTCTGATTCTCACTGTACTTCCGCACTATTATGCTCTTGCCGCAATTGGTGCAGACCCCCGAACCCTGTTCGGGATCCATATTGACGTCACCCCGGCAATAGGGGCATTCGAGGACCTGAAGTTCCATGATCGTCATAGAATCAGCTCTCAGAATAAATCTGTGTGCATGGGTCCGCTTTATCTGCTATGCACACAATACGCTTTATTCAGCATCAATAAATGCAAAGGAGGCAGGTCCATCTTCGAACTACAACTTCCGACAGGCATATGGATGGGGATCATCTTCCCGTTCTTCCTAGTCATAAACATGATCCTGCTCATCCCTCTCTTCTTCTGGGAGAAGGCTGATCCCCGGGGCACCCTCCTTTGGATGGCAGTGATGATCTTCGTCCCTCCTGTCGGGTTCGGACTTTATGTCATCATAGGACCGACATACTACTTCCGCTTCAGAGGTTTCAAGATGAAGGCCGAATTGGACGAGTTGATCTCCTCTACACATGAGAGCAACATGGCCGTCATTGAGAAAAGAGTAAGGAAAGGAGTAACTGACGAAGAAGAGGCCAGATTCATAAAGACCCTGGGCAACGCCGGGGCGAAATCGTACAGCGACAATAATGATGTGAAGCTGTACATAGACGGACAGGAGAAATTCAGATCGCTTATTCAGGACATAGAGAATGCCGAGAGCAGCATACACCTGGAATATTATATTGTCAGGAATGACAGGATAGGCAACAAGATCATGGATGCAATAGAAGTGAAGGCCGCAGAAGGCCTGAAAGTCAGGATCCTCTTCGATGCCTTCGGGTCCGGCAGAGATATGTGGAAGAGGATGAGGAGTCTGAGGAAGAGCGGTGTGAACGTGACCTTCTTCCATAAGCTGTCCAGGCTTTTCCTGAACCCCAAGAAGAACAACAGGAATCACAGGAAGATAGCCATAATCGATGATAAGATATGCTATCTGGGGGGGTTCAACATAGGTGATGATTACATCAGCAGCGAGGACAAGGGGTATTGGAGGGACACTTCCGTCAGGATCACGGGGGAAGCGGTCAATTGGGTCCAGCTCCGTTTCATCACAGACTGGAGATACGCCTTCGGAGAGGATCTGCTCTCCAGCCTGTCATACAGCAACGAGGTCTCAGAAGCGGGGAATACCGGAGTTCAGATCATCTCGGGAGGGCCTGACGTTCTCAGAGAGAACCCGATAGAGATGCAGTATCTTATGATGTTCTCCGCGGCCAAGGAGACCCTGTACCTGCACACGCCCTTCCTGGCCCCGACCAGCGGCATGATTGACGGCCTCAGGATGGCCGCACTGTCCGGCGTCGACGTCAGGCTGATAATACCTGACAGAGCAAATCAGCCTCTGGTCTACTGGTCCAACATGCATTATGCAAGTGTTCTGATGAAATCAAACGTCAAAGTGTATCTCTACAGGAACGGATTCATGCATTCCAAGGCCATAGTCGCCGACTCGAAATTCTGCTCAGTGGGCTCGGCCAATCTGGATGAGAGGAGCATGAATCTGAATTTTGAAACGAACGCGATGATCTACTCAGAAGAGCTCGGACAAACGATGACGAAGGAGTTCCTCAGGGATCTGGAAAGATGCGAGGAATTCTCTGAGGATAATTACAAAACCATGTCTTTGCGCAGTAAGTTCAAAGTGGGCCTGGCAAGACTCGCGACAAGTCTGCTCTGAGCTGCGCAGGTCACCCGCCCATGCGCTGCTGCTTCTCCCTGTCAGTGTCGGCGAGCTTCTTCAGCGGTTCTTCTGCCGCATCGCATCCCATGCGCAGGGCCTCTTCCAGATGGCGGACGGCCATCGACTTGTCGGCCCTGACGCCGATCCCTATCGAATACATGATGCCCAGGCGGAGATGCCCCTCCGGGAGACCCCTGTCCGCTACCATGCGGTAGAGTTTCGCCGCCCGCTTCGGATTCCGGCGTACTCCCTCTCCCGCCGAATACAGATCAGCGAGATTGTAGATCGCATTGAGATTCCCTCCTTCAGCGGAGATCCTGAACCACTTCGCCGCTTCCGTGAAGTCCTTCTCTATGCCTTTGCCTTCATAATACATACGGCCTATGCTGTATTGGGCATCCGTATCACCCATCAGAGCCGCCTCTCCGTAGGAGAGTATCGCCTTCTCGAGATCGGGCTCCGTTCCTAAGCCGGACTCATAATAATTGCCCAATTTGTACATCGCCTCAGGCTTGCCTCTGTGGGCGGAGGTCCTGAAACGTTTCACAGCCTCTTTCAGATCCCCTTCTTCCTCGTGAATGGAGCCTAATTGAAAGGAACCTTCGGCGCTGCCCCTGTCGGCCGCCTTGCGGAAATAGGATTTCGCCTTCTCATAATCTTTCGGAACATGCTCACCGGATCTGTATATGATCCCGAGGCTGATGAGTGCCATGTTATTGCCCCGGTCTGCTGCCTTATTGTACCACTTAATGGCTTCGTCCATATCCTTCTCGGTCCGGTGGCCGACTGCATGTCTCCAGCCCAATTGGTACTGCGCGTCCGGGAGATCGGCTTCCGCAGCACTGATCAGGAGCTGTTCTGCCTTACCGCTGTCCCGACGAACGCCCTTCCCCGTCTCGTAGAGGCGGGCAAGATTGTACATACCTCTGACGTTCCCCCGGGATGCGGCTTTGCCGTACCACTTGGCCGCTTTCCTGAGATTCCTCCGGAGAATGAGACCTTCCTCGTATATCTCGCCCATTTTATTGTGCGAGACGGGACTGCCGTTCCTTTCCAATATCTTCAACAAAGAGGACGGGGCCATTGTACGTACGTATAGCCGAAGTTGCGTATAAGCGTGTTGAGGTTACAAATATGCAGATTACAGGCACTGGCTATCCATACAGTCCAAGCACAGGCGTTTGCCTTTCCTGATGCGTATATTATCCTCGGAAGCCGATTCTCCGCAGTTCTCGCACACTATGCTCTCCACTATCTCTGCCTCCGCCGGCATACCGTATTCCGGGGATTTCACGAGGAATATCTCCTCATCCGGTGCCGAAAGCACCCATTTCAGAGTCTTATCCCTGCCGCCGCTTCTGTCGAAGGATCGGGTCACGATACGGATCGATCTTCCTGTCTTCCTGTCAAAGAAGGAATATGCATGCTTTCCAACCTTCCGGAATATGAGATTCCCCTTTCCTGCAGTACAGGCCAGCATCACCTGTATGGAGTCCACGCCGCAGGCTGTGTTCTCGGATACGCAAACGATCTCCTCATCCTCGGACCTGTCTATACCCAGCTCCTTGATCACCAGCAGTGCGGCACGGTATCCCAGGGCAAGCCCGGGGCATTCATGGCCGTGGAATTCTATGCATTTGTTCCAGTCGTTCATTTCTACCTCCTGCAGAGACGGTCCCAGGCCCATTCGGATTCCGAGAGCACATTCTCCGTGTCCATCGTGATTATTCTTCCTTCATCCAGCACAATATCGCCCTGGCACATCACGGTTCTCACGTTAAGACTCGATGCCGAATACGCTATGTTCGATATTATGTTCTCGGGCACCAGCGGCCTGAGGTTCGGCGCTTTGCCGTCCAGGATCACGATGTCGGCGTACTTGCCCGCCTCTATGGATCCGAGGTCCTTCTCCATCCCTATCGCCTTGGCACCGCCTCTGGTCGCGAAATCGAGAAGCTGTTGGGCATTGCACACTCTCGCATCCCATCTGCTGGACTTCTGCAGCAGACCCAGTGTCTTCATCTCTGCGAACATGTCCAATGAGTTGTTCGTTGTGCTGCCGTCGGTGCCTATGCTGACATTGACCCCGTTCTGCACCATCTCAGGTATGGGGGCCACACCGCCCGTCGCCAGCTTCATGTTCGACACGGGGCAAGTGGATATGGATGACCCTGCTTCCCCCAGCAGTCTGACCTCATTGAGTGTGAGCCACGCGGAATGGGCGCCTATCCCATTCTTGGAAAGTGCACCGATATGTGCCAGCCATTCCGCCGGCCTCATACCCGTGCTCTTCCTGTGTTGATTGACCTCTCCCCTGGTCTCTGAGAGATGGAAGTTCAGAGGGAGGTCCTTGCTCTCGGCGAATTCCTTGGCGCCCAGACATGTCTCCTCATTGCATACGTACACGCCCTGCAGACCGACCCCGGGGATCGCTTTCCTCAGACCCTTGTGAGTCTCATAGAAATGCTTGCAGTTGCTCAGGGGGTTGCCCTTCTGGGTCGTGAACTCCTCATCCAGGCAGCACCAGCACAGGATGCCCCTGATCCCTGCATCCTCAACGGCTCCGGCGATGACGTCCTGAGAGTAGTACAGATCAACGAAGGTGGTTGTTCCGCCGCGGATCATCTCCATGCAGCCCAGTCTCGCACCTATGCCTATGTCCTTGTCGGATCTCTCCGAATCTACTTTGAATGCCCTGTCCAGGAAGTCCTGGAACGTCATGTCGTCCAGGGACCCCTTCATAACGGACATGGCCACGTGAGTGTGGGTGTTTATCATCCCCGGCATCACTATATCGCCTGAGGCCTCTATCTCCCTGTCGGCGGACCCCTTGTATTTGGGCCCCACGGATTCTATCCTCTCCCCGTCTACGACGACGTCTCCGCGGATGACTTTCCTGGAGCTGTCCTGAGTGACGATCCACGCATCCCTGATAACGGTCAGCATGCCGCCTAATCCTGTTGCGCTCTATTAACGATTTCCGCCTTAAGACTGAAATATCCTGTATGTGATGGGGGGATATGCCATCTAAGCTCATCCTTCTAGGCACAGGCGGGGGGCGGCACACCACCATGTTCCAGGCACGCAGCACCGGAGGCTTTCTCCTGAACGCATTGGGCTCCTGGGTGCATGTCGACCCCGGCCCCGGGGCTCTGGTGAACATGATGAGGATCGGCTATAATCTGGAGAATACGGACGGTATCGTTGTCTCCCACTCCCATCCCGACCATTACTCGGATGCTGAGGTGGCGATAGAGGGGATGAGCCGCGGAGGTTGGGTCAGAAACGGTAAGCTTTACGGAACCAAGAGCGTCCTCTGCGGACATGACGGCCTGGGGCCCTGCATCTCCGGATACCATCAGCATCTTGCCGTTGAGAAGCACCTTCTGAAGGCCGGGGACAGAGTGAGCATATGCGGGATCCCTACGGAGATCACAGCCACGATCCACAGCGACCCGTGCAATGTAGGATTCAAATTCAATACGGGGGACGGCATCGTCTCATACGTCAGCGATACATCGTACTCTGAGGAGATAGCAAAGCAGCACGAAGGGGCGCGTATCCTCCTTCTGCCTATCACCACCCCTTCCGGGAACAGGATAGAGCACCACCTGTGCACTGACGACGCTTACGATTTCATCGATATCGTGAAACCTGAGCTTGCCGTGTTCGTGCATATGGGCATTGTGATGCTCAGGCGCGATGCCGATGCTCAGGCGGCGGATGTGGAGAAGGCGACGGGCGTCCGGACTGTGGCCGGCAAAGATCTCATGACCTTGGATCTGGACAACAGAGTGGAGATCGGCAGCGCACCCCTGTATAAGGAATCCTGGAATCCTGCCTGGAACATATGATCCTGCACATTTTGATATATGCTGATTCCATCTCAGGGGTATGAGGTTCTGCCGGAACTGCGGTAAGGAATTGGGCGAGGAGGATGTTATCTGCCCCCAGTGCGGTTCCGGTCAGGATGATGCACCCATAAGACCCAGGCCCCGGGACAGGACACCGTATTACGTCATCGCAGCGGTTCTGGTGCTCGTCGCCGCTGTTTTGATCGTCCCGATCTTCTTTCAGGAACAGATCTCTGAGCAGCATTCGTACAAGATGACCTTCACAGTGGACTGGTACGCTGTTGTGGACGCCAGCGGGACCGTCGATAACGGCTACGATTCAGATGCGGAGGTCTACTTCCAAATAACCTACAACGGGAAAACAGAGTATCTTCTGGTAGATACGGACGATCCGCTTGAGTATTATTCAACCCATTCGGTCACTGTATATACCGATGTTTCGACGGCAATGGAGAAAAGAACCGAACCCACAGAATACAATACAACCGTTTTCTATGTCTCCGGAGGAAGGACTGCCGTGTCCATAACGGTATTCATGCGCGACTACGACGGCGGCGCGAAATTCGGCGAATCCTCTGATGATATCCTGGACATATACGATGCTAACTCTGATTACGGCAGCTCCGGCAGCCAGGGGATAATAATCAATGTCCCGGTAGGCAAGGATAAAACAGGCCAGTCCGGCGGAGACATGGACCCCCGCGGATTCTTCGGATATACTGTGTCTTTCGAGAGGATCTAGCTCACGTAAACTGTGTTGAAAACAGCAGGGAATAAGTGGAATGTGGAGAATGCGTAATTTCCAGATATATCGCCGGGAGGGGAGTCGGAGCTGGTAGTCTCCAGCATCCAATATCCCTTCGATCCGTGGTATATCTCCTTAACATAGTTCACTCCGTATTCCAGCTTATCATTGCCGGAAATGGCTGACTTGGTTCCCGCAGGCTTCATCCCGATTATCGCCATGGCATGCCCTGGCAGAAGGGCTATCCCCGAATCGAATCCTGCCGCCGTCAGAAGTGCCGCCGTCAGAATGGATGTGTCCTCACAGTCCCCGCCCATGAAATAGAGGGTCTCCACAGGATAGTTCCAGTACTCGTCCGTCCCGTGGATGTCCGAATCGTTCAGATACTTCATATTGCTGTCACCGCTGCGGCCGCGGCTCTGGCAGAAGTTTATGAGGAATGTGGCGTAATTCGGATTTGTTGAATCTGCCGGGCCGTATTCCGACGGGAACATGTCTCTGAGCTTTGCCTCGATATCAACGATCGTCCGCCCGATCACTATATACTCGCTCACCGCCCAGATCGTCTTGGAGTTGGTGTCTGTTCCGGAGGTATATGTTGTGTGAGATGAGGAACCGGCCCGATCTATGGTGCTGCTCATAGCGGCATTGAGGTCATCGGCATCGATCTCGAACTCCAGAGTGTATGTCTTTGAGTCAACAATGAATCTCCAGCTGTTGGTCCGTACCAGGTTTTCAGTGCTGTCATCCTTGTCCTGGAACAGGAACGGGGCCAGGGACGCAACCAACAGGACTATTACGACTGCTGCGACCGCCCTCGCATTGTTTCTTCTTCCGGTCCTGTCGGGGGCATGGGGAACTTCATCGGAATCTTGCAGATAGGCTCCGCAGCCCGTACAAAAATTCAGGGACTCGTCGTCGTATGTTCTTCCGCACCTCCCGCAACGCCGCATATGTTCCGACTGAAACACTGTGCTGATATATACTGTGGGACCGGCGGACGGCCCTCTTTGCAGCGAAAGTCACACACAGGAACGGTTCATGCTCCCGATGACTGCCGCATGCACCGGCATCGGATCCTTCGCGGTATCCGGGCCGTTATTGGCGCAGCATCCCGGGACGGTACGGCCGCACGGAGCGGCCGGCTCCCTGATCCCGGAATGCTGCGCATTCTGTTGTTTCGATTTCCGTTCATTCACCGCATTCATCGTGGTGTATATGATCGTTGCAGACCTCCCCGGTGGATTTCAAATTCCCTCTGAGATAGTCTTCCGCTGCAGCTCTGGCATCCCCGGATGCGCCCACTATGACCTCGATGCCGTTCTCATTGAACAGATCTATGGCTGCGGCGCCCATACCGCCGGATATTATTACGTCCGCCCCGCGCTCTTTGAGGAAGACCGGCAGGAATCCGGGGCGGTGTCCCGGGTTCTCTATGGCTTCTGAGCCCGTTATAACGTTGTTCTCGGCATCATATGCCCTGAAATATCTGCAGTGACCGAAATGTTGGGTCACGTTCTCTCCATCACTTGCTACTATTATTCTCATTTTCTCTCTCCTTTCTCTCTGTAAATCATTTAATCGTGATATTCTGCCCGACATCATATCTCCAATATATCTCCTGTTCTCAGAAGCTGCACGCTCTCTCCCATCATCTCCTTCATCACCTCATAGGCCGAATCATCGGTGCAGTGACAGGTACAGAACCGGGCCCCTGTATCCGAAAGGGCCTGGGACATCTCGCGTACATACTGCAGGTCCTCTCCGCTCCCGGGCCTTATCCTGAGGTGGAATCCTCCCATGACAAGATCGGGGTATCTTCCCAGGATCTCCTTGGCCTCGGCGACGATGTTGACGATCCCGCGGTGAGCGCATCCGGTGATCAATACGGACTTCCCGCCCTCTTCGACGATCATGTGCTGCTCATGCTCGAAATCGTCCGGACGGACGTTGCCCTCTGACCCTGCGAATAAGGATCTGTTGCTCTCCGAGACAGGATATTCTGTTCCGACCTCACTGAATATCGTGATACCGTCCCCCAGTCTGACCTTCCCGGACGTCAGGACCATACGGGCATCATCCATGAGCCCCGGATCCAGACCTATATCCTCATATCTCCCGCCGGATCTCAGAGCCAGATGGCGATCGAAGGCTTTTCTGTGCACATATACCGGAGCGCTCCCGTTGACCTCCAGGAATCTCGGGATCCCCCCGCCGTGATCGTAATGCCCGTGGGATATGACGGCCATACGGACTTCTGACAGGTCCACTGCCATGATCTCCGCATTCCCGGAGAACATATCGCTCTGCCCTGTATCGAAGAGGATGCTCCCTGCCTCTGACTCCAGATGGAGGCTCAGCCCGTGTTCGCCCCTGGGCCCGCCGGGGACCGATCTGTTATCAGTCAGAACATGTACCTTCATCAGGCGGTCTCTCCGAAAAGCAGTTCTTCAACCCTGCCGAAGATGTCCCGGACGGCGTCACCGGCGGGACTGTCCGCATCTGCGAGAGTAAGGCCGCGGTTCACAGCCTTCACAGCCTCCGGGTCATAAGGGATCTCGCCTATGTACGGCACTTCCCTCTCTTCGCAGCGCTCCCTTATGCGTTTCGTCAGCCTGGCATTCAGATCGGCCTTGTTCACGCATACGACAGAGTGGGCCTTCAGACCTTTGGCCGTATCGAGTATCCTCTCCATGTCACTGAGCCCGGATACGGACGGTTCCGCAACGATCAATACCATGTCGACGCCGGAAATGGACGCTATGACGGGGCACCCGATTCCCGGAGATCCGTCTATGATCGCCAGTTCCTCGCCTCCGCCCGCCTTGACCATCTGCTTCTTGACCTCGGTGACCAGCAGGCCCGACGTACCGTTGCCTACCCTCAGCTGTGCGGTCGAGAATATCCCTTTCTCCGGATCTGTGAATAATCTGATGTCTCCTGCCACTGCAGGGCGCATCTCTATGGCTCCGACAGGGCATATCACCTCACAGAGCCCGCACCCCTCACAGACGCGTGCATCGACCGTCGTCGTTATTCCGACATTGACGGCATCGAAACGGCACATCTCCGAGCAGAGCCCGCACATAGTGCAGGTCCCTTCGTCGATGCGGGCCTTCGGAAGGCCGAAATAGTCCTTCCTTTCCTCTGTGCCGTCGTACTTGAGTATCAGATGAAGATTCGGTGCGTCCACGTCACAATCCGCGCATGCCCTCGCTTCGAAGAGGCGGATCAGGGCACCTGCGACGGTCGTCTTGCCGGATCCGCCTTTTCCGCTCAGGATCAGGAGCTGCTTCATGCCGTCATCTCCAGGATATTATCCAGGATCTTCCGGAACATCTCCCTGAATTCAGCGCTCTCCTCCGATGCTATCCTTGCCTCGGAGGTGATATCACTCAGCTCCCTGTCGAACGGAATCCTGCCCAGTACCGGGATGTTCCTCTCGGAGCAATACTCCTCCGAGGGATTCGCCTCGCCTTCGATGTCCTTGTTGAGTATCACCCCGAAGGGTTTGTTGAATGCACGGGATAATTCCACCACAACGTCCAGATTATGCGCCCCGAATATCGTAGGCTCGGTGACCAGCACGCAGAAATCTGCGTCCTTTATGCTTTCCATGACCGAGCATGAACTGCCGGGGGGGCAGTCTATGAATGTGAGGTCCTCTTCCGACACAGAAGGATTCTGAAGGAGCCTGGCTATTATAGGCAGACCTGCCACCTCTCCCACGTCCATAACCCCTGTGCGGACGTGCACATCCCCGGAGATTCCTGATTCCACGCGCCCGATCGCCCTTGGGTGCTCCGTGATTGCCTCCTGCGGGCAGATCACGGCGCATCCCCCGCATGAGTGGCACATCTCGTTGAACACCTTCACGCGGTCCAGGGTGTACACCATTGCGTTGAACCTGCAGAACTCTATGCATTCTCTGCATCCGTCGCATTTGTCCGGGTCGGAACGGGGCACGAGAACGGATACCTCCTCGGACACCACTTCCTTCGGTTTGAGATAAAGATGGCCGTTCGGCTCTTCCACGTCGCAGTCCACATATGCAGAGGTTCCTGCGACCTTCGCGAGATTCACCGACACCATAGTCTTGCCGGTGCCTCCCTTGCCGCTTAGCACCGCGATATTCATCAGTTGGCCCCGCCGTGATGCCCTTCATGGATTGTCTCCAGTTCATTCATGCCCCCTCCCAGGTATGTATCTATGTTCGTCTTCGCCTTCCCGGGGGCAGCTGCCATTATCTTGATGTTCCCCCCGTTGAGCACTTCATAAGCACGGTCACCGCACCGTATGGTCAGTAGGACCTTTGCTCCCGTGTCTATTATTATCTGAGCGGCCTTGACCCCTGCGCCCGATGGGCTGTCCATGGCCGGATTAGATATGAAATCCGAAGCTTTCGCATCCGTATCATAGATCATGAAATACGGTGCTCTGCTGAGCGATTGGGCTATATCCGGATCTTCCGCCTTGCTGTTGACTGGCATTATTATTTTCATTTCATTCCTCCTGTCTCTCTGATGCGCTTATCGCATCCATACCCCGAATGCGCCTGCAGGTCTTCCGTCTGTGGCAGTCCCCGCTGTACTCGCATACCCTGTAGTTGCCTCCTCCGATCACCAGAGGTATCCCCTCTACGAGGGATCTCGCCATCTTCCGTCTGGCTTTGCTGTAGATGTCCTGCACGGTCGTACGGGCAACGCCCATGCGGTCCGCGCATTCATCCTGCTTCATGCCCATGTGATCTATGAGGCGTATCGTCTCATATTCCTCAACGTCCATGCAGATTATCTCCTCCGAACTGAAATTCTCATTCAGCGGACCGTACTCCCTTCTGTTTGGGAGCCGGCAGACATTTCTCCGTTTCTTTGGACGCGGCATGATCGGTTTCTCCTATATGGCACTTGAATCCCGTGAGGGTAATGTGTGCCCGGGGTATTTTAGTTTCTGACATATGTCAATAACTATTCATGTAATAAAAAGGTTCTGGTGCGGGAACGGACGGAAGAGATGCCGTCGTTATGATATTTTCATCCGAAGGACGCGGTATCCTCCTCTCACTGCCCGTACGGTACGGCATATGCCTCCGTCAGGACATCATGGGCATAAATAGCAAAGGATTAATCGACGGAACCCTTGAGTCTGACCGTGAGCGTAGAGGATGCAGTGCTTCGGAGGATCGTGCCCGATCCCGAGCTTTCAGACAGGATCAGGGCTACCACGGAGAAGATGACGGCCGAGACCGAGAGATATCTGGCCGAGAAAGACATCGCTGCAGAGGTGAGGTGCGTGGGATCCGTCGCCAAGGGCACATTCCTGGCAGAACCCGATATAGATCTTTTCGTGATGTTCCCCGAGGATACTCCGAGAGAAACGATGGAGGGAAAGGGACTGCGCATCGGAGAGGACATCCTCGGCGGGAGGAAGATGTACGCTGAGCACCCTTACACAACTGGATCATACGATGGCTTCGAAGTGGACCTGGTCCCCTGCTACAAGGTAACGAGCCCGGAGAAGATGCTCTCCGCCGTCGACAGGACCCCTTTCCATACGGATTATGTGCTCTCCAAAACAGATGCGGCCGCGAAGGACCAGATCCGTCTTCTGAAGACGTTCATGAAGGGCATATGGGCCTACGGCGCCGAGCCTAACAACAGAGGATTCTCAGGATACCTCTGCGAACTGCTTGTGATACGGTACGGTGACTTCAGATCCGTGCTGGAAGCGGGGGCGACCTGGAAGGAGGGCGTTTCCATATCTATGGATAAGAAGGGGCCTCCGATGGTCGCTCCCCTGGTATTCTATGATCCGGTGGACCCCCGCAGGAATGTCGCATCCGCCGTTCACGTAGATACCTTCGCCCTGTTCATAACCGCATGCAAGGCGTATCTCAACGAACCGTCAGAGAATTTCTTCTTCCCGAATGACAGGGTGCCTGCGCCCACATCCGAGCTCAGAAGACTGGTGAAGGTGCACGGAAGCCGTCTGCTGACCGTGATATTCAAAAGACCCGACATAAACGAGGACAATCTGCACTCCCAGATGTGGAAGACCCGTTATGCGCTCTCCAAGAAATTGGATGCCTTCTCCTTCAATGTACTGAGGGCGGTTCACGATCTCGGCCGTGAGGATCTGGCATTCATATTCGAACTGGAGAGGGACCTTCTTTCGAAGACGTTCAAGCACGTGGGCCCCCCGGTGTGGGTCGGCTCTGCCGGATCATTCCTCGAGAAATGGAGAAACAACGAATTCGGCGAGCCTTTCATAGAGGACGGATCCTGGAAGGTCATAGCTGAGAGGATGTACTTCACTGCGGCCGAGATGCTCGCGGACGAAGCGGTCTTCTCAGGCATAGGGCGTGAGATAGACCCTGCCACAATGAGGATCCTGGATCACGACGACACGCTGTCGATGGCGGACGCAGGTCTGCTGACCGATCTTCTGGACCCGAAACTGCCTTGGGAGATATGAATCAGGCGAATGGCGGGTTTATCAGAAGTATCCATGTGCCGAGGGACAGAAGGAAGAACAGAATGTAATTCCCCACCATGGTCTTGGCCTCGATAAGATCCAGATCGAATCTGAGCAGTTTCATGAGCTCCTTCATGCCTGCGATGACCAGGATCAGAAGCAGCATACCGCCGTACCACTCCCAGGCCTTGTGTATGAATGATGCGACGATGCCCATCAGGATCGCCAGAAGCGACACTACCAGCAGAATCTTCGTCCCGTAGATGTCCTTGAGGATGAACTCCCTCTCGTCGAAGTCCGGGGGTACGAACTCATACTCCTCCTCCTTCGGCTTGGTGCGTCTTCTTTTTTTAGCCATTGCAGACGACAACCGATGTCTTCCATTTATAGTTTTATAAGGCCGTCCGTTTTTCGCCCGTTTTCGGACACCCCCCTTTCTCCGCTTAAATACCTGAACCGTTTAGTGAATGCTGAGGTTAAGAAATGGTCAACGAAACCCTTGAAGACATACCAGGAGTAGGACCGGCTATAGCAGAAAAACTCCGTGAAGCGGGTTACGACGATCTGATGACAATCGCTGTCGCCTCCCCGGCCGATCTGGCCGAAAAGTGCGAATTAGGCGATAAGAAAGCTGCAGACATCATTGAAGGCGCCAAGGTCCTTGCGGACATAGGCAACTTCGAGACCGGAGAGGACATCCTTGAGAGAAGGAAGAGCGTCACCAAGCTCACGACAGGTTCAAAGGCCATCGACGAGCTTTTGGGCGGCGGGCTTGAAACGCAGGCCATAACGGAATTCTTCGGGGAGTTCGGCAGCAGCAAGACTCAGATCTGCTTCCAATTGGCAGTGAACGCTACCCTTCCCGAAGAGATGGGCGGATTCGACTCAGAGGTCGTGATAATCGACACCGAGAACACATTCAGGCCCGAGAGGATCATCCAGATGTCGAACTATCTCGGCATCGATTCCGGGGAAGTGCTGAAGAAGATACACGTGGCCCGGGCTTTCAACTCCCAGCATCAGATACTGCTGGTGGACAAAGCAATGGAGCTGGCGAAGACGAAGAAGATCAAACTGCTGATCCTTGACTCGCTCACATCCCATTTCAGGGCTGAGTACATAGGCCGTGGCGCTCTCGCGGAAAGACAGCAGATGCTGAACCGCCACATGCACGATCTCCTGAGCTTCGCCACGCTGAATAATGCTGCGATAGCCGTTACCAACCAGGTCTCATCCAAACCGGATGCGTTCTTCGGAGACCCTACCAGGCCCATAGGCGGACATATAGTAGGTCACACTGCTACATTCCGCATCTATCTGCGCAAGGGTAAAGCAGGGAAGAGGGTCGCCAGACTCATAGACTCCCCTAACATGCCCGAGGGCGAAGCGGTCTTCATGATAACCGAAGATGGTATTAAAGACTGAAACATTGGAGGGGTGTGAGCCCCTCCCCTTTCTTTTTTGAGCTTTCCGGAGAGCATGGCAGCCTTTGCTCAGCCGAGGCTTTGGGATGCCTCAAGGCGGAAGCGCCGGGATTCAAGGCAATGTCTTCGGGCCCGGGCTATCTGATTGCATCGTTCGAACGGGATGCGGTGGACCCCATAGCTGAGAGGATCTCCCTGACACGGCACATAGGAAGGCATCTCGGTTCCTTTCATCCGGACGATCTCTCAGACTTCGGCGGCATACGGATACCGGAAGGTACTTTCTCCATAAGATGCAAAAGGTTCGAAGGGATGATCAGGGGGGTAGACTCCCAGGACCTCGTAAGGAAACTGGGAAATGAATTATCCAGGACCAATGACGTGGACCTCAAAGACCCGGACATAGAGGTCAGGATCCTGATGAGCGATATGATCCACATATTCCTCTCCGACAGGGCCGTGGACAGGGAGACTTTGGAGAACAGGAAGGTTAGCGAGCGGCCCTTCTTCTCACCGATATCGCTGCATCCCAAATATGCCAGGGCATTGATCAATCTCACAGGCGCAAGGAAAGGGGACCTGGTCCTCGATCCGTTCTGCGGCACCGGGGGGATAGTCATCGAAGCTGCGTCGATGGGGATGAGGGCCGTTGCCTCTGATTTTGACCCGGAGATGGTAGCCGGGACCAGAGAGAACATGGATTTCTTTGGTCTGGAGCTGGAAGACAGCGATGTTTTGGACATATCTGACATAGGCGGCAGATTCTGTCCCGTGGATGTCATCGCCACGGACCCTCCGTACGGCAGGTCAACAAAAACGGGAGGGGAGAATGTCGACAGCATCTATGCCAGAGCCATGATGTCCTTCGGCACGGTGCTGAAACCTAACGGTACTGCGGGAGTGGTCCTACCCCATGAACTGGACCCTTCGCCCCTCAGTATGGAGAGCCTGCATGTTCAGAGGGTTCACGGATCCCTGTCCAGATACTATCATGTTCTGAGGAACTGACTTAATTATATCCAAAGCGGTTACGGCTGCGTGAACAGATATCTCAGGCTTTTCAGGCTCGGGAATGCAGTGATGGGTTTCATCGGCGTCATAGCCGGCGCCTTCATAGCTGCGGGCCTGGATATCGGAGGATACTGGATCAATATATTGATAGCATGTCTGATCGTCGTTGCCGTAATGGCCGGAGGGAACTCCGTTAATGACTACGTGGACAGGGAGATAGATAAGACAGCGCATCCCGAACGCCCGATACCCATGGGCGAGATAGAACCGGAGCATGCGCTCCGGGTCGGCCTGGCATCCCTTGTGCTGGCATGTCTCATATCTGTCCTGATGAGGAGTGCCCCGCTTACATGCATAGTCGTCGCCGCATGTATCCTGATGGTCCTCTATGAGATGGTGCTGAAGCAGAAGGGCTTCGCCGG
>LSQX01063275.1_pt2 | contig 52421 bp, 59 predicted proteins | sample 654561 | NCBI WGS metagenome assembly LSQX01 (sample SAMN04489861, study PRJNA283612) | anaerobic digester metagenome | isolation source: 4 biogas reactors fed with cattle manure at either 37C or 55C with and... | place: Denmark: Kongens Lyngby | collected 2014 | reverse complement strand
TATATTTTGAATTTAATTGATACTCCGGGCCATGTTGACTTTAACTATGAAGTATCAAGAACCTTAGAAGCATGTGATGGAGCTATTTTGGTTGTTGATGCCGCTCAAGGTATAGAGGCTCAGACATTAGCAAATGTCTATTTGGCGCTTGATGCAGATTTGGAGATCATGCCGGTGATCAATAAAATTGATTTACCTTCCGCGAGACCTGAGGAAATAGCCCAAGAGATTGAAGATGTAATAGGCATTGAGGCACATAGTGCACCTCAAATCTCAGCCAAGAATCAAGTGAACATTCAAGCTGTTCTTGATCAAATAATTGAACGTCTTCCGGCACCCAAAGGCGATCCGGATGAGCCATTGCAAGCTTTAATTTTTGATTCTGAATATGATACGTATAAAGGCGTAATCGCTCACATTAATGTCAAACAAGGTTCGGCAAAAGTTGGTGACGAGATTACGATGATGAATACAAATAAATCATTTGAAATTACGGAATTGGGTTACTTCGGAGCAAATGGCGATGCTTCGGTAAATGAATTACACACGGGTGATGTAGGATTTTTGGTTGCCAGTATTAAAAACGTTCAGGATACTCGGGTAGGAGATACCATTACTCAAAAAGATAAGCCTGCTGCAGAACCATTACGGGGATATAAGCCGGTTCAACAAATGGTATTTTGTGGTTTATATCCAATTGACGGTGCCGACTATAATAATCTGCGTGAAGCTTTGGAAAAGGTTCAACTAAATGATGCTGCTCTCTCTTTTGAACCTGAAACTTCCGCAGCATTAGGTTTTGGCTTTCGTTGCGGTTTTCTCGGTTTATTGCATTATGAAATTATCCAAGAAAGAATTGAACGAGAATTTGAGCTGGATATTATTTCCACAGCTCCATCTGTTGTCTACAAATTACATTTAACTGATGAGACAGTTATTAAGTTAGATAATCCGACCAATATGCCCGAGACAGAAGAGATTGAATTTATTGAAGAACCGATTGTTGATGTCTCAATAGTAGTACCGGATGAATATATTGGAAATATTATGGAACTGTGTCAAGAACGGCGTGGGATATATCAAACAATGGAATATTTGGAGACGACCAGAGTTAATTTGCATTATGAAATGCCCCTAAATGAGATAATCTATGACTTTTTCGATGCACTCAAATCTAGAAGTAGAGGTTATGCATCTTTAGATTATGAGTTGAAAGGTTATCAAAGCTCAGAATTGGTTAAATTAGATATCTTAATTAACGGTGAAGTTGTGGATGCGCTTTCCTTTATCATACATAGAGACAAGGCATATCCAAGGGGTCGCCGGATGGTAGAAAAACTAAGAGAAGAAATTCCTCGTCAACAATTTGAAATTCCTCTACAAGCAGCAATTGGCGGAAAAATTATAGCTCGTGAAACAATTAGGGCTTATCGCAAAGATGTAACAGCAAAATGTTATGGTGGTGATATTTCGCGGAAACGAAAATTGCTTGAAAAACAAAAAGAGGGTAAGAAGAGAATGCGCCAAGTCGGTAGTGTAGAAATTCCTCAAGAAGCATTCATGAGCGTGCTTAAGTTAGATGAATAAATATCTGTTTATTTAACGATGATGAATCAGCTTTACTATATTGTTGCTTTTTAGTATAATCTTTGGCGAAAATGATAAGATTTTAGATGCGGATGTGGTGAAATTGGCAGACACGCTGGATTTAGGTTCCAGTGCGAAAGCATGCAGGTTCGAGTCCTGTCATCCGCACCATTTTTAACAATCTGTATCTAGAGCCTTTTAAGGAGAAACAATGCGAAAACTTTGTGATTTTTTAGCAATGACCAAATTATTTGACGGTCTTAATCATAATGTTTACGGTGACTATTGTGAACAAACCAATATCCACATTTACTGGAAAGGTGAGTTTATAGCACGCGAGGGTGATGTTTCTTCCGGTGTCGGGATTATTGTTGAAGGTCAAGTTGCGAAGCAAAAATATTCTCCTGATGGAGATTCAGCAACTTTGGATTTGCTGGAAGTAGGACATACCTTCGGTGAAGATTTGATTTTCTCCGAAGATAATAAATTTGATTTCAGTCTGGAAGCAGTTTCTTCAGTTAAAGTTGTATATGTAAGACGTGAAGATCTGTTTGAGATGATCAATCGCTCACCTCAAATGTTAAGCAATCTATTAGGCTTACTTTCCGATCATATTCAAGATCAAAACAAAAGAATTTATACCTTATCTCAAAGAACCTTAAGGCAAAAAATCTCTGCCTATTTATTAGAATTACTGGATTTACAATTAATTGCTGAGAATAAAACCTTATCTGAAGCTTCGCAAATTGTTTCTACACATGCAGTCGAATTACCGGCTTCAAAAGAAGTGGTTTCAAGATTATTAGCAATGCCGCGACCATCTTTTTCGCGTGAACTTATTGCAATGGAAAAAGACGGATTGGTCAGAGTTAGCGGTAGGGTGATCTGGTTATGTGATTTAGAAGGACTTGAAAGCGGTATTGTGGGTGATTATGCTTCCTAGACGAAAAGGTAGTTTATTGTCCCACTATGATTTAGGAGGACAATGATGACTCAACTATCGGATATTGAAATTGCACAGAAAGCAAACTTACAACCAATTCAAGAGATTGCCCAAAAAGCCGGAATTCCAACAGAAGATTTAGAGCTGTATGGTAAATATAAAGCAAAAGTAAATCTCTCAGCCTTAAAATCAAATTTCCCCGATAAAAAACTAATTTTAGTCACTGCCATTTCTCCAACATCTGCAGGCGAAGGAAAAACAACAGTTTCTGTCGGTTTAGGAGATGCTTTGAGAATGAGGAATAAAAATTCCGCAATTGCTTTGCGCGAGCCTTCTTTAGGACCTGTTTTTGGTGTAAAGGGTGGCGCAGCCGGCGGCGGCTATGCTCAAGTTTTGCCGATGGATGATTTAAATCTTCATTTTACAGGTGATTTTCATGCAATAGGGGCTGCTAATAATCTGTTAGCAGCCATGTTGGATAATCATATTCATCATGGTAATAGCTTAAATATTGATCCCAGACGTATTGTTTGGAAACGTTGTGTGGATATGAATGATCGTCAATTGCGAAAAATCGTTGACGGCTTAGGTAACAGGGTTGATGGAGTTCCACGCCAAGATGGTTTTGATATTACTGTTGCTTCTGAAATTATGGCTGTATTTTGTCTAGCTAATTCCGTAACGGATCTAAAAGAACGTTTAGGTAAAATGATTGTTGCATACAACTATCAAGGAAAGCCGGTTTTAGCAAGTGATTTGAAAGCCGAAGGAGCGATGGCAGTTCTTTTGAAAGATGCCCTAAAACCTAATTTAGTTCAAACTATTGAAGGCACTCCGGCATATATCCATGGGGGGCCTTTTGCCAATATTGCTCACGGATGTAATAGTATCTTAGCCACTAAAATGGCATTATCGCATCATGATTATACAGTTACCGAAGCAGGATTCGGTTCTGATTTAGGAGCAGAAAAATTTTTGGACATTAAATGTCGGAATAATGATTTAATACCAAATGCAGTAGTTTTAGTTGCAACGGTTCGCGCCTTAAAAAAACACGGTGGCCTTAAAAATGAACAATTAAATCAAGAAAACATTTCTGCTTTGCAGCAGGGTATGCCGAATCTGTTACGTCATATTTCTGTATTGAGTGATGTTTTTAATACTAATGTTGTAGTCGCTGTAAACCGCTTTCCTACCGATACTGAAGCAGAACTTGATTTGATCAAACAAGCTTGCCAAGAAGTTGGGATTAATGCTTGCATCTGTGAAGTTTGGGCAAGAGGCGGTCAGGGCGGTTTGGAGTTAGCAGATCAGGTAATTAAATTATCTGAAACACAATCAAATTTGAGTTTCGCATACAGTTTAAGACAAGGTATTAAAGAAAAAATAAGTGAGTTAGCAAAAAATGTCTACAAAGCAGATGGCGTTGATTTTACGAAAATTGCAAAGGAAAAAATCTCTAATGCTGAACAGAGTGGGTATGGAAATCTTCCTATCTGTATGGCGAAAACACAATATTCTTTTTCCGACAATCCGGAATTAATCGCTGCTCCTGATAATTTTAAAATCACTGTTCGTGACATCAGAGTGTCTGCCGGTGCCGGTTTTATAGTCGCACTGACCGGTACAATCATGACCATGCCAGGCTTACCGAAAATTCCGGTCGCAGAAAATATTGATATTGATGCTCAAGGAATCATCACTGGCTTAATGTGAATAAATGTGAAGAATAGCAATAAGATTTTGAAAATGTTTGTGCATACTCTACAAATGTAATATAATTGCTATAAACTTGTTAATCCGATGATACAGATGGTCATAAAGATAGAGCCTTAATAAGGTAAAATTGATGTTAATCAGGAAGGTAGATCATGGAAGAGATTAAAAAATGTATAGAAGAGGTTTCGCATTTTTTAGATGCGACAATGGGCGCTACGAATAGAGAAGGTTTGATTTTTGCTGCCACTGACGAATCTTTGGTAGGTAATCAAGATAGTTCGGTGAAAGCTTTTGTCATGTCTTCTGATAATAAAACTGTTGCGGGGGGCAATACCTATATCAAATTGAATCATGATCAAAAGTTGGTTGCAGTTGCTTTTATTAAAGGAACTGATGTAGTTTCAGCTAACTATTTGGAATTGCTTGCAGGTTGGATAGGATCCGCCCTTAAAGAAAAGAATACGGAAGAAGAAAGTGAAGGCTTTCTGAAGAATGTTCTCTTGGAAAATGAATTACCGGGGGATATTCCATTAAAAGCTCGCGAGTATAGAATTCCTTATACACATCCAAGACAAGCCTTGTTGATTAATTTTAAGGAAAATTTTGATTTACAAGTGAAGTCTGCTTTAAACAGCATCTTGGAATCAGAGCAAGAGCATCATGTTTTACCGATGGATGAAAAAAACTTAGTCATCTTATTGGATTTGGGCAAACATTCCGCACTTTTCGAACAGAGCAGCGATGTTGCTTTGGATGAAAAAAAGTGCCAAGAACAAATGGATGAAATTGAAGACTTCCCCAATAAAATATATGATGCGCTGAATGAAAGTATTGAAAAGTTAGAGTTACACATAGGTGTAGGAATGCCGACTGAGACATTGAAAGATATATCAAGATCTTATCGAGAAGCATCATTGGCCTTGACTGTAGGTAAGATTTTCGAAAGCGATAAGAAAATCATGCGTTACAATAAATTAGGCTTAGGACGTTTAATTTATCAATTGCCGCCGACATTATGTCAAATGTTTCTCTCAGAAGTATTTGAATCCGGAACATATGAACAATTGGATCCGGAAACATTATTAACGATCGATAAATTCTTTGATAATAGTTTAAACGGTTCAGAAACATCAAGACAACTGTTTGTTCACCGTAATACGTTGGTATATCGGTTAGACAAAGTTGAAAAAATTACAAATTTAGATCTTAGATCTTTTGATGATGCTGTATTATTTAAACTTGCTTCAATGGTTAGGAAATATCTTGAATCTTTGCAATCAGACGGCACCTTTAATCCTACCGGTAACAAATGGTAAAGATAGAGGTAGAATCTTTTGATTGAATTTAGGAATACCGAAAAGGTTTATCCAAACGGTGCAAAAGCATTAAAAGATGTTAATTTTAAAATAGAATCGGGAGAATTCGTATTCTGTATCGGTGAAAGTGGGGCAGGAAAGTCCACTTTAATCAGGTTGATAACCTGTGAAGAAAAGCCGACCAAAGGTACGGTAATTCTTGATAATTTCGAGTTGAGTCGTTTGCAAAAACGACTCATTCCTACTTTAAGAAGAAAAATCGGCATGATTTTTCAGGATTTCCGTTTAATTGACTCCAAAACAGTTTATGAGAACGTTGCTTTCGCTATGGAAATAGTTGGATCTTCAAAAGCGCAAATCAAACGGCGAGTACCGATGGTTTTGAGTGTTGTAGGTTTACGCAACAAAGCGGATAGCTACCCTTCTGAGTTATCAGGAGGCGAAGCTCAAAGAGTCGGTGTAGCACGTGCTATGATCAATAATCCGGGTTTAATTTTAGCAGATGAACCTACGGGTAACTTAGATCCGATAAATGGAGAAGCAATTTTAGCTTTGCTTGAAGAAATTAATCAGGCCGGCACGACTGTTATCTGCTGTACTCACGATGTAAGCCTGGTTGATTTAATGCAAAAAAGAGTGCTTGAATTAGACCGAGGGGTTTTGGTTCGCGATGAAGAGTGCGGCGTATATTCGGATTGTATTGTTGAAAGAGAATTAAATTTTGAACGATCGGATATCGACATAGCAGAATTGGATGAGGCTATTTTTGATAATCTTCGCTATGAAGAGAGAAAGCGTCTGGCAAGAAGAGAAAAACAATCAGCAGAGATTAAGTCCATGATTGATGAAGATAGACGCAAAAGAAGAAATCGTCTTTCTTTGGCCGAGCGTATTGCTAAAATGAGAATGCTTGCTGAAGATATTGATCTTGATGATTATGAGAAAAGAAATTAAGCGAAATCCTCATATCCTAATTAAGATAAGAAAGGGCGATTTTTATGAAAAGTAGAAGATTTTTATATGCAATCAGAGATGGTTTTGTTAATTTGAAACGACATCCTTTGGTTTTAATCGCTTCTATTACAACAATGATGTTATTATTGCTCGTCGGAAGCATATTTTCTGCATTTGCTATTAACTTGAGACATTTAGTAGGAATTGCCGGACAAAAACCGCCGATAGAAATAATGTTTAAAACCGGAACTTTAGCAGCTGATGCTGAGAATTTTGACAATTTATTGGAAGAAGATCCTAATGTTGTTTTTCATAATTTAAATACTCCTGAAGAAAACTATGAAATATTTGTTAGTAGTTTAGGGAAACAGGAATTGTTTGATGATTTTAACTATCAGGAAAGGATCCCATATACAATAAACGTCCGTTTGGCAGATCCGGCAACCGGTGAAGAATTTAGAAATAAAAGTCTAGAGAATATAAATATTAAAGAAGTTTACATGGAAGATGAACTGATGCATTTGCTGAATCAGCTTATGCAAGGAGTAACTACGGTTAGTATCATTGTAATTGTTGTTTTCGGTTTGATAACCGTATTTATTATCTCTAATATGATCAGGATTGCTGCCCTTGCCAGGGCATATGAAATAAACATAATGAAATATATCGGTGCAACAAATGCTTATATCAGAATACCGTTTATTATTCAGGGTATGTTAGTAGGATTGATTGGAGCTATTTTATCATCAGTTGCTTTCGGATTCGGCTACAATGCAATTTACAAGCATTTTGGTCAAGATATCCTGAATCGGGCAGATTTTGCATTGCTTTCTTCGAATCAGATATTGCCTATTGTAATATTGGCATGTGTTGCAATTGGAATTATGATTGGTGGTATTTTCAGCGGTCTTGCCGTAAGAAAGCACGTAGATGTATAAAGAAAGTGTTGGTAGCAATATGAATAATAGAAGAAAAACTATTTCCTACATTTTATCTTTAATCTTGCTGTTAGGTTTAGTTATTACAGGAATCAACAGCAAGCCGATTGTTCATGCGCAAGAGATTGCCGAAATTGAACAACAAATGGATAGTTTACTTGCGGAAAAAGAGAATATTGCAGCTTTGAAATCACAATCTGAAGCTGAATTATCTGAATTGGAAAATTTGAAATCCGGTACGGAAGCTAATCTGAATTGGTTGAATGAGCGTAGTGAAGAACAACAATCTGCTTATTCAGAATTAAAAATCAAACAAGATTCTATACTGGCAATCCAAGCATCCTATTTAGAAAACTTGGAAGTTGCACGTAAAAACTTTGCAGATAAAGTCGAGCAATATGGTGAACGAGTTGAAACTATGTTCGGAATACATCAGAAATCTGTGTTGGAGTTGTTTTTGGAATCGGACAGTCTGGAACACTTTTTCACTTCAGTAAAGTTCATGCGAATTATTACTGACGATGATGAGGCTGCTTTGGCAGAATTAGAAGAAGAACAGGAAAAGTTGGTTCAGTTGACAGAAGAAACAAAGCTTCTGATTGATGAAAACAATGTTGAATTAGCTGAGATTAATAATATTTTGGAAGATATTGAAGCGGACATTAATTACGAAGTTAGTGAATTGACCGTCTTGAATACTTCTATAGATGAAGTGGTTGATCAAATTGATACCTTTGAAGCAAGTGAAGGAGAAATTCAGGCTGCTCTTGCACAAGCAGAAGCGAATATAGCAGCTATTGAAGCACAAATTGAGGCAGAAAGAATAGCAGCTGAAGAAGCAGCCGCGGCTGCCGCAGCTGAAGCGGCTGCTCAGGCAGAAGCCGCAGCCCAAGCGGAAGCTGAAAGGATTGCTGCCCAAGAAGCTGCTGCCGCAGAAGCTATAGCGAGAGGCGAAGAACCGCCTCCGGTCGAACAACCTGCACCAACTGTTCCTGAGACTACTACACCTGCGCCTCCTGCACCACCACCGGTATACGAAGGTGGAGGTCTTGCTTGGCCGGTACCGAGTTCATATAGAATAACATCTCATTACGGTTACAGATCATTTGGCGGTTATTCCGATTTTCACACCGGAACCGACATTGGAGCCCCTACGGGAACACCTGTAGTTGCTCCTGCTCCGGGAACTGTAAGTTATGCAGGTTGGATGAATGTAGGTGGCCAAACCGTAATCATCAGTCATGGTAATGGTATGTCGACCATGTATTGCCACTTGAGTGGTTATGCATGCGGAGTAGGTCAGCAAGTTAGCACGGGTCAAACAATTGCTTATATTGGTTCAACAGGATTTTCCACCGGGCCTCATTTGCATTTTGAAATCAGAATCAATGGCTCATCTGTAGACCCGATGTCTTACTATTAATAAATTCATAACTAATAATCTTAAATTTACTATATAATAGTCCTTGTTATGAATTGATATAATCATAAATTTGAATTTATACAAGGAGTTTTGTGATGCAACAATATCAGCACAATACAAATTTTAACAATCAGCATAATAATTATCAGCAAGATAATTACTATCAAGCAGATCAGATAAAAGATAAAAAAACTAAAAGTAATTTTTGGGGATATTTTTTAACTTCAACAATCTCTATCTTTTTGACTGCAGGGATTATTTTGGGAGTAGTCTTAAGTGTAGGTGGAAATCTATTTTCCACAGCTGATACCCTATCATTTGTTGAAAAAAGCAAGACAAATATTTTCTCTTCGACGGATTCAGAAACCGGTGCAGAAGACGGACTTTCTCTGACATTTGAAAACACGCCTGAAAATAAAGCTGCTTTGTCTAAGTTGGAATCAATATTTAATTTAGTTCAGGATAATTATTATCATGAATTGTCTGATAGTGATTTGATAAATGCCATGGCGACAGGTATGGTTGACGGTTTGGAAAGCCCATATACATATTATATGACTCCGGAATATGTTGAAGAAGTTGAAGAATCAATGTCCGGTGAATATAGCGGTATAGGTGCAATTGTCGAAAAAGTTGGTACAACATTTCAAATAAGTGACATCATTGAAGATTCTCCTGCTGAAAAAATCGGTTTGATGATTAATGATGTATTTGTTGCTGTGGACGACGAAAACGCGGAAGAATTTGAAGATGTTACAATGCTTGCTATGAATATTAGAGGAGAAGAAGGTACGAAAGTAAAAATCACTGTTTACCGTCCCTCAGAAAGTAAAGAATATGAATTTGAGATAACCAGAGCAAGTATTAAAAATGCTAATATCAGATCCCGGATGTTAACTGATAAAATCGGTTATGTCAGAATTGTAGAGTTTAATGAAGGTGTTAGTGATAATTTCATTACTGCTATGGAAGAACTACAAGATCAAGGTGCCAAGAATATAGTCTTTGATTTAAGAAATAATGGTGGAGGCTATGTCAATGAAGTTTTGAGAATGCTAGACTACCTTTTGCCGGAAGGTGAATTGATTACTGAACAGGGTAGAAGAGATGGTGAAGCATTTGAAATATCTGAATCATCCGGAGAGACAACCGGAGTTCCGGAAGATATGAAATTTATCTGCATTATCAATAAGAACTCGGCTTCAGCCAGTGAATTATTTAGCGGCTGCTTAAGAGATTGGCAAAAAGCCGAATTAGTAGGTGAGAAATCTTTTGGCAAAGGTGTCGGTACAATAACTCAATATTTAGAAGACGGTTCGGCTCTTCAGATTACAAATTTCTATTACAATTTACCTTCCGGTGAAAATGTAGATGGTGAAGGCCTTGAGCCAACATATGAAGTTGAGTTGCCGGAAGATGTTAGAAATATGATTATATCTCGGATTGACCCTGAGCAAGATACTCAATTACAAAAAGCAATCGAGATTTTAGAAAAATAAGAATACTTTTGATAATAAAATTCTTATTAAAAGTTAGAAGAATAATTACTACTTAAATATATAAGGAAATTTAATGACAAATAATAATATTGATCATCGTAAGGATGACTATCTTGTACAAGCTACTGCTAAACAAGGACTTTTGCGTTGCCTGGCAGTACGTACTACGAAATTAGTTGATTATGCTAGGGAAACTCATGACTTATCCCCGGCGACAACTGTCGCTTTAGGTCGCTTGATGAGTGGTGCATTACTCATGGCAGCTGATTTAAAAAGCGATCAAGATCAAATAACTTTGATAACAAAATCTGATGGAGATATTTCAAATTTATCAGCGATTGCTACTTTAGATGGTAAAGTCCGCGGATATGGCAACCAACCTCAGGCTCCTTCTTACTATCATGAACCGGGAAAACTTGATATTGCTAAATCAGTAGGTAAAGGTAATCTGACCGTGATCAAAGATTTAGGTTTAAAAGATCCCTACATAGGTAATGTAGAATTAGTCAGCGGTGAGATAGCAGAAGATTTAGCTTCTTATTATTTTTATTCAGAACAAATTCCGACAGTTCTATTTTTGGGAGTACGTCTTGATCAAGAAGGTGTAGTTTCTGCCGGCGGTATGTTAGTTCAGGTATTACCCGGTGCGGATGAAGAAATATTAACCTGGCTGGAAAACAGAGCTGTCGGTTTTCCAGATTTATCGGAATTGATTGAGCAAGGAATAAGTCCTCATCAATTAATAGACCTATTGCTCGGCGAGGCTGATATTGAATATTTAAAAGAATATCCGGTAACTTATTACTGTCCGTGCAATCGTGATCGTATGACAAGTAATCTGGCATTACTTGGAGCTGCCGAGTTGAAAGAAATGGCAGCAGATCCTGAAGGGATTGAATTACAATGCCATTATTGTTCCAATAAATATCAGTATCAGCAGTCTGAAATCCAAGATTTATATAATGCTGTAAAAACTGCCGAGAAAGACTTTAATAAACCTGATATCAATCTCATGGATTTTGATTAGCAGTAGATATATCGACAAACATTAGGAGAATTTATGAAACCATTAAAACCTGAAATCGTGTTAACCGGAGATCGTCCTACAGGAAAGCTACATATAGGTCATTACGTAGGTTCTATTAAACAACGTCTGATATCTCAAGCTGAATATCAAACGAATTATTTAATGATTGCCGATATGCAAGCTTTGACCGACAATGCGCATGATGTTGAAAAAATACGAGAGAGTGTACTTGAAGTAACCTACGATTATTTAGGTTGTGGTATCGATCCTGAAAAAACAACAATCTTCATTCAATCATTAATTCCTGAATTAACCGAATTTACAGTAATTTATATGAACTATGTAACTTTGGCCAGATTAATGCGCAATCCAACGGTAAAAAGTGAAATGCAATTAAGAGATTTCGGTAATACAGTACCTATAGGTTTTCTAAATTATCCTGTGAGCCAAGCTGCAGATATAACTGCATTTAATGCAACACTGGTGCCGGTAGGTGATGACCAATTACCAATGCTTGAACAAACAAATGAAATTGTGCGTCATATTAACTTTCATTTTGAGACCAATATCTTAAAAGAGTGCAAACCGATTCTATCTCAAGTAACAAGATTACCGGGGATTGATGGTAATGCCAAAATGAGTAAGTCTTTGAATAATTGTATTTACTTGTCAGATGATAGGGAAACAGTTTCAAAAAAAGTGATGAGTATGTATACTGATCCGAACCATCTCCGAGTTGAAGATCCGGGTACAGTTGAAGGGAATCCGGTATTTACGTACTTGGATGCTTTTGATCCGGATAAGTCTGAACTTGAAGAGTGGAAAGATCACTATCGTAGAGGCGGCCTCGGAGACGTAAAAGTTAAGCGTCGTTTGGAGAAAATTCTACAAGCAGAGTTGGATCCTATTCGAGAAAGAAGAGCCGAGTATGAAGGTAAGGCTAATCAAATAATGGAAATGTTGCTTGAATCAAGCAAAAAAGCCAGAATTGTAGCTCAAGAAAATTTGGCAAAATTAAAATCAGTTCTGGGTATTGACTATCAAGATATGTATTAATTATAGATAGAAGAATGTTGTCAATTGTCTGCTTAATTGATTTAAGATAAATAACAACATGATGAACTTAGTCTAAAAATCGGAAACGAGTCAAGCTAGTAAAAATGCAACAATATTTTTAATAGTTTTAAGCTGTTGCTATCAGATATGACTAATTTCTAACAATCACAAAAAGGACTTGCATCTGGAATTCAGATGAGATATACTTTTATTCGCGTCAAAAATTGTTAATCAATTATTTAAGGCGCAAAGCGTAGAAGTTTGAGATTGCTGTATATGCCGCTGCGGTAGATGCAGGTAACTTAAACGGAGCAGTTCGAACATAGAGTCGAACGTCACATCTGTTTCGCAGCATAGCCGGGAAGGTTTGCCCAGCACATGCGTTACTTACGAAGTGTCTGGGTTTTATATTGAAAAGAAATTAAACGCCCGGAAGAGTTGTGAAAACTAGATAGTGATAGCAGCATTTAGGAGGTTTTAAGAAATGGCTGTTAATCAAAAAATCAGAATACGCCTCAAGGCTTTCGATCATCAAATTTTAGACGAAAGCGCATCAAGAATTGTTGAGACTGCAAATCGTACAGGAGCCAGTGTCTCAGGTCCTATTCCTTTACCAACGGAAAAAGAAATAATAACAATTCTACGTTCGCCACATGTCAACAAAGATTCAAGAGAACAATTTGAAGCTAGAACACATAAGCGTTTGATCGACATTTTGGCGCCGAACAATAAGACAATGGAATCTCTAATGAGATTAGAAATGCCGGCTGGAGTTAATATAGAAATTAAGTTATAAGCTAGCCCGGGTAATGTTCGCAGAGCGAACCAATAACCAAGGAGGAAAAAATGAACAGATTTATGCTAGGTAGAAAAGCCGGTATGACTCAACTGTTTGATGAACATGGTTTAATGATTCCGGTTACAGTAATTGATTGCGGTCCATTAACTGTAGTTCAGAACAAAACAGAAGAAATTGAAGGCTATCAGGCAGTAAAAGTAGGATTTGATCAATACAAGAAACACAATAAACCTGCGATTGGCCAATTTACGAAAGTAAATGTAGAACCAATGCGCATTTTACGTGAGTTTAGAGACACCGAACAGTATGAAACAGGTCAAACAATCAAAGTTGATGAAATGTTTGAAGCGGGAGATAAAGTAGATATTTCTGGAACTTCAAAAGGTAAGGGTTTCCAAGGTTCAATTAGAAGACATGGTTTTAGTAAAGGACCGATGTCTCATGGTTCTAAATACCATCGCGGCCCCGGTTCAATGGGCTCCTCGGCTACACCTGCCAGGGTTCAAAAGGGTAAAAAATTACCGGGACAATTAGGAAATAAACGGACTACTGTCCAAAATTTGGAAGTTGTTCAAGTAGACGGTGAACGTAATATTCTGGTCGTTAAAGGTGCTGTGCCGGGACCAAAAGGCGGTTTGTTAGAAATCAAAACTTCCGTCAAAGCACGTTAGGCTGGGAGGAGAAATAAATGGCAAAGACTAATTTGTATAATATGCAAGGAGAAATAGTTGGCGACATTGAATTGGAAGATGCCATCTTCGGTATTGAACCAAATGAAGATGTTGTCCATCGTATCGTTAAGAATCAACTTGCAAATAGACGTCAAGGTACTTCAAAGGTAAAAAACCGTAGTGAAGTTCGTGGTGGCGGAAGAAAACCTCATCGCCAAAAAGGAACTGGCAGAGCCCGTCAAGGTTCAATTCGAGCCGGGAATCATGTTGGTGGCGGAGTTATTTTTGGACCTACTCCACGAGATTTTTCATATAAAACAAATAAGAAAATGCGCAGGTTAGCGATGAAATCGATTCTGTCACAAGCGTTAAGCTCCGATAGAATTAAGGTATTGGACAAATTGGAACTTGAACAAATCAAGACTAAAGATATGGTCAATACAATCAATAATCTAAAACTTGACGGATCTGCCCTTTTTGTAATTGCAGAACCGGATTCTAATATAGAAAAATCAACAGCAAACATTAAAGATGTAAAAACAATTTGGGTTAATACCATGAATGTATTTGATTTAGTTAAATACAACAATATTGTTTTCACAAATGAAGCTGTTAATAAAGTCCAGGAGGTCTACGTATAATGAGAAGCCCATATGATATTATCATCAAACCGGTGATCACTGAACGCAGTACCATGGATAGCATGGAAGGTAAATATACCTTTGCAGTAGATAAAAGAGCAACTAAAACTGAAGTTCGCCAAGCTGTTGAAAAATTGTTTGATGTACGTGTGGTAAAAGTTAATACTCAAAACATTTCAGGAAAAATGAAACGGGTTAATATGCACACAGGCAAAACGGCAGATTGGAAAAAAGCGATTGTAACGATCGATCTTGATCCGCAAGAGAGCACATATTTTGCTGAGGGTGGTCAAGAGAAGAAGACTTCAAGAAAATACAAAACTTCAATCGAAGAATTTGGGTTCGGGCTGTAAGGCCGGATCGAAGAAGGAGTGAAATAATATGGCAGTAAAAAGCTTTCGTCCTACTTCTCCTGCGAAAAGACACATGACAGTGGCAGATTATTCTGAACTGACAGATAAAAAGCCCGAAAAAAGTCTTTTAGCAAAGAAGAAAAAAACAAGTGGTAGAAATAATTATGGACGTATTACTGTAAGACACAAAGGTGGCGGTAATCGTCAGAAAATAAGAATCATTGATTGGAAGCGTCAAAGAGATGGAATACCTGCGACGGTAAAATCTATTGAATACGATCCTAATCGCACTGCGTACATTGCTTTAATTCAATATGTTGATGGCCAAAAAGCATATATTTTGGCGCCGCAAGGATTGAAAGAAGGCATGGAAGTAATTTCCGGACCTGACGTAGATATTAATATTGGTAATACTTTACCTTTGCAAAATATTCCGATTGGTACAATTATTCATAATGTTGAGATGTATCCCGGTCGCGGAGCTCAGTTAGTTCGTTCGGCCGGTGCTTCAGCTAACTTAATGGCTAAAGAAAATAAATACGCTCAGTTACGTATGCCTTCCGGAGAATATAGAATGATTCCGCTCAATTGTAGAGCTACAGTGGGTTCAGTAGGCAACATAGAGCATGAGAATATCAAAATTGGTAAAGCAGGTCGTAATCGTCACCGTGGTGTCAGACCCGGTACAAGAGGACTTGCAATGAATCCGGTTGATCACCCGCATGGTGGCGGTGAAGGTGCAACCTCAATCGGTTTGCCCAGTCCGCGTACTCCGTGGGGTAAGCCTACTATGGGTAAGAAAACCCGTAAGAAACGTAAAGAATCAGATCGATACATCGTAAGAAGACGTAAGAAATAGAGAGGTGACATATGAGTCGTTCAATGAAAAAAGGTTTCTACGTTGAAGAAGCCTTGATGCGTCGCATCGAAGAGATGAATGAAAAAAATGAACATAAAGTAATCAGAACTTGGTCACGCGATTCTACGATCTTCCCGGAGATGGTTGGTCATACAATTGCTGTGCATGATGGCAGAAAACATGTTCCTGTATACATTACAGAAGAAATGGTTGGTCATAAATTAGGTGAATTTGCTCCAACGAGAATTTTCCGTGGCCACTCTAAATCTGAATCTGCCACCACAATAAGATAATTAGCTGAATTGAAGGGAGGAAAAAATGTCAAAAACATATACCAGAAATGAATTGCAAGAAAATAGAGAGCAAATCATTCAAGATCATTATGCAAAAACTCCGCGTTCAGCTAAAAAGCGTACTTTGACTAAGAAAGAACGTAAGGTTTTAGGAATAGGCAAAGATCGCGGAATCGCCAGAATCAATCATGTTAGAGTTAGCCCGTCAAAGGCCAGCGTCGTAGTTCGTAATGTTATGAATAAACAGGTTGATGAAGCGCTTGCAATATTACAATATACACCGCGCGCTGCTGCTCCGATCTTGGCAAAATTGATCGAACAAGCTGTATCTAATGCGGTAAATAATAACAATTTAAATCGTGAAGATTTACATGTAGTTGACTGTCAGATAGGACCCGGTTCAACTCTCAGAAGATTTAAACCTCGGGGTAAAGGTGCTGCAGGTAGAATACTCAAACGAACCAGCAACATTACATTGACAGTAAAAGAAAAGACAGAGGAGGCTAACTAAATGGGTCAAAAAGTAAATCCACATGGATTTCGTGTTGGAGTAATTAAAGATTGGGATACCCGTTGGTATGCCGATAAAAGAGATTTCGCCCGCTATTTGGTTGAGGATACAAAAATTCGAGAATTTGTTAAAAAAGAAACCGGCAGAGCCGGTGTGTCTCGAATTGAGGTCGAACGTGAAGGTGATGAAAGAACTATCATTACTATTTCAACTGCAAAGCCGGGTATCATCATTGGTCGACAAGGCTCAGAAATTGAAGCTTTAAAGAAAAAATTGACCAAAAAATTCAAAAGAGCATTCTTTATCAATGTTAAAGAAATTAAAAATGCCGATATGGATGCTCAGTTGGTTGCGGAAGCGATTGCTAAACAATTGGAAGAACGTGTTTCTTACCGTAGAGCTATGAAGCAAGCAATCACCAGAACCATGAAACAAGGTGCTAAAGGTATTAAAGCTATGTGTTCCGGACGTCTAGGCGGTGCGGAGATAGCTCGTAGTGAGCAATATCATGAAGGTACTATTCCTTTGCATACCTTGCGTGCAGACATTGATTATGGTTTTGCAGAAGCCGATACAACCTACGGAAAAATCGGGACCAAAGTTTGGATCTATAAAGGTGAAATTATTCCTTTACCAAAAACAGATTCAAGCGATCAGTCTGAAACTGAAGGAGGCGAGCAATAATGTTAATGCCAAAGCGTGTTAAATACAGAAAACAACACCGTGGACGCATGAAAGGCAAAGCTACCCGCGGCAACAAAGTTTCTTATGGTGAATATGGTTTACAAGCATTGGAACCAAGCTGGATCACCAGTAATCAGATAGAAGCTGCGCGTATTGCAATCAATCGTTATTTGCGTCGTGGTGGTAAAGTATGGGTTAAAATTTTCCCGGACAAATCGGTTACAGCTAAGCCTGCCGAGACCAGGATGGGTTCCGGTAAAGGTGCACCTGAATACTGGGTGGCTGTGGTCAAACCGGGTAGAATTATGTTTGAATTGGCCGGTGTTCCTGAGAGGATAGCTCGTGAAGCATTCCGTCTCGCTACACATAAATTGCCGATTGATACCCGTTTTGTAATTGGTGATGTTGAACTAACTGAAGAAGAATTGGCTAGATATTCAGAAGTTCAAGCAGATGTTGTTGAACAACTTGAAGAAGAAGCTGAAATGGCCGCTGAAGAAGCTGCAGAAGCTGCTGTAGATGCCGATGTTGAGATCGAAGAAACAGATGAAGACTCCGCAGAGGATACAACAGCTGAGGAGGTTGACGATGAAAGCAACTGAGTTACGTGAGATGACTACTGCAGAATTGAATCAAGAATTGGTTGAACTGAAAGAACAATTATTCAGATTGAGATTTCAACATGCAACCAATCAGCTTGATAATCCGATGGAGCTCAAAACTGTAAGACGTGATTTAGCACGTGTGAAAACAGTTTTACGTGAAATTGAAATAACTGAAGAAAAGAAGCAAGAGGATAGAGTATGAGCGAAAGAAATAATCGAAAACAAAGAGTCGGTGTTGTAGTATCCGACAAAATGGACAAGACGATTACAGTTGCTGTTGAAGAGCATGTTCGTCATCCCTTGTATAAGAAATATATTAGAAAAACAAAAAAGCTGACAGCTCATGATGAAGAAAATCAATGCGGCATTGGAGATAGAGTACGAATAATGGAAACTCGACCTCTCAGCAAGAATAAAAGTTGGCGTTTAGTCAAAATTATTGAGAAAGCGAAATAATTCCGCTGATTTCACAGGAGGAAAAGAAAATGATACAACAAGAATCTACTCTAAAATCCGCGGATAATACCGGTGCTCGCAAACTTCTATGTATTAGAGTTTTGGGAGGTACCAATCGCAGATATGCAAATATCGGTGATGTCATCGTTTGTTCTGTAAAAGAAGCAATTCCCGGTGGAGTTGTTAAAAAAGGTGATGTAGTAAAAGCGGTTATTGTAAGAACTAAAAAAGGCGTCAGACGTGCGGATGGTACAATTATCCGTTTCGATGAGAACGCGGCAGTTATCTTAGATGATGACGGAAATCCTCAAGGAACACGTATTTTTGGTCCTATTGCCAGAGAATTACGTGAAAAGAATTATACAAGAATTCTTTCCTTGGCACCGGAAGTACTATAAGGAGGGCAGTTAAATGGGAAAATTACATGTAAAAGTAGACGATACAGTCTATGTCTTAACAGGTAAAGATGCCGGTAAAACGGGAAAAGTTTTAGCTGTTTATCCTAAGACATCTCAAGTAATCGTCGAAGGCGTTAATATGCAAACAAAACATAAAAGAGCCAGAACACATTTAGAAGCCGGTGGAATTATTGAACAAGAAGGTAAGATCCACAGTTCTAATGTTATGTTGGTTTGTCCGGAAACTAAAAGACCTACTAAAACAGGCTACAGATTTGAAAACGGTGAAAAAGTTCGTTATAGCAAAGCTTCCGGCAAAACAATCAATTCAGTATTAAAAGGGTAAGGAGGCAAAATAAATGGCTAACAGATTATTTGAAAAATATAAAACTGAAGTTGCCCCTGCCTTGAAGGAGCAATTTAATTATTCATCTGTCATGCAAATCCCTAAATTGGAAAAGATAGTTCTCAATATGGGTGTTGACGATGCAAAAGAAGATGCTAAAGCAATGGATAATGCCGTTGAAGATATGGCAGCAATTTCCGGACAAAAACCGGTTGTAACCAAAGCTCGCAAGTCAATTGCAAACTTTAAATTAAGAGAAGGAATGGAAGTCGGTTGCAAAGTTACATTACGCGGTGAAAGAATGTATGAATTTTTTGATAAATTAATTAGCATTGCTTTACCTCGTACTCGTGACTTCCGTGGTATTAATCCCAACTCATTTGATGGTAGAGGTAACTTCTCTATGGGGACAAAAGAACAATTGATTTTCCCTGAAGTTAGTTATGACTCAATCGACAAAATTCGCGGTATGGATATCGTAATTGTCACTACCGCTGAAACAGATGAAGAGGCCAAAGCATTGTTATCAGGGCTTGGCATGCCATATAGGAAATAGAGGAGGGTATAATGGCCAAAAAATCGATGAGAGTAAGAGCGAGAAAGCCTGCAAAATTTTCAACCCGTCAACATAATCGCTGTCAATTATGCGGTCGTCCGCGTTCATATATGCGTAAATATGGTGTTTGCCGTTTATGCTTCCGCGAATTAGCTTATAAAGGTCAAATTCCGGGCGTACGCAAAGCCAGCTGGTAAACTGTAAAGGAGAAAAATATGCAAATAACAGATCCAATTGCGGACATGCTGACCAGGATTCGTAATGCTGGTAGAGCAGGACATGAATCATGTCAAATACCGTCTTCAAAACTGAAACGCAATATCGCTGATATCCTATTAGATGAAGGATACATAAACGGTGTTGAATTTGCAGAAGATAATAAACAAGGTATTCTAACAATAATTATTAAATATCATGATAATCAACCCGTTATTGCCGGTATGAAGAGAATCTCTAAGCCGGGCTTGAGAGTTTATGCTAATGTAGATGAACTTCCGAGCGTTTTAGGCGGACTTGGAATCGCATTAGTATCAACATCAAAAGGCTTAATGACAGATAAAAAAGCGCGTGAAGCCGGTGTTGGTGGCGAAGTCATGGCATTTGTTTGGTAATCAACTCTGAAAAGGCATTGCATAAATTCAATGCTGTAATCTTAAGAGCAGGAGGATAATATAAATGTCTAGAATAGGCAATATGCCGATAGCAATACCTGAAGGTGTTGAGGTTTCGGTCAATGAGAACTTAGTTACAGTTAAAAACGGTAACACAGTCCTGGAACAGGTAATTAATCCGGATATTTCTGTTGAAATAGAAGATGGACAGGTTTTGGTCAAACGACATGATGATACAAAACATAACCGTTCATTACATGGTTTAACTCGTTCATTAATTAACAATATGGTGATCGGTGTCAAAGAGAATTTTCAAAAGGTTCTCGAGATATCGGGTATAGGATATCGTGCTCAGATGGAAGGAAATAAACTCGTACTCAACGTAGGATTATCCCATCAAGTAGATATTGAACAACCGGAAGGTATAACCATTGAAGTCGAAAATCAAAACAAAATCACGGTTAAAGGTGCTGATAAACAGTTAGTTGGTGAGACAGCTGCTAAAATTCGTGCCACACGTATTCCTGATGCTTATAAAGGTAAAGGAATCAAATACGATTATGAAATCTTGCGTCTCAAAGAAGGCAAGACTGGTGCTTAAATAGGAAAGGAATGTAGACGATGATTAAGAAAACACAGAAAAATAAAATTCGTCAACGCAAACATGCAAGGGTTCGTGAGCATATTAGCGGTACTGGTGAACGCCCTAGACTTAGTGTGTATAGAAGCCTTTCACATATTTATGCTCAGGTTATTGACGATATAACAGGTACAACTCTGGTTGCAGCTTCCAGCTTAGATTCTGAAATTAAAGAACAGACTAATAATACAAGTAATCGTGAAGCAGCAAAATTAGTTGGTGAACTTATCGCTAAGAGATCATTGGAAAAAGATATCGAAAACGTAGTATTTGATCGTAGCGGATATATTTTCCACGGTAGAGTTGCTGCTTTAGCTGAAGGTGCTAGAGAAGCAGGGCTTAAGTTCTGATAGAGGGGTATGAATATGAGTAATGCTAATGAGCGAAATAAAAATAGAATGAGCAACAATCCTCGTGACGGTGAGCGTAGAGAACGTAGAGAGCGTAGAGGACGACGCAACAGACCTCGTCGGGAAGATGACGGTTTAAAAGATAGAGTAATTCATATCGGACGTGTTGCAAAAACGGTAAAAGGTGGACGAAATATAAGATTTACCGCAATTGTAATCGTCGGTGATGGTGAAGGAAGAGTTGGTAAAGGAATGGGTAAAGCTGCTGAAATACCTGATGCAATTCGTAAAGGTAGAGATGAAGCTAAACGAAGCATGAAGAAAATACCTTTAGCTGAACATACTATTCCTCATGAAATTGTAGGCGAATATGGTGCCGGAAAAGTAATCTTGAAACCGGCAGCAGAAGGTACCGGAGTTATCGCAGGTGGACCGGTTCGTGCAATATGCGAATTGGCAGGCATACAAGATATTAAAACTAAATCATTAGGCTCAAATAACCCGAATAACGTGGTAAATGCAGCAATGAATGGTTTAGAATCTTTATTGTCTCCCCAGATGGTTGCGAAAAAACGCGGTATTTCTATTGACGAAATATAGTTTGGAGGCTTCTAATGAGCAAGTTGAAAATTACTTTAATAAGAGGTCAGGCAGGTTGCAATCAGAAACAACGTGCTACTTTGCAAGCTTTAGGTTTGTCAAAAATTGGCCAAACAGTTGAAAAAGAAGACAATGCTTCTACTAAAGGGATGATTCACGTTGTGAGGCATCTTGTTGAAGTAGAGCAGGCGTAGGGAGGCAAAAATGAAATTAAACGAATTAAAATCAGCCCCGGGCGCTACTAAGAAACGTTCACGTGTAGGTCGTGGGCATGGAAGTGGCAGCGGCAAAACTTCAGGTCGCGGTCATAAAGGACAAAACTCCCGTTCAGGCGGAGGTGTCAGACCTCAATTTGAAGGTGGACAGATGCCTTTATATAGGCGTGTACCAAAACGCGGATTTAATAATAAGAGATTTGCAAAACATTATCATGAAATTAATGTTGAATCTTTAAATAAATTTGAAGATGGCACTGTAGTTGATGAAAAGATGATTCATGATTCCGGTGTATTGACAATTCCAAAAGTGAATGACGGCATTAAAATTTTAGGACGTGGAGAATTAACAAAGAAATTAACTGTACGTGCTAATGCTTTTACTGCTTCAGCAAAAGAAAAAATTGAGAATGCTGGTGGAACGGTAGAGGAGGTCTAATACATGGGTAGCATGTTAGAAACACTCCGTAATGCTTTTAAAATTAAAGATTTGCGTAAGCGCATAATTTTTACATTGTTTGCAATGCTGATTTATCGTTTGGGTACGGCTATTCCTGTACCCGGAATCAGTGTTCAGGCATTTACTGAATTTTTTAACCGGCTAGGTCAATATGCAGGTTTCATGGAGACTATTACAGGAATCACCTTAACCGGCGAAACGGTTAGGGCGATCCCTATCTTTATTCTAGGAATACAGCCGTATATTAATGCATCAATTATTATGCAATTAATGACCGCCGCTATACCGGCTCTTGAAAGATTATCTCAAGAAGGTGAAGCAGGACGTAAAAAAATTCAACGAATTACCAGATTTGTTACAGTCGGGTTAGCCTTGGTGATGTCCATAGCATATTGGTCATCTAGCAGAACCGCTGAAGCTACTGTATTGCCGCCTGCAATCAATGCTCTAGTAGTTATCTTCAGCTTTACTGCCGGTTCCGCATTTATCATGTGGCTCGGTGAACAGATTAATGAACGCGGTATTGGTAACGGTATCTCAATGATCATTTTTACCGGTATAGTCAGCCGTTTCCCAATGAATGTTATGTCAATTTATATGAGCTTCATGCAATGGAGTCAACGTAACATTTTACTAGCTGTAATTGGTGTGATTTTTGTAATAGTTGTTTTTGTAGCAATTATTACTCTGGTTGTTTATATTCAATCTGCAGAGCGCAGGATCCCTGTGCAATATGCAAAGAAAGTAATCGGACGTAAAATGTACGGCGGACAGAGCACTTATCTACCGATTAAGGTTAACCAAAGTGGTGTCTTGCCTGTTATTTTCGCAGTATCAGTCTTGATGTTACCGTCAACAATTATCTCTTTGTTTGGCTTTCAAGGTAAAGTAGCGCAATGGTTTTTGAATTTCTCAAGTAATCCTTTATATTATGCGTTATATTCTTTATTTATTGTTGCTTTTACCTTTTTCTATTCGTCGATTTCATTTAATCCGATAGAAATGGCCAACAACTTACAGAAGAATGGCGGTTTTGTACCGGGAATCAGACCCGGCAGACCGACCTCTACCTTTATCGGTAAAACCTCGAAACGGCTTTTATGGTTTGAAGCTTTGTTTTTAGTATTTATTGTTTTATTTCCAAGCTTGTTAAGTTTGATTACCAAGTCAACTCAAAACATCTGGTTTGGAGGAACTTCAGTACTAATCGTAGTAGGTGTTGCTATGGATATGATTACTCAATTGGAATCACAACTCATGATGCGACATTACAAAGGTTTTCTCGATTAAACTCAGAATTCTCGAGACGGTTGCCTAAACAACCGTCTATTTCTTTTCAAAGGGGAACCGTATGCAACTTATAATATTAGGAGCTCCGGGTGCAGGTAAAGGCACATTGGCTAAAAACATTCAACAGTATAAAAAATTGACACATATCTCTACTGGTGATCTATTTCGTAAACATATCAAGCAACAAACGGATTTGGGAAAGCTTGCAGTAAGATATATAGACCAAGGATTGTTAGTCCCGGATGAAATAACTGATGATTTGATTGAACATGAATTGGAGATAATAAGATCTGATTTTGTGTTAGATGGTTTTCCACGTAATATCTCACAAGCTGAAGAACTCGATCGAATCATGAAAAAATTTGATATCAAATTAACTGCATGTGTGCATCTGGATATTGATCCGGATATTGTGATTGAACGCCTGGTCAATAGACGTAGTTGTCTGGATTGTGGTGCACCTTATAACCTGATCATGGCACCGCCAAAAGTTGAAGATGTATGTGATAAATGTGGTGGTAAACTGGTCAAAAGAGCTGATGATAATGAAGACACAATAAATCACAGATTTGAAACCTATCGTCAGGAGACTGAGCCTTTGGTTAATTATTATCAAGATAAAGGTCTATTAATTGAGGTTAACTGTGATCGCGGCATTTTAACGGAATTGGATAATTTGTGGCAAGATTTATTAGTAAGGGAATGATGATTGATGATCATCCTAAAAACAAAACAAGAAATTGATTCAATTAAAGAAGCTTGTGCAATTACGGCTTCTATCTTTGATGTAGTCAAATCTGAAATTAAAGCGGGTGTTTCAACATTTGAATTGGATGAGATTGTTTATCAAACAATAAAATCACAAAATGCAATTCCCGCTTTCCTTAATTATGGTGATCCTCCATTTCCGGGTTCTGCCTGTATTTCAATTAATGAAGAAATTGTACATGGTGTTCCGAGCCGGAAACGTATTCTGCAAGAAGGAGATATTGTCTCAATTGATGTAGGAGCACTCTACAATGGATATTATGGAGATGCCTGCCGAACATTTTTAGTAGGTGATGTAAAACCTGCCTGGAAGAAATTGGTAGAAGTAACAGAAGAATCTTTCTGGCAAGGTATTGCACAGGTAAAAAAAGGTAATCGTTTAGGAGATATTGGACATGCGGTGCAATCATATTGCGAGCAATTTGGATTCGGTGTGATCAGAGATTTAACTGGACACGGTATAGGGACCAGCTTACACGAGGGTCCTAATCTGCTGAATTATGGCAGACCGGGTAGGGGCTTACGTCTCGAACCCGGAATGGTAATGTGTCTTGAACCTATGATAACAGAAGAAAGCTTTCAGATAAGATTAATGCCTGATCAATGGACATTGGTCACTGAAGACGGAAAAGCTGCAGCTCATTATGAAAATGTCTTTTCAATTACCGAAACGGGTGTTGAGATTTTAACTTTAACTGCAACTGAGCGCGAACAATATGCTGAACGTTTACAGCAAATTGAGAATCAGGGTTGGGCATAAAGATATTGAAAATTACTGTACTTGCAATGTTTTTCAGCAAACTATAAGATAAATATTATATGATATATTAAATAATCTTAGATAATAAAGGAGTATAATTAATGCCAAAAGAAGATCTAATTGAAACTAAGGGTGAAGTTATTGAAGTTTTACCAAATACATTATTCAGAGTCAGACTGGAGAATGGTCATGAAGTGACTGCGCATCTTTCCGGAAAACTGCGTCAACATTATATTAAGATTTTGCAAGGCGATCAGGTAACTTTAGAATTAACACCCTATGATCTGACTAAAGGTAGAATTACCTGGCGTGGGAAGTAATACTTTCATTTAAAGCTAATTATTAATTATTTAATTACTATAAACCACTATTTCAATAATTTTTGATACAGTGGTTTTTTTATTATGGAATTATTAGAATACCTGAGAATGTTAGATAGTATTACATACCACCAATATACACAAAATAAACTTAATTATTCAGGATTTAATAGATCTTGTTTACGAATTACATTGATCCGGTAAGTAGTGAGATAAACAAATTAATAAATACTTTAAGTGATTTGAAACAATTATGTTATTATAGATCCTAGTAAAATTAATAAGTTATTTTATTTATTTTTTTGATATTTTTGAGGGGTAGTGTATGTTAAATATTTTAGAAGAAGCTAATAGGTGTATCCAGTGTAAAAAACCAAGATGTAGACAAGCGTGCCCAATTAATAACCCAATACCGCAATTTATCCAGTTGTTAAAGGATGGCAAGATCAAAGAAGCGGGTGATTTAGTATTTATTAATAATCCATTATCAATTGTATGTTCTTTGGTTTGTCCGCATGGAGAGTATTGTCAAGGCCATTGTATCAAAGGGATTAAATCTACTCCGGTTCAAATAGGACAGATTGAACACTATATTGCACAATATTGTTTGGACAATTTAGATCTGTTTATAACGAATGAATATTCCGGAAATGTTGGTGTTATTGGTGGTGGAGCAGCCGGAATTGCTTTAGCATTTTTCTTACAAAGAGTTGGCTATCAAGTGACAATATACGAAAGTCAAGCAAAAATTGGTGGTATAATGCGCTACGGTATTCCCGAATTCCGTCTACCCAATAAAATAATAGATCGTTTAGAAAATAAATTACATGAAATGGGCGTAATAATTCATCCTCACACAACAGTTGGACCTACTACAACTGTTGATGATATGTTACGTGATGGCTTTGATGCAGTGTTTATGAGCACAGGTGTCTGGAAACCAAAAAAACTTAGCATTAACGGAGATTCATTAGGACATGTTCATTATGCAGTTAACTTTCTAAAATCACCTGAAGTTTTTGATTTAGGAGATAACGTTGTCGTAATAGGCGCCGGAAATGTGGCTATGGACTGTGCTCGTTCTGCAGTTAGGCGTTCCGTCAGAGAAGTTATAGTAATGTATCGTAAAGGTGAAAAAGATATGCCGTGCCGAGAAGATGAATATGGTGCAGCAAAGATGGACGGTGTACACTTCTCTTTTTATTCTTCGCCTACCAGAATTACGCGTGAGGGTATTTATTATTTGGATACTTCTGAAGATGGAACAGATGAAGAATTATTTATGCCGGCAGATACAGTTATTGTTGCTATTTCTCAAGAATCACAGAAAAACATTGTTGCAACGTCACCTGAAATTGAATTGGATGATTATGGTCGGGTGATTGTGGATGATAATATGATGACTACCAAACAATCAGTTTTTGCATCAGGAGATGTGGTAACAGGAGCAAAAACTGTAAATATGGCTGTAACTCAGGCAAAACAAGCTGCAAATTCGATTCATAATTATATACAAGGTAAGAGAAATTCGGATTGGCAGGAAGAATTGCTATATTCTTATGATATTGTTCAAACCAGAGAGGAAGATATGGCCAGGTTTACGAGAGAAAGATAATTTTTCAAATGCATTTTCTAATTGAATCATTATTCTCTAGAAAAGTTGCTAAAATAGTGTAATATCTGACTTGCAATAATTTTTCATTTTGGTAGAATATCTAGGCACGCCTTTAAGAAAGGCAATTTTTTGTTGCTTAATTAGGCTAAAAGGAAGTGAAAAAATGAAAGTTAGACCATCGGTAAAACCGATCTGCGAAAAATGCAGAGTTATTAAACGTAGAGGCAGAGTTATGATCATTTGCTCTGATCCTAGGCACAAACAAAGACAAGGATAATCGACTTTAGCAATCGATTATTGTTGAGGACACGCAAAAAGGATGCGGCTGCATCAATCTTAACCGAGATTGTTGTTTTCCTTCATACGTGTTTTTCAAATTTATCGTTACAATTTAAAACACTAAGATTGATGGAGGTGCATTAATGGCACGTATTGCAGGGGTAGACATCCCCAACGAAAAGCGTGTTGAAATCGGTCTCACCTATATATTCGGAGTAGGTAGAACAACCGCAACAGAAGTTTTAGAAAAATGCGGCATTGACCCAAATACACGCGTTAAAGATTTAACAGAAACAGAGATTACACAAATCCGTGATGTCCTGGAAGAGGACTATACTATAGAAGGTGATTTGCGCCGTGAAGTTGCAATGAATATCAAACGTTTGACTGATATTGGTTGCTATCGTGGTCGCCGTCACCGTGCCGGACTTCCCGTTCGCGGTCAACGCACAAAGACCAATGCCAGAACCCGTAAGGGAACTAAGAGAAGAAGTTCTTCGGGTAGACGTTAGTAGGGAGGAATATCATGGCAAAAACAAAAAGAAGAGCAAGAGTTAGACGTCGTCAACGCAAGAATGTAGCTAACGGACAAGCACATATTCATTCTTCCTTTAATAATACAATTGTTACAATTACTGATCTACAAGGTAATGTAATAGCTTGGTCAAGTGCCGGAGCGCAAGGTATGCGAGGATCCCGTAAAGGGACACCGTTTGCTGCCCAATTAGCTTCTGAAACAGCTGCAAAAGCTGCTGCTGATCAAGGTATGCAAACAGTAGAAGTATATGTAAAAGGACCGGGTTCAGGTCGTGAGTCTGCTATCAGAGCTCTTGATACTGCCGGTTTAGAGGTAGTCTTAATCAAAGATGTAACACCAATTCCACATAATGGTTGCAGACCACCTAAAAGAAGAAGAATTTAAGGAGGATCAATATGGCTAGAGATATGTCACCAATTCTGAAACGCTGTCGCGCTTTGGGCATTGAGCCTCAAGTAATGGGGATCAATAAAAAATCAAAAAGAAATCCTCAAAGATCACGTCGTAAAGACAGTGAATATGGTCGTCAGTTACGTGAAAAACAAAAAGTAAAATTTATTTACGGTGTTTTAGAAAAACAATTTAGAAATTTATTTAATAGAGCATCTCGTATGTCGGGTGTAACGGGTGAAAACTTATTGCAATTATTAGAATTGCGTATGGATAATGTAATTTATAGATTACGTTTAGCATATACCCGAGCACAAGCAAGACAATACGTTTCTCATTCCCACTTTTTGGTTAATGGGAGAAGACTTAATGTTCCATCAGCTACTTTACGTGTAGGTGATGTAATTACTTTAAAAGAACGCTCTAAGAAGTTAGAACCATTTACTGAATTAGATGAGGCTGTGATTCCTGAATGGTTATCCATGAATTGGGATACCATGGAAGCTAAAGTTGTCGGACTTCCTTCACGTGAAGATATTGATTTTGATGTTGAAGAAACCTTAATCGTTGAGTTGTACTCCAGATAATATTTTGATTGCAAAAAACGATTGAGATTAATGTGCTTTAAGGAGGCCTTAATGTTAGAAGTTAGACAACCCGTTATTGAATGTATTGAAAAAAATGAGGATAACTCATATGGAAAATATACTGTCGAGCCTCTGGAACGTGGTTATGGTACAACTATAGGCAACGCTTTGCGTAGAGTGCTTCTTTCGTCATTACCCGGATATGCGGTAACCGCAATACGCGTTGAAAATGTATATCATGAATTTTCAACAATTCCCGGCGTGATAGAAGACATGACAGAAATTATATTAAATGTTAAAGATTTGAGAGCAAAACTACATACCGAAGGACCGAAAACTGTTTATATCAGTACGGAAGAAGATTTTGTCGGCGAAGTTACAGCAAATGACATTGTTCGTGATGATGAAGTAGAAATTCTTAACCCGGATCTGGTTTTGGCGACCTTGAACGGTGAAGGTCGTCTCTTGATGGAGTTGACGATTGATCAAGGTATAGGCTACCGCAGTGCGGAACGCAATAAAATACCTAATCAACCGATTGGTGTAATTCCTGTAGATTCAATTTTCAATCCTGTACGCAAGGTTAATTATCGTGTAGATGATACACGTATTGGTCAAATTACTGACTATGACAAATTAACACTTGAAATATGGACTGACGGAACTATCGAAACCGAGGATGCTTTAAATGACGGGGCACAACACTTAATCCAACACTTAGCTCTTTTCTGTGATTTGGAAACAGAGCTGGAAGAAGTTGAAGAAGAAGTTGAAGAAGTTGTAGAAGAGCAAAATCTGGTCTTTGAGATCATGATCGAGGATCTTGATTTCTCAGTTAGAACATATAATTGCCTCAAACGTGCAGGGATAAATACAGTTGGCGAGTTAGTAGCTAAAACAGAATCAGATATGATGAAGATTCGTAATTTAGGCAAAAAGTCACTGGAAGAAATTGTTCTAAAGTTAGATGAGATGGACTTGGAATTAGCCGATGACGAGTCTTAATAAATCGGGGCAAACAGGAGGGAAAAATGGCTAAAAATAGAAAACTTGGTCGCGCGTCTGCAGTTCGTCGCTCAATGCTAAAGGGTCTGGTGACGACATTTATTGTAAACGGCAAGATAAAAACTACTGCGGCCAGAGCAGCTGAAGTGCAACGTAAAGCTGAAAAATTGATTACTTTGGCAGTCAAAGAGCAAAATAACTTTGATACTGTGGAAAAAGAAGTTTCTAAAGCAAAACTAGATGGTAAAGGTCGTAAATTATTACGAACTGCAACTTCAAAAAATGATAATGTATATGATGTAGTAGAACGTGAACTGGATGTAAAAATGGTTCAATCAGATCAACCTTCACGTCTTAAAGCAAGACGTAAATTAATTGCTGAACTGAATGAATTTCATGATTCTGAAGGTAAACGTGTTAACACGGTAAATCATTTATTTAATGAAGTTGCCCCTCGTTATTTGGATCGAGAAGGTGGATATAGCAGAATTATCAAACTCGGGCCTAGACGCGGTGATGCAGCGGAAATGGTTATTTTAGAATTAGTGTAAAATATATGTCAATCGATAACGATTGAGTATTGACAACTTATTGTTCTATAATGATTAGATATACTATACAAGGCATCCTATAGGATGCCTTTTTTAGAGGAGCAAATAGTTGAAACAACAGCAACGGTTTAATAATGTTCAAACAGTTTCTAATTTTGTTGACCAGGACTTAGCAATCAAAACCGAAAAAGTAAATTTTGCGTATCCTATGTCTGAAATCGGAGTTTCAGACATTGTTGCTGTGCGTGATGTTTCGCTTCAAGTTCAAAAAGGTTTACACATTGCAATCCTTGGGCGTAATGGTTCAGGAAAATCCACTTTAGCAAAATTATTTAATGCGCTTGAATTACCTGATCAAGGCGAAGTGGTTGTTTTTGGAATGAATACTTTGGATGATGAGTCTGTTTGGTCGATACGTCAAGCATGCGGTATGGTCTTTCAAAACCCTGACAATCAAATTGTCGGTACGACTGTAGAAGAAGATGTTGCGTTTGGACCGGAAAATCTGGGAATACCTTCAGCAGAGATACGCAAAAGAGTAGATCAGGCTTTGGCAATTGTAGGCTTGAGTGATTATGCATCGAAAGCTCCTTCACAATTATCAGGCGGCCAAAAACAAAAATTAGCGATTGCGGGAATTCTTGCAATGCAGCCTTTATGTTTTATTTTAGATGAATCGACCTCAATGCTTGATCCCGGAGCTGCAGGAGAATTGATGACCTTAATCAAAAGTCTGCAACAAGAACAGGATATGACAATAATTGAAATTACACATGATATAGAAAGTGCGATTTTGGCTGATTATATATATATCATGCAGCAGGGGGAAATTTTCTTCTCCGGCACTCCGCGCGAAGTCTTTACCAGACCCGATAAAGTACTGTCAGCAGGCCTTGATTTGCCGCAACACTTATATATCAATTATTTATTCAATAAGAGTTTTAAACAAGCTGAAATTGAAAAGTATCAAGCAGAATCTTTTGAGCAGATTTTCACGACAGAGGAAACGGTTAATGCAATGTTTGAATTATCAAAGATTGCCAAACCTGAAATAATCACTAAAACTACCTCGAAAAAAAATGAAAAAGATGAAGTAATAATTTCAGTGCAAGACCTGAGTTTTACTTATCAAAAAGATACTGAATTTGCAGTAAAAGCAGTACAAAATGTAAGCTTTGAAGTAAGAAAAGGTGAGATGATTGCCGTTGTGGGTCATTCCGGATCGGGTAAATCAACCTTGATTAGCCACCTGAACGGCTTGATTGTTCCACAACAAGGCGTTGTCAAAATAGCGGATCTTAATACGAGTTATAAAAGAGATATTCCGAAAATAAGAAAACAATTAGGTTTATTATTTCAATATCCGGAGCACCAACTCTTTGAGAGTACGGTATATGATGATATTGCTTTTGGTCCAAAACAATTTGGAATCAAAGAACCCGACTTAACAAAAAATATTGAGCAAGCAGTAGATATAGTAGGTTTACCGCAAGATATTCTTCAACGTTCGCCTTTTGAATTATCAGGTGGTCAACAAAGAAGGGTTGCTATCGCAGGTGTACTAGCTACGGATTGTTCTATCTATGTACTGGATGAACCTGCTGCAGGTCTTGATCCGATTGGACAACAAGAGATATTCGGTTATATTGAACATTTACGTGACTTAGGCAAGACAATAATCTTAGTTACCCACGATATGAAATTAGCCGCTGAAATGGACAGAATCTTGGTTCTAAGTGATGGTAAACTTGCTTGTTTTGATACTGTGGAAAAAGTGTTTTCAAATTCTGATCTGCTAAAAAAATCAGGTCTTGAAGTACCTGCTGCTTACAATTTTGCCAAGTTATTGAGTGAAAAATTCGGTGAGGAAATCTCAGGCTTCACTGCTGATCAAGTAACCTCTAATCTGATCAGAACATTAAACAGAAGAGAGAGTGATAACGATGCATGATCGCTTACTCTTAGGTAAATATTATCCCGGAGAGTCAGTTTTACACCGGCTTGATCCGAGGACTAAATTTATTCTCTTGATTGTTTTGATGGTTACCTTATTGGTTCCCAAAACAGCTTTTCCTTTGTTATTACTCGCTCTAAGTTCGGTCTTCTTAATTGTTATTTCTAAAATTCCCTTAAAAGAGATTTTGAATAGTCTGCGATCGATAATTTTTATTGTACTCTTTGCTTTTGTGATTAATGTTTTTTCCGGGACCGGAAAGCCATTAATCACTTTTTCCTTTATTACAATTACTGAGGAAGGCTTAACCAACGCATTGTTAATGTCTCTCAGATTGATGCTTTTGGTTCTAGACACCACCTTGTTTTTGACTTTGACTACAACCCCGCTCCAATTATCTAATGCTCTTGAAAGCTTAATGAAACCTTTAGCAGTCTTTAGATTCCCGGCTCATGAAATTGCCATGATGATGTCGATTGCTTTGCGCTTTGTACCAACCTTGCTTGAGGAGACAGACAAAATCATGAAAGCACAGAGTTCACGCGGAGCAAATTATGATACAGGCGGAATTTTCAAAAAAGCTAAAGGTTATGTATCAATTATAGTTCCGCTATTCATCAGCAGTTTCAGACGAGCAGATGAGCTTGCTAATGCAATGGAAGCACGTTGCTATCATGGAGGATCGGGCAGAACGAAATTAAATGAACTACATTTTACGAAACTTGATTTTATTTTCAGTCTGGTTTTTATTCTTATATCAGCGATTATTCTCTTTGCCCATTATAGATACCCAAATCTGATATAATTAATAAATCAAAGTAGAACAGCTTATCAATTTGAGAATTGATAAATCAAAAAAACATAGGAGTTAATAATGTCTGTTTATTTGGGGATTGATGTAGGCGGTACAACTATAAAGATCGGTTTGATTTCTCAAGAATTTAAGTTGCTGAAAAAACATGCTATTGATACGCGAGCAGATACGGAAAATGCTAATCAAATTGTTTCCCGTATGATGCAAAAAGTTCAAGAACTTTTGTTTGAAAACGGATATTCGTTCTCAGACGTGATTGCCATGGGATTAGGTGCTCCGGGAACTATCATTAATAAAAGTGGACTCTATGCTTTTGCGGGTAATTTACCTTTTGATAATTTCCCGATCAGGGATAAGATCAAAGAGTATTATTCGGGACCGATTTTCTTGGGTAATGATGCAAATATGGCAGCTTTGGCTGAGAGCAGACTCGGTGCAGGTCAAGGTTCTAAAGACACATTTATGATAACAATAGGTACCGGTATAGGTGGAGGTGTGGTAATCAACGACCGCATGTACACCGGCTTCAATGAAGCAGGTGCTGAAATCGGCCACATGGTGATCAGATTAGATGGTGAATATTGTACCTGTGGACGTAATGGTTGTTGGGAAGCTTATGTTGCGGCTCCCGCTTTAATTGAACAAACAAAGCAAGCAATTTCTGAGCATCCGGATTCAATTTTGGCAAAGATTGTTCAACCGGATGAAAAAATTACAGGCAAAACTGTTTTCTTAGCTTTAGATCAGGATTGTCCGGTAGCTAAAGAGGTCTTTGCCCAATATGCTTATTATCTTCAAGTTGGAATGGCAAATGTAATCAATGCGTTTATGCCTGAGATTATTATCTTGGGAGGCGGGATCAGTAATCAAGGAGATCGCTTGATTAATTCATTCAAACAAGGGACCCTGGATGATTCTTTTTTGTTTGGTGATGTAGAAAAGCCTGAATTTAGAATTGCTACCCTGGGCAACGATGCCGGTATGCTTGGCGCTGCGTTGTTTGCTGCAGATTCTTTAGAAGACGGTCTTTCATTTTAAATATGTTTTGTTAAGTAATAAATAAATATAAATGGAAAAGAATATAGCTTTACAAATTTCATATGACGGTACATGCTTTCACGGATGGCAATATCAAGCTAATGCATTTTCTGTACAAGAAGCTATTTGCAATGCATGGCTGGATGTAGCTGAAGAAGAGATCAATCTGATTGGGTCAAGCAGAACTGATACCGGAGTTCATGCTGTAGGTATAGTAGCAAATTTTATAACAAGATCTTCTATTCCGGTTGAGCGAATACATTTAGCTTTGAATCCACTTCTGCCGGAAGGTGTCAGCGTGATGGCTGCACGTGAGGTAAACCGAGAATTTAATTCACGTTTTGATGCGATTGGAAAGCATTATTCTTATTATTATTATTTAAGTTCAGCTAGACCGGCTATCCTTAGAAATTTATCTGCACATATTTTTGGAGAAATTAACATAAGCAAGATGCAGGCTGCATGTCCTTTATTTATCGGTGAAAAAGATTTTGCTGCACTGATGGATCAGGGTTCTCAGGTTACGACTACAATAAGAGAAATCACTCATTTGCAGGTCAGACAAATTTCTCAAGAGATTATTCAAATGGATGTAATTGGAACAGGGTTTTTGTATCATATGATCAGAATTTTAGCGGGTACCTTATATTATGTAGGAAGTGGTAAAATAGAATTAAGTGATCTTTCAGATTTGATAGCTAATAAAGATCGTACAATGATGGGTAAAACTATGCCGCCTCAAGGCTTGTTTTTGAATAAAGTTTATTATGAGCAGGAATTATTTGGCTCAGATAGTTTAGCAGAGTTTAATGCTTGGGCTAATTGACCTAACTGAATAGGAGAAGAAAAATGAAAAATCATAATTGGAATTTAAGAACCAATATGACAATGTTGACCGATTTGTATGAATTAACGATGATGAACGGTTATTTACAAAATAAGATGAAGGATCGTAGAGCCTGTTTTGATCTTTTCTTTAGAAGCGTACCCGAATCAGGTGGCTATGCTATTATGGCAGGCGTGCAACAAATGATTGATTATTTAAGCGATTTGAAATTTGAAGATGAAGATATTGATTATCTTGAAAGCTTACAAATTTTTGAACCGGATTTCATTGAATATTTGGAAAATTTTGAATTTGCTTGTGATGTTTGGGCAATACCTGAGGGAACACCTATTTTCCCCGGAGAACCGATTGTCAAAGTGATCGGACCGATCATGCAAGCGCAGATGATAGAGACGATGCTTTTGGTTACTATTAATCATCAGAGTCTAATTGCGACTAAATCTTCAAGGATAGTTCGCTCGGCAGGGGATCGTCCGGTTATGGAATTCGGAGCTAGAAGAGCTCAGGGTTATGATGCATCCGTTTTAGGAGCTAGAGCTGCTTATATTGCAGGTGTTGCAGGAACATCCTGTACAATTGCCGCTCAACATTTTTCGATACCTGCTTTAGGTACAATGGCTCATAGTTGGGTCCAATCTTTTCCTAGTGAATATGAAGCGTTTAAAGCATACGCTTTAACCTATCCTGATAATACCCAGTTTCTGGTTGATACTTACAATACTTTACATTCAGGGATACCTAATTCGATAAAAGTAGCTGAGGAAGTCCTGCACCCAATAGGCAAGAGATTAAAAGCAATTAGGATAGATTCCGGTGACTTAACCTATCTAACGATCCAAGCACGAGAAATGCTCGATCAAGCAGGTTTAACAGATTGTAAAATAACCGTAAGTAACGCTATGGACGAGTATCTAATTCGCGATTTATTACTTCAAGGTGCCAAGATTGATAACTTCGGTGTAGGTGAGCGTTTGATAACTTCACGTGCAGAACCTGTCTTTGGAGGAGTTTATAAATTATCGGCAATTGAGTATGATGATGAAATGGTACCTCGTATGAAAATTTCCGATAATCCGGAGAAAATTACCAATCCCGGTGTCAAAGAATTGTGGCGCTTTTATGATCGCGATACCGGATTTGCTTTAGCTGATCTAATAACTCTGGAAGATGAACAGATAGATGATACCAAACCACTGGAAATTTTTGATCCCCACCACACTTGGAAACGCAAAGTTTTGACTAACTTTAGAGCGGAAAAAATGTTAAAACCTGTATTTGTTCAAGGAAAACAAGTATATGAAAATAAGCCTTTGTCCGAAATTAGAGAATATTGTGCGGACCAATTAGCCCATCTTTGGAATTCAATTAAGAGATTTGAAAATCCCCAAACATACTATGTAGACTTATCGCAAGATTTGTGGGATCTCAGACAATCCTTCTTAGCTGAATATTAGAAAAAACCGGTGCAAGCCGCCGGAGGTTTGATTTGCAAAACAATTATCGTAAAAAATCAAACATAAGAAACCGAATTATCAGTTTGGTATTATTAGCAGTTTTAATCTTGTCCAGTGTTTATTTTATTTTTGGCAACGAATCCAAGATTGAAAGTGTTACTTTAGGTGCCGTCGGTTACCATGACTTTTCTCGTTCTTTTTTCATCAATGCGGATCTTGAACCGGTTGCGGAACAAAGTGTAGAATTGCCGGCTTCGGCAAGGATTAAAGAAATTTATGTAACAGAAGGTGAACAAGTAAAAAAAGATGACAACCTGCTCTTACTTGATACAACTGAATGGTCTAAAGAAAAAGCTGATCTGGAAGCTGAATTGGCTGAATTAGAAAAAGCAATAGCAGAACAACCGGATATGTCTAATTTATTGCAACAAGGCGATCTTTTAGGCAATTTGGATTTACAAAGAAATCTACTCAATGCTTTTCCTTTAAGTTTTCAATTACCTGACTTCTCGAACTTAGGTAATTTGACTTTACCGGATATTTTTTCGGATCAGGCAAGTTATCAACAATTACTGACCTTAATCGACCGAGCATTATATTTGACGGAACAAGTCCAAATTTTTACCGGACAAATCCGACAAATTATTGATTTATTGGCCAATTTTGAGCCTTCACCTGAATTAGCGGAATTGTTGAAAATATTTAAACAGCAATTAGAATTTTGGCATAACTTACAAGCAGAAATTATTGATTTTTTCAACCAATTAATTACAAAATTCTCAGATTCGGAAGAATTTAGTAATATTGTTGCACTTATTCAAGAATGGCTGGCTATATCAGAGTCAAATCAAGCTGAAATTGAAGGGTTGATTATTAGGATTAAAGAATTTCTAAAAGCAATAGAAGTAGATTCTTCGGAAATTCCAGCCGAAACAAATCAGGTTCAAACCGATTCTAATGAATCGGAATCTGCACCGGAGCAGACTGAGATTAAGCCTAACCCAAGTGAGCAAGAAACTGAAGACACAGATCCTGAAGAAATAAATACTGAGCAAATTGAACAAGAATCGACAGTAGAAACAACTGAAGAAAATATAACAGATCATAGTGAACCGGAAACATTTCTCATTCCGTCAAATAACAGTATTGGAATTACGGCTAAACTCAATCTACTTAAACATAGTCCTCTCTTATTGACCAATATGATCGTCCCTGATTTTGAACAAAATCTGCAAGATATAATGCTGCAAAGTGGTATGCAGCAAGGGCTAAATGTGACATCGCAACTTGAAAAAAGGATTGATGAATTGGATCAATTGATTAAGAAATACTCTGTCCCGATCAAAGCGGATTTACCAGGTCTGATTGCTGAACTAAACGTTGTGGAGAATCAAGAGATTGAGCAAAATTTGATCGCAATAAAAGTTTTTTCAGAAAAAGAACTGCTTGCTGTTTATCATGCGAACAAAAGAGATTCCGCTATCATAGAGGTAGGCCAAAAAGTTATTTATGATTATGAGGATTTAGATTTGACCGGTGAGGTAATTTATAAAAGTCCAATTGCTAAAAACTATAATGAATCTTTCGCTTCTGATAGTATGAGCGGACTCGATTTCTCGATGTTTGGGAAAATGTCCGGACCGGAAAATATTTTATCATCCGGAAATAGTGTCTTAGTAAAAATGAGTATCGAGGGTGAAGATCTTGATCAGATCATAATCGGTTTTGACATAGACTGTGAAATAATTGTTGAGGAAGTTGCTCAAGTGCTGAGTATTCCCGCACAAGCTTTATGGATGGAAGATGATCAAGCTTTTGTATACACCGTTGAATCTGATCGTTTGGTGAAAAAATCAATAGAGACAGGATCACAAGGTGCGGAATACATTGAAATAATTTCCGGTTTAACTGAGGATGACTATGTAGTGCTAAATCCGAGAGCTCAGTATAAAGAAGGACAAAAGGTCAGAATCAATGAATGACCGTTTGTTGGAATTAAATAATATCTACAAAACATATCGTACAGGAAAAGTAGAATTTGCAGCATTAAAAGACGTTTCTGTTCAAGTTGAATTCAATGAGATGCTCGGTATAATGGGCCCTTCAGGCTCGGGAAAATCAACTTTGATGCATATAATGGGTATCTTGGATCATTTTGATTCCGGTACTTATTTTTTTCAAGATCAGGATGTGCAACAGCTCAGCTCTGATAATGCAGCATATTTTCGCAATCAGAATATCGGTTTTGTTTTCCAATCATTTAACTTATTACCACGTTTAAATATTATTGATAATGTTGCCTTGCCCTTAGTTTATGCCGGAGAAAAAAGATCAATTCGCCAACAAAAGGCACTTGAAGCTTTAGAAAAGGTTGGACTTGCATCGTGGCAAGAGCATAGGCCACATGAGATCTCCGGAGGACAACAACAAAGAGTTGCAATTGCACGTTCATTAGTTTGTGAACCTACTTTGCTTTTAGCAGATGAACCCACGGGAAATTTAGACACAAAAGCAACCGGAGAAATTCTAAAACTATTTCAAGAATTGAATGAACAGGGTATGACAATTGTTATTATTACTCATGAAAGAACTGTTGCGGATTATGTCAATCGTGTAATTGAGATCATTGATGGGAGAATCGTATCATGATTATTGAAAGTATAAAAATGGCTTTTTCATCATTACGTACGAATATGATTCGGACTGTCTTAACCATGATTGGAATTACAGTTGGAGTTGCTGCAGTTATTACAATTGTTTCTTTAGGTGAAGGAGCTCAACAATTGATCATTGGTGAATTTGAGCAACTCGGTGCGTCCAGTTCAACTATTTCAGTAAATTTCACAAAAGCCAGCGATTCGGACAGAATCAATGCTGATGATGTAGACGCTATCGCTAAACAAATCAAAGGTGTGAAATATGTTTCGCAGCCTATTCATTCGATCGGCAACTATCAAGCAAATAACAAAGATCACCTGGCTTTTTTGCAAGGAATTGATCCAAGTTTTTTACAAATGTATTCCCCGGAATTAATTGCCGGTAGGTTTTTCACAGTTGTTGAATATGAAGACGGATTGCCAAGTCTGATCATAGACAAGATGACAGCTATTCGAACATTTGGTTCAGTCGAACAAGCAATAGGACAAGATGTTGAATATCAAGTTGAGCATCAAATTCTAAAAGGAAGGATTATCGGTGTAATAATTAATCCCGGAGGAGATTTATTAAGCAATATGATGCTGAGTAATGACATGATGGGCGAAGAAATTCCTTTATTTTTTTATACGACTGCTGAGACTGTTCGCAGTTATTTTCCTGATAATCATCGTTCAATGGGTATTATGTTGATGGCGGATAATCCGAATTTGGTTGATCAAATAACTATGCAGGCGATAAAGGTATTAGAGATGCGTCATGATAATGCCGGTTTGGACATTTATCGCAGCCAGAATATGGGCGATATGTTAGAACAAATTGAAAATATTATGAATGTCGTTACAATTGTAATCTCGGTGATCGCTGCTATATCATTAATAGTCGGAGGTATCGGGGTGATGAATATCATGTTGGTTTCAGTGCGTGAAAGATATAGAGAAATCGGCATACGTAAAGCCGTCGGAGCAACAATGAATGATATTATGATTCAGTTTTTAACTGAAGCAACCTTCCTCACTTTATTTGGCGGAATTTGCGGTTTGTTCTTAGGAATCATTTTGTCCAGGATAGCAGCAAATGTTTTCGGATTCGGCGCTATTTTAAGTTTACGTTGGATTGCGATAGCAATTATGTTCTCTACCTTGACAGGATTAATCTTCGGTATTGCTCCTGCCCGTAAGGCAGCCCATCTAAGTCCGATTGATGCTTTACGTTACGAATAGCAGCTAATTGTGAGCTGAAGATGCAAACAATTGTGATATTAAGTATGCTAAGGTATATGATATTTATTTACTGAAAAGATTGATAATCAAGAATTTTCAAATTTATGTTTAGAAAAACATGAATAAATAATGTAGGAGGTTAATATGGTTGGAAAAAAAGTAGCAGTACTTTTTGCAGATGGTTTTGAAGAAATAGAAGCTCTTTCTGTTGTAGATTATTTGAGAAGAGCCGAAATAACAGTTGATATGATCTCAATCAAAGATCAACTCGAAGTTGAAGGAAGTCATGCTATCAAATTGATTTGCGATCTCAAGTTATCGGAAATTGATCAGGACTACGATGCTGTAGTCTTGCCCGGAGGACTTCCCGGTGCAGAATATTTAAGAGATTCGGCAGAAGTTATTTCTTTTGTACAAAAAATGAATCAGGCAGAAAAAATTGTGGCAGCAATTTGTGCCGCACCAATCGGTTTGGAGCGTGCAGGATTGACCAAAGGTAAAGTAGGTACAAGTTATCCGGGTTTTGAAGATCAATTGTCATTCGATACTTACAAAGAAGATATTGTAGTTCAAGACGGCAATTTGATTACTGCCAGAGGGCCTGCAACAGCAATTTATTTTGCTTTGAAGTTAATTGAAGTTTTAGCCGGAAAAGCAAAAGCGGACGAAGTTGCGGAAGGTCTGCTCTTACCGTTGGTTGAAGAACAAATTTGTTAATCTGACAATAGTTTAGTTTTACTTATGCAATGAGATATTTAATATTTTGTTGCATAAGTTTTTTAGGATGATAATAGATAAATGAGCAAAACGATTAAGACAATTTCTCGGATCTCTACGGAGGAACGTGAAAAAATAGGATTGAAAGTCAGTTATATTGGCATTATTTCAAATTTATTTTTATTTATTCTTAAGTTTATTGCCGGAGTTTTATCCGGGAGTATTGCTATATATGCTGATGCAGTCAATAACTTATCGGATTTTGCATCTTCAATCATTGTTTTAATCAGCTTTAGAATAGCCTCAAGACCTCCCGATCGTGAACATCCTTTTGGTCATGCCAGATTTGAATATATGGCTTCCGGTTTTGTAGCGATGTTTATCTTGTTTTTAGGCTTTGAGCTAGGCAAATCTTCGATCGGAAAAATTATCAATCCTGTAGCAATATCCGTTTCATGGTTCTTTTATTCAGTGTTGATTATTTCAATTATTATCAAATTCTCACTATATTTATATTATAAAAAACAAAGTAAATTATTAAAATCTCTGATTCTTAAAGCAGCGGCAAAAGATAGTATATCCGATATGCTAGTTAATTTTGGTCTTATTTGTGCTATTCTTTTAGGTCAAATAGTTAAGGTTCCGCTTGATGGCTACGTGGGATTTGGAATGTCTTTATTTATTGTCTATTCAGGCGTGTCAATTTTACGTAAAACTACGGACCGATTATTAGGTAAACGTCCTGATCGTGAGATTAAGAATTCAATTAAAGAATTAATTTTAAGTAAAGATGGAGTATTTGGAATACATGATTTAATCGTCCATGATTATGGTGCTGATAATTATTTTGCAACAGCTCATGTTGAAGTAGACGCAGCGGAAGACATCATGCTAAGTCACAATTTGATCGATCAAATTGAAAGAGAAGTTGCTCTACAATATAACATTCACTTAGTATTGCATATGGATCCGATTGATCTTGATAATCCAATTCAAAATCGGATGGAAATCCTGGTTGAAAAAATAATTCGCTCTTTGGATTCAAAAATATCCATGCATGATTTCCGGATGCAGGAAATTGATGATCATTTGCACTTAATCTTTGATCTGAAGGTTCCGGATGAATACCCTGAATCTAATGATTTTTTAAGAGAAATCATTGAGAAAAACGTTCAGAGAATTGATCCGGAAACCACTTGTTTTATCACTATAGATCGTAATTATGCAACTGAGACTGTTGATTTAAATACGGGAGACATTCAACAATACTGATTTCTTAGATCTTAACTCCTAATTTGACCTTGCCCTTTGACTATAAATTTTTCAGATGTCAATTGTTTTATTCCCATCGGTCCTCTAGCATGCAATTTTTGCGTAGAAATTCCAATTTCGCCACCGAATCCGAATTCACCACCATCGGAGAATCTTGTACTGGCATTGAGATAAACGACTGCAGAATCAACCTGATTGAGAAATTTTTCGGCATTGTTAACGCTTTGAGTTAGAATGCAATCTGAATGATTAGTACCGTGCAGATTAATAAATTCAATAGCTGTTTCAACCGAGTCAACTTGATGCAGCAGAACTTCTTTGGATAAAAACTCTTTGCCGAATAATTCTTCACCCGAGAGATAAACTTTTGTCTGAAGATCTTTAGGCAAAACATTGTAGAGATTTTGGGTTAGGTTAACCTTTACATCATTCTTTAACATGGCAGTTACAATTTCCGGGGCAAAATAGTTCTTGTCCTGATGAATCAAGATACATTCAACTGAATTACAGGTTCCCGGTCTTTGAGTTTTCGCGTTGAGCAGAATAGGTATTGTTTTTTCATCTTCTGAAGTTTGATCAAGATAAATATGACAAGTGCCGTCACCGGTTAAGATCATCGGTATAGTGGCATTTTCTAACATAGCTTCTTTTAATTGTTTGCCGCCTCTTGGGATCAGTACATCAATGTATTTATCTTGTGTGACCAGTTGATTGAGTGAATCTCTGCTGGGATCATCTAAGAGCTGTACGGTATATTTTGGCATTCCATGTTTTTCACCAACACGATTAAATAATTCAGCCAGAATGCGATTCGAATTGAGAGCAGCAGAAGAACCTCTGAGGATCGTCACATTGGAAGACTTAAGGCATAAACCTGCAGCATCAATCGTTACATTAGGTCTTGACTCATAAATAATAGCAACGACGCCGAGCGGTGATCTGACTTTTTCGATTGATAAGCCGGATTCTGTAGTAAATCCTTCGGTTATTTCGCCAATCGGATCGGGAAATCCGGCAATTACTTCTAAAGATTCAGCCATACCCTCGATCCGTTCTTGATTGAGTGCTAAACGATCGAGCAGGGCAGAGTCAAGTCCTGCTTCTTCTCCTGCTATTAAATCTAATTTATTGGCTTCAATAATTGTATCTTGTTCAGCGATTAAAGCTTTGGCAATTTCTCTTAAAATTGTATTTTTAGTTTTGGTAGGCAATTTATGCATTTCAGTTTCTGCTTGGATTGCTCTTTGACATAATTGTTTAATCATTAATTTTTACCTCGAAATTATATTTCTACTAAATTATCACTGTGAACTACAACATCGGAATATTGATAACCTAATATATTTTTGATCATTGCAGTTTGTTGGCCTTTGATTTTGTCGATTTCATCACTGTTATAATTAGCGATTCCTACACCGACCTGCTTATTATTATACATGATGCAAATTACAGAGCCGCGTTCGAATTCTCCTTCAACTTCTGAAATTCCTACCGGCAGTAAGGATTTACCTTTCAAAATTGCCTCATATGCACCTTGATCTACAAATACATTACCGCAAAAAGTCGTGGCATAACGCAACCAATACTTTCTAGCATTCAGATTGGGTTCAGATGCTATAAAATGAGTTCCCACTTTTTCACCGCGCAAAGCTCTGCTGATGTCATGTGGATCATCACCGTTAGCGATAATCAAATCTGTACCGTTGGACATTGCCATCTCTGCAGCCAGCACTTTGGTTGCCATGCCTCCGGTGCCGAATTTGGAACCGGTAGTTCCGGCAATATGTTTAATCTCATCAGTAATTTCTGTTATTGTATCATAACGTTTAGCAGCCGGATTTTCTCTGGGATCCGAATCATACAAGCCGTCAATATCAGTTAAGATAAAGATTAGATCTGCATCGATTAGAGATGCCACAAAAGCCGATAATGAATCGTTATCGCCTAGTTTTATTTCATTAATTGAAACGGAATCATTTTCATTAATGATGGGAATAATTTTTTTCTCAAGTAACAATGTACAAGTACTTCTTGCATTGAGGTAACGAGTACGGTTGGCAAAATCATCCTTGGTTAGAAGCAATTGAGCTACTTTGTGATCAAAAGCAAAGAAGAGCTGGGCATACAGCTGAATCAATTGCACTTGTCCCACGGCTGCCAATACTTGCCGTTCATCTATTTCATGAGGTTTCTCTTGTACATCCAGAGTACCCATTCCGGCGGCAATTGCACCTGAAGTAACAAAAACACATTCATAACCCTGGTCAGTTAAAATAGAAATTTCTTTAACTATTTTTTTTATTTGTTGGATATCCAACTTGCCGTCTGCATGGGTTAAGGTAGAACTTCCGACTTTGATGACAATTCTTTTATATTTTTTCATGATTAATCCTTAAAAATGAATTAATCTTCATTGTACAAAAAATAGTTGAACTTGTTAATTTATTTGTGAAGTGATTCGAGTTCAATACCGTGAGTGTGAACGATCGGATGCCAAATCGCATCTTTACAAAAGATTGCTGCCATTTGTTGAGCCGCCCAAATTGCACCTAAAATCGGATAAGCTAAGATACCTTTAAAGTAGATTTTTAGATCTTTTTGCTCGAGCTTGATTAAGAGAATCAAGGTCAAGATTGTTCCAAGATAAGCGACTACAGGAATTATTGAATCGCGGATAAACCAGGCAGGATTCTCTCTATAAACCGGTAGAAAGACTAACATTTTTGTAATAGATAATAAACCGGAAATAAAGAAAAAAGGGATTTGAGCTAAAAACCAGAAAGCGTCGAATATTTTGTGATTTACATGCAAGGCGTATCGAAACAGCTTTCCAGTCATTAAACGCATAGTTTGTACAGAGCCCATACCCCAACGGAAACGTTGGCGCAACATCGGTTTGAATTGGTCGGTCGGCTCATCATAAAAAATTGCTTCCCGAATATAGACCGGTTTTTGACCTTTTAGAATCATCTGCATGGTAAATTCAACGTCTTCAGTTAAAGTTTTAGTTTCCCAGCCTGTTTCTTTGATTAATTCAAGTGCAAAGCTAAAACCGGTACCACTGACAGATGCCAAGGGTAAGCCAAGATTATTTCTTGCCTGATGCAGAAAGCGGGAACGATTTAAATAAAATAAAGCATTAGCACTGGTTATTACATTTTTGCCGGGATTTTTGCAATCCATATAGCCTGCTAAAAATGTTTGGCCTGTTTGAATATGACAATCCATGATTTTAAGGAAATTAGGGTCAACCAGATTATCAGCATCAAAGATTACACAATGATCATAAGTTTTTAATAATTTACGCAGATTGTTGGAGAAAAACCAATTGAGAGCATAGCCTTTTGTGGCATGATCGGGATCATTTCTTTGATAGACTTTTGCTCCTTCGTCTCCGGCTACTATTGCAGTATTGTCGGTACAGTTATCAGCAATTACAAAAATATCGAACATGTCTTGAGGATAATCCATTGCCAGCAGACTTCTGATTAAATAGGGAATGACTATTTCTTCATTTCTAGCTGAAATTAAGATTGCGAATTTTGTTCGAGGCTTAACTTCTTTTTTTGAAATGGCATCCAGCTTTTTATTATTGGGGATCCCGCAAATAATCAAAATAAGGTTATAGAATAATGTTGCTAGGACTAACCAAAATGCAAAATTAGCAAAAAAATCGATCATTTTTATAAAATTGAGCCAGAAATCATTCATTTATTTCACCTATTATTTCAACAACTAATATTACTGAAAATATCTTAGCATACGGAAAAATGGTGTAAATCGGATCAACAATAAGCTAAGAAAAACTTAAGATATATAATAAATCTCAAGCTTTAAATTAAGAAAAATTAAGCTAATATTTATCAATAAAAAAACAATATGCTAAAAAAATTATTTAATAATCTGACATATTAAGTGATTCTGGCTCGTTTAAGTGTTATTAAAAAGGTAAATAGTACCTTTGGGTGATGTATTTATGATTAATGATATCTAAAATATATATATACCAATTTGTTTAAAAGTAGAAGGAGGATGCAATGAGGAAAGTATTGATAGTGTTTCTTATATTCATTATGTTGAGCCCACTCAGTTCATGTTTTGATAAACTGGGTGTTGATAAGTTTGTTAAAGAAAGTAAAGATAACAGTTCTGTTTCAAACCAGGCTAGTGAATCTTCCATACCTGATCAAAGTATTCAGGAGACTGCTCAAGAACAAGAATCTGAACGATTAAATCAAACTGAAACCACACAATCTCAGGATACTAGTCATAAAACAGATCCGACAACAAGTCAGCATGATCCAGTCGATCCAAATCAAAGTGATGACTCACAACATATCTACTACGACCGTCTTGTAACAATATTTACTGATCCTGAATCTGAAGAATTCAGGCAATTAGAAAATTCCGGCAAACCTATTCAATTTTTAGAGAATAATCTGAACCATGATCTGGCAAAACCGATTCGTTTTAGAATAGAGGCGGATGAAGCGACGGTCAGGCTTGAATACGGTGATTTTTCGGTTAACATGATGCACTTCCACCCAATCATGGAGGTATTTTCTGTTCAAGGTAATGTCGGGGATCTTTTCGAATTCGACGGTTTCATTACTGAATCAATTCCAAATTTTAAGCTGATCGCCACACTGGGTGATTTTTATTCGGATTGGGATTTTTTGTATAACGGTAAAGAAGAGGAAAAAGTTGTCATAATGCCGGTAGAGATTTGGCAACCGGAACCGTTAACTGAAGATCATTCTTTTATGAATATTTGTCGTGCAATCGCCATGACGCAACTTTCCTACGATACAAGTCATTATGTGTTCGGAGCAGACACAGGTTCGGGTTATTTCTATGAGACTGATCATTATTATTGGCTGTGTCTATCTGAAGCTGTCGGTCTTTACAATATGGATTATTATCAGAATGATATTAATACTAAATATGATCCGATATCAATGGAAGAGTGGCTTTTTGATGCATTCATAGACACTATCTATTGGAATTTACGAAATGATCTTCCAGCACCTGATGATTATTTAGTAACTTATACTCCTGAACGCCATGAAAAATATGATGTATTGCCTGTTTACAATTATCTGACTGAAAATGTTAGACTTGATGTCTTTACCATTTACGAGATAGAGCCTGGAATATGGGAGGTTGAGTACTGGGCTAATGATCTTGACCATGGTTTTTCAGCTCATTATAGAATTAATCTCCAAAGTCTATATTATCCTGACGGGAATAACCCCTTTTCTTATATGGTTACCGGTCTTGAAAGGCTAGAGATCGTTTTACCACAAGATCAACCATAGAAATTTTAGTGATTAACTCAGCATGTTTTTTACAAATCACTCATAATCGTAATCTAGTAAAAAAAATCGTTTATGCGACTTGCCATTTGAATGACTGTAAAAGTTGGCTGTTTGTAAGATTTTCTAATTACTAATATTACTAATTTTAATATATAATATGATTTGCTTGCGAAAGGGTTTAGTCTTGCGATAATTTTGTATTAAATTTTCAAAGTCTAAATTTATATTCATTCTCTATTCGGATGGCTAATTATTAATATTATGTGTAGAAGAGATAGTTATTGATGCAACAAAAGTCAGTATTAATTTTGCGAAAAATATTTCATCTGTTTGTTATTTGCTTAGTTGTTGTTACTGCATTAACTTTTGTTGCAATACAAAATAAAAAAACAAATATAAATAGCTTAAATGGAAATGTTAAAGCTGGAATACATTATATTGAATCTAAAGAACAAGAAAATCCGGAAAAGGTTTATTCTGAGCTTTCATCTAGACAAAAAAAGCTGGAAGAAGAGTTAGAATTTAAAGAAAAGAACATTAGAGATGCCGAAATAGACAATGCTCTGGAGAGAGCAGATGGTTCTATTTGGAATCTGTTTTTAAATACAGCGATATTAGGGGATTCAAGAGTAGAGGCTTTCGCCAATTATGCTTTTTTGGGTAGTGATTATGTCTTTTATAATAAAGGTGACACGATTCGAAATATTGTGGATTGGCAAGCTGAACTGCTTGAACTAAATCCAAAGCATATCGTGTTTTCATATGGAATTAATGATGTAGGTATTGGGTACTGGGAATCAGGTGATGATTATGCCAAAGAATTCAAATTAATTCTTGATGAATTACAAAAAGTTTTACCAGAAACTAAGTTTTATATTAGCTCAATTTTTGTTGCGAGAGATCCAGCTTTTGAGAGAGGTCCGGCATGGCGAGAAATTCCATCGTATAATGATTCTTTGAAAAAAATATTTGAAGAAACTGATTATGTTTACATAGATAATACTGAAATTACAGAAACTCATGCGAATTTATATGATCCGGATGGAGTTCATTTTTATTGGGAATTTTATCCCTATTGGGCAGGCAATATATTGAAGTCATTAATCTGGTAGAAACTAAAATTGATCAAATATGAAAAAAACGAATAATATACCTATTATAATTTTTAGATATTTTACAGTGGCGTTAATGTTGATATATATCAGTTCTCTTTTACTTGTAACTAAAATTAGCAATGCAGATTTTGCGGATGTCCAGCAAGCGACAACTGAACAGGTAGACATGCAAACAGTCCAACAGGCAGGAAATCGTTTGATTAAAAGATTCTATGGACTTAATGCAGCAGATTACACAAATATTATTTTGTATTATTCTGTGACCAATATGGGAGCAGAGGAAATTTTCTTGATTCAACTGGATGATCAATCACAAAGTGCAGAAGTTGTTCAAGCAATAGAAGCACGCTTAGCTGCTCAAAAGAAAAGTTTTGCAGGGTATGGTATTGAACAAATGGAATTACTGGACAATAGTATTATCAATGTACAAGGTAATTTTATTCTTTTTGTAGTGAATCCAAATGCAAAAGAAATCGATCAAGCATTCAGAGATAGTTTATAGAAGAGCAGACGAGTAATGAATATAACAGGAATATTTTTTATTTTTATCTTTCTTCCAATTACACTAATAAGTTACTATTTAGTTCCTATAAAAACAAAAAATAGTATTTTACTTTTGATAAGTTTGATTTTTTATAGTTGGGGTAATCCGAACTATTTAATTGTCTTAGTATTGTCGGTGTTGTTTAATTATTTTATCGCTCTAGAAATGCAACAATATCTATCTGAAAATAATAATCGAAAATTGAAATCTGTCTTGATTTTTGGTTTATTATTCAATGTTTTAGTTTTGGGATTATTTAAATATTATGGTTTTTTCTTAGATAACATTAATAAGCTTTTTAGAATTGATCTCTCGGTTCAGGAATTGCCACTTCCTTTAGGAATTTCCTTTTTCACTTTTTCCGTAATTTCTTATCTGATAGATATTTATCGAAAAAAATCTCCTGCGCAAAGGAATTTGATTTCCTTTGCCTTATATGTGAGTTTTTTCCCAAAGGTAATTTCTGGACCTATTATGCAATATACAGATTTTTCTAAGCAGCTGAGTGTACATAGATTTGATTATGAATTTGTTGGCCACGGACTTAAATTATATATTCAAGGTTTAGCGAAAAAAATCCTTTTGGCTGATTCTTTCAGCATACTTTATCAAGATTTAAATACGTTACCTGCAAGTGAAAAATCTATTTTGTCTTCATGGTTGGCATTGTTCGCTTTTACTTTACAGATATTTTTTGATTTTAGCGGCTATTCCGAAATGGCAATCGGATTAGCAAAAATGCTTGGATTTAACTTGCCACAAAACTTCAATTATCCGTATGTTTCACGCAGTGCAACAGAGTTCTGGCGCAGATGGCATATGACTCTAGGTTCTTGGTTTCGAGAGTACGTATATATTCCGCTTGGAGGAAATCGAGTAGGGATATTAAAGCATATTAGGAATATTATGTTGGTTTGGCTTTTGACTGGGATTTGGCATGGAGCCGCTTGGAATTATATTTTTTGGGGTTTATATTATGGTTTGATTCTTTTATTAGAAAAGTATTTTTATGGTAACCTTCTCAAGCGCAACGTAATTATTTCTAGAGTTTATACAATTATTATTGTGATGTTAGGTTGGTTAATTTTTGCATCGTCTTCGATCAGTGCAATAACTATTTCATTACAAAGTATGTTTGGGATAGGTGGTGTGATTTTTGCGAATAAGACAACTTTTTATTATCTTCAATCCTACGCACTTCAAATTATTTTGGGTTGTCTTGGCGTAACGCCTTTATTTAATAAATTGCAACAAAATATTTTACAAAAAAGAAATAGACGAACAATCATCTTCTCTGTGTTGATTTATCTAGCTTTATTTGTTTTTTCTTTGGCATATCTTGTTAACTCAACTTATCAATCGTTTTTATATGTGGCATTTTAGGAGAAAATTCAATGATAGATAGCAAACAAAAACTAGCTACATTAAAAAGAAAAAAGAGACCAAAACTAAAATATCCGGAAAAATTCCAAGCTTTTTTGCTGTTAATTGTTTTTGTTCTGTTGATTCTATTTTTCAATATTTCAGGAATTATTACTCAAGATGTGGAATTTTCTAAAGAGGAAAATCGTTCTCTAGCGCAGAAACCTAGCTTAAGCGTTTCGGATTTACTAGATGGCAGTTATTCCAAGAATTTGGATAGCTATTTTAGTGATCAGTTTTATTTGCGTAACTCATGGATAAGATTAAAAGTTAATTTGGATTTGTTATTGGGTAAACAGGAATCAAATGGAGTTTATATTGGCAAAGATAATTATCTGATGGAGATTCCAGTAACTCCAGACTCTGAGTGGCTTAATAAAAACTTAAAAGCAATTGATGATTTTGCAAAACGCCATCAAGACAAACGTGTTGTCATGAGTGTAATACCCAATTCAGCTTATATTTTGTCTGAAAAAGCACCCCTAAACGCAAATGTTAGAAATCAAGCTCAAGATGAAAAAATGATTGCTGATCACTTAAAGCACAATTTGGCTTTTATTGAGGTGTCGGAAGTATTAAAGCAACATAGTGATGAAAATATTTTCTATAAAACAGATCACCACTGGACAAGTTTAGGTGCTAAATATGTTTTTGAAGTTCTTGCAAATAGTTTAGGTATTGATAATCCAATTACTGATTATAAAATTTTTACAGTTAGTGATAGTTTCTCGGGTTCAATGGCTTCTAAAAGCGGATATCTTAAGTCTGTTGATGAAATTCAAATCATGATTCCCAAAACTTCAAACTACAGTGAGATAGATTTAGATACTTTTGTAGTAAAATTCCCGGAAAACCGTGAAACCTGTTCACTTTATAGTAGTGAGGCACTTAAAGCAAAAGACCAATATACTGTCTTTTTAGGCGGTAATTATTCAAGAGTAGATATTCAAACCTTAAATGACAATGGACATGTCCTTTTATTAATAAAAGATTCATATGCTAATTGTTTTGTTCAGTTTTTGACACCGTATTATGAAAAAATAATTATGATTGATCCGAGATATTATTACGATGAAATCGAACAAGCAATAAGTAAAGAACAAATCACAGATATATTATTTCTCTATAATATGAATACGTTTCTAGAGGACAGATCTTTGGCTGATGTTCTAACTGTTGATTGAAAAGCTCATAAAATCTCAATCCCCAGCTTTCACTGTTCCAAGCGAGTTTTTAACAAACTGTATTCTTTATCTAGCATATTGTTTAATCAGTAAAAGATCGGCTATTTTATGATTTTCTAATACAAATAATTTATATTTTAATATAGAATATGTATGAATGAATGTTAATAATTTAGATTGAGGAGATCCTAGATGTCTGAGAAAAAAGAGCCTCTTTTGCAAGAGAGCTTGGTAGTTGAAAAGAATAAAGA
>LSQX01111042.1_pt1 | contig 52423 bp, 53 predicted proteins | sample 654561 | NCBI WGS metagenome assembly LSQX01 (sample SAMN04489861, study PRJNA283612) | anaerobic digester metagenome | isolation source: 4 biogas reactors fed with cattle manure at either 37C or 55C with and... | place: Denmark: Kongens Lyngby | collected 2014 | reverse complement strand
TTTATTCAAATTGAATCATCGGGGTATCTTTTTCTGTGGCTTGACTGCTGTTTCGCTGAGTTTTCTACAGGAGCGGAATGGCCTCTCTGTATTCCTTCATGTCCGGATATGTTCTTCCGGAACCCCATTCTTCATCCTTTTGGGATGGGGTGACCGTGGTCCCCATTTCCCTAACATCTTTTCCACTGGAAAACCGTCCTTTTTTCTTTTTGCCAAGGTTCTAGCCCACCTACACATTATTCCATTTGTTCCATTGACATTCTTTAGATGATTAGTATCATAGAACATATAAAATATAATATAAAGTATTGTATAAAATTAATGAGAGTCAACTATTTATCCTGATTGCAAGAGAGGCGATGTGATTTTGTCTTTAGCCCAATTACCCCCAATAAGTTCTGGTGGTGCAAAAACGGTGAAGGAAAAGGTTTTAAAAAGTCTTAGGGAAGCCATCATAAGAGGGTATTTAACTGGTGGACAACAGCTTCGACAAGATGAAATTGCCCTTCAGCTTGGAGTAAGTCGTGTTCCCGTTCGTGAAGCGTTGATGCAATTAGAGGCAGCGGGGTTGGTAACTTTTTATCCTTATAAAGGCGCTGTCGTTTCCACGCTTTCCCCCGATGAAGCGAAAGAGATTTTTGAAATTCGTTCTATTTTAGAAACAGAGGCACTTCGTTTCGCCTTTCCTAATCTTTCCGACAAAGTTCTTGATAGAGCAGAGCAACTTATTGAAGAAGCAAGTTTGGAAAAAGATCCTTTTAATTGGAGCGACCAAAACTGGAAGTTTCACTCTTTTCTTTACCAATACGCCAATAGACCCCGGCTCCTGGCTATAATCAATTCCCTTCACGAAAGTGTCGATCGATACAAGCGTATTTATTTAAAAACATTAAGTTTTTATTCGGAGTCTATTAAAACTCATAAGCAGTTAGTGTCTAGGTTGAGAGAAAAGAATATAGAGGAAGCAACAGCCCTTATGAAAAAACATTTAAAGAATGCAGAATTTCATATTATCCAGTATTTGACGCGGTACTAAGGATATGTCCAGCTTCGTCAAATGATTTAGTTCGGATGTAGAAGGTCGAAAATACATGCAGAGCTTGCGTGTCGGGGTAGTTCTATAGCTCTAAATCACAAAAAACTAAGGAGGGTTTTTTATGAAACCGATCAAGAGAATTGAAGCTCTATTAGAGGGAAAAAGGTTGGAAACACCGGCTATCAATTTGTGGAAACATTTCCCACCCTATGATGAAGACCCCAAAATGTTAATTAAGAAAACGATCCAATTTCAGGAACGTTTTCATTGGGACTTTGTAAAAGTAACTTATCAAGGGCTGTTTTCTATACAGGATTGGGGGTCAAAAATTAAATGGCCCACCAGAGATTGTGAATGGCCAATACATGCGCTGGTGTAGGTGTCGTTACAGATTATTCGATCAAGAATGTAGAAGATTGGAAAAAACTCCATGTTCTTCCCATGGATGAAGGTTCTATGAAAGATACGATAGATGTGGCAAAAGGTGTTATCGATCATTATAAAGGCGAGGCGCCTGTTGTAGTTACTGTATTTAACTCTTTGACAACGGCTCAAAAAATGAGCGGCGATAAAATGTTTATCCATATGAGGCAAAATCCAGAGGCATTTAGAGAAGGAATCGAAACCATTACCCAGACAACAATTAATTATGTTAAGGAATTAGTAAACGCTGGTGCCGATGGAATATTCTTTGCAAGTCAGCTGGGCAATTATGACAAGATGAGTGTTGCTGAGTATGAAACTTTTGGTCGCCCATATGATCTCAGTATCCTTGAGCATGCAAAGAAAATGTGGTTTAACATTGTGCACATGCATGGCAATGCTCCGATGTTTGAAATGATGAGCCAATATCCAGTTCAAGCTTTGAATTGGCATGATCGTTTGGTAGATATAGACCTGCGTAAAGGACGGGAATTATGCGGCGATAAGATTCTAATTGGCGGGGTTGATGAGTTTACTGTTTTGCCTAATGGTAGTGACGATGAACTCAAGGCTCAGCTGCTTGATGCTCTTCAGCAGGTATCTGATGGTCGAATTATTTTAGGTCCCGGTTGCTGTGTTCCGTCTAGCATTAATGAAGATCGTTTTGAGTTGGCCAAAAAACTGCTTCTAGAGCTTTAAGTCAAACAGCACGGCACTCAAAATCTGCCAGGCTAGATCTCGAAGGAGTTTTCAGTGTACTCAACCCCCACCTGGGTAACCAGTGGGGGTTGAGTCTTTTTTGCCAAAGTAAGCAGAACAAAACTCTGGCCTATCTACAAAATTTTTAATATTTTTTATTGACACAAAGATAAATCTTTTACACAATTCAGTAAATTAAACTGCTTTTAGTTCTAAATGATTTCTTATTGTTGATACAAAAGAAACTTGCAGAACGAGAAAAAGAGTAAATGAGACACAGGCCAGAATTACCCTGTAAGAGGTAACCATGAGAGTTGGTATGGGTAATTAAGAATCTGAAGAGTTTGAGTATTTAGAGAAGCACCCTCCCTGAAGTATCAAGAGACCACGATGCAAGAAGTATATAGAGTACAACAAAGATTCAGAAGCTCTTAGATGTACCAGATATAAAGATCATTGAGGGGTTCTGGTACGATGCTCTGATTTTGCTGTATGTAGACAGGTACAGGGATAATGCTCAGCGATATAGCTGGAGTGTAATGTTTTTTATGCAAAAATTACCGAATATTCCAACGAGAACGGCGATGGTAAGAGAGTATCAGAAGTAGCTTCGCTGAGGGTATGCTCATTGAAAGGTGGTTTCTTTCTGAAGTTTGTAGATATAAGCAAGATTAAATACGGGATAAAATCTGCTGGTTCCCCCTCTGATTTCGCGCTATATAGTGTGTAATCAGCAAAAATAAAATGAGGAGGTACATATAAACACAGGTTTCAGAGAATATCGAGTTAATTTGAAGGAGGCGATTTCGATGAAATGCAGAAGTTTGATTGCATTGAGAGTAGCTGTAGCAGTGTTTGTAGGTCTGATAGTTATTGGTTGTCCTTCGCAAGCCATAGCGAAGCCGTCAGAGGTGATCAACTGGAAATTTCAGAGCCACCATACACCTGGAGCCCTTTCAACTGAATATGTCATTCCTCCTTTTATCGAACGGGTACGTGAGATGTCTGGCGGGAGGCTAAATATTACCTTGCACTACGCTGGAGAACTTGTAGACTACCAAGAGGTATTTCCTTCCTTACAGGCAAATATGATCCAAATGGCCAATACTAGCGGGTTGTTTTGGAGAGGTTCCATACCTGTAGGCTGGCTACAGTCGGGCAATTTGCCCCCCTTCGTCTGCCGGAGCAACGATGAATTTAACGAACTATACCATCGCAGGGGAATCGATGCTCTGATAAGAGAGGGCTTAGCTGAGCAGGGCATCCACTTCCTGGGTAATCATAATGTAGGAAACACGTACTTCTGGAGCAAAAAACCTATAAACTCAGTGGATGACCTTAAAGGGTTCAAGGTAAGGTTCTTTGGTTCCATGTCGGACACAATGGAACACTTTGGGGCCGCACCGGTTATGCTCCCTCATCCAGAGACCTATACGGCTATTGCTATGGGAACTCTTGACGGCAGTGGCGGCTATATCGTGACCTCAAGCTCCATGAAGTATGTCCATATTTTATAGGTCCCGCGTGGCAAACTCCCCAGGGGATGGAGCTCTGGGTATCCAAAAAGGCTTGGGATGCTTTGCCAGATGATCTGAAGGCTATTGTTGAAACAGCTGCCGTTGCTTTTACAAAAGATTATGCCGATATCTGTTGGATGCAGGAGCGAGAGATGTTTAACAAGTCCTTCCCCGAGTGGGGAACCACCTACATAGAATGGGGCAAGGAAGATATAGACAGAATAACTAATGAGTTCTCGTTGCCATATTTAGATAAAATCGCCAAGGAAATTGGGCCAAAAGATCCAAGAGTTGTTAAGGGAATCGAGATTATTAAACAGTTTATGAAGGATTACGGCTACATAGATTAAGACAATTATTCAGCGGGGATTAACATCTTATTTGTTAATGTGAATGCCCAATGAGGTGAGGCGATTGAGTTTTTTAAAAACATTTATAATATTCGTTGATAATCTGAATGATTGGATGGGCAAGATTTTGGGCTTTCTTATCTATCCGACAATGTTCATATTGGTGTACGAGGTGATAATGAGGTATGCATTTAATAAACCTACGATCTGGGCTCACGATACTTCCTGCATGCTTTACGGAGCGCACTTTATTCTTGGGGGAGCCTATGCCCTTCGTTGGGGGGCATTTGTCAATGTAGAGGTGTTCTATCAGCGCTTCTCGCTTCGGACAAAAGCAGTAGTCGATCTGGTTACCTGGATGCTGTTCTACGCATTTGTGGGCATCTTGCTTTGGAAAAGCGTGCCTTGGGCTTGGGCAAGCGTGATGGTGCAGGAATACTCCAATAGCCCTTGGGGGCCCCCAGTCTGGCCAATTAAACTTACCATACCAGTGGCAGCCACCCTTGTGTTACTTCAGGGATTAACCAAAACCATCAAAGATTTCTATATAGCCGTGACCGGTCGCGAGCTATTTGCCGGAGTCGCCACCGAAGTTACTGAAGACAACTGAGGTGATACTATGGGTATAGGGCTTATTTCGATTCTCCTATTTGGCAGCATGCTTCTTTTTTTGGGGCTAGGACTTCCTGTAGCCTTTGTTCTTGGAGGACTAGCCGCCATTTTTACCGCCATTTTTTGGGGACCTGAATCTTTCTTTATTATTGTTGCTAGAACTTATTCAATGATGTCGACCACTACTTTGGTAGCTTGTCCCCTTTTCGTGTTGATGGCAGCAGTATTGGAACAGTCTGGTGTAGCCGAGGATATGTATGAGATGATGTATCGCTGGATGGGATCCTTGAAAGGCGGGTTGGCAGTTGGTACTGTAATAGTCTGCACCCTATTGGCCGCCATGTCGGGGATTGCCTCTACAGGTGTGGTGGTTATGGGTGTTATGGCCCTTCCCGCCATGCTTAAAAGGGGATATGATAAGTCATTGGCGGTTGGCTGTATCTTGGCAGGAGGGGTTTTGGGCCCCCTCATACCTCCCAGCATAGTATTGGTTCTTTATGGAACTATCGCCCAAGTATCGATAGGCGGGCTCTTTGCTGGGGGGATGAGCGCAGGGTTGCTCTGTTCCTCCCTGATCATTGTTTATATATTGATAAGATGCTACTTGAATCCAAGCTTAGGTCCTCCTATACCCTATGAAGAGCGAACTAACTGGGAGGCAAAAATGACATCCCTTAAAGGCATAATTCTTCCTTTTTTACTAATAGTTTCTGTTCTGGGCTCAATTTACACTGGTATTGCTACTCCAACTGAGGCTGCCGCTGTAGGTGCGTTTGGTGCCATGGTATGTAGCGCTATCCACCGTCGCTTGAATTGGCAATTAATCAGAAACTCAGCCTACGCAACTATAAAAATCCAGGGATTTATGATGTGGATTTTGTTTTCCGCCCAAGCCTTCGCTTCTGTATACATGGGAATGGGTGCCTCCAGGTTGGTTATAGGGCTGGTTGAGAAATACGAGATCGGCTGGTGGACTATGTTGATAGCCATACAGATTGTTTGGTTTGCATTGGGCTTCGTGATTGATGCATGGAGCATCTTGATGATTACAGCTCCTATCATTCTCCCCCTTCTTCCCATTTATGGCTTTAACCCTTTGTGGTTAGGTGTTCTTTACGCTGTAAATACACAGACAGGTTACCTTACACCACCCTTTGGCACCATGTTGTTTATGATGAAAGGAATTGCTCCAAAGAGTGTAACTATGTCAGATATTTATAGCTCCGTTGTACCTTTTGTCATAACTCAATTGGTCACTTTAGCCCTTTGTATAACATTTCCTAAATTAATTACTTGGCTTCCCGAGGTTCTTTTTGGATAATACAGAAAAATAGATAGTTGATGTGACGGGGCTTGCTATAGTTGTAGGCCCCGTCAGTCCACCGTACTTTGAAGAAGTATTATCCATTCATTGTAATGGTGAGGCGTAAGCATCCGAGTTGAACCGTCGATATTAGAACATGCAAAAGCGGCGATAGTAAAAGGTTCTTCCTGGCTTAACTTTAGCAATTCGAATAACTTGCGTAGGTAAAAGTCAAAAGAACATGAGACGAAGAGAGAGGAGAGAAAGGTATGGAATTGATTTTAATTTTGACTTTAGCGGTGGTTATAGTTGCGGTTTTTATGGGAAAGCGCCAAGCGGAGGCTCATTGCGACACCCTTTCGGGGCCTGTTATAAAAGCGGCTCTGATTGCTTTTGAGCAGCAGGATGTGGCGCCGGTTCTGAAATGGATTCGCCCCGAAGATGAGCCGGAGATACGAGAAGCTTTCGACCTTTCCTGTTATGTTAGAAACCTGGGTCCCGATGCCAGAAAATTGGCCGAGAGGGCGTTTTTTGAAACTTTGATCAGGGTGCATAGGATGGGAGAAGGAGCGTCCTACGAGGGAATTAAGCCTGATAGCAGTGTGCCTCCTGTTGTTGCAAAGGCTGATGAAGCTCTCGAGTCAGGCGATGTTTCAGATTTGGCAAATCGTATTTCTAACCACGTTAAACAGACAGTTGAGAAGCGGTTCCAGCATGCATGGGAGAAAAAACAGAGTGCCGAAGAATCACCAGAGAAGGGAAGGGACTTTGTAAAAGCCTATATATCCTTCGTTCATTATGTGGAGGGAATCCATGCCATGACTATGAAAGGGCACGCACATGGTGAACATCATCACTGAGTAGGGTAGGTGAAACTTCCGCACTTTGATGTCATAATAATAGGCAAATACAAAGCGTATCAAGGAGGAGTGCATATGTCATACCGTTTTGATACTCAGTGTGTTCATTTGGGAACTCACCCTGATCCAATCACTGGAGCCCTTTCCACCCCTATTTACCAGACATCTACTTTCGCTTTCCATAACGCAGATGAAGGAGCTCGTAGGTTTAAGGGTGAGGAAGAGGGCTACATTTACACCCGCTTAGGAAATCCTAACCACACAGCCGTTGAAGAAAAGATAGCAGCCCTTGAAGGCGGGGAAGCCGCCGCGGTTGCAGCGTCAGGCATGGGAGCCATTGCTTCTGTTATGTGGACTGCCCTTTCTGCTGGAGACCATGTTATCGCTGCTAAATCTCTTTATGGATGTACTCACGCCCTGATGAACCACCAGTTCCCCCGTTTTGGCATGGAAGCTACCTTTATGGACTTAAAAGACCTTGCCGCAGTGAAAGCTGCTATGAGGCCCAATACCCGGATGATCTATTGCGAATCCCCAGCGAACCCCACCATGGAAATTGCCGATCTCGAGGGGCTGGCTCGCATCGCTCATGAAGGAAACGCCATTCTTGTAGTAGATAACACTTACTGTACTCCTGTTATTCAGCGTCCTCTTGAGTTTGGGGCTGATGTGGTGGTCCATTCTGCTACAAAGTATCTCAATGGTCACGGAGACATTATCGCTGGAGTTATTGTGGGGAGTAAGGAGTTCATTGGGCGTATCAAACTGGAAGGGCTCAAAGATCTTACCGGGGCGACATTATCTCCCTTTGATTCCTATCTCTTGCTTCGTGGGATGAAGACCCTGCACATTCGTGTACCCAGACACTGCGAAACGGCTCTTAAAGTGGCTCGCTTCCTGAACGGTTGCCCTGAAGTAGAAAAGGTCTGGTATCCCGGCCTTGATGATTTTCCTCAGAGAGAACTCGCCGATAAACAGATGAAATATTATGGAGCAATGATTGCTATGGAACTGAAAGGCGGATACGAGGCAGGGAAGAAATTCATTAACAGCACAAAGCTCTGGACCTTGGCTGTAAGCCTTGGCGATGCGGAATCTCTTGTTCAGCACCCTGCATCTATGACCCATTCGGCTCTCAGCGATGAGGAGTTGGAAAAAGCTGGCATCTCAAAGGGACTGGTTCGGCTTTCAGTAGGTCTTGAAGATGTTGAGGACCTGATTGACGATCTGAAAGAGGCTTTTGCTGTTATGTAATAATAAGGACTTTTTCCCCAGTTCGATAACAAACTACTTATGCCACTCTTGACTTATAGGCTGCGTATCACGTAAAATTTCCTTACAAGATCAGGCGGCTTTTAGTGCGGCCGGGCCTCTTTTGAGGCAGTGGGATTTCAAGACTCGCGGGACTTAGCGAAAGCTAGGCTTGCGGGTCTTTTTTTGTACCTTAAATTGTGTTTCAAGATCTCTAATATGAAAAAGCTATGAAAGCGAGGAGATGTTTTGAGTCCCAGCAAGGATATTTTCGATGCGGCTCAGGTTCCAGGTCTTGATGAAGAAGAGGCAACCCGTCGTCATATTGAGGAGGGACCGAATGAACTCCCCTCGACTAAGAAAAACAACATATTTAACATTGCCATTGAAGTAGCCCAAGAGCCAATGTTTCTTCTCCTTGTTGCCTGTGGCTCCCTTTATCTGATTCTCGGCGACGGCAATGTTGCTGGGCTTTGTCTTTCTGGTTATGGGCATAACTATTGTTCAGGAGAGAAAAACGGAGCGGGCTCTCGAAGCTCTCCGCGATTTATCGAGTCCGCGAGCTCTTGTGATAAGGGGAAGAGCTCAGCGTCGAATTCCAGGGCGGGAGGTAGTTCGCGGAGATATCATAGTGGTTTCTGAAGGAGACCGTATCCCAGCAGATGCTCGTTTGTTCGCGGCCGTGAATTTATCTGTAGATGAATCCATGTTGACTGGGGAATCAGTTGCCGTGAGGAAGCGGCCTTTGGAGGAGGCCGATGTTCAGAGAAGACCTGGAGGAGAAGACTCTCCGTATATTTATTCAGGAAGTCTTGTCGTAAATGGCAAGGGTATTGCCGAGGTAATAGGAATAGGTTTCCAAACCGAAATGGGAAAGATCGGCAAGGCCCTCCAGACATTGAAAGAAGAAGAAACACTTCTTAAGAAGGAGACGGAACGGATCGTAAAGATATTTTCAGTTTTGGGAATAGGATTGTGTTTTCTCTTGGTTCTGATTTATGGGCTGACTCGAGGTAACTGGCTGGAGGGTTTGCTAGCAGGTATAGCCCTGGCCATGGCAATCCTTCCTGAGGAATTTCCAGTTGTTCTTACCATCTTCCTAGCCATGGGGGCTTGGCGAATTTCACAAAAGGGTGTTCTTACAAGGAGGATTCCCGCCGTAGAGACTTTAGGGGCAGCTACTGTCCTATGCGTAGATAAAACAGGAACCCTTACACTGAACCAGATGAAAGTGGGCGCTCTTTGCTCGGATGGGATTTCAAAAGATCTTCAAGAAAGAAGGGAAACTTTGCCGGAAGAGCTTCACGCACTATTGGAATACGCTATTCTCGCCAGCCAAAAAGACCCCTTTGACCCAATGGAAAAAGCCATCCTTAAAGCGGGAGACGACCTATTGAAGGGAACGGAACATTTACACTATGGGTGGTCCCTTGTTCGAGAATATGCACTTACGCCGGAGCTTCTTGCCATGTCAAACGTTTGGTGTTCCCCCGAAAGGAAGGACTGGATAATAGCGGCAAAAGGGGCTCCAGAAGCAATCATGGACTTATGCCACTTGGATCCATCGATTGTCGAGCAAGTGGAGTCCAGAATTCTTCTCCTTGCGGATAATGGGCTCAGAGTACTTGGTATTGCGAGGGCCAAATTTTCTTCGGAAGAAGATTTGCCGATAGGGCAACATGATTTCAAATTTGAATTTATTGGTCTTGTGGGGCTGCTTGATCCGGTTCGCCCTGACGTTCCCAAAGCAATTCAGGAATGTTATGCCGCTGGTATTCGTACCATAATGATTACTGGAGACTACCCTGGCACGGCCAGAAATATCGCTCGAGCAATAGGGCTAAATTCACCAGACCTGGTTATTACTGGGCAGGAACTAGACTCTTTGGATGAAATTACTCTCCGAGAAAAGATCCAGACTGTCAATGTTTTTGCCCGGGTTATCCCAGAACAGAAACTGCGCATCGTAGAAGCTCTTAAGGCGAATGGAGAAATAACGGCAATGACGGGAGACGGTGTTAATGATGCTCCTGCGTTGAAAAGTGCCCATATCGGGATAGCGATGGGAGGTAGAGGGACAGATGTTGCTAGGGAATCAGCGGGCCTTGTCCTCGTAGACGACGCTTTCTCTTCTATTGCCAAAGCGGTTCGCATGGGACGACGCATATTCGATAATATCCGTAAGGCCTTGGCTTTTGTTGTTGCCGTACACGTGCCTATTGCCGGCATGTCTCTCTTGCCGGTGTTCTTTTCGGATTGGCCGATGGTTCTGCTTCCTGTCCATATAGTCTTTCTAGAACTAATTATCGACCCAACTTGCTCGGTAGTATTCGAGGCCGAGGAGGAGGAAGAGGATGTAATGCAGAGACTTCCGCGAGATCGTTCAAAGCCGCTTTTTGACATAAGAACCGTTTTGTTTGCCCTTTTTCAAGGGTTCAGTATCCTTTGTGTTGTAGCTCTTGTTTTTACAAGTTACATTAAGGCAGGGTCTTCTCCAGATAGAGCAAGGGCTCTGGCTTTTTCAACCCTTGTTTTTTCGAATCTTGCACTTATACTGACGAATCGCTCCTGGACAAAAAACGCATGGGCGTTGCTCAAGATTCCCAACAGAGCTTTCTGGAGTGTTCTGGTTGGATCGATCCTTTTTCTAGCCGCTTCTTTTGCTGTCGGGCCGTTGAAAGCAGTCTTCAAGTTTGAAACCCTCAGCGCGATGGAATTCGCTAAATGTTTCGGACTAGGCTTGGCTCTATTATTATGGTTTGAATTGATCAAGACCCTATTCGAGGAATTATGGAACATTCATAGTCGAAAAAAGCATGAGCGGCTCCTAAATCGTTAGCATTAAGATCGTAGTACTTCTTTCCCATACCTGTTGCAGGTTGAAAGAGGGGCTCCCGTATATCGGGAGCCCCTCTTCTTATGGATAGCTTCAGTGGAAGAGATGTAAAATTACCATTTTCCCATCGGAGAAAAAGGCATCTCCTGAAAAATTCGATCCCATTGAGGGCTCAACAAAGGTGATTTCTTCATAATTGGAAACAATTTTTGCTTCCAGGCAATTATCGACAAAAGTTTTCCGCTCAGTGTCAATAACTGGGTCTATCCGATGGCTCAAATGAAGCCAGTTAACCCCTTTATCAAAACTGGCTGTACCCACAAATTGAAGACTTCCATCCGAAAGACGATATCCTGTCTTCCACAAGCGGATGTGATGTCTTTGCCTTACAGAGTGCAGTTCAGTCTCTTTTTCAAAGGCTATGTCCAGAGGAACCCCATTCCAGAAAGATGGCGTAACTGGGGCCTGAGGATACGAATTGTTCAAGAGAGCGGACTTGAAGGCCTTGACAAGGGAACGGAAGGAAACGAGCTCTGCCTTCACCCAGCCAGCTTTTTCCAGAGCCGTGATAAGGTTGTTTCCGTTCTGAACGTAGATCATTAGGCTGAGAGGTTCCTGCGGAGATCCAGAGATTGTTTCGGTAAAACGGGATAAACCTCTCAATTCAAAGGGTGCCAAAGGGTCCATTGATTCTGTGAGAGCTGCGGGATGGGGAGATTCCTTGAAATAGGGAGGAACAAATGTGGCGACAATGCACAAGTATAGAAAAACTCCTGCCGTAAATAAGGCAGGGCCCCAGTACGTTTTCTTCCTTGTGGCAGGGGGGGGCATTGTTACCTCAAGTTTAGTTCTTCTGGACTTCCTCCACTCCGAGAGGCTGATGCCGATGATAAGCCAGGAAAAACCAAGCAACGCGCCAGCCAGAACATCGCTCAGGTAATGCACGCCGATATATAGACGGCTGAAACCAACAGCTGTTACAAGGAGTACCCACAGGAAAAAAAGATCAACTTTCTTTCCTCGGTCCGTTGTGCCTCGGGCAAGGGCATAGGCCAGGAAACCATAGAAAAAAGCCGAATAGGCAGTGTGTCCGCTGGGAAAGGAAAATTCCATGAGATGGGTCATGTTAAAGGGCCTTTGTCTTTGGAAAAGCCATTTCCCACCTGTTGTAAAAAATGTACAGCCTCCCAGAGTCACCCAAAATGGTGCCAGAAAATACTTTTTGTTATCCAGAAGAAGGTAGAGGGAGAAAAGAATAACGCCTCCCAGCACGATCTGCCAACTTCCCAGAAGCGTGACCTTCAGAAAGATCCACAGCAGAATGGGACTTCTGAAAGCAAGCAGGAGGGTCGCCAGTCTCTTGTCTACAGCTACAATTGGGTCTGCCGTCAGGAGATCTTCGACAACCCCGCCAAGCAATACGAGTGAATAGCCTAGTGCGAGGCACAGGATCGTCAGCGGGAATCCCTCGAAGCGTTCAGGATTGAAACGTTCCCAAAAGAAACTTGCGCACCTTGGATGTCGATCTATGAAGGTTTTTAAAAGTGGATTTCTCCCGACGCCTTCAGCAGCTGAGCAGATTATAGAGGCCAAGACTATAAACAATGGCCAGGCCCCCTTAACAACAAGAGTACGGATCAGATAAAAGATTCCAAGAAGTCCAGCTGTTGTGGCTAAGAAAAAGACCAGACGAGTGGACCAAATTCCGAGAGAAATCCAGGCATGCCGCGCGAAATAGCCAAAAAGCAGGTACGTAACCATACCAATCCCATTGGCAATCCCTGAGTATGCCACGAAATGACGAAAGGGTAATCTGGCAAAACCGGCAAGAAAAGGTAATAAAGATCCTATGGCCATGAACCGACCTGGTATCATTGCCCATAAGCCATATTTTGAGAGGTATTTCTTTCCCGCGTCTATTTTCGAAGTTAGCCGTCCGAACCTTGAAGCGAAGCGATCGCCCGCTGTCCCCAAATAATAGCTCAGGCAATATCCCCCCATGGCTCCCAGGAAGCAGAACCAGAAGGCGTCAATAGGGTCGAAATATCCATGGGCGACAAGAAAACCCACAGTTGGAAACAAAAGAACTCCTGGGATAGCCATGCCGACGAACGCCGTCGATTCCCACAGAGCAAGCGCAAGAATTATCCAGTAACCCAGTAGTCGGAAATGTTCAAGAGTTGGAAGCAGGAGATGGACTATATCCACAACCATATCCCCCCTTACTTGAAAAAGGCGCTCTTTCCAAGATCTTCTTTTATTTTAAATTATCTTTCTAAAATACAATACGGCAAATTGGTGGCTTATAACCAACTGGTTCCTTAGATGACCGCTTGCTTTTGCCGAAGATTTTCTTCACGTGAAAGGAAACTAAGCAAAGGTAAGATGTCTCAAATTTACTCTAGTCGTATGATCCTTGAACAAAGGGCGTTTAAAAGGACTTCGTCATGGGAGATAAACAGAACTGCGATACTCTTTACATGGGCTTCTTCAACGAGCATATGGGCAACTTTAGCTTGAACAGAAGGGTCAAGGCGGGAGGTTGGTTCGTCCGCTACAAGAAAGAGGGGAGAAAAAAGCAAGGCCCGAAGCAGGGCAAATCTTTGAAGTTCTCCACCAGAGAGCTGGCAAGGGTACCGATGGAGAAGTCGTTCTGAAAGTGAAGCTTTTTCCATCCCTTCCCCTAGAGCATTCCACCATTCTTTCTCCGAAGAAAGTGCGGGATGATACCCCCACCGGAAAAAATCCTCGAAAATGGTACGTATCAATCGGTTCTGGGGGAAAGAGGATCCAGGATCCTGATGAATCTTCTGAAAGTACGGGCGAAGATTCTTTTTCTTTGTTTTGGAGAGAGTGCGTATATCTTGACCCTTCCACAACACTTTTCCTCTATCGGGAACAATAAGGCCAAGCAAAATGTCGCCGAGGGTTGTTTTTCCTTTGCCAGAAGGTCCCACAAGTCCAACTACTTCCCCTTTTTTAAATGAGACTGAAAGGTGAGAGAAAAGAACAATTTGAGAACCTCCTTTTCGTAAAAAGGTCTTAGATAGGGATTGTCCTTCAACGGCAAATATGTTTTTCATCAGTGACACCAGGCCCTTTCAAGCTGAGCGAGAAGTTCGTCAGAAATAGGGTGAAGCCCTCTCTCTGGGAGGGCGTTCAACAAACCTTGGGTATAAGGATGAGAAGGATGTTGCAGTACTATTTGAGAATCTCCCGATTCAACTAGAAGTCCACTGAAGAGTACGCCAGTCTGACCTCCAATTTGCTTCGGAAGAGAAAAGTCATGGGTGATGCAGAGAAGTGTTTTGCCCGCATTTATAATTCCTTTTACGAGAGCAGTGGCATCTTCCTTTCGCGATGAATCAAGCCCTTTGGTAGGCTCATCTAAAAGGATAAATTCCGCTGGTGAGGCGAGAGCCATGGCTAAGAGAGCCCTTTGAGCCATGCCCCCAGATAACTTGCCAGGTCTTTCTCTGGAAGCTTCTTGCGTAATGCCTAGAGCAGAAAAGAGATTTTGTGTAGCGGTTCTTGCTGTATGCCGGTCCATTCCTCTCAAATGTTGGAAAACTTCCCGAACTTGTCGAAATACAGAAAGCAGAGGGTTCAGTGCAGTGGAGGGTTCCTGGGGCATAAGAAAGAGATACCGCCCCCAGAGCTTTTTAAGTTCCTTTTCCTTTACGGAGAGGAGGTTCTGTTTTTTAAGAAACACTTTTCCGCAGACAGAAAGCCTTTTAGCCAGCGTTCCTGCTATAGCCTGGGCTATGGGAGTCTTACCGCTTCCCGTTTCCCCCACCAAAAAGAAGACGCTTTCGGAGGGAATAGAAAAAGAAACGTTACGCACAAGGGGCTTATTCTCTTCATCCAAGATTGACAGGTTTTCTACACTGAGAAAAGAGGTCATAATTGAGGCCCTCCCGTTTTGTCAGTATTTTCGTTGCCAAGAAGAAGTAAAGCAAAGACAAAGAGACATATGACTCCACCTGGTAAAAAAACAACCCTGGAATCTGTTCTCATATATGCTATTCCCTCCGAGATCATGGCTCCTAATTCAGGTTCTGGAGGGGCTACTCCAATTCCCAGAAAACCAAGAGAAGATATTTCAAGAACGGCTTTCCCCCATGCAAGGGTGGCCATAACTCCCAGTGTGGGAATAAGTTTAGGAAAAACATATTTCACTAGAAGTATAGGGAGGGGAAATCCTGCAAGTTTAGCGGCTTCTACATATGGACTGACTAATATCCCTTTTAACAGTGAACGAACCATACGAAAATAGTGGGGCCATCCGGTGAAAATGAGAGCAATTATAACGGCATTGGGGCCTCCGCTTGTAAGGGCACTCAATACTATGGCCAGAATAATGCCTGGGAACGCCATGACGATGTCTGTGAGGACAAGCAGGCACTTTTCTGTCTTTTCTTTTCCACAGGCAGCGAGAGAACCAAAGAGCATACCAATAACTACAGAGCCAAATACACAGAGTGCCGAAAGATAAATGGAATTTAAGGCTCCTTGTGCCAGGCGAGCTGCAAAATCCCTTCCAAGATGGTCAGTTCCCAGAATGTGGTTTTTTGAAGGTCTTTCAAGGGTATGAAGAAGATTTTGGCTAAAAGGGTCAGAATCATGTAAAAAGAAACCTCCTAAACTAATAAAAAGAAAAGCCAAAAGGAAGATCGCCCCTTTTTTCTTTGTTGTCATAGGACGAGACCTTCTTTCTTGTCAGCAGGAGTAAAGCTGTCAGATAGCCATTCCGTAAGGGAATTTACCGTGACATAAATCCATCCGAGGAGGAGGCCGGCGCCCTGGATTGCCAGAATATCTCCAGAACGAAGGGCATCAAGGAGATGACTTCCTAATCCTGGACAGGCAAATAGAGTTTCAATAACGACAACACCGTCGAGGAGTTCGGCTGCCTGTAATCCTACATATGTTGTAATAGGAACCAAAGCATTAAGAAGACCGTGGGGTAAAAAAAGCTGGTGCCCGAAGAGTCCCTTGTGTTGGGCAAAGTTGTAATGTTCTGATTGGCAGACTTGCTTAACAGAAGAAGCTATTACCCTGCATGATTCTGCGGCGAGGCCAATGGCAAGGATTATGGCAGGCAAGGCTATATGCCAACCTGAAGTGAAGCCGGCCACGGGGAAAAGTTGTAACTTGACGGCCAGCAAAAGGATGAGAAGTGCTCCCTTGATAAAAGATGGGAAGGAGACAAGCAGGCTGGATAATATTGAGGATGAGATATCAATAATACCTCCGGGATGGCAGCCGCAATAAATCCCTAAAGGGAAGGCCAATAGCAGAGAAAAGATAAGGGATACTCCGCCAAGAATGGCTGTGCGCTGAAATGAGCGTATCAACATGGGAAAGATCTCTTCCCCTCCTATCATGGAGTGACCCCATTTCCCCCGAATCAAGGAAGAGAGCCAGGCCTGATAACGGACAAAAGGATGCCTGTCGAGACCCTCACTGTCTCGAACATATTCTGTCGCCGAGACAGTTGCGCCGTCGAGGCCGTAGCGCGCTATAGCCACGTCAAAGGCCCGGTCCCCTGGGGAGAACTCCACTGCAAGAAAGCACAGGGTGCTCACCCCCAGAGCCACGATGACCATACGAAGAAGATAGGTACGTATAAAAGATGCTATTCGGACCATTCTACTCCTTCCGGATAGGGACGAACTTCCGAAGGATCAAGAGAAACACCTTTGACCCTTTTGTTTATTGTTACGTGATTGTCATACCATGCTACGGGAATAACAGGGAGTTCTTCCTGAAGAATAGATGTCATAGTGCCCCGTAAGGGTTTCTGTTTTTCACTTGCAAAGGTTTGTCCATATGTTGTAAGGGCATCATCGAACAGTGGAGAGGACCAGTTCATGGCTCCCCATCCGCCTCTTTCCTTTTCAGGGCCGAAATCGCTTGTCAGTGTTCCGATGGGATCCGCAACGAAACCAAAATTCCTTGCAATAAAGGCTGTTTCAAGAGTTCCGTTCTTGTGTCTTTCGGGAACCATGCTTGACTTTTCAACTCTGATGCTTACAGCAATGCCCTCGTTTTTTAATGCTTGCTGAATAACCTCTGCTATAAGGGGCAGGTCTGGTCGGCCAGCATAGGTTAAGATTTCGAAGGCGAAGGGATGTCCGTCTTTTGTAAGAATACCCTCCTTGCCTGCAGGAACCCACCCTTCCTCCTTGAGCAGGGCTCTGCCTTTTTCAGGGTCGTAGGCAAGGGGAGCCAAATTTTTATTGTGCCATGCTGAAACAGGTGGAAAGAGCTGTGTAGCAGCGGCGTTGGAATTTTTTAGCAATGCAGTGGTAATGCTTTCGCGGTCAATGAGGTATGAAAGAGCCGAACGTACTTTTGCATTTGAGAAGAAGGGGAGCGCGGAATTTACAGTGAGAAGGCGCACCCTGGGAAGTGGGTCGCTTATGACCGTGAGGTTTTTGTTTTCCCGAAGGCGGAGAGCTGCTTCAGCAGGGATATCCACAACGATGTCTCCTTCTCCGGATTCAGCAAGAAGAACTCTTGTTTCAGGGTTGGAGACGGCGAAATACCGAGCCTCGTTTATCGCGGGTTTTCCTCCCCAATATTTGTCGAAGCCTTCAAAATCGATGATTTTTCCTTCCTTGAAGGAGGTCATGCGGTAAAAGCCGGTTCCTATAACTGTTATGGCTTTTCCTTCGCTGTCGAAAGATGCCGGTGCAGAAATAGCGGCAGAATAGTGGACTAGATAGGCTGGGAGAGCAGAAAAGGGACTTTCAGTGGTAGCCAATATCTTCGTCCCATCCCCTGAGAATCCTTTAACAGGAGTTCCCTTAAAAATACTTCCCTTCGCGAGTGTCCGATTAAGAGAGAGAGCGGCAGTTTCTCCCGTCAAGAGTGTTCCGTCATGAAAAACTACGTTTTTGCGAAGATTAAAGGTCCAGGTGAGTCCGTCTTCAGAAACGGACCAATTCGTTGCTAAACGCGGTTCAATGCCACCTTTTTTGTCGGATGTTACAAGTGTTTCCAAACAGCCCATCCGAGTAAAGACGAATCCCGAAACTACCGGATCCATTCCTGAAGCTTCCCAGGCAGATACGATTGTAAGTGGTTGGGCAGAAGCGCTCCATGCAGGAGTTAAAGATAAACAAAACATGAACAAAGACAAACAGACAGCGAAAAAAATACATCTTTTCATTTGTATCAACCTCACTATAGTTTTATTAATAATTTATTTTTTACGGCAATCGTTAACTGCTGATAGAACAAAAAATTCATTATTATACTCATAGGGATTTTCATGGAAAAGATGATCGTGCCGACTGATTTCAGAAAACCCCGCCTGTTCCAGTAGGGAAAATCCATTTTCAGCAGAAAGACCTAAAAAGTATGGGAGCTGCTCGCGAATCTCTGAATAGGCTTCTTTGAATTTGATCGTGACAGGCTCTTCCTTTGCCAGATATAACCTGGGTTCCCATAGCCCATCAGCAATCACAACGAGGCCTTGGGGTTTCAAAAGTCTTTTCCAGGCAGTTAAAGCCCTTAGCGGGTTGGGAAGGGTCCACAGAAGATTACGGCACGTTATCCCATCAAAAGGGCTTGAAAAAAGGGGCGGTTCCTGGGCGTCTCCCAGAAAAAACTCAATAGAAATATTTTTCTCTCGGGCCATCTTTCTTGCGAAATTTACCATTTCGGGAGAGAGGTCTATACCAGTGACTCTGTGTCCTTTTTTTGCGAAGCCGAGAGATAGAAATCCCGTTCCTGCCCCCATATCAAGAAGTCTAAGAGATTTCTTATCTTTGAAAGGGGCGAGAAAGATGTCATGCCATTGAGTATGCTTAGAGCATGTAGTGTCATATACTTGTGATCGCCAGCTCCAGTAGGATGCCACTCGTTCTGCTGTTGTGTTTGAGGAGATTCCTGTATCCATGAGGTCCTCCGAAAGTGGATTTTTTAATCAACACAATAGTAGCACATATTTCGTATTTAGTGTTACTTTTGTTTGCTTGTTGCTATTGGTTGTTGTTCGTTCAAACTTTGTATTCGGGCCCAATTTTTGGGTTGAAAGTACCAGCATGCTCAAGTTGTCTGGTTATTCGGGTGTACAATTAAAATGTTGAAGCATTAGTGAGGAGTTTTAACTTGTTTATATGGGAGTGATTACATGGCAAGGATAAAACCCTTTGAAAAAATGGCGTGTTGGTGATCGGGTTTATCGATCGGGCAAGTCCTGTGGGTCAGGTATACCAGAAATTCAAGGAACATAACGTTTTTTACTGTGAGGCAACCTTTTATTCAGTAGATGAAGTAGTGATTTGTTTGAAAAACGCCGGGTTCCAGATGTTCCGCTTTTCTCAGACTGTCTTCAACCAGCTAAAAGATATTAAGGCACCAGAACCGGTCAGGAAAGGCTATGGAGAAGGTTCGTTTGTGGTCATAAGGGCTATAAAATAATCTAACCCGATAAGTCCGTTTGAAATTTCGACGCCCTTGTTTTTTCAAATCAAAGGGAAGCTGTTGCCCGAGCTCTGTGCTGAAAGTGCAAAGGGGGGGACGCGATAACTATGCGTGAAGGTGTCAATCGATTTACTCTCTTGAGCAAAGATTTTGAGCCAGCGTATGTTTCTCTTCTGCATAGTGGAGAATTGAAGCGAAGGGCGGAGCAAGCGCTGGCTGGTCTCGAAAGTTGCACCTTTTGCCCTCGCTGTTGTGGGGTGAACCGCATGGCAGGCGAGACAGGAGTGTGCAAGACTGGGCTGCTTCCACGAGTTTCAAATCACTTTGCACATTTGGGAGAAGAGAATTGTTTGCGCGGGCGACGTGGGAGCGGTGCGATTTTTTTTGCTTTCTGCAATTTAGGTTGTATTTTTTGTCAGAACTACGAGATTTCCCATTTGGGAGAAGGGGTTGAAGTTACCCCTGAACAGCTTGCTCTTTTCATGTTAGAGCTACAGCTTTCCGGCTGCCACAATATAAATGTAGTGACTCCATCCCACGTGGTTCCACAGATTATAGCGGCCGTATCAATTGCTGCAGAAAATGGACTTCATTTACCAATAGTTTATAATACCTCTGCCTATGATTCGATGTGTAGCCTGCAACTCCTAGATGGGATCATTGATATTTATATGCCAGACTTCAAAATGTGGAACCCCGATCAGGCCCTTCGTTATCTCACCGCTTCTGATTATCCGGAAGTTGCGTGCCAGGCAATTATAGAAATGCATCGTCAAGTGGGAGATTTGAAACTTGACGAGCATGGTTTGGCAAAACGTGGCCTTCTAGTGCGGCATCTAGTGATGCCTGGGGGAGTTGCTGGCAGTGAAGCGATCCTCCACTTTCTTGCTGAGAAGGTTTCTCCCCATACCTACGTTAACGTAATGTTCCAATACCACCCTGCAGGGGAGGTATCCTGTGAAAATTTCCCAGAGATAAACTGCCGCCCAAGTCGTGCTGAATACCTAAAAATTGTTCAAATTGCCTGTAATCTTGGGCTGCGGCTTGATGCTTGCCGTTAAAAGCGTTTTAGACCCTATATATTTTATGTTTCTCTGACTGGTTATACCCTTCATTTTTTTATTCTTCTTCTGCAATAAAGTTCAGAGCGGCAGAGTTGATGCAGTATCGCATCCCGGTGGGTGGAGGGCCGTCTGAAAAAAGGTGGCCCAGGTGTGCGTCGCAACGGGCACAGAGCACTTCCGTCCGCTCCATTCCAAAAGAAGAATCCAGTTTAGTTGCGATGGGTGCATCTTTTACTGTTGCCCAGAAGCTTGGCCATCCAGAGCCAGAATCAAACTTTTCTTTCGATGAAAAAATGACAGCGCCACAACAAACACAAACATAGGTGCCCTTTTCGTGTAAGTTCCAGTATGCTCCAGAGAAGGGGGGTTCTGTCCCCTTTTTTCTGGTGATAACGTACTGGTCTGGCGTAAGAATAGCTTTCCACTCTTCGTCAGTTTTTTCTATTCGTTCTATAGTTGTGGCACAGACGCTTGTTGTCACAAAAAATATAATTGTTCCTACCGTTAGCAATAGTAACGTGTATTTCATGACCACTCCTTCTTTCTTATACCCTACAATAGTATTATACAGTATCATATAAAGGTGAAAAACGAGGATTCTTTATTATTCTTCTTGTACAACTAAAGCAAACATTTTATAATAATTTAATAATTTGGGAAGGCTCTAATGATGAAGGGGCGTCCAGATTCAACGTAGGGGGCTCGAAAATTTTGCCTTAGAAAAAGGAGATGTGTGTAGTGAGCGAATATTTTGAAGATAAGGTTGCGGTAGTAACCGGAGCGGCTTCTGGCATAGGTTTGGGAATTACTGAGCATTTGCTTTCGAGAGGAGCCATGGCTGTCTTTATGGGTGATGTAAACGAAGAAAATCTTAAAAGTGAATCTGAGCGTTTAAGCATAGCCCACGAGGGAAAAGTTTTTTCAAAATTGACAGATGTTACCAAGCTGGAGCAGGTTGAAAACCTTATATATACAGCAAAAGATTTCGATGGACACCTTGATTTTGTATTCAATAATGCAGGCATGGGTATGACACTTCCTACGGAAAAAATAACCTTTGATATTTGGAAATTGATAATTGATTTGAATGTAATGGGCGTAGTTCACGGAACGTATACAGCTATCCCTCTTATGAGAGAGCAGGGTTTTGGGCACATTATAAATACGGGTTCCATCACAGGGCGCATTCCAGTTCCATATCAGGCCGTTTATGCTGCTACTAAAAGTGCAGTTATATCTATGACCGAGAGTTTACAATATGAATTGGAAGCTTATGGGTTGCAATTCAGCGTATTTTGTCCCGGTAATGTTGCTACGTCAATATTTGGAGAACTGACGCCTCCTCCAGATTCAATAAGTGTGGACGATGCTGTTAATTATATTTTTCAAGAAATGGAAAGAAACTCTCTTGTTATTATCCTTCCTCAAATCATGCGAGAAATAGAAGCTCTTTATAGGGAAAACAGAAAAGAATACGACGAGATCGCTCGTAAACTAGCGAGTGAACGTCGTGAAAATTACCGGACAAAGGGAACCTATTTTTAAGTAAAATGTGACGTATCAGGCAATAATATTCACATCTCTTTACATTTTGTCCAGAAGTTTCAATATATGCAGCAAATATAAAAGAACGCAACCATTTATGGTGAGAATCACACCAATTACTCGTCCTGGAATCATATGGGCAACGAGCATTGATGTGCCAAAAAGTACGGACACTAGATTTAATGTGACTTGAGCGAAGGTAAGTTTCACTAATACTAGAGGTACAGGATCTCGCGGCCTATCCCTTTTTTTCAGTATAGGAGAGCATATTCTCCAAAGCATAATGGCACCGCCGAGAATGTTAAGAACTCCGACGAGCACCGTGAGAGGGGAAACCAATATTTCAGGAATAATACAAGATGTAATTCCAAGGGCCGCAAAGAGGAGCCCGAAGAGGATGATTGGCCATGAACGGGGAAATGGTCCTATCGGCGTGTTCCCGAAGGCAAGCATCTGAATTGCGAAAATGGTCATCAGCAATCCAAGCTGTGCACTTCCCGAAAATGGAAGCAGCCCTAAATTAACAGGAATCAAGAGAACTCCGAGCAATATCATAAAAATACCCGTCAGTAAAATCATTGCCTTATCTGTAGAAAGAGCAATGCCGGTATCATTAAGTTTTTCTGCTTCGGGATATAAGAGATATATTTTTCGAAGAACCTCTGCAAGATAGATAATTGTCACACCATAAACCATTATGACCACTGCCGTTTTCGACGTTGTCAGCAGGTTGTGTTTTAAAATAAGCGCTCCAATTAGTATCGATAACAAATAAACCACTCCACATCCAAAGACAAGAGAATGGAATATCCCCCCGTATTTCAGCCACGACAGAAGTTTATCTTTAGAAAATAACATTTGCAGAAACAACAAGAAACCACCAAGTCCAAAACAGAGAAGGAGTAGTATTCGAGGAATATTGTTAAAGATGTCAGGAATAAAGCACGTTACAATACCTATTGCTGCAATGGCCACCCCAATGGCAAGTAATGGTTTCGTTCTGCGCATATTGCCGAAAGGTGTTTGGCCGAGGGTAATTATTTGCAAAGCGAAAATAAACAAAAGCAAGCCATAGAGACCGTTTTCATAATAAGGAAGCGCTCCTGCCGATATTGGAAGCAGCAAACCCCCGGTAATTAACATAATCATTCCGATAATTATCAAAAGGATCACATCAAAAGGAATATCTGCTGTTTTTAACAAATTATATTTTTTCATACTAGCCCCCTGTAATTAAAAATTGCTTTGCCAGAGGGGAACTTGTTGTGACTGAAGAAGAGAAAGTGAATGGTATGTTGTTCCGGCAAATTTCGGAGAACGCTTTGCGAATTGCATGTGAACATATAAATATAAAATGAGCAGAGCTTTTTGACAGCAATAACCTTAATAATCTTACCTGAATTAGTTACATCTAATATAGCACCTACATATATTATTAAAATAACAGCAATATAATTTTAAGGGCAAAATTTATGTATGTAATGAGGAATGTATATTCTTTTACCATTACTTCTTTGCTATACCCTAATATGGTATTATGTTGCCTGGTTTTATAGTTAATTAAGGGGGGATTATTTCATGAAACGGCAAAATTTACGCAAGGCTCTTATGGTTATTTTTATTCTCTCTCTTCCGGTGACCATGTTCTATCTTTCGCCACTTCTTACTTTGCAGGGAGCTTTGAAAGGCATAGTTACATCGAGCCTTATTTTTATAGTGGTTTCTGCGGTTATAGCCTTTTTTGCAGGGCGAGTTTTTTGTGGCTGGATATGCCCAGGCGGAGCAGTACAAGAAGCCCTTTTTCCAGCAAATGATTCAAGAGTTTTAGGCGAAAAATTTAATCTTATCAAGTATGGTATTGCTGCTGTTTGGTTGATGACGCTGGTTGTTTTCTTCGTCATGGCCGGTGGCATATTATCAATTAAACCTCTATATGGCATAGAGGGTGGTTTTTCCCTTGGAACCCCTAAATCCTATCTTATGTTCTATGTTGCCATGGGCGCCATGGTGACACTATCCCTTCTATTAGGGCGAAGATCCTTTTGCCATTATGGCTGTATGTTGGCTCCCTTTATGATTTTGGGGAAGTGGGCGGCGAGAAAATTTAATACTCATCATTTTCATCTTGTAGCAGACAGCTCAAAATGCATTGACTGCAAGCTCTGTACAAAAAACTGTCCCATGAGCCTTGATGTGAATGCCATGGTTCGCTTGGGAGATATGTATTCTTCTGAGTGTATTTCTTGCGGTGCATGTGTAGATGTTTGTCCCAAAAAAGTTATTTTCTTCTCCTTTTCTTCCCCCAAAAATGATCGTCATTAAGTGGCTGTGCTTTTCACAGCCACTTAATATATTAATTAATATTTAAAATTCTCCCCCCAAAGCACCCTTCTCGTTGTTGTCTCTTGCTGATTGTCTTAACGTACTTTTATTAGGCAAACAATTCTAAAAGTAATCAAAATTTCACAAAGCAATACAGATAGCATGTTGACAAAGCTAAATTTAAGAGTTATATAATAATATAAATTAAAAGAACATTAGAGTAACTTAAAATTAGCGTTGTATATTTTAATAAAGATTTCTTTAAGATTAAATGTGTGGGTTGGCAGTTTGTTGCTAATTCAATTTGCTTTTTACGTTTTTCGGGATCACGCATAAAAACAAGTGAGATCCCTTAGGGAGGGATAAAAATGAAAAAGTTATTTGCTCTAATCGTAATAGGCGGGTTATTAGTGGCTGCGACTGCTGCCTTAGCTAGCACGCCAGTAGAGGGATGGTGGGTTCATCCAACTGACAAGGCGCCGTAAAATGAAGTGATTAATATACAGGATGATATTGATGCGAGGATTATGGAGTTAATAGACCAGTATGGCGCCGGCGCTGATGGGAAATCGGCCTACGAAATAGCGGTAGAAAACGGTTTTGTAGGCAGTGAAATGGACTGGCTCGATTCTCTTATCGGCGAACAGGGGGGCCACAGGGGGAGCAGGGGCTTTCCGGTGATGATGGACAAGATGGAGTCAACGGCCTCTCTGCTTACGAGTTGGCAGTTTTAAATGGTTTTGAAGGGACAGAGCAGGACTGGCTCGATTCCTTACATGGCGGAGCCCCAGGTCCTCAAGGTGAGCCAGGAGAAGATGGGAACTCTGCTTATGAAGTGGCGGTGGAGAACGGTTTTACAGGCACATTGTCAGAGTGGCTCGATTCTCTTGTGGGGGAAGGTGTTCCTACGGGTGGTTCAGCAGGTCAGGCCCTGGTTAAAGCTTCTGGTGACGATTACGATACCACTTGGGCGGATGTGCTAACAAATGAAGACCTTCAGGAAATTAACGAAAAGAACGAGGAACAGGATGGCCGAATTGGAAGCATAGAAAACTGGCAGGATTCTGTCAATAGCAGAATGGATCAGTTTGAGGATAGGCTTTCCGATCTTGAGGATCCTCAGTTCATTTTGGGTCTTAACCTCAGGTTGACTGATACAAAACGTACAACTTTGGAGGCCTTTGGGGATTACTCTGTAACTCGCGGTGAAGTTGATCGTTATGGGTTGCGCCTTACCTTCAAGCTTGGAAAAAGCTATGAAGAGAAGCTCATTGAAAACCTTCAAGCTGAGGTAGAAGAACTGAAAGCCTTGCTGAGTAAAAAAGAATAATAGAATAAAGGCTCACGGTAAAAGGGCCCCTTATAAGGGGCCCTTTTTGTAGACTTAATTTTTATATTCCATTTCCAGCTTTAAGAGAAAGGATTTTATGTGGAGTCCTCCTCCATACCCAACAAGTTTGCCATTAGCACCGATAACGCGGTGGCAGGGGATAAAAATAGGAATGGGGTTACGATTGTTGGCAAGACCGACTGCCCGTGAGGCCTTTTTGTTTCCGATACTTTCAGCTATTTCCTTATAGCTTCGTGTTTCACCGTAGGGTATGGCACATAAACTTTTCCACACACGAATCATAAATTCAGTGCCGACTGGTGCAAGGGGGAGAGTAAATTCTTTTCGTTTCCCCTCCATATATTCCTTAAGTTGTTTTCCAGCCTCTTTAAGAATTTTAGTTTCATGGATTGTCATGTCTTTAAGAATATCTTTACTTTGAAAGCAGAGGTGGGTTATTACATCGTTTTCTTCAGCTATGGCTATTTCTCCTATAGGGGTTTGGTAAAAAAACAGATGTCTCATTTTTAAAATCACTCCTCTTGGTGAGGGTTTTGTTCCCTTTTCATATTATCAGAAAGATCATATTTTTACTTGAGTTCAGTGACATCTCCAGTGGCTTTATGGGGAGGCAAATTTGTTTAATTGATAATCCATTGTTTTTTTGTTGTTATGGATAGTATCAAAGGAAAAGGGAGAGTGTTTTATGAATAGTTTTATTGATTTGTCCATGCCAGTCATTAAAAGCGTAGCTTTGGCTATTTTAGCGGTGTTAATTGGATTAAAGGTTATTCATTGGATTACCAAAACAGTAGAAAAGATTATTGAAAGATCATCTCTTGATAAGACTTTGAAGCCATTTATTGTTTCTCTTGTCAATGCCTTATTGAAGGTTCTTTTGGTCATATCAATTATTAGTATTCTTGGAATAGATACCACATCCTTTGTAGCTGTTATTGCGGCAGCAGGTTTTGCCGTAGGTTTGGCTTTTCAGGGCTCTTTGTCTAATTTTGCGGGAGGAGTATTGCTTTTGGCCTTGAGGCCTTTTAAGGTGGGGGACTATATAGAAGCAAGCGGATTCAGTGGAACTGTCCAGGCTATACAGATTCTCTATACAGAACTTGTCACCGTTGATAATAAGGTGATTTTCATTCCCAACGGAAGCCTTTCAAATGCCAGCATCGTAAACTACTCTGTTAAGAGCACTCGCCGTGTGGATTTCAAGTTTGGCGTCGGGCATAAGGCAGATTCTCATAAGGTTATTGAGGTGTTGCAGGGAGTTGTGGGGAACCACGCGTTAATTTTAAAAGAGCCAGAAACCTTTGTGAGAATGTCAGAGCATGGGGAAAGCGCGATTTTCTTCACGGTCCGAGTTTGGGTAAACGCCCAGGATTACTGGACCGTCTATTTCGATATCATTGAAACAGTGAAGAGACGTTTTGATGAGGAGAGCATATCAATACCATATCCTCAAATGGACGTGCATTTAAAGCAGCAGTAAGTTATTGATTTCGGCCAAGAGAAGCTTCACCTTTGTCTTCCACCAGCTTGGGACGTAGCTTTAGTGGTGTTGCAAGGAGCAGATACAGCAGAGATAGGAAAAATATTTCATTTCGTTATAAATCTTATTTATTATCTATATTTATCGAATAGCTCAAGTGATATAATCCTTTTTATGTTTTGGAAAGGAGGTTTGTCACGATGAGCAAGGCGCAAGAAATTATCGATAAAATAGAAAAAACTGCGAAAGATCCAAACGTTTCCAATGCTGTCATTGACGGATTGCTCAATGAAATGGTGTCTCTTCTCAATAAGGAGCCTGAGGCATGGGATCTGTGCACAGACAGGGTTCGTTTTTTGCTGAATGAACGTTTCTGCTATACAGGCCCCTCTTCTTACGGATCATATCGTTAAATTCAAGCCCCCCTTGGGGGGCTTATTCTTTTTGCCAACGTCGACTTTCATCTCAAGGCACATGCTTTGAGAGCTAAAAAAGACCCAGCAAGCACGAGAATCCCCCCCAGATATTGAAGAATGGTCAGGTACTCCTTAAAGATTAATAGAGATAAAACTACAGTTACAAGGGGTTCTGCCATGCTGAGAATGGCCGCTATTGACGGGGTTGTTAGTTTCACCCCAAGAAAAAACGCGAGGAAACCAGAAAGGGAAACAAGAGAAATAATGCAAAATAGCAGCCATGTAGAAGTAGTGTGAGGAAGAATAAGATTATGAGTTGCTTTTCCTACTATAAAAAAAGACACGGCTGAAAAGAAACAGACAAAGGCAACAACTACTTGATATGGTGTCTTTTTCATGAGAGAGTTTCCATAAAGGATATAGGATGTGTAAGAAAGAGCAGCAAAACCTGCTAAAAGAACACCTTTCATACTAACCGAAGCGTCAATCTTTCCAGAAAGAAATATAAGACCCACAGTAGAAAGCGTAATAGAAAGAATAATCTTTGTTGTAAGAGGTTCTTTATTGACATACAAGGATCCAATAGCAACAAGAGCTGGATAAGAGTAAAAAATAAGCGCTGCCATGGATGCCGGGATATACTGAAAACTAGAGAAGTAGCTAAAACTTGTGAGAGTGAAAAGAATACCGCCAAGTACAAAAAGCTGTAAAAAGTTCTTCTTGCCCACCATTACTACCTGATGGCCCTTCTGAAAATAAAGCAGGCAGAAAAGAGCAATTGATGCGATGATAAATCGCATGAAGTGAAAAGTCATGACGGTAATGCCTTTTTTATAGGCAGATACTGCTAGAATAGGGATAAAGCCAAACAAAAAAGCTGATAAAAGTGCCGCTGCTGCCCCCTTATAATGATCAGGCAATTTCGATTGTTGAGTATTTGTGGCATTATTCATCTCATCAGCCTCTTATCTTCCATAATATTTTTAGAATATACAAATTTGATAAAATAAACAAGTTTAATTTACATTGATTTTTTCAGTGTTAAAATTTGTTTGAAGAAGGTGGTGGAGAGATGAGTACACTGCATAGCGACCAGATAAGGGAATTTTGTAAATATGAGAGGGGTATGTGGCTTAAGAATTCATATAGAGAGGGGCGCTAGTAATGAAGAATAAGTTTTTTAAGGGAGCAATATTTTTTGTATTGTTTGTAACCTTTATTTTTTGTTATGCCCAAGAAGGGATCTCAAAAGTTACACCCCCAGTAAAATCGGCTCATATAGAGTACGAACTCTCAGGACAGACAGTGGGGAAAAAGACGGTTTTCTTTGATAGTTATGGGAAAAATTATTATGAATTACGAGATGAGGAAACAACTATTTCTTTTGGTGGGACAAAAGAGGTAACGCAAAACAAAACACTTTTTATCCGTACTGATAGCTATACATATAACATTGACCTTTTGACGAACACGGGGACAAGGATGAAAAATAGCGATATGGAAAAAATGGCAGCTATGTATTCAGGTGCCATGACCCCCGAGCAAATGAAAGAAAAAGGGGAGGAAATGTTTAAGGAAATGGGCGGGAAAATCCTGGGAAAAGAGAAGTTACTCGGGTATGAATGCGTGGTAGCAGAGGTTTCAGGCGTGAGAACGTGGGTATATGAGGAACACATCACCTTAAAGTCTGCGATGAGCTTGGGAACTATGGAACAGAAAGAGGAGGCCACTCTTTTCGAGGTGAATCCTTCCATTCCTTCATCCCAGTTTACCCCCCCTGGAAACATAGAGTACGAGGATATAGATTTGAGTTCCATGGGAATGCCTCCTGGGGTGAGCATGCAGCCGCAAGATTGATAATGGTTAAGAAAGCAGCACCCAGACAACGTGGGATATGGAGCATAAATCTAAACTGGAGGACTAGGCAATGAAGATTAAAAACCTTATTCTGTTGACATTTTTCCTTTGCTTTTTCGCAGCGGCCAACAATCCAGCCCTGAGTGGAGAAAAGACTTATGCTCATGAGCCTCCAGACAGGATTGTCGTGGAAAAAAGAAAATTTGTTCTCACCCTCTACAGAGAAGGGAAAGAAGTATTGTCTTTTCCCGTAGCAGTGGGGCGAAATAAGGGTAATAAACAGCGAGTCGGAGATTTGCGAACTCCCGTGGGAACTTTTATGGTAGAAAGAATTCATGACTCAAGCCATTGGGTTCACGATTTCAAGGATGGGAAGGGACCCATTAAGGGGGCATATGGCCCATGGTTTATCCGGTTGAAGACCGGCTGGTCAGGCATAGGCATTCACGGAACCCATGATCCGGGTTCTATTGGACAAAGGGCAACGGAAGGATGCGTTCGGCTAAGAAATGATCATCTTGAACTTTTAGTTAAGCATGTAGAGCCGGGTTTGGTTGTTGTTATTGAGGAATAAAGCCTTTGTTTTTTATTGTTGAATGACAGTTAATTATTAACCTCTTGACATGGCAGCAAACGGTTAGAATTAACAAGGAGGGATTGGGGAAGAGCGTGAAGAGGAGGGAAAGAAAATGATCACAACAACTGATGCTTTTCTAAAGAAGTTTCCGAAAGCCCATATTGGTATTTTAATCATTAAAGAAGTCAGTAACGGGTCATGTCATGATTGCCTTAACCGCGTGAGAGAGAACCTGGAAGAAGATTTACGAAGCAAATTTAGTATGATGTCTCGGGCAGAATTGCGAAATCAACCAGTACTTCGTGTCTATGACCAGTATTTTAAGTTGTATGGTCAGAATTATCCTGTGCTTTACCAGATTGAGTCTGTAGCAATAAAGGGGAGAAGTATCCCCATTGTCAATTGTCTCGTTACCGCTATGTTTATAGCTGAGTTAAAAAATATGCTGCTTACGGCAGGGCATGATTTCGACAAAGTTGAGTTTCCCATAGTTGCAGATATTGGAGATGGTGATAGATACTACACGTTAATAAATGATACGGAGAAACTCGTTTGTGATAACGATATGCTTATCTGTGACGATAAAGGTGTCATATCAAGTGTCATTTATGGCCCTGATAAGCGCACAGCCATTACTGCTGAAACGCAAAACGTTCTTTTTGTAGTGTATGCGCCGGAGAATATAGATAAACAGGACACCTTATCCCACTTGGAAGATATAAAAAATAATGTACTTCTTTTTTCTCCGAGAGCAAAAATCGATTTCATGGCTGTTTCCCCATAATAGTGGAGGGCGCAGTCAGTGGATTCATTGCAAATCAAAGAGGTTCACCTCTCACACAGGCTTTTTATTTTGATAGAGGAAAAATTCAGGGTTCATTCGCAACTGAGCCTTCTCAGCATCAATTTTGATATTTAAAAAACACTAGTAAAGTAGTAGGAATTATGGTAGCATGTCAAAAATACACAGTGCATATTTCTATTACTAGAGGAGGAGTGAAAAAATGAACCACGGGACTTTTGAAAAAGGAGAAAAATTTGAAGCGGGAAAAATGGTTGAGGTTCAAGAGGGCGCGATTGTCAGCCGTACTCTTATAGACTATCCTACAGGAACAGTGACCCTCTTCGCATTTCATAGAGGACAAGGTCTTAGCGAGCACACTGCTCCCTACGATGCGTTGGTACAGGTACTCGAGGGGAAAGCGGAAATAAGCCTTGCTGGAACACCACAAATAGTTGAGAAGGGGGAATGGCTTATTATGCCAGCAAATGTTCCCCATGGGCTGAGGGCTATTGAAGATTTTAAAATGGCCCTAGTAATGATCCGTTCGTAATCTAAAAGAGGCTAGACTTAATAAGGTCAGCCTCTTTTTCATAAATATAAGCATATTCCACGATGATAAGACGGGTTCCTTTTTGTATAAATAGACGGCATGTACCCTATATAAAGATAATAAAGATTATTTTTGAAGGAGCTTGGGATGAAAAAGTACGTCTTTTTGGTTTTGACAGCTTTTCTTTGTATGTGCCATTCTACTGAAGGATTAAGTGAAGAAAAAATAATATTCACTACCCCTCTCAGTCTTGAACAGTGTCTTGCCATAGCGGAGGTACACCACCCGAATCTTAAAGCATCCAGGGCTAAAATTGATGTAGCTGACAGCCAGATGGGGCAAGTTGCTTCAAAAGAACGCCCTCAGGTTGATGTTTCGAGCAGCTACAGCCGTCAGGAGTCTTCTGCTGCTCGGGATGGCGATACTTATTCTACAAGTGCTGGAATTTCACAGTTAATTACAGACGCTGGGAAGACGAAGGCGGAAAAAAGCATCGCTCGTTTGAAGAAAGAGAGTGCTTCTCAAAACTATAAAACCATTGAGTGTCAAGTTCAATATAATGTTAAAAAAACCTATTTTGATGCCCTGGAGGCACAGAAAGATCTCGAAGTAGCCGAAGAAACTTTGAATCTTTATACTCTTCTTCTCACCCAGGCCCAGGCCTTTTATGACGTGGGCTCTGTTCCAAAATATGATGTGACTACTGCGGAAGTGGAACAAAGCAAGGCTAGGCTTGGGGTGGTGACTGCGAAAACAGCAATAAAAAAAGCGAGGGCAGAGCTCAATAATGCCATGGGGGTTACAGAAGCACCGGAATATGTACTCAAAGATGTAGAGGAGCGTGTTTCGTTCTCTATACCTTTCGACGAAGTTTTAAAAACAGCGTTAAGGAAAAGGGCAGACCTTCTGGCCAGTGAGATAGGTGTTAAGGCAGCCAAGGAGAGCATTCGCCTGGCTGCGAAAGGAAATGCACCAGAGGTAAGAGCATCGGGAAAATACGCCATTGGCGGCAGTCATCCTACCGAAGATGATAACTGGTCTGTTGGAGTTACACTTCAGATCCCCCTTTACGATGGAGGACTTGAGGGGGAGAAAATAAACCAGGCCAGGGCGGAGTTGGTTGTGGCCGAAGGGGAGGAAGAGTCTCTTCGATCTGATGTTCGTAAAGAAGTGGAACAGGCTTATATGGAGTTTATCGACTCTGATGAGGTTTTGGCAGTTGCGCAAAAAACGGTGCAGCAGGCAGAAGAGAATCTGACGATTGCGCAAAACAGATATAAAGTAGGCGTAGGCTCTCCAATTGAAGTGGCCGACGCTACAGAAAAATTTAAAGAGGCTAAGCAAGGGTACTGGTCGGCACTCTATTCTCATCACCGGTCCTGGGCTGCTCTTGAAAAGGTGGTAGGGGGAACGGTGGAATGAAAAAGTGGATAGTTGTCCTTCTTTTACTTCTTGCTTTGGGCGGTTATTTTATCATATCCCGTAAAGACGCTTCAAAAGCCATGGTTGTGGAAACAACTCCTATTACTCGTGGCAAGATCATAAAGACAGTTTCCGCAACGGGCAGCCTTCAGGCGGTCAATACTGTAAATGTTGGAACCCAGGTTTCCGGCACGGTCAAAGCTATCTATGCCGATTTCAATTCTATTACAAGAAAAGGAGCGCTCATTGCAGAGATAGACCCTGCTCTTTTGCAGGCCAACCTCGAGACAGCAAAGGCTGACGTTCTTTCCGCTCAGGCAGACCTTGCAAAAGCCGAGGCCACTGTTAAAAACACGAGGAAGAACAGGGATAGAAAAAAAGAGCTCTATTCCAGAGACCTTATCGCAGAAAGTGAGCTTGATGCAGCTCAGACAGAGTACGATACGGCTCTTGCCCAATTAAAGGCCGCTAAAGCAAGTTTGGCCCAGTCTCAAGCTAATTTGAGACATAAGGAGGTAAGTCTTGGCTACACGCGTATAACCTCTCCTATTAATGGAGTCGTTATTGACAGGACAGTGGAGGTTGGACAGACTGTGAATGCGAGCCAGTCTGCTCCCACTCTCTTTACTATCGCAGAAGATCTGACGAAAATGAAAGTGGAAGCGAACATTGATGAAGCTGATATTGGACAGATAGAAGCAGGACAAAGGGTTGAATTTACTGTTGATGCCTATCCTGAGCTCTTTTTTATAGGTAGTATAGAGGAGATCCGCCTTGCTCCTAATGCCGAAGGCAATATAGTTACATACACAGTTATCATTATGGTTCAGAATCCGGATCTTAAACTTATGCCTGGTATGACAGCTAATGTTTCGGTCATTGCCAAAGAAAAGATTGACGTGTTTAAAGTATCTAATGCTGCCTTGCGTTTCAAACCGAGTCCAGATTTTCTCGCTTCCAATGGAAATGGGCAAAATTTTAATTCGGCTAGACGAAACGCTTCTTCAAACCAGAAGACACTTTGGCTTTATGACGGCAAGGAATTCAAGCCCCTTCCCGTATCTATAGGAATATCTGATGGTTTGTACACTGAAATTTCTGGCAATGTTAATGAGGGAATGAATGTGGTTACAAGCATTCTTTCTGGTAAAACCAATAGCAATGGAGGAGGGTCTCCCTTTGTACCTGGTCCGCGTCGATAATATTTACAAGACCTACTCTATGGGAGAGGTAGATGTTACGGCTCTTCAGGGAGTGTCTTTTTCCGTTAAAAAGGGAGAATTCCTTTCGATTATGGGGGCATCGGGGTCTGGAAAATCAACGCTTATGAACATTATAGGATGTCTCGATACCCCAACGGAAGGGCATTATTATCTTGATGGAACAGACGTGAGCACCATCGACGAAAACCAACTTGCGGATATCCGGAAGAATACTATTGGTTTTGTCTTTCAGGGTTTTAACCTTCTTCCCCGTATGACAGCTCTCGAAAATGTAGAACTCCCTATGCTCTATAGCGGCATATCGGCAAGGAAACGTCATGAGCGAGCTCTCCATGCCCTTCAAATTGTGGATTTGGAAGACAGGGCAAATCATCAGCCGCAGCAGCTCTCAGGAGGCCAGCAGCAGCGTGTGGCTATAGCGAGAGCTCTTGCCAATGATGCACCCCTCATTCTGGCTGATGAGCCTACCGGCAATCTCGATAGCAAAACGGGGATAGATGTGATGAAACTCTTCGTGCGACTTAATGTTGAGTCCGGTAAAACTATTATACAGGTTACTCATGAGCGGGATATGGCACTATTCGGCTCCAGAATTATTACGGTAAAAGATGGAACCATAGTGCACGATGAAAGAGTGAACCCGACATGCTGAGTTTGTATGAAACTTCGAAAATATCCTTTAGGTCTCTTCGCGCCAATAAAACCCGTTCGGCTTTGACCATGCTTGGAATCGTCATAGGCGTTATGGCGGTGATCATTATGTTCGCTGTGGGGAGCGGTGCCAATAAAGAGATTGCAGAGCGTTTTTCGAGTCTTGGCAGCAATATGATTGTGGTGCGTCCCGAAACAATTACCTTTGGAGGTTCACGAAGTTACATAGCTCATAATCTTACAATTGATGATGCGATGTCCATTGGAGAGGAATGCAGCGCGGTGGCTTACGTTGCTCCCTATTACGGCGGAACGGCTCAAGCGGTCTATGGAAATGAAAATTACCCGGCCCGGGTGACAGGGACGACCTCTGACTATCTTTTTGTTCGTGATTTGAGCCTTGCCTCAGGGAGAACTTTTACAGATCAGGATGTACGGAGCGCGACAAAGGTTTGTATTGTGGGGCAGACCATTGTAGATAATTTATTCGTGACGGAGGACCCAATTGGTAAGATCCTTCGTCTTAAAGGTGTGCCCATGGTTGTAATCGGCCTTCTGAACAAAATAGGGGAAAGCGCTATGGGGCGGGACGAGGATGATATTGTTCTTGTTCCAATTACTACCGTGCAGCGACGGTTGTTTAGCCCCCAAAGGATGGGTATGGCTTCGTCCATTTCGGTAAAGGCCCTTTCTGAACAGCACCTTGATTTGGCTCAGGAACAGATAGAAGCGCTTCTTGCTCAGCGCCATCGGATAAAACCAGGGGAATCAAATGATTTTACTGTGCGCAACCTGACACAGATGGTGGAAAGCGCCAAAAGTGCGACCCGGGTCATGAGTTTGCTTCTCACTGCAGTGGCAGGGGTGTCCCTTTTAGTGGGGGGCATTGGCATTATGAATATCATGCTTGTCTCGGTTACTGAACGGACACGGGAAATTGGCATTCGAATGGCTATAGGGGCCAAAAGAGCAGATATTCGATTGCAGTTTCTTGTGGAAGCCCTTACTCTCTCTCTTTTAGGGGGAATTACAGGTATTATTCTTGGTATCGCAGGGGCTGAAGTCATTTCGAAGGCGTTGGGATGGACCGTTGATATCTCTCTTCTATCTGTGGTCCTTTCCTTTGGATTTTCTGGCTGTGTGGGCATCTTCTTTGGCTTTTACCCAGCATATAAGGCTTCGTTGCTTAATCCCATCGAAGCGTTAAGATACGAATAATAAAAGAAGGGGCTATCGAAAAATGACAGCCCCTTCTGACTTTCTCGAAAAAAGAATCAAAGGCGGTGAACACCTGCTGCAATGAAGGAAAGACCTGCTTTGGTGAGGGCTTCGGCCGTGGTGTTTACTGCTTTGTGCTTAAGAAGATAATTGCGGGTAAGTGCCTCCCAATCTCCAGTGCCTACTATTTCCTTTTTATCCCTAAAGTAGTCGAGTATATCTGACTGGTGATAAAGCTGCTGTTCGTCTTCTGGATTTCCTCCTTCATGTTTGGCTGAGATGTTAGGAATAGTTTTTGCAAGCTCAAGGAGTTCGTCTCTTCTATCGTATGGCTGGCGAACGATGCTTTTCCACGTTTCTGTAATATGGTGTTCTATGCGAACATCATCTTCTAGACCGAGTTCTCTTCGAATCTCTGCAGATTTTGCGATATGCTCTCCATCAATAGAATTAGATAAGTTAAATCCAGCAAGAGGGGTAGTCCCGTCATCTCTGGCGAAAAGACGGGCAGCCAGCAATGTCCACAGTACAGAATAGGGGTTGTCATTTCCCATGAAAACCGAGATTTTGAATCTGATGTTTACACCGAGACGGTAGAGGAGATATCCTAAAAAAACTGTTCCTGGATTTATATTCAGCACTTCGTCTACTCCATAGTTTACATAGTAATAGAGAAGCTCATCGATCCATTTTAGAGGGTGGCTGTTGGGTTGCCCGATGCCGCCGAAATATCCAGTGATGGTATCTGGCCCTCCCAGATGTATGTTCGATCCGTCTGTTCCTTTAGTATCGAGAGTCTCTACACAACTGGCTCCAAGAATTTTAATGGCTGCTCTTACCGCTGGTAAGTCCCCATTATCGGCTTCCTGCTCTTTCATCTTACGAACTCTAATGAAACGGCCGGGAAGAATTTCACCCTTTTCTTTGGCCTGTTTCGCTTCAGCTATCAGCCAGGGGAAATATTGCATGGCACTGATCTCAAGAGTCACAGCCCTTGTTTCGTCATAACTCCATGCTGGCCGATCTGGATCAATGCGGGAACGATATTCGGATAGGGATATAAAATCCCCACAGTCTTTAGCAGCCTGTAGCCAATCCAGCTCTTTGACATGGGATGGGTTTGCGTGTTTCACTTTCTCTAGAAGACTTTCAACCTTCCCAGCTTCATGGGCTTTTTCGTTGATCTCTGATACAGTACCGTATTTTGAAACGACTCTACGCAGGTCGGTTAGGGTCTTATTTTTGGTATCAGAGAGAAAACAGTTAATGTCCTCCAATGTTTGCGGCATTATGCAAAACTTTTCGTAGCTCATCTCAAAACTCCTCCTCACATCTTTATAATAACTGCCTCTACTATGAAGCCTGTGTTTTTCTCTAAAAGAGAACTTGTTCATGAGCAACAATAGAGAGCATGTCGGACAGAAGAGCCTGCCCCGTTTCTTCTCTTCCTGCTCCAGGGCCTATAATAGTGACATTTTTGATATTGTTTGTGGTGTAAGTTATGGCGTTGGTGGCGCCGTCCACTCCTGCTAAAGGATGGGATAGCGGAAGTTCAACAGGAGCTACTGAGGCTGAAATTCCATTCGAGGTGCGTTGAATATGAGCGAGAAGCTTAATTTTTGCCCCTTTAGATTTAGCTGCTTGTATATTTTTACGGCTCAAGCCAGCAATACCCTTTCGAGTTACCTTAGAGAGAGGAATAGTGTTTCTCATAATAACATTTGCAATGATCTGAGCTTTTACTGCAGCGTCCCACCCGTCCACGTCCCCTTCGGGATTGGTTTCCGCATATCCTAAATCTTGAGCCTCCTTAAGGGCAACATCGTACTCAAGCCCTTCTTCCATCCTGGTCAGAATATAGTTCGTTGTACCATTAACTATACCTTGAATTTCATAAAATTCACACCCTGCCATAGATTCCAATGCCAAATTGATGGCGGGAGTTCCACTCATGACTGTGCCCTCAAATCGGTATTCACATCTTTTGTCAGAAGCTAATTTCTGAAGTTCATGAAATGCCAGAGAAACAGGACCTTTGTTGCTGGAAATGACATGCTTTCCTTCATTCAATGCGGCTCTTGTGATGGATAACCCAGGTTCACCGGTAGTGAGGTTTGTGGGGGTAACGTCAATAACAATATCTACGCCAGAAAGACGAACAGCTTCCAAGGGGGAGATAAGATCTGTGCCTATGGATTCGCCACGATCCAATCTGTTAAGAAGAGCCTGCAGAGAGATACCTTCGGGATTCTTACAGGCACCTTTTGTCCGGCCTACTACAGCTAAAGTTTTAAATTTGAATCCCCACTTGTGATAAAGCTTTTCTTCCTCTCGAACCAAAATACGAGCGAGACCTTGACCAACGTTACCAAAACCAATAAAGCATAGGCCCCAAATCTTCATATTTCACCATCTCTTTTCTCTCTAGAATAATGACATAAAAAAGGCCGGGAGCCTTCTAAAATCGAAGACCCCCGGCTGAAGTTTCAGTACACGACGTATCAAACGCCGACTGCTCCAGGAGGGTCGACACATGTCGTCATGGTAGTAGTTGTAGTTACATTGATAAGAGAAATTTCATTGATGCTATGGTTTTTTGAAGACACGTAAGGATCCTCCTTTCCTGAATACTTAAATTTTCAAGGAGATTAACATAATGTGCCGATAGTGTCAATTGTTGTTACCGGACAGCGATAATTAATTCCTAAACAGCCGCTTCAACGCATGAACTTGGAAACAAAGGGAGAAGTTTCACCTCTTCTCAAGAAATGGCCAGAAGGACCTTCTCCAAGAAATTCGGAGAACCACGATTCGTGTTCTATTTCCTCATTTAAAATGGCCAGGGCAAGCTCATAGGTCCGATGATCCTTGCCTGCTGTCAAGTGACATATTTCGGTGTATCCATGGACCGCGCACCGCTCAGCGTTTACGAGAACCATCAAGATTGCTTTTACGTCTGTAGGGTCTTTAGGCAATGATGCGGGAGGACAGGCAGAAATATCATGAAAGGCCTTCATATCGTCAGGAAGTTTGCCCCCTAACTCGTAAATTCTGGGAACGAGTGCTTCAAAGTGGTTTCTGTCCTCAATTCGTGCTGTCTCCGCTATTTCCTTTATTCCTTCTCCTTCGAGGCCAATAAGATTGCATCGAAGTATAGTGTAGTAATAAAAAGTTGTCAGCTCTGCAGCGGCATTGGCCACAAGCAATTTTAGGAGTTTTTCCACATCAACTCCTGCTTTTTCAACCATTTCTCTTGCTACTTTTGCCATTTTCGTGCCTCCTTCCGAATTGAAACATCTTACATGCAGATAAATATATCGCAGCATAATTTGCAATACAATACAGAAAACCCTGATATTAAGATGAGTAAACCCAAAGAGGCGGAACGAAACTCAGGTCCATCTACACAAATTCAAAAAATTTTCTTGACAAAGTTGCTAAAAGTCTGTATGCTAACCAAGCTGCAGAAAAGAAGCAGCAAAAACAATTTAGGAGGCAACATCTTGACACAAGGAACAGTAAAATGGTTTAACGGCACAAAGGGCTATGGGTTTATCACTGGTGAGGACGGAAAAGATTATTTCGTTCATTTTAGCGCGATTCAGGTTGATGGTTTTAAGACTCTCGACGAGGGGCAGAAAGTCTCTTTTGATATCGAGTCTGGTCAGAAAGGACCTCAGGCTGCCAACGTTAAACCTCTGTAAGAATTTACTTTAATTCTAGGCAGATAAAAGGGACTGTCCCATTGGGGCAGTCCCTTTTTGTTCTGGCATTTGCAGTGATTTTCATCCATAATCATAAGTAGCAAATTTGCCCCAAAAGGAGGAGCTTATGGCCCTTTACGTTACCGGCGATAAACACGGAACCGTAGAAATGGATGAGTTGCTGCCTTTTTATTATGCTGTGGGCAAAAATTTGAGTGAGCATGACTTTTTGCTCATTATGGGTGACTTTGGCCTGCTCTTCGCTCCTGAACCTACACAAAAAGAGCTGGAGTGGCTTCAATGGCTTTCCTCTATGCCGTGGACGACACTTTTTATAGACGGTAACCACGAAAATTTTACACGACTAGATGACCTTCCTACAGAAAAACATTTCGGCAACCCCGTAGGTGTGATTACAGATAAAATATTTCACCTAAAGAGAGGGTATGTTTATACTATAGAAAATTATGCTTGCTTCACATTTGGTGGAGCGTTAAGCATCGATAGGTGTTTCCGTCGCCCAGGAATCTCGTGGTGGGAGCGCGAAATTCCATCTGAAGAAGAAATGGTTAGGGGCTGGCAATCTTTAGAGCAGGTGAGATGGAAAGTGGATTATGTGTTTACCCACATGGCTCCTTTTTCCGTTTTGTTAGAGTTGCTTCGTGCAAAATATATTGGCATTACCCTTAATCCCTGCCATGTTCCACGAGATCCAGTAGCTCTTTACTTTGATACCCTTGTTCCCCGTCTTCATTTTCGCCAGTGGTATTTTGGACACCTCCATGTTCAGACTCCGCCCTTTAGTGTGGGGATCGAGGGAGAAGGGGTCTACCAGGCTCTTTATCGCCTGGTTATTCCTGTAGAAGAATCGTTAATGTCTGCAGAACCTCTGGCTGTGAGGGAACATCGGGAAGAAAGTCTTTCACAGATTCTTTTTAAAACTAAATCCCTTCTCTCTCTTATAGAACATCATGGAGAGTTGCTTAATGCGTGGCTGGAGTTTGAGCAAGCCCTACAGGGCCATGACATAATGGCTTTCCACACTTTAATTCGGCGTACAACTCTTGAGGAAGTTGAAGAAGCCATAGAAAGCTGCAAGCGTAAAGGATACTATCACCTTCTGCTTGTGCTTAAGGTAGAATTCAAAGAAATGTCGTGCTAAAAGTTTTAGGAGCTGCCATCTTTGGAGGTGGGCTTGGTTTTGATAGAAAAACAATGGCCAAAAATACGATGTGCTGGAGATAGCTGCGTGGTTATAGAGTATGGCGATGCTATATCTTTAGATGTGAATGGAAGGGTTCAGGCTTTACGACGTACTCTAGAAAGTAAAAAAGTTTCAGGGTTGCGTGAACTTGTTCCCACATACTGTTCTCTTGCAGTATATTTCGACCCTCTTGCCATTGATCCTTTACGATTCTTTCCTCTTATAAATCGTCTAGCTAGTGAGGCCGAATCAGATTTTATAGGAGAAAAGGGAAGAGGTGTCATCATTCCTGTTTGTTATGGTTTCGAGTTTGGGCCGGACCTTCAAAATGTTATTCATCATTCAGGGTTATCAGAGGAAGAAGTGATTAAAAGACATTCTTCTGTGGATTATTACTGTTATATGCTTGGGTTTACTCCTGGATTTTCATATCTCGGCGGGATGGATGAATCTATCTCCACCCCTCGCCTTGTAGAGCCTCGAGAAAAAATCCCTGCAGGAAGTGTGGGAATAGCTGGAAGACAGACGGGGATTTATCCAATAGATAGTCCTGGTGGATGGCAACTTATCGGGCGAACGCCCTTACGAATGTTTGATGCTACACGAGAACCGCCCACATTAACTGATGGGGGGCTATGGATACGATTTCGACCAATTTCCCCTAACGAATATGCCCTTATAGAAGAACAGGTTTCCCATGGAGAATATACTCTCGAAATGTTTGATAAAGGAGAGGTTCCGGCATGAAGATAAAAGTTGCACAGCCGGGAATGCTTACCACAGTACAGGATATGGGCAGGTGGGGATTTCAGGGCAAGGGGATGCCTGTTGCGGGAGCAATGGACCTTTTTGCTTTGAAAAGCGGTAATGTTATGGTGGGGAACGAAGAAGGAGCAGCTTGTCTCGAAGTGACAGTTCTTGGTCCGACATTGACGGTAATAGAAGGAGAAGGTGCTGTTGTGGCAACAGGAGCCGACCTGGGTTTTTCCATTAACGGAATATCCTATCCCTGTAATAATGTTTTGAAAGTTGGCGAAGGGGACACCCTTTCTTTCAGCGGAATGAAAGGTAATGGTTGCCGTGCATATCTGGTTTTTTCAGGGGGTGTAGATGTTCCTGTCGTTATGGGAAGCCGTTCTACATATCTTAGGGCACAAATCGGAGGAGTAGACGGGCGGGCACTCGTAAAAGGTGATATTTTTATTACTGGCGAGCCTCATATCCTTTGGCGCCGTTTTGTAGATTTTCAGTGTCCTGTAGCAGTATTGCCTGAGCGGAGGACAGGTCGGCCATTACGAGTAGTACTTGGTCCTCAAGATGATGCTTTTTCACCTAAGGGGATAGAGACGTTTTTCTCAGAACCCTATAAAATTACCGAATCCGCTGATCGTATGGGATATCGTCTGAAAGGGGCAGTTATTGAACATTCTGGGGGGGCAGATATTATTTCAGATGCCATCCCTCTTGGTGCAGTCCAAGTTCCAGGTGATGGCCAGCCTATAGTGATGTTGGCAGATCGTCAAACAACTGGTGGATATACGAAAATCGCTGTTCTCTGTTCGCCTGACATTGCTGAAATTGCTCAATATCTTCCAGGCCAGGAAATCCGCTTTAAGCAGGTGTCTTTTGAAGAAGCTGTTTCTTTAGCAAAACAAGAATCTGACCAAATAATAAAACTTAGACAGTCTGTTGCTGCATGGATTACACGGATTGTTCCCCCGATGTCTGAGTGCGAAACAGAAATATTAATGACGTCTGGGACGTGGGAGCTTTCAGTGGATGGAGAAACTCATACAGTGAGTTGGGAGAGTCTTGATTGCTAATTTTTGAGAGAAGGGATGATTCCATGTTCTCTGTAGACTTAAACAGCGATTTGGGAGAAAGCTTTGGTGTGTATGTTCTGGGGCATGATGAAGATGTTATGAAAAGCATCACTTCCGCTAATATTGCATGCGGATTCCATGCTGGTGATCCTCAAGTGATGTTAAAGACAGTCCAGGAGGCTGTAGTAAAAGGCGTAGCAGTGGGAGCTCATCCAGGTTATCCGGATCTTATGGGATTTGGACGGAGAGAAATGGCTTGTTCTCCAGATGAAGTGTATGCCTATTGTCTTTATCAGATAGGGGCAATACAAGCTGCATGCAAGGTCTATGGAATACCTCTTCAGCATGTTAAGCCTCATGGCGCCATGTACAATCAGTCAGCTAAGAATCCAGCCCTGGCTGAAGCCGTAGCTCGTGCTGTTCGGGACGGAGGGGAAGGGCTAATACTTCTCGGTCTAGCTGGCACTTGTTTTGAAAAAGCAGCCAGTGAAGCAGAAATCCCCTTCGCTGTCGAAGCCTTTGCAGACAGGGCCTACCAGTCAGATGGCACTCTTGTTCCACGGAAGCAGCCAGGGGCGGTTATTCATGATATTGAACTGGCAGCAAGCCGGGTTGTCCGGATGGTTAAAGAAGGTGTTGTGGAGGCTATTGATGGAACACTTGTTCCCCTAAGGCCTCATTCTATATGTCTTCATGGAGACACTCAAGGGGCAGTGGCCATGGCTGCTGCTATTTGGGAGATTCTTGTTCAAGAGGGCATTTCGATTCAAAATATCAAGGAGGTTCTTGGGATATGAAAGGGGCAGATTTCTGCAGCTGCACTCCACAGGAAGTTCGCGAGCTGATTCGACAGGGGAAATATAACCTGCCAACTCCTGGTATGGCCAAGGGACATGTTCAGGCTAACCTCGTTATTTTACCGAAAGACTGGGCCTATGACTTTCTCGTTTTTGCTCAGCGTAATCCAAAACCTTGCCCAGTACTTGATGTGACAGAGCCAGGGGATCCGGAACCAAAGATGATCGCTCCAGGTGCCGATATCAGAACAGATATTCCTAAGTATAAGGTTTGGATCGATGGTCAGTGTGTTGATGAGCCAACAGACATAATAAAATACTGGAGAGACGACCTCGTGGGGTTTCTTCTAGGTTGCTCTTTTACGTTTGAAAGTGCACTGCTTGGTGCAGGCATTCCTGTTCGGCACATTGAGATAGGTTCGAATGTGCCGATGTATGTTACAAATATTCAGTGTAAATCAGCTGGGCGTTTGTCAGGCCCAATGGTGGTGAGTATGCGCCCAATTCCATATACACAGGTTCCCAAGGCTGTGCTGTCAACAGGTCGATTCCCTGCTGTGCATGGGGCGCCAGTTCATATAGGCAATCCAGCGGCTATTGGTATTAAAGACATTCATTCTCCAGAGTTTGGGGATGCTGTTCCTATATATGATAACGAAGTTCCAGTATTTTGGGCATGTGGAGTGACCCCTCAGGCAGCGCTTATGGCGAGCAAGCCTCCCTTTGCCATAACCCACGCGCCTGGTTATATGTTTGTTGCAGATTCGCTGGATTCATCCTATGCGGTGTTTTAAGTGAGAAACGGGGTATTACGATGAAACTTCAAGAAGAGCGGGAAGCGATAGTGGCATATTGTCAGAAAATGATTACTTCCAGACTGACAACTGGCACAGGGGGGAACATTAGTATTTGTAACAGGGCCAGGGGAGAAGTGGCCATGACCCCCACAGGTATTGATTATTTCGAAATGAAAGCTGCTGATGTTGTAATAATGAGCCTTTCCGGAGAGATAATAGAAGGAAATGTAAAACCTTCCAGCGAAGCGGAGATGCATCTTGCTTTGTATAAGAGAAGAGATGACATATCAGCTGTTGTTCACACCCATTCAGTGTTTGCCACAACAATTGCGTGTTTACGATGGGAACTTCCCCCAGTTCATTACCTTATTGGTTTTTCGGGTAAAAAAGTGCCTTTAGCATCCTATGCTACTTACGGAACTCCTGAACTTGCTCAAAATGTTGCGAAGGCTATCGGTAACTATAATGCTGTTCTTCTTGCCAATCACGGGCTGGTCGCAGTGGGAGAAACCCTTTCTCGAGCTTTTTCAACAGCAGAGGAAATAGAGCTTGTTTCAGAAATTTACTATCGGACGAAAAGTATTGGCGAACCAGTGATTCTTTCTGAAGAAGAGATGGAGAATGTTCTGCGCAAGTTTGGCAGTTATGGAAAACAATAGGGCGCCTCGTTAATAGCAGTTCTTTCTCTCTTTAATAATCTTATTAGTTGAACATTTTTGATGCGATTTGAGTTAACCCTAGTTCTTCCAGTTTTCCTTTCGTTGGTATCCCTTGTTCATCCCAGCCTTTAGCAGTGTAGATAAGATTTAGAAGACGACCTTGATCCACTACCTGTCCTTTTCCTGGGCCATTCATTGCAGGTTCTTTGCTGAATCTTTCGGGGAGATAGTCATCTTTCCTGGTGAAACCTTCTCGGATGTTAAAGAGCCTTTCTAAATTAAGAACCCGTTCGCTGACTTTAAAAAGATCTCTATATGAGTATTCAAGACCTGTAGCGCTGCAATGGTATAAACGGTCTCTCTCAATATTATTGACTTTGATCAGATCATTTAACAAGAGATAATTTATTTAATACCCTTCAACAAACTTCCGTGACCTAAAATCATCTCAGTTATATTAAGAGAGCGCAATGCATTCCATAAAAGAGCTTGATTAGAGCTTATTACGGGAATATTTAGATCAGTCTCAAGTTTTTCAATTATATTTAATGTTCTAAAATTAGTGCAACTTAGCACTAAAACATCTGGGCTTGTCCCAGTCAAAACTTGCTTGGCAAAATCATATATGGATTCAGATTCTATATATCCAGAACCGCCATGTTCGATTATGTTCATTCCTTCTATTTTGAGGACATTAAACCCGCATTCTTGAAAAAAAGATCGTTGCTTCTCGTTAACTTCTGGAATGTAAGGAGTAGCTACTACTATATTTTTAGCAGAAAAAACATGTAATGCATATACTAAGGATTGCATCGCAGTGACAGCTTTCTTTTTAGTTTTCATATATATACGATGTTGTAGCTCATTATCCCAAGTTAGACCTTTAATAAAACTACCACTTGTACAAGCGTAAAGGAAAATATCGGTTATATCTATAAGAGATTCTAAACATAAATCAAGGCTACTTTCCATGGAAGAAAGTTTCTCAAGTTTAGAACTACCTTTCATTAGCATTCTCGTAGTGAAAAAATCAATACCTATTGGCAAAATATGACGAAATTCCGGCTCCAACACTGTGTTAATACACGGAACCAACAACCCTAATCTAGCCCTCCATCCAAACATTATTTCACTCCTATCCTTTTTTAGAAAACCTTTTAACGAGTTTTGTTGGCGTTAAAGCCTTACCGTGAACGAGTGCAGTTTCTGTGAAATAGCGATAACGTTCTAACATTTCCCTGTTGCTCATGGAGTTGGTATGAAAAAGTGTATGCACAAATTGCGGCGTATTCTTTTTTTGTGCGCGGTCTAAAATAGCGTTCCATATCGAGAGGATAGATTTTAATGTGGAGAGGTCATAATCTATATAAAGATAGTCAGTGTTATCCGTTCCGCTACCGCTTGCACCTAAAGGGATAGAAAGTACAGAGCTTGTCTCTATTTCATTTTTAGGAGATACAAGATCATCTCCTTTTCCAAGATAGAAAGCAGAGAAAGGACAATTGCTCCAACTCGCATTCCGTTCTTTATTTTGAAAGCCTGGTGCTGGGGTCAAGTCAACATTAAGTCCGAGCTCTTCAAGATATGAAGTCAGAAAAGGAGCAAATCCATAAAGTCCTCCGCGATATCCCACTGGGTGCAGGTTTGCAGATTTAAGTCTATCAAATTGCCTATAAATAACCTTTTTCATATGTTGTTCGTTACTATTAAGTGTTCCTTTGGCGGCGATTTCTTCATGCGTGTGGATTAAGAGTTCACCACCTATTCTTTCCACTTGGTGCCAAATAGATAAGAAAGGTTCTTCTGTAAAAGAATCACGACAGTAGGTTCCTGTATGAATTGCTACAGCGAAATTTCCATTGTAAAGCTTTACCATCAGATCCAACATAACCTCTAATTCTTTTACACATAAATTAAGAGGCGGAGATTCATGGCTATAGTTTTTACGTGGATTCAATGGGCCAAATGCATTCCAACTTACATCTATGACAGGAATAAAATAAACCTTCTTTTGCATTAAACCGCCTCCTAGTTTATTAAAAGTATATATTAAACAAATTAAAATCTTTTTTACTTTATTGTTTCTACTAACAACCTAAAGTTTGGCCAACAAGAATTACATTGGCTTTCCTTCCTGTAGGAGGGGCTTCTTGTATGAGAAAAGCCTTGCATACTTTTTGTGAAGTCATACAGTTTACGCAATAGCCAACCTGTGCACAAGGAGAGTCTACGCCACGGCGAAGTGCACTTAAAACACAAGAACGATTACGAATTAAACTAAAAGCTGCTTCTAGATTATCAGCTACCTTGTTCATACTTATTACATAAATAAGTTCACCTATTCCCCATGACATTCCACTTATTCTGTTGCCAACCCCATCAACGTTAACAAGAATTCCGTTTCGTGTTACGGCGTTTGAGCTTGTCAAAAAATAATCGGCGCTGTTCTCTCTTATAAAAATCTTATTTTTCTCTTCAATAGTCAAAGGCATGTTCCAGTGTTCATAAATGGTACATCCCTTCTCTTTTAAAGCAGCTATTGCCCCAATTTCTCGTATAGTCACGCTTCCAGGAATTCCAACAGATGATCCATCTTGTATTAAATCACATATTAGTCGTAGGGCTTCCTCTTTTTGGTTAACATAAGTGGCGAGAAACCCTCTTTTTTTTAGAGAATTTACTACTGTTTCTCCAAGAATATGTAAAAACTTAAAACGAATATCATTGTATTTATTATTCATTTTTTTCTCCTGTTTTTTATTAACATAATCGCAAGTGAGTTTGAGAATAGAAACTAGATTATTTTTCGGTCAAACAAGGATCCAAAATCTTTATTATTTACGTTTATTTTAAGTTCATTTAAGACATTCCATAAAAGAGATTGATTTGTACTAATAACAGGAATTCCAAGATCTTTTTCTAATGTGTTAATTATCTTTACTGAAGGGATATCTGTAGCTAAAATGCAAAGCATCTTTGCCTCCTTAAGATCCATAGACCGTGCCGAACGATATATATCTATATTCGTAATGTTTGATAGTGTGGAAAAGTTAGAGATGCCTAAGCTGTGAACAGACACTACGTTAATTTTATCAGCTGCAAAGCGATTCAACCCTAACCTTAACATTTCACTTTCATAAGAGCAGAGAAGAGCTATATCATCTGTATTAAAACTACGAATAGCGCTAATAGTGGCACTCATGGCAGTTATGGCAGGTGATTTACTCCTTTTTCTAATATGGCTAGCATAACTTGCTTCCCAATCAGGATGTACAAAACTTGTTGACAAACAACCGTATAAAAAAGCGTTTACTCCGGTGATTGAAAGCTCTTCTGTTGCTCTTTCTACATTTGAAACAATATGTTGCAAGCCACTCACACTGGCGTAACCAGATCGGCTAGAAATCATTCTAGTGGTGTAGAGTGCGACTCCTGAAGGGGTTAGTAGGGCTAACTCAGGTTCTATTACAGTGTTATTTGTTGGTATCATTAAACCTAACCTTGCTCTCCAACCAAACATATTTAATTCACCTCTTTTGGTATCCTCGTTAATCCTTAAGAGACCTGCTTTTTGTATGAACTCGTATTTGAGGTAAGCTTGCTACTACAATTACAATGAAACCGATAATATCTGTTTGTAGACCAGGGAATATTAAAAGAATAGAGCCAGCGAAAAATAAAAGTCTAGGAATTGGCGAGATAGTTTTTATAAAGTACCCAGTACCAGCGATTGCCATAAAAACCACTCCAATTAAAGCTGTAAATACAGACAAAAGAAAGAAGAATGAGATACAACCTTTTGCGCAAAGTAAAACAGGGTTATATGTAAATAAGAAGGGAATTAGAAATCCAGGAGCTGCTATTAAAACCGATTTCCATGCTACGCCAAATGGTTTTGCGTTGGCGATTCCAGCGGCTGTATAGCATGCAATAGCTACCGGGGGAGTTATGTTAGAAAGACAAGAAAAATAAAAAACAAACATATGAGCAGCAAGAGGAATTGCTCCCATTTTTACTAGGGCAGGAGCTACTATCGTTCCAACGACAATATAGCAAGCAGTAGCGGGCAAACCCATACTTAATATAAGGGATGCGCAGGCAGTAAGTAGTAATGCAAAGAACAAATTGTTTCCTGCTAAACCGACTATATTATAAGTGATTACTTGTCCTATTCCTGTCATGGCAGAAACTCCAACAATGATTCCTGCGGCAATACATGCGATGATAGCGTTTATAGAAGAAAAAGCTCCATCCCTCAGACCATTAGTAAGGTTGGCTAAAGTAAACTTCTTTTTTTGGATAATAGCTGCAATGACAGTGGCAATCATCCCATAAAAGGCGGCATAGATAGGGGTATATCCGGAAAAAAGAGCCCAAATTATAACTCCTAATGGTAATAACAGTGTAAGTTTACGAGTGAAATTTTCAATAGGAGGTATTTCGCTTCTTTTTAACCCATATATGTTATGTTTTCTTGCATAAAAATGAACCCAAGAAAAAACAGAGACATAATAAAGAATTGCAGGAACCAACGCTGCTATCATGATAGTGTTATATGATGTTCCAAGATATTGGGCCATAATAAATGCTGCTGCTCCCATAATAGGGGGCATAACCATCCCCCAGTAGAGGCTACTGCTTCCACTGCGCCGGCAAACTCTGGGTTAAAACCAATTTTTTTCATCATCGGAATAGTAAAAGCTCCTGTAGTTGCTACATTTGCTGCTGCACTCCCGCTTATTGTTCCCATTAGTCCGCTTGAAATAGTTGCAACTTTTGCGGGGCCTCCCGCTGAAGCTCCTGCGATTTTATTTGCAAGATCCGTAAAAAATTCCCCAACGCCGCTTTCTGCTAGTAGAGAACCAAAAAGGATAAAAAGAAAAATGTAGCTTGAGGCTATTTGTGTAGTAATTCCATATATACCTTCATCAACAAGGTATATTCGTAAAAGGAATCTTTTTAAAGTAAAACCATAATGACCTAAAGGGCCAGGAATAAGGTGTCCCAAAAGAGCATAAAGAGCAAAAAAAGAGGGGATAACGACCATCCAGATACCTAAAGTTCTTCGCGCAGCTTCTAAGACAAGAAAAAAAGCTATCCCAGCCATTATATAATCACGAGTTTCTGCAGCAAGCATATTTATAGCAAATTGCTTCGCAGTAAAAGTAGTATAAAAACCCACTATAATCCCTAATATTGCAAGAAACCAGTCAAGGTAGTGCAGGTTTTTCTGTTTAAATTTTAAAGGTTTTGAAAGAAAAATTATAAAAAGAGTAAAAGCAAGAAAAACTCCGCTTTTTTCAATAGACGAAAGCATCCACCAACTATTTGTTAGGATTCCGAAAGCAGCGAATGCAATACAAGACCATTCAATTACTTTTTTTTCAATTAACTCAAGCGGATGTTTCCGTATAATGCTTAAATTGTTTCCAGCATTCTTAATCATGTAAAATGCCCCCATCCTCTTGTATGGAAGATTAGTGACTAGCTGAGATGTTTTTAACATATCATCTTCCACATACCAGCGGTATGTGGAAGATGATATTAAAGAGAGCGTTATTTTAAAAGCCCAACTTCCTTGTAATATCTAAGGGCTCCCGGATGGACAGGCACAGGCATACGATTAATGACGGTTGCAGGTTGTAGAAAAGAAGGATTATCATATCCGGAATACGCTGTTTTAAGCCAATCTGCGTTTTCGTGCATCGCTTTCACAAGGTTGTAAGCTACATCCTCTGGGAAATCATCACGAACAATCCAAAAACCAACATGTCCTATTGTTTCAACGTCGTGATCTAGCCCTTTATAAGATCCAGCGGGGATAGTCATAGGGGACATCCAAACATTTTGTTCCAGTATAGATTGAATTTCTTTCTCATTTAAAGAGTAAATTGTGACATCAGAACCAGGAGCTGCTAGAGCGTCTGATATAGGGGCTAGAGGTACTATCCCTATGCATATAGCAGCATCTGCAAGGCCGTTTCGTATTGCATCTATACCTTCGCTTTGTCCGATGTTGTTTGCTTTTATATCAGAGATATTTATTCCAAATACCTTGAAAATTCTTTCATGTGTAACGAATGTTCCACTTCCTACTCGACCGACAACAATTTTTTTGCCTTTCCACCCAGAAATACTTTCAAGGTTTGAGCTTTTTTTTACAACAAATTGATATGGCTGAGAAAAATTAGGAGAGAGAATCCTTAACTGGGGGTGGGGTTTACCTTGATAAGTTTCAATGCCTTCATAAGCATATTGAAGTATGTTACTTTGACAAGCAACGACGTTAGCTTCATTGCCCATAAGTAATGATACATTTTCTACTGATCCTGAGCTAGTAGATGCGGATGCGTTAGCCACGTCTTTTTCAGACCATAATTGAGCAAGAGCTATTCCGCCTGGATAATAGCTGCCACCGGTAGTGGCTGTGGCTATGTTTATTCTCATATTAGCGTTTGAGCGTAATGGGGTGATAAAAACAAACAACATGACAAGGAAGAAAAGAGTGACGGTGAATTTTGTTTTCACTTTACACATACAGTTCATCTCCTTATTTTGTTTTTAGCTTTTATAAAAATTAGTCTAATCCTAGAATCCTAGCAGGGTTTTTCTTAAGCATAATGTTAATAGACTCAACGGAAGCCCCAGCCTCAAGCAGTGCTTTTACATATCCTTTTAGACCACTAGTTGGGGTTGGAACTTTGAGTTGGCCGCAATCAGACCCAAAGACGACATTTTCTGGGCCAACAACATTTATGAGGTCCAGGTTTTCTTTGGGTGATATCAAATAACGTCCTTCATAAATATAAAGAGAGACATGCTCAATCAAAACTCCAAGATCTACAAGTTCCTTTTGTTCCGTAGGACTCCATGTCCAAAGTTCATTCAATTGGACATGTTGTAAAACAAGTTTATCGAGACCCATATCGTGTGCTTTTTTAAAAAGGGTAACTATTTCATTCTTAGACAAATGACCTGAGGCTATTGCGGCGTTATGTTCCTTTGCTAGAGTAAGCACTTCCATTGTTTCGTCCGTGAGAGTGCCATCTTCTTTTAATATATAAATTCCTTTTGTAGTTGCGTTTTCTTTCCCGTATTGGATTTGAATTTTCATGTGAAAATATTCGGGGCGGCCATATGTGTCAATATGATGTTGGGCCCATTGAGTAGGAAACCAAATATACTTCCCTCCCATGCGCATTGCAGCTTCCACAGAATAAGGATTTATTCCCCCTGAATATCTGTTCATACATATACCGCCGTAACATTCCATTCCAGTTGCCTTAGCAACTAAGGTTGCTCTATCCGATGTAATACCCTGATGATTTTTGAAACAAATTGCGCGCATGCCAGCTTCTTTTGCTTCAAGGGCGCTTTCTATAGAATCGCAGGTACGTGCAAAAAGACTTGGCCCCGTGTGTTGGTGGCAATCAATGGCTCCTTGAAAAATTTCATTGACAAACTCTTGACTGATTTCTTTGGTCATAATAACCCCTCCTGTTTTAGTTAGTTTGTATGATCTTTACATGCGTTTGAGCTTGTTTATAAAAACCCAAAAGGGTGTTTTAAGGAGAAGTCAAAATAATCATAAATATAAAATATTATATCTTATATACATTGCATTATACACGAAGCAAAATATATTTACATTTTATT
>LSQX01181905.1_pt1 | contig 52447 bp, 45 predicted proteins | sample 654561 | NCBI WGS metagenome assembly LSQX01 (sample SAMN04489861, study PRJNA283612) | anaerobic digester metagenome | isolation source: 4 biogas reactors fed with cattle manure at either 37C or 55C with and... | place: Denmark: Kongens Lyngby | collected 2014 | reverse complement strand
CCAAACTTTTGAGGCTGCCGTCGACAGGGCATACAGAAAGAACATCAATAAGATGTCTGTCCCCGGTTTCCGTAAAGGCAAAGCTCCCCGTCATTTGGTCGAAAAGATGTACGGTTCCGGAGTGTTTTATGATGATGCGATTAACGATTTGTACCCGACGGCTCTGAATGAAGCTATTGAGCAGTCCGGGTATGAATATGTCGAAGATAAAATGGATCTTGACGTCGTATCGGTCGGCAAGGAAGGCTTTGTTTTTAAAGCCGTTATCACCGTAAAGCCTGAGGTTGAAATCGGTAAGTATAAGGGCTTGAAGGCTGAAAAAAAGATTGAGCCGGTGACCGACGAAGATGTAGACGCAGAAATCAAAAAGCTTCTTGAGCGCAATTCCCGGCTTGTTAATGTTGAGGGACGCGCAGCCCAAAGCGAGGATATTGTAATATTTGACTTTGAAGGATTTATTGACGGTATGCCGTTCGAGGGCGGTAAGGCTGAAAACTATTCGCTGAAAATAGGCTCCAACCAGTTCATCCCCGGTTTTGAGGATCAATTAATCGGAAGGTCCACGGATGAGGAATTCGACGTTGAGGTATCATTTCCGGAGGATTACCATGCAAAAGAGCTTGCGGGCAAGCCGGCAGTATTCAAATGCAAGCTTCACGAAATCAAAACCCGCGAGTTTCCGGAGTTGAACGATGAATTTGCCAAGGATGTAAGCGAGTTTGATACACTTGATGAACTCAAGACCGACCTAAAAGCAAAGCTTGAACACCAAAGGGAGCACGCTGCCGACGACGACTTTGAGTCGCAGTTGATTGAACAGCTTATCGACGGGCTGAAAGCGGAAATACCCGAGGCAATGTTTGAAAACCGCGTAAACGAAAGCGTAAGAGAATTTGAGCAAAGACTCCAGTCGCAGGGGCTTAATATCGAATCCTATATGCAATACACCGGTATGGATAACGAGTCCTTTAGAAAAGGCTTCCGTGAACAGGCCGAGAAACAGGTTAAGGTTCGTCTCGCACTTGAAAAAATCGTTGATTTAGAGGGTATCACTCCGTCGGACGAAGAGGTTGAGGCTGAATATGCCAAGTTTGCGGAGCAGTACAAGCTTGAGGTTGATAAAATCAAGGCGTTTATCCCGAAATCTGAACTGGTCAAGGATATTGCAGTGGGAAAAGCGATGGAGCTTGTAAAGGAGAATGCAAAAGTATCGGCTTAAGCTTGCTTGAGTCTGACGAAATTTGGCAATACTAAAAAGGCTTTACCATATAAGTTTACATGAAAGGTTGAGTGATGTTGTATGAGCAGTTTGGTTCCGTATGTTGTAGAACAAACAGGGCGGGGTGAGCGCAGCTACGATATATTTTCCCGGCTGCTGAACGACCGCATTATACTGTTATCTGACGAAGTCAACGATAACACAGCCTCTCTTGTTGTTGCCCAGCTCATCTATCTCGAGGGGCAGGACCCAGACAAGGATATCGACCTTTATATAAACAGCCCCGGCGGTTCTATTTCGGCAGGTATGGCGATATATGACACCATGCAGTTTATCAAATGTGACGTATCGACTATTTGTATCGGAATGGCGGCCAGTATGGGAGCGTTTCTGCTTGCGGCGGGAGCAAAGGGTAAGCGCAAGGCGCTTCCCAACAGTGAGATCATGATTCACCAGCCTTCAGGCGGCTCCCGCGGTCAGGCAAGCGATATTAAGATTCAGGCAGAACACATTTTATATATACGCGGCCGCATGAACAGGATTTTGTCCGAATTGACCGGACAATCAATCGAAACAATCGAACGCGATACCGACCGCGATTTCTTTATGACGGCCGAAGAGGCGAAAAATTACGGAATTATCGATAATATAATTACAAAACGAGCATAAATTCAGTTATGACTTTTTTGATGTGTACAACATTCGACATTCTAGTAAGGAGATCGGATAATGCCAAAAAATGAGGATAACAGAATAATATGCTGTTCATTCTGCGGTAAAAATCAGAATGAGGTACAGCGTCTGATTGCGGGGCAGGGAGTTTACATCTGCAACGAATGTGTCGAGCTATGCCAATCCATCCTGGAAGATGGCGGAATTATCACAAAAAGACGCCCGGTTTCAAGCGGAGTGCCGTCAGTGCTGCCCCCTCCGATGGAAATCAAAGCCGGTCTTGACGAATATGTAATCGGACAGGATGACGCCAAAATCGCGCTTTCGGTTGCTGTTTATAACCACTATAAGCGCATCTATTTCGGCTATACCTCCGATATTGAAATCGGCAAAAGCAATGTTTTGCTGATAGGTCCGACCGGAGTCGGCAAAACCGCTTTGGCGCAGACGCTTGCTCGTATTCTTGATGTCCCGTTCGCAATTACCGATGCCACGACATTGACCGAAGCCGGTTATGTCGGCGAGGATGTCGAAAATATTCTGCTGAGATTGATTCAGGCCGCTGATTATGATATTGAAAAGGCCGAGCGCGGGATTATTTACATTGATGAGATTGATAAGATTGCGCGCCGCAGCGAAAACCCCTCGATTACCCGCGATGTCAGCGGAGAGGGTGTGCAGCAGGCCTTGCTGAAGATTATTGAGGGGACGGTTTCCAATGTTCCCCCGTCGGGCGGACGCAAACATCCTCAGCAGGAGTTTATACAGATTGATACGACAAATATTCTGTTTATATGCGGCGGCGCCTTTGACGGTATTGAAGGTATAATCGAGCGCAGGGTTGCCTCGGGTTCGCTCGGCTTCGGAAGCGAGGTCCGCTCCAAAAAAGATATAGAGAGAAGCAAGCTTCTCAAAAAGCTCATTCCGCATGATCTGATTAAATTCGGTCTTATCCCCGAATTGGTCGGTCGTATGCCGGTAATAACAGCCCTTAACACGTTAGACGAGGCCACGCTGGTAAGAATACTCACCGAGCCGAAAAACGCGATTTTAAAACAATATATGCAGTTGTTTACCCTGGATAATGTTGCCCTTGAGTTTACCCCCGAAGCCTTGTCGGCCGTCGCCAAAAAGACGGTTAAGCTGAATACCGGCGCCAGAGGCTTGCGTTCCGTTATGGAAGGCTTGCTTACCAATCTCATGTATGAGGTTCCTTCGGACTGCAAGATTGAACGGGTTATCATAAACGCTGATTATGTGGAGGGTAAGGGCTCACCCGAGCTTATTCGCAACCCAGACAGAAAACCGTGCAAGCCTAAGCTCCCCTCAAAGGGCCGTAGCACAAGAAGACAGGTCACTGCGTAAATCTTATATTATATGAAATACTAAATGACGCAATGGGTCAGATGATAAATGCAAGGGCTGCAAAGCGGCAGATGCATTTGACGTTTGACCCTTTTTAACCCGTCGGCAACAGAAAGGAATTGAATGAAAATGGAAATCAAGAGACGGATTGCGCGTGTCGCTACCCTGCCGCTGCTGGCACTGCGGGGTCTTGTAATCTTTCCTGAAATGGTTCTTCATTTTGATATAGGACGAAAAAAGTCATTACTTGCCTTGAACGAGGCAATGTCCACCGATCAGACCATATTTCTTGTAACCCAGCGCGACATCAGGGATGACGACCCGGACGCAGAAGGACTGTATTCGGTCGGGGTGGTTGCAAAAATACGTCAGGTATTAAGACTTCCCGGAGATAATGTTCGCGTGCTGGTCGAGGGTATGTATCGCGCAAAGCTGCAGGAAATAATCGAGTTTGACCCGTATTATGTCGCAAATGTGCGGGAGTGTGTCGTAAGGCGCGTTCCAATGAGTGTAAAGGTGCAAGCCTTGCTCCGTAAGTGCAAATCAATATTTGAAGATTATGCGGCTCTTGCTCCTAAAATATCTCCTGATGTAATGCTCGGTGTTTCCGCGGCTGACGATATTTCTAAGATTTCCGACTACATAGCTTCAAACATTCTGCTTCTACCCGAGGAAAAACAGCAGCTTCTGGAAACCCTTGACCCCGAAAAGCGAATCGAGAAGCTGATGGTAATACTTGAACGCGAGATTTCCATCCTGTCCTTGGAACAGGGCATACATGAGCGCGTTCACGAACAAATCGACCAGAATCAAAAGGAATATTATCTGCGGGAACAACTCAAGGTTATCAATCAGGAGCTTGGTAATTCAGACGACCCGCAGGATGAGGCGCATAAATACAGGGCAAGAATAGAAAAGCTAGGTCTGCAGGAAGAAGCACGGAAAAAGCTGTTTGACGAATGTGATAAGCTCTCGCGTATGCCGACCGGTTCACATGAGGCAACGGTTGTGCGCGGATATCTGGATACCTGTCTTTCGCTTCCGTGGAACAAGAAAACCAAAGACAACCTGGACTTAAATGCAGCGCATAAGATACTCGAACGGGATCATTACGGTCTTAAAAAGGTAAAGGAACGCATTCTTGAAACCCTTGCGGTCAGAAAGCTGGCTCCCGACATAAAAGGACAGGTTATCTGTCTCGCCGGACCTCCCGGTGTCGGAAAGACATCTGTGGCAAAGTCCATCGCCGCCGCAATGGGACGCAAGTATGTGCGGGTTTCACTCGGCGGAGTCAGAGACGAGGCGGATATTCGCGGACACAGACGTACATACATAGGCGCAATGCCGGGCAGAATTATCAATGCCGTAAACCTGGCGGGTTCGTCCAATCCGGTCATTTTGCTGGATGAAGTCGATAAGATGGGCAAAGATTTCCGCGGAGATCCATCTTCGGCAATGCTTGAGGTTCTTGACACGGAACAGAACTTTGCTTTTCGCGATCATTATATCGAAATACCGTTCGATTTGTCGGGCGTATTGTTTATTACAACGGCAAATGACGTCGGCAACATCCCCAGACCCTTGCTTGACCGTATGGAGGTTATTGAACTTCCGAGTTATACCGCAGAAGACAAATTTCACATTGCCAAGGATTATCTGTATAAAAAACAGTTGAAACGGCACGGTCAGACACAGCGTAAGCTTAAAATCACTGACGAAGCCATCTATGAAATTATTGACGGTTATACCAGAGAATCAGGAGTCCGGTCACTTGAACGCTGTATTATCAAGATTTGCAGGAAATCCGCCCGCATGATTGTTGACGGAAGTACAAAATCGGTAAAGGTTACTCCGCAGAACATAGCCGAATTTCTCGGCCCGCGCAAGTATAAGGATGATGTCAATAATAATTGCGACGGAATCGGTATCGTCAACGGACTGGCATGGACCTCGGTGGGCGGTGAAATGATGCCGGTTGAGGTTGCAGTGCTTGACGGTACGGGAAAGATTGAGTTGACAGGTTCATTGGGCGACATTATGAAAGAATCCGCCCGCACCGCAATAAGCTATGTGCGAAGCCGTACAAACGAATTTATGATAGAGCATGATTTTTATAAGACAAAGGATATCCATATCCATGTTCCGGAGGGAGCGGTGCCGAAGGACGGACCATCCGCAGGCGTAACGATTGCGACTGCTATAATATCGGCATTGACAGGGATACCGGTGCACGGCAATATTGCAATGACAGGTGAAATCACCTTGCGCGGACGGGTACTGCCTATAGGCGGGCTGCGCGAAAAGACCATGGCGGCGTACCGGCATCAAATCAAAACAGTAATTATTCCCGCCGGAAACGAATCCGACCTTGCCGAGATAGACGATGCTGTGCGCGAGCATGTTAAGTTTATCACGGTCGAGCATCTTGACACAGTTATCAGTAACGCTCTGGTTTCGCAACTCAATAGAATGAGTGACAACAAAACGGACAAGCTGTTTATATCGAAAATCGCCGAGGACAACCTGCAGCCGACCGTTCCGCAATAATTTAATAATTTGAAGAGGGGAGAGGGGACAATGAAAATCGAATCGGCCGTTTTTGAAATGTCGGCAGCGCTGCCGAATCAACTCCCTCCTTCAACAATGCCCGAAATTGTTTTTTCCGGCCGTTCAAATGTCGGAAAATCCTCTCTTATCAACAGGCTTCTGAACAGGAAATCGCTTGCGAGGGTAAGTTCAACTCCCGGGAAAACTGCGACAGTAAACTTTTATAAGCTTGATACCATGCGTTTGGTTGATCTTCCGGGTTACGGATACGCGCGTATTTCCGATACCGAAAAACGGCGCTGGGCCGAGCTTATAGAGGGATATTTTGAGGATGATCGCGACCTCAGATTGGTTGTTCAGCTGCTCGATATGCGGCATACGCCGTCCGAAGACGATTTTCATATGCTGGATTATCTGACACAACAGGAAATCCCTTTTATACTCGTGCTTACAAAAGCGGACAAACTCAAAAAAACTGCCCGCGAGCATCGCTTGCAAAGCTTTAAGCAGGAGCTTTCCGATTTTATAAATGTAAAGCTATTGCCCTTTTCATCTGAGAGCGGCGAGGGAGTGGGGGAGCTCCGTGAAATACTCGATTCGGTAACACAAGACAATTAAAATTAAGGGTGGTTAGGTTGTTTTATTTAGAATCTTCAGAATCATTAGGAATTAACGAGCAGGGACACCTGACAGTCGGAGGATGCGACGCGGTAGGACTCGCGCATCGTTACGGTACTCCGCTTTATGTTATGGATGAAACCGTAATCAGAAAAGCCCTGGCCGAATACAAAAAATCAATCGATGAAAACTACGAGAACGGCGGCATGGTTGCTTATGCAAGCAAGGCGTGCAGTTTTAAGGAAATTTATCGTATTGTTATGCAGGAAAACTGCGGAATCGATGTGGTTTCGGGCGGCGAGCTTTATACCGCGATGCAGGTCGGATTTCCTGCAGAGCGTATTTATTTCCACGGAAATAACAAAACAGAGGCAGAGCTTCGTATGGCGCTTAACTACGGCGTAGGCCGTATTGTCGTTGATAACCTTCCTGAGCTTTATAGATTGTCAGATATTTCCATATCGATAGGCAAGAAGACCAACATATATTTAAGGATTACACCCGGAATTGACGCCCATACTCATGATTTTGTCAAAACCGGACAGATCGATTCAAAATTCGGATTTACCCTTGAAAACGGAGACGCGCTCAAGGCGGTAAAAACGGCGATTAAACTGGACGGCGTTGAGCTCAAAGGGTTGCATTGTCATATAGGTTCGCAGATATTCGAGGAAGATCCTTTTGTATTTGCAGCCGAGACCATGCTTGATTTTATGGCTCAGATACGGGATGTTACCGGAACGGTTTTAACCGAGCTGAATCTTGGGGGCGGTTTTGGTATCCGTTATGCCGAAAATGACTGTCCGAAGGCTTACAGCGAGTACATGCGGGCCGTTTCAGGCGCTGTCAAAGCGCGCGCGGCAAAACTCAATCTTCCGGTACCGTTTATTGTGATTGAGCCCGGCAGATCGGTTGTAGCGCCTGCCGGAATTACTCTTTATACAGTTGGAGCAGTAAAGGATATTCCCGGGATTCGTTCCTATGTGAGTATAGACGGCGGGATGACCGATAATCCGCGATATGCTCTGTATAAATCGTCCTACACGGCTTTGATTGCCAATAAAGCCGACCAGCCGCCCGACTGCAAATTTACAATAGCGGGACGCTGTTGTGAAAGCGGCGATTTGATTCAGGAAAATACAATGCTGCAATCCTGTCAGCACGGTGATATTATGGCCGTGCTTGCAACAGGGGCGTATAATTACTCGATGTCGTCGAATTACAACAGACTGCCGCGTCCGGCCGTTGTAATGGTCAAAGACGGTGAATCGCGAATTGTCGTCAAGGCGGAAGACTACGAAGATATTGTACGTAATGATATATAACTATATATTATATAGTTTTTAAAGCAATGTTGAAAGCAGCGGCGGTATAAGACCATAACCGCTGCTGTTCAATTATATCAAGGGAAATAGCTCTTATCAGTGTCATTTTCGCTTTATTGCTCCCCTGTACTATACAAAATATTAATTTTGTATAGTATTATCTATTAAAAACCAGATATCCCCTTTTGAAATCTTTTGAAATATTGAAGTAAAATAACTAATATGCTATAATGGCTCGGTAATACTATATAGATATTCGGTTTCAACTACTGCGGTTGGGATAAATAACAAAAGGTCGTGTTGGTATTGAAAAAGTCGTTGGTTAAAAAAAGAAGTCCGATAAAGACTGCTTTTGCCACCTCATTTATTGTGAGTCTGGCTATTTTCACGACGCTTTTTGCAATGAACATTGACCTTGTAACCGAGTTTTTCGGCGACAACCCCACCTTCAGGTGGATACCTCAAAACATCGGCAACAATCCCGATGACGATAATCCCTCATTTTCCGAATCGTTTTTGGAATATATCGAGAACACCATTTTTATAGGAGATTCACGGACGGTAGGTTTCGTCAACTACAGCTATCTGAAACAGGAAAACGTCTATGCATTGAATGGTCAGAACCAGCAGGCGGCCCTTTATTCAAGATTTGTCGATTTAGGAACCGGCAGTCTTCTTACGGCTGCGCAAGCCGTTGCAATAACAATGCCTAAACGCATTATTATTTCGTACGGTATAAATCAAATGTACTCGGACCAGGCTACATTTATAAAATACTATTCGGAATTAATTGACGATTTAAAGGCCGCCTCCCCCAACAGTCTTATCATTATTCAGTCCATGCTGCCGGTTTCCTATAACTATCATATTATATCCGGTAAGCCCTATTTGACTAATGATAACATTGACTCGTATAATGTTTTGTTGGAGCAGCTTGCCAAGGAAAAAGGCTGTAAATATCTTGACACGACCCCTGCTCTGAAAGATGAATATAACAGTTTAGCCCCCGAATTTGATTCGGGTGACGGACTGCATTTCAATCCGGATGCTTATAAAGAGCTGCTCAGATATATTGAACAGCATCGGGTTTACTAAGGAGCAGATTATGAAACTGGCAATTATTGGCACCAGGCGGGCTCCTGCTGATATATGCGTTACGATTCTGCGTTATATCCCCGATAATGTGACCGAAATTGTCAGCGGCGGCGCACGTGGGGTTGACAAGGCGGCCGAAGAACTGGCAAAGTTGTTGTCGTTGCCTATCCGACGCTTTCTGCCCGACTATGCCCGATACGGGCGAATTGCCCCCCTAAGGCGCAATATTGAGATAATCGAATATGCCGACGAGGTTATTGCATTCTGGGACGGAATTTCGCATGGAACAAAGCAAGCCATAATCGAATGTATTAACCGCAGAATTCCAATAAGGGTAATCCCGATTTAAGTCAGTATAGAAAAAAGGAAATGAAGATTCAAAATGAGTCGTATAAAAAGTAAAATCGAAGCGGTTGTTACCCTAAGCCCGTCAACCTGTTATTATATGAAAACCGGAAAGTGTTCTTTGAATGTGGTTACCGACTATTACGTATCCGCATCTTCAAAAACGGCGGCAAACGAACTTCTTTTCTGTCCCCGTTTGTACAGTGCAATGCGCGGCCGGGAAAAGATGAAGCCTATATCGGTCACGCCCTGTGAATGCGGGCATGCCGAAGTCGTTTCGGGACATCAAAGGGCGTGTATTGCAAGCCAGAAAGGGATTGAAATGTCTATCAGCCTAGCTGCAAAAAAGCCCAAGGCCAACTGCCCCATCTGCGGCGGACAGCTTACATTTGAAAAGAACAGCGGAGAAAATCGATTTATAAGGCTTAAGGTATCCGCCGATGATGAGCAATAGCTACATAAAAGAAAACCATCCATTTAGATTTTAAATCTTAACGGATGGTTTTATCTTTTTAAATTGAACATTTTAAAAACGCGCGGATGCAGGGTTCTCATATACAGCGCTATTAAGCTGGTTAATGTTATATCATATAGAACAAAAACGATATTTCCGACAGCCAGCATGGCATATACGGCATATTTCCCCACAATACCGAAAGAATCGGCGTCAATACCTATTACAAACAATAACAACAAATAGGAAACGACAACCGCGATATTGAATACAGCCAGCTTCAGCACCCATTCAAGCCGGCGACTGCGGATGCGTTCAAGCAGGGACTTGAGTATTGGATAATATCCGAACAGACTGATAAAAAGGGTTTTTGCTTCGATATCCGGCGAGATAAACAAAGAAAGAATCGCGACAGCCGCATAAACCAGCCATGCGCTTTTAGCATTCACCTCAACGACAAACGGTATTAAAACGGCTCCCGCAATTGCGGGAAGGGCATATGTGGCGAAAGGGAAAAATGTCAGAAGCATAAATGTAAGCGAAAGCGCAGCCAGCACACCGCCAAGCGCAACCTTGCCGGTTGGTTTCAAATCAAACTCCTCCCGACGATTTTTAAATCAACAGCATCTTATCAAATCTCCGCCCATGCACTCACAGCAGCAGTCGGCGCATATCAAACCGGTACACATGTCGCAGCCTGTGCATCCTCCGGGGTTGACTCCCCCACCGGTCGTTCTGTATCCGCCCGTCTGCCTTTGCATATTAATTTGATTGAGTGCGGTTCTGTATTCCATATTCATCGGATCCATACGCGCCGCGGTCTGAAAATGGTTGTAGGCGTCCTCAAGCCACCCTTTTTTATATAAAACGCTGCCCTTGAGAAAATGCCATTCGGCGTCACGCGATGATACGGGAATTCCGTCCAGCAGCATCTCGGCATCCAATACCCTGCCGGAATTTATCATACTGCGTATATCAAAATATCGGGAGCTTCCCGACGAACGGGCTCCCCCCTCTGCCCTATTCTGTGAACCGCCCCGCCGTCGCATCTGCACAATAGCGTCATACGCCTCGTTTATCTCCTGCATTTTTTCCTCTGCGAGATCGGACAAGGGATTGTTATTGTAGTTATCGGGATGGTATTTTCGCGCGAGCTCCCTGTACGCTGCCTTTACTTCGTCATCCGTTGCGTCGGGTGAAACCCCCAACACCTTATATGGATCGTTTACGCTCATGTTTACTCCCCTTTTTTGTAAGCACCTGCTGCTGAACAGACGGCATTCCCTGCTCCAATATATTTCGTAAAATTCCGTCAAAGCGGCGTATATCCAACAAATTATATGCTGCGATACATTCGGCGAGACAGGAATTCAAAACCGGCTGAAGCGACTGCAAAATCTCTTGCTCTGGAAGCTCTCCAGCCCCGATTGTTCTTGAAACAAGAAAAGGATTATAGCTTCCTTTGGAGCGGTCATCCACAATATCGTCCGCAGCATCTATAAGATAAATCCACCGACCAAGACAATATCCGAACCGTTCGAGAATCCTGCGCTCTTTTTCATCATGTGCGCAATCCCGGGCCAAAGCCGACAGGATTCGGGCCGTAGGTTCTGCGGCGGCGTCAATCGACTCTGTCCTGTCCGCCTCCAGCCTTTCCTGCTCCCGCATACAATCAGCGATAAGTTCATCAAGCTCTTTATGCTTACCTGCAGCCTTTTTTCGGGCTCGGCTTGCAAAAGGAAGCAAAAAGCGGGCGGGTATAGATGAAAAGAACCCATTGTCGGCTATATTGTCTTTTATTTTATAATACACAAGAATTGAAGCGGCGTCAGCGGCAAATCGAATCGAATCGTTATCGCAGCAACAGGTACGCTTTTTTAAGGGATTGAACAGACAGCGTCCCTTTTTGAAGCCCGCACATTTCTCGTCAAGCGCCATGCGAAACAGCGCAAGAAAGGTGAAATCATAGCTTAGGGTAAACCGTGACAGGAGTCCGTAGCTCTTTCCAAGCTGCTTGCACAATGAACAGTATATCCCTTGATAGTGCTCATATTCTGCCATTCTGAGGTCCGGCTTGTACACTCGCACATATCCAAACATAATTTTTGGCCATGCCTTTCCGCGCTTTCTCTACCATCCTGCTGTCTTACCGTGTCAGTTCCGCTACCTTTTTATCATACAGTAATCATTGATAAAGTATATTAAAGAATTGTAAATTCTTAAATATTGAGGATAAGCGGCTATCGGGATTATCTGCTTTTTTCCATAACCGGCTTGAGATACTGCCCCGTATATGAATTATCGCATTCGGCAATCTGCTCGGGCGTTCCCGTCGCGATAATATAGCCCCCTTTATCCCCGCCCTCCGGACCGAGGTCCAGTATATAATCGGCGGTCTTTATAACATCAAGATTATGCTCAATCACAATAATGGTGTTGCCACCGTCAACCAGCTTTTGCAGCACGTTGATTAGCTGGTGCACATCGGCGGTATGCAATCCGGTCGTCGGCTCGTCAAGGATATAGATGGTGCGGCCGGTCGCCCTGCGTGCAAGCTCTGTTGCAAGCTTAACCCGCTGGGCTTCCCCTCCCGAAAGGGTGGTGGCGGGCTGCCCGACCTTAATGTATCCGAGCCCTACGTCAACCAGCGTCTGAAGCTTTCGTTTTATCTTCGGGATGCTCTTGAAGAATTCCAAAGCCTCTTCAACCGTCATTTCAAGCACGTCATATATATTTTTTCCCTTATATCGAACCTCAAGTGTTTCCCGATTGTATCTTTGACCCTTGCAGACCTCACACGGGACGTAAATATCGGGGAGAAAATGCATTTCAATCTTNNCGCAGCGACCGCCCTTGACGTTAAACGAGAAGCGCCCCGCCGAATAGCCGCGCATCTTTGAGTCGTTTGTGGAGGCGTAAAGCTCGCGGATATCGTTGAAAACTCCGGTATAGGTAGCGGGATTGGAGCGCGGCGTACGACCAATCGGCGATTGGTCGATATTGATTACCTTATCGAGCGCGTCCTGTCCCTCCATCGCCAGATGAGCGCCGGCTCTGGTATGGGCGCCGTTCAGCTCGGAAGCCAGCCGTTTATATAGCACCTCGTTGACAAGGGATGATTTGCCCGAACCCGAAACACCGGTTACACAGTTAAATGCGCCAAGCATAAAGGATGCGTCAATATTCTTAAGGTTGTTTTCGCTTGCCCCCCGGACGGTCAGCATCTTACCGTTTCCTCTGCGACGTTTTTCAGGTACGGGAATCCGCTTTTTTCCGCTTAAATACTGTCCCGTAACAGAATTATCACAACTGCAAAGCTTTTCAACCGGACCGGAGAAAATAACCTCTCCGCCGTGGATGCCTGCCCCGGGACCGATATCTACAACCCAGTCGGCGTTTCGTATGGTGTCCTCGTCATGCTCGACCACAATGAGGGTATTCCCGATATCTCGAAGACGCCGCAGGGTGGCAAGCAGCCTGGCGTTGTCACGCTGATGAAGTCCGATACTGGGTTCGTCGAGTATATACAAAACCCCCATAAGATAAGAACCTATCTGGGTCGCCAGACGAATCCGCTGGCTTTCGCCGCCGGACAGGGTTCCGGCCGACCGCGATAGCGACAGATAATCAAGACCGACGCTTTGCAGAAATCCGAGACGTTCGGTTATTTCCTTGAGGATTCGGCCGCCTATCATGCGCTCGCGTTCGGTAAGCTTAATGTTGTTTATAAAATCAAGGGCATCGCGTACGGAAAACTGCGACATTTCGGCAATATTGATTCCTCCGACCGTGACGGCAAGGCTTTCCGGTTTTAATCGTTTTCCCCCGCATTCGGGACAGGGAATCTGACTCATATATGATTCAAGCTCTTCACGCATCCACTCGCTTGATGTTTCCTTATATCTGCGCTGGAGATTGTTCACAATCCCTTCAAATTCGACCATATAGGTTCCGGAACCGTATTCGTTCCTGCGGGTCATTTTTATCTTTTCGCCCTTGCTGCCATATAGAATAACATCTATAACATCGGAAGGAAGCTTGTAAATCGGCACGTCCAGGGAAAATCCGTAATGCCTGGCGAGCCCTTCATAATACATCTGGGCAATCGTGCCGCCGTCGAGATAGCTCCAGCCGCTGGCACGTATTCCTCCCTCGCGGATGGTAAGATTCTTGTTTGGTATGACGATATCGGGATCAATTGACATAAACACGCCTAGGCCGGTGCATTTTGGGCAGGCTCCGTACGGGTTATTAAACGAAAACATGCGCGGAGTCAGCTCTTCAATACTTGTTCCGTGTTCGGGGCAGGAGTAGTTTTGTGAAAAGGTCATCTCTTCCCCATCCACAACATCCACCGTAAGCAGTCCTCCGGAAAGAGAGGTTGCGGTTTCTATCGAATCGGAAAGACGTGCCTGGATGTCCCGAGATATCACAAGACGGTCAATCACTATCTCAATCGTATGCTTCCTGTTTTTATCCAGCGTGATTGTCTCGGACAGGTCATATATAATCCCGTCAACACGGACGCGCACATAACCCGACTTTCGCGCCGATTCAAACTCTTTCTGGTATTCGCCCTTTCTCCCCCGTACAACCGGAGCGAGAATCTGTATGCGTGTTCCCCCGGGCAGCTCCATAATTTTATCCACAATCTGGTCTACGGTCTGCTGTTTGATCTCTCGCCCGCATACGGGACAGTGCGGTATGCCTATACGAGCATAAAGCAAGCGGAGATAATCAAATATCTCGGTGACCGTCCCGACAGTAGAACGCGGGTTCTTTGACGTGGTTTTCTGGTCAATCGATATTGCGGGAGACAGACCCTCGATTGTATCCACATCGGGCTTATCCATCTGACCGAGAAACTGGCGGGCATATGACGACAGGCTCTCAACATACCGGCGCTGCCCCTCGGCGTATATGGTATCGAAAGCCAGCGAGGATTTTCCCGAACCCGAAAGGCCAGTAAACACGACAAGCTTATCTCTCGGAATCTCAATATCAATACTTTTCAGATTGTGCTCGCGCGCACCCTTTATGACTAGTTTGTTGCTCTGCATGATGGTTGCCTTTCTGTAGTTGGATTATTTGCCTTCCTGAAGCTGTTTTATACGGTCGCGCAGATATGCGGCATGCTCGAATTCCAGCAGCTTTGCCGCGTTTTTCATCTCTCGTTTCAGTTCCTCGATAAGCTTCATGCGCTCGGCTTTGCTGAGCTTTTTGCCCGGCTTATCCAAAGACTTAGCTCTGGATGAAATCTCGATAATATCTCGAACGCCCTTGCTGACGCTTTTGGGAGTAATCCCGTGCTCCTCGTTATACCTTTTCTGTATCGCGCGGCGCCTGTTTGTCTCGTTTATCGCGCGTTCCATAGACGGCGTCACGCTGTCCGCATACATTATAACCATTCCCTGCACATTGCGCGCGGCGCGGCCTATCGTCTGTATCAGCGAGGTTTCGGAACGAAGGAAGCCCTCTTTATCGGCGTCAAGGATGGCAACAAGCGATACCTCGGGCAGGTCAAGCCCTTCGCGGAGAAGGTTAATACCGACCAAAACGTCGAACTCGCCGAGCCTGAGGTCGCGTATGATTTCCATCCGTTCGATTGTATCTATATCGTGATGCATATATCGGACCCTGATTCCGTTGTCATCAAGATATGTTGTCAGATCCTCGGCCATCTTCTTTGTCAGGGTGGTGACCAGTACACGCTCGTTTCGCTCGGCGCGTTCGCGTATCTCGCCCATGAGATCGTCAATCTGCCCCTCGACAGGCTTGACAAAGATTTCAGGGTCAATCAGCCCGGTCGGGCGTATGACCTGCTCAACAATCTGCGCGCTGTGCTGCCGCTCAAAATCTCCCGGTGTCGCGCTTACAAAGATTGCCTGATTGATTTTACTGTAAAACTCGTCAAAATTGAGTGGGCGGTTATCATAGGCACTCGGCAGGCGGAATCCGTAATCAATAAGGCTCTTTTTTCTGGCGTAGTCTCCGCCGAACATGCCGCGAACCTGTGGCAGCGTCACATGCGATTCGTCCACCAAAAGCAGAAAATCATCCGGAAAGTGGTCCATCAGTGTGAAGGGAGTGCTGCCCGGCTCCCTGCCCGACAGCACGCGGGAATAGTTTTCAATCCCCTTGCAGACGCCAATCTCCCGAAGCATCTCAATGTCGTACCTCGTGCGCTGGAGAATACGCTGGGCTTCAAGCAGCTTGCCCTCGCTTTTAAAGAACTCTACCCTATCCTCCAGCTCTTTTTCGATGACTGCAATGGCTTCCTCCATCTTTTCGGGCGGTACTATATAATGAGAAGCCGGATATATGGCCACATGGTTTAAAATGCTTTTAAGCTCGCCCGTAAGCGGATTTATTTCGCTTATCCTGTCAATTTCGTCACCGAAAAACTCAACCCTGATAACAGTCTCTCCCGAATATGCGGGGAATATTTCCACCACATCGCCGCGCACCCTAAACTTGTTTCTGATAAAGTTAATATCGTTTCGCTCATACTGTATTTCAACCAGCTTAAACAGCAGCTCATCCCGCTTTTTTTGCATGCCGGGACGCAGGGATATTACCTGGCTTCGGTAATCGATAGGGCTGCCAAGGCTGTAAATGCATGAAACGCTGGCGACAATGACGACATCCCTGCGCTCCGCAAGCGACGATGTTGCCGAATGCCTAAGCTTATCGATCTCGTCATTGATTGCGGAATCCTTTTCGATATAGGTATCGGTTGACGGAATATATGCTTCCGGCTGATAGTAATCGTAATAAGATACAAAATATTCAACGGCATTGTCCGGAAAAAACTCCCTGAACTCGCTGCAAAGCTGTGCCGCAAGGGTCTTGTTATGTGCAAGAACAAGGGTAGGTTTATTAACATTGGCAATTATATTCGCCATTGTAAAGGTTTTACCCGAACCCGTGACTCCGAGCAGGGTCTGTTCTCTCATTCCCTTGAGAATCCCGTTGGATAATGCTTCAATGGCTTCGGGCTGGTCACCGGTCGGTTTGTATTCGGATTTCAGGTGAAAACGCTCCATCGGAATCCTCCTTTATATAGATTAAGGTTCGGTCTTTATAATAGGACTGGGCTTAAACAGAGACGCCAGAGCGGGCGTGCTTCTCATTGAAACATAATCGTCCTCTGCAATAATCAGGTGGTCGATAAGCTGTATTCCGGCGATATGCAGGGTGTTTGTCAGTGCCTTTGTGCTTTTCTGGTCCTCCAGACTCGGAAGTGCAAAACCGCTCGGGTGGTTGTGCGCCACAACAACCGCGGTCGCGTGGTTTCTTATCGCCTGCTCGAGGATACGCCGCACATGAATTTCGGTTGCATTCATGCTGCCTTCGGATACAAACGACGAATACAGCACCTTGCATTTATTATCGAGGCAAACCAAAAGCACCTTTTCATTACGCTCACCGAAAAATTTCGGAAGCACAAACTCCCCCATCTTTTCGGTACTGTCAAGTATTATATCCTTTGAAAGCTCGCTGTCGTAGTATTCCCTGATCAGCTGACCGCTAAAACACAAAAGGGTTGCCGAACCGGGGGTCATGCCCTTTACCTGAAGCAAATCGTCATACCGCGCCTTTAATACGCCGGAAAGGCTCCCGAAGGTGTCGAGAAGCTTATGAGCGATTTCGTTGGTATCCTTTCGCGGTATACCGAAAAACAAAAGCATCTCCAGTATTTGATGGGGCTCAAATCCCCTCAGGCCGTCCCGCAGAAATCTCTGCTTTACACGCTCGCGATGCCCTTCATGCGTCTTGCCGCTCATAAGTCCGCCCCCTTTCGTAGAATTGTCAAAAATTTGTTCTATCCATTATACCAAATTATTGCCGCTTTGAAAAGTACCGTATCTGCAACATTTTTTAAACCGGAAAAATCATATTCATCTCTCGCTCCGGTTGAATTTTAACACAGGTCGGCTAGTGAGGTGCAAGTGAGGGGTGCAAAATTTTTTTAAAAATTTTTGAGTTTTTTTCGCGTTTAGGTAGTGAGGTTCTAGTGAGGGGTCCTAGTGAGATGGTAGTGAGGGGGGTGCAAAATCCAACTATTCGCCACATGTCGATACCCATAAGGTGTCAATTCTCTTATATTGTTTTTTATCATTGAGTTGACAATGAAAACTATACTTTGGTAATATAAAACAAGGCGATAAAAAAATGCCTTATACAGGCACGTCAATAAGTTAAATTGCAATTTTTGAATTTAGAAGGAATGATGACATATGAAAGCGTATCAGGTTACGGGAAAAGCAAAAGGAGAATATATTGAAGTCCCGATCCCCGTCCCGGGAAATGATGAAGTGTTGGTTCGAATTCATTACTGCGGCATTTGCGGAACAGATTATGCCCTTTATTCCGGAAACAACAGCTTTGTTGAAAACGGTCAGGTTACATATCCTATCAGAATCGGTCACGAGTGGTCCGGCATAGTCGAAGCTGTCGGCAAAGATGTGAACCATGTTAAGCCGGGAGATTCTGTCGTCGGAGACAATGGTGTATCATGCGGACATTGTTCGCTTTGTTTGGCAGGGAGATATTATGAATGTGAGCAGCTGAAATGTGTCGGTACAATTGACCCATGTTATCCCGGTACTTTCGCGGAATATTTTATTGTGCCGAAATGGCATGTTTATAAAATCGCGGACAGTATTTCACTGCAAAACGCCGCTCTGTGTGAACCCCTTTCGGTATCTTATGGCGGCATCAGAAAAATGAATATTAATTCCGATTCGGTTGTTGCGGTTATCGGTACCGGCTGTATCGGTATGGGTGCAGCCGCCCTTGCGAAACAAAAGGGAGCGGGGCAAGTTTATCTAATCGGAAGAAACAGCTATAAGCTTGAAAGGGCAAAGCAACTCGAAATAACAGGGGTAATCGATTCTTCCAAGACAAACCCGAAAGATGAATTACTGCGTCTAACCGGGGGCAGATATGCCGATTTTGTGATTGAGTGTTCCGGAAATCCTAAAACAATCAGTCAGTCTATCTCTTTAGCGGCTGTCAGAGGTACTATTGCACTTGTCGGATTTTATGAAAAACCAATCGACGGGCTGAATATTGACAGTCTGGTTTTAAAGGAATTGAAGTTATTCGGTGTTGTCGGCGAATATGGGAACATAGAAGCGGTATCAAAAATCATGGCGGAAAACGATCTGCATTTAGGCGGAATTATAACCGACGTGATTACCTTTGACGAACTTGATGATGCCCTTAAAGAAGAAGACCATAGCAGGATTATTAAAACAATGGTAAAAATAATATGAGCGGAGGATGCGGGAAATGAGTTTGCAATTCTGTTGGACGGGCGGCGCCGGACTTTTAATTCGCTGCGACGGCGAGGCTTTAGGTATTGATCTGTATTTTTCAAATTCATGTATGACGCCCGAAGGGCAGTTTAAAAGAATGATTCCGCCGCCATGGGAACCTGAAAAGACCGAAGTTGATTATCTTGTCTGTTCTCATGAACACGGAGATCATATGGATACCGAATCCATACCGTTGTGGCTTTCTCAGAACCAAAACAGAATCATTGCCGGGCCTGATTCGGTAACCGAGATTTGCAAAAGCACGGTTTCAAAAAAACAAATATGCAGCCTTAACCGCGGAGATACCCTTCATTTGGGGAAATTCACCGTTAAAGGTGTGTTCTGTGATCATGGGGATTTAAGCCCGGACGCAATAGGAGTAGTTGTTGAGGTTTTAAACCGGCGTATTTATTTCACCGGGGATATGACATTCAGACGTGACTTCGCACAGATATCTGGTATTAGCGATGTTGACCTGCTCGTGGTTCCTATTAACGGCAAGTATGGCAATCCCGATGCTGTACAGGCTGCGGAAATGACAGCAATCTTGGCTCCGAGAATCGTGATGCCGTGTCACTATTGGATGTTTATGGAGCACGGCGGCGACCCCGCTTCTTTCGCCAAAGCATGTAAAGCTACCGCGCCGTCGACCGAATGTATAATCTCCGCTGTCGGCGAATGGCAGAATCTTTAACGGTATAAGAAAGGAAATAAACATGAGAAATCCTGCACTTGAAAATCTAAATACAAAAATAGCAGCCGGCAGGGTTGCGCTTGCAACAGGAATTTTTTTTAATGACCCGTTAATGACTGAACAGTTATCTTTGATGGATTTCGACCTTGTTTGGATTGATTTAGAGCATACAGGTCATTCAGTGGATGCACTGCGCGGCTTACTGCAGGCGGTGGATGTTGCCGGAAAAGTCTCTATGGTAAGGGTTGCAGACACTAATCCTGCAACTATTAAACCGATTTTGGAGCTTGCTCCGGGTGCTGTTATATTTCCTTTGATAAATACAAAAGCCGATGCCGAGCTTGCAATCAGCTCTTGCCGGTATCCCCCGGCAGGCATAAGAGGCTACGGACCGCTTCGCGCACAAAAATATTGGACTGTGCCTATGGAAGAATACATAAGAGATGTCGAAAAATGTTTCTGGCGCGTAATCCAGATTGAGACAGAGGAAGGTGTTAATAACCTTGATGATATTCTGTCTGTACCGGGTATTGATTCTGTCGTAGTCGGTCCTAATGATCTTTCTGCGTCGGCGGGGCTTCTCGGTCAGTATCGCCATCCTAAAGTGCTGAAAATGATGGATACTATCGCGGAAAAATGCAATTCACATCATATTCCGTTCGGCGTGGCTTTAGGCTATAATGAGGATAATTTAAATGACTGGATTCGCCGCGGGGCATCGTGGTTAGAGGTAGGATGCGATTTAACATATATTGCGGACGGAGCTAATGCCGTGATAAAAGGTGTAAAAAATCTTTTACATAAAGCCGGCAAAAATTCAGATTAATAAATGTCAAAATTTAATTTTAAGGATGGTATACTGATGGATCATAAGGTTGCGATTCTCGGGGCACAAAATCCGCCAAATCTTCGCTCCCTCGTTAAAGCGATGATTGAAGAATCAGGTTTTTGTGCGGACCTCTTAAAATCCGAAACACGTAATTTGTCGGATATGATAAGCGAACTTGAAGGGTACTCCGCTTTGATAACCTGTGGGGAAAAAATCCCCGGTGTGGTATTTCGTTCGCTGGCTCCCAAAGGTCTGAAGCTTGTTTCACGTTGCGGAATCGGGACGGATGAAATGGATATAGCGGCAGCGACAGAATCCGGTGTTGCCGTTTGCAATGCGGCCGGGTCATTATCAACTACGGTCGCAGAGTGCGCTATGGCGCTTATTTTAAACGTGCTGCGTGATTTTCCGAATGCTGACGCCGAGGTTAGAAAAGGAGATTGGAGCAGATTCTTTCAGGGGAAATGCACAAGGCAGCTTGAAGGCAAAACAGTAGGTCTTATCGGCTTTGGAGATATCTCAAAAGCATTGGCAAAAATGCTTTATGGCTTTGATTGTCGCATTTTAGCCTTTGATATAAACTTCGATAAAAATACGGCTGAGCGCTACGGAGTAATAGAGTCCGACATACAAACAATTCAGCGGGAGGCGGATATTATCAGTCTTCATGTTCCTGCGGTCAAGGGAACAATAGGAATGGTTGATATGGCATTTCTGAAAAAGATGAAGAGAGCCGCCATACTTATTAATACAGGGCGCGGAAAACTGGTAAACGAGCCTGATTTAATCGAGGCTTTGAAAACCGGAGTCATTGCGGGCGCCGGTCTGGACGTATTTGCCCAAGAACCGCTCCCGGCCGACAGTCCGCTTATCGGATTAAAAAATGTAATGCTCCTTCCGCATAATGCTTCCAGTACAATAGAAGCTGTCACGCGTGCCAATGAGTATTCCGCAAAGAATGTTATTGACTTTCTTTCAGGAAATACTGTTGCTACGATTTTAAATCCCGACTATGTAAATTATTTATAATTATACGACTTAGAGCGTGCGCTCAACGGGTACACACGAAAGAAGCCGATTGCAAGCAATCGGCTTCTTTCGTTAAATATTACGTAAAGCACATAATTTTTTTGATTAAGAAAAACCCCCAACAGCATAGCAAAAACCTGCCTGGGAAGCAATTCCGCTTCTTCGGCAGGTTTACGTAAAGAGGTAACGAAAAAGATACTAACACTATGCTCATAGGGCTAACCTGATTGTATATCAGCAACTACGGTCGCCGTTGCATAAGAGCAGAATGATTATGATAATAAACAGTAGCAATGAGCAGTCCATATCTCCCAAAATATTCCCGCAAGACACTGGATTTTACCCCCTTTAAACAGGATATAGTATCGCCTTTTACAAGCTCAATTTAGCAACCGCCGTCATTGCAGCAGCAAATCAGTATGAAAATGATTGCCAGAATAATAAGGCAGCAGTTATCATCGCCTCTTCCGAAAAGACCGCCGAATCCCATACCTAACCCTCCTTATTAATTTACTACACCATAATATGACAGGGTATCGTAAAGTGTTAATAAATAATCCGAAAAATCCGGGTGTTTTTGGAAACGGATAGTACTGATAAGGCTGAATTTTATATATGATTTAACCTTGTTTAAACATGTTTAACAATCGCAGATAATGATTCGATTCACGCAGGACATGGTCACCCAGCAACGGAATGATAATTGATTTTATCCTGCATTCGATTAGTCCTTGGGTACCCTGCGTGTTAAAGTTCCTAATCTCCCTTGTTGCGTTTAGGCTGTCTTCTGTCACATTGCTTATCGGTATGGTTCTGTCTATCGCCTGTTTTGCCTCTTGGGTTAATTGATCAAATTCATCCGCAAAGTTATCGGCAGCCATAATCAGCTCTTCCTCTGTCGGGTCAAGCAAACCGCGAATAAATTTCGAATGTTCCGCCATGATTCTGTTCCAGAAATGTTCTTGCTCAAGCTCTTCTTGCTCGACATTAATCCTCTCTCTTCTTTGAAGCCTTTGCACCATGCTCAGATAAAGCCTTGCTTCTCTCAAAATATGGTCAATCAACAAGGGATAATTAACGGTAAACAACCTGCATGACAACACATTCGTTAAGATGTTGGTTTTGAACCGTATAATAGAATTGATTAACCTAATCGCGTTTTCATTCAAAATATTAACCCTTCGCTCATACTGCGAATCAACCGGCAACGGATTCCCCTGAAGTCTTGTTTCTGACTGGGTCAACTGCAAAGGTATATTAACTCCGGTATAATTAGACGAAATCATTTCGGCTTTCTGCGTATAAGGGGTTACCACTTCGCCCGATTGCAGAACTCCCGGGTCAACCACCCCGTTTGACAGGGCTACGACCTCTCTCAAAAATGCGTCAAAGGATGTACGAAGATTGTTTGCTTGTTCAATCAGTTTGTTATCCTTGGCGGTAAATCCAACCTGCAGGAAAAAGCTGTGCTCCTTCATTATTCTTGCAAAAAACAAATGCAATGCCAGTGATTGCTTTATGTATTCGTTAGATGAAATCATAAATAAACCTTCTTCTATTAATATTTTAATATTTGAAAGCGGTACAATAATATAGATATACTGATTTCACTATTATGGTAAGATTGCTGGTGGCCTCTGTAATCGGGATAGATAAAAATACCTCCTCTGACAAATAAGTATAATATTAACTCAAATCCTTTTTGATTATTATATGTAAGACAGAGCAAATATGTTATCAAATATAACGCTGTTGCAGCACGACAAACAAAATCATAAGAACCACCCTTTGCCTGAATTCATACTATGTAATGGTTACATTCAACATAAACCAAATTACTGATTTAATTAATGGAGGAGATAAAGTGAAACAAGACCCCGGTATGAGTAATCAGGGAATGCCAAACTCGCAGTCCGCCCCCTTTGCGGGTCAAGCGCCTTATAACATGCAGGAAATGAATGATTTAATGAATTATCGTGTGGCTTATCCGGAAATATATTATAAATGTCAGCCCTTCGTGATGATGGCTTGCGACCAAATGGACGCTGTTAGTTCGGAGATGCCCACACAGGAAATGATTGAAATGATGGCGGATAATATTTATGACGACATATGCCGTATGTATCCCGACATGGTCGAATATATCAGAAGCGCCGAACAAAAAGGCGGCGCAAATATACCCGCACAAGGTTTTATAACCTTTGATCGGGACAGGGACAGAAGCCGTTTCAGGCGGAGAGGGGTATTCAGAGACTTCATTGAATTCCTCTTACTTTCAGAGCTCTTCAGACGCAGAAGAAGAATATTTTGAACATAATTAAGCGGCCGACACATAATTCAGTAAAGCAAAAAGAAACGACAGTCTTTTTAACGAAGGATTGTCGTTTCTTTTTGTACTCTTATTTAGATTGTTTAATTATCCATTATTCGTCAGCGCAAGCGACTTCATTATCCAAAACAATCTGTCGAATAAATTCGACAGGATTTTTGTTTTGGTGCGGGTGAGTTGTGTTGTTTGAAAAAGCAGCCTGTGTAAGCTATACGGCAAATAAAGCTCTACAGTACCTTTATAAAAATTTTAACATATTTGCAGCTTCTGATTTGATGGCCGTTTCACCACCATTTTCAACGCAATAGTTATAATGATTTTTTGCTTCATCCAAACGTCCGGTCTTATAATAAATCTTAGCTAATCTAAAATGAATATCAAGAAGAGAAAGCGGTGTATTCTTCGGAAAAGTTTGAGCGAGTTGTTGTTTGCTATGTATTTCCGCAATCTTGTAATCGCCAAGCGCCATAGCCCGATCACTTTTTAGGATTATATCAGACATCATTTTTGTTATCGGATCCATTTTCCTATTTTGCACTTCGCCGAAAAGTTGTTCGGCCTCTTCTATTTTTCCTATACTGAACAACACAGAGGATTTCAGAAGGTTTACAAAAGGCTTTTTCTTCTCGGAAGCAATGGAAAGCATTTTTTCAAGGGTTTCAAGTTCACGTTCGGTATCTCCCAAAGCATCATATGCTGTTACCACCAATATTAAAACATCAAAGTCAGGTTTGGATACAACATTTTCAGAAGAATCACGCTTTTCTTCATACAGATGTATAAATTCGGCAGGACGCAACTGATGATTAACAAGTTTGTTACCAATATTAATCAATTTGCCTTTTCCCTCAGAGTATCGACCGATTTTGCCAAAAAAAACGCCAAGAAGAAAACACACAAAGCCAAGAATGATTATAAACTTGTTTTCTATACTAAATAATTTGAATATAACCGCTATAACAAAGGAAAGCGCACCTAAAGCGAAATATGTACCTATCAAAAGCCGGATCTTTTTGAGTGCTTTTCGTGTTAAAAACATATGCTAAGTCTCCTAAAATTTTAGATTATCGTTTGATGAATTTTAACATGTATTACTCGATTTCACAATATAAAAAATGAGTATTCATAACTCACTGACAATCCGCCGGACTGTCGGTCACTACGATCCCTTCAAGTCCCTGCATTATTGATATATAAACAAATAAGAGGATATCGCCTTTGACTTTTCCCTCTCATTTTTTATGATTCGCTGATAAAAAAGATGACTTCCCAGCGCTGGGTATAAAAGAAAAAGCCACGCACCAAGGTCGGTGCGTGACTTGTGTCCAACTTCCATCCTTTGGTGCGGGTGACAGGATTTGAACCTGCACGGATATCCACCAGATCCTAAGTCTGGCGCGTCTGCCAATTCCGCCACACCCGCATATTTCATGTTGTGCCTGCCCTGCAAATCATTGTTCCATGCAGAAAACAACGCCCTGATATATTAGCACAAAACCGCTCATATGGCAACACTAATAATACAGTTTTTCGTATTTTATGCGGGTCGCGTTTTATGTATAAAGCTCAGCGGGCGGAAAGGGTATCAAAACTGATTTCATCAAGCTTATTCGTAACAAGCCTTGTCACTTCATCAAAAACCGAGCGGAAGGGACATTCCGATGTCGTATTGCAGTTGCAGCTATAATCACCGTCCATGCAACGGCTGAATCTGTAGGGGCCTTCAACCGCCTCTATTACCTGCCGCAGAGTAATATCCCGCGGCAGGCGTGAAAGGGTATAACCGCCCCGGGCTCCTTTATAAGACTTAACAATCCCTGCCGCCACAAGCTTGCGCATGATTTTCAGGGTGAAGCGCAGGGAAACCGAGGTTCGTTCGGCAATCGTCTGTGCGTCAAGCCGTCTGTCGGCGTCAAGATTGCCGGAACCGACTTCGGTTGCAAGACAATGAACAATTCTTACGGCGTAATCCGATTCAAGATTTATATGCATATCAAGACCCTTGCCCTTTCTGAAATTATTATTCGAGAAAGTCCTTAAGCTTCTTGCTTCTGCTGGGATGGCGCAGCTTGCGGAGGGCTTTCGCCTCGATTTGACGTATGCGTTCACGCGTTACGTCAAACTCCCTACCGACCTCCTCCAGCGTGCGGGGACGTCCGTCCTCAAGACCAAAACGGAGCTTTAAGACCTTTTCCTCCCTAGCGGTAAGGGTTGATAAAACATCACCCAGCTGTTCTTTAAGCAGGGTGTGGGACGCCGCGTCTGCGGGCGCGGGGGCGTCATCATCGGGAATAAAGTCGCCGAGATGGCTGTCCTCCTCCTCACCGATAGGCGTTTCAAGAGAAACCGGCTCCTGCGCGACACGCATGATTTCACGCACCTTATCAACCGCCATATCAAGCTCCTCCGAAATCTCCTCGGCGGTAGGCTCATGACCGTTTTTATGCAGGAGCTGACTCGAAACCTTTTTCACCTTATTGATGGTTTCAACCATATGGACGGGAATCCTTATCGTGCGCGCCTGATCGGCAATGGCGCGTGTGATTGCCTGACGAATCCACCATGTCGCATAGGTCGAGAACTTGAATCCCTTGGTGTAATCGAATTTTTCCACAGCCTTGATAAGACCGAGGTTTCCTTCCTGAATAAGGTCAAGGAACTGCATGCCCCGTCCCACATAACGCTTTGCGATGCTTACGACAAGCCTGAGATTGGCCTCCGACAAGCGTTTTCTGGCATATTCGTCACCGTCGGTAATCCTGATTGCAAGCTCAATCTCCTCTTCCGGAGTAAGCAGCGGAACCCGCCCGATTTCCTTCAGATATACCTTTACCGGGTCGTCAATCGCAATGCCTTCGACATTGGAGGAAACATCAATATCATCCGTTTCCGGCGTTTCAAGCGCAAAATCAATATCCGAAAAAACCTCGGACTCAAAATCATCGACTATTTCAATATTTTGCGACTCGAGCATATCATAAATTTTATCCATCTGCTCAGGATCAAATTCGATATCCTCAAGCGCATCCAGTATTTCCTGGGTCGTCAGCTTACCCTTGGCACGCCCCAGTTCAATCAGTTCGCGTATAATAGTCTTGCGGTCTTTTTTTGCGGTCGCGCCGTTTGCGGCGTTTTCCTGCGTTGCCGCGGCCGTTTCAGACTCTTTTGGCGTATTTCCGGATTGAGAAGAGTTTATTTCTGCGGTTTCTATAGTAGCCCCTTCTTCCTGTTCGTCAAAAATATCTTCTTCCGGCAGATTTTCCATATGGTTGCTCATTAGTTTTCCTCTTTCTTAATATTTCTTTTCCGCTTTTTATTTTTTTATTAATATATTGCAAAAACAGTTTGCATATTACTTTCTTTGAGACCTCAGAACATCAAGCATCTCGTTGATTTTGTCCTCCGGCAATTGGTCGGGATTATTGAATGCCAGCATACTATGCTCATTTTTTATAATATCGGCATATTCGGCGGCCAGCTCGGTTGTGCAGACATTTTCGCGTGCGTTTTGCACCATTCTTGAGATGTATGCCATTTCGTCGTCTTCATAGTCGGATGACAAAAACGCAAGATCGATTAATTGTCCCTCATTAAACCGGCTTAGCAGGCGCTCGTAAAGCCCTTTATTAAAGTCGGTAACCATGGATTCGGGGTTTAGTCTCTGCGAAACAGACTTGATAAAATCGGGATGAAGAATCAAAAGGCCAAGCAAACCTTCCTCCGCCCTCGCCGCCCGAAGATGGGTCGCCGCCTGCGGATTCACCTTCCGCATTACGCCCTCGGACTGCTTAACCGCATGGGACAGCTCCTGCTTTTGATGCTTTTTAATATCCGATTTTTGATAACGGCTTATCTGGTCCAATATCGCCTGCTTGCTCACAGAGAGCTCTGCAGACAGCTTTCCGGCATATACATCCCTTTCAATCGGGTTGTTGAGCCTCGATAAAAGTATAGCCGCTTCTCTTAGATATGATACACGCCCGTCGGTGGTATCCAATGAATGCATCCTGCCAAGCTCAATAAGCTGGTATTCAATATCATTCGAGGACCGGTCAATCAGCAGCTTAAACCTCTCGGCGCCGTACGTTTTTATGAATTCGTCAGGGTCCTTTCCGTTCGGTATTGTAATGACGCGTATATGCATACCCGTTTTCCTCAGAAGCGATATCGCACGCTGGGCACCTTTCTTTCCGGCGGAATCGGAATCGAAAACCAGAATGGCCTCGCTTGCATATCGGGCAACCAACCTTGCATGTTCCTCGGTAAACGAAGTACCGAGCGCCGCAACAGAGTTTGTAAATCCGGCCTGATGCAGGGCGATGACATCCATATATCCCTCGCACAGAATCAGGCTGTTTTCTTTGGAAGCCTTGGCAAAATTCAGGGCAAATAAACCGTTTGTCTTTTTAAAGACTAATGTGTCGGATGTGTTGATATATTTTGGCTTTGAATCATCAAGCACCCGTCCTCCGAAGGCTATCACACTGCCCCTTATATCTATGATTGGTATTATAACACGGTTGCGAAAAATGTCGTAATAATTGCCGGTTCGGCTGCTTTTGGCGACAAGAAAGGCCGCTTTTAACTCGTCATCGTTATATTTCTTTTTTCTCATATAATCAAGCAGCGCATGAAAGCTGTCCGGAGCGTATCCGAGCCCAAACCGTTTTATGGTCTGATCCGTGTACCCTCGGCTGTAATAATATTCAAGTCCCACACGGCCCTCGGGAGCATACAGGCACTGGTGAAAAAAGCGCGCCGCGTCGCGGTTTGCTTCGAGTATACGCATTCTTAGCTTAGAAATCGTATCGTCCGTATGCTCATCGGGCATTTTCAGTCCCGCCCGGTCGGCAAGAAAGCGCACCGCGTCGATATAGCTCAGGTTTTCGATTTTTTTGATAAAGGTTATTACATCCCCGCCCGCCCCGCAGCCAAAGCAATAAAATGAGGAGGTTTCGGAGTAAACGGTGAAGGACGGGGTTTTCTCTCCGTGAAAAGGGCACAGCCCGACGGAATTGCGCCCCCTTCGCTTTACCCGTACATAGGAGGAAACAACATCATCAATCGGATTGCGGCTTATCAATTCCTGCAAAAAAGCATCCGGCAGCGGCATGGCGTTTCCTCCTTTTCTTTAATAATCCGGCAAATTGCCGACAACAGAATATAAAATGCAATAATAGTATACCACTACCCAGTAAAGTTAATCCCCTTTACTTCCCAACAGCGAGGTATAAATAAGCTATGATATACGTCCAAAAGGTAATTATCGGTCATTCCGGCAATATAGTCGCAGACGGCGCGCTCGGTTCCCTCACGCTCCATAATTCCGTGGTATTCCCCGGGTAATCGTTCGGGGTTTGAGACATAAAAGCTGAACATCCTTTTAATCAGTCCGTCAACCTTAACCTCCTCGCCCTTAGCAACCGGATTGTAGTAGACGGCTTTAAACATAAATTCGTGAAGCTGGTCAAAGGCTTCCGCAATCTGCGGAGCCATACGGATTGTATCCCCGCTGTTTTCTACAATAGAGGATACAAGGGTGTCAATGCGGGTGGTCCGCCTGTCACCCAAAGTCTCCCTGATATCCCGGGGGATATCGGATTCGGATAAAACACCTGCGCGTATGGCATCGTCAATGTCGTGGTTTATGTAAGCAATGCGGTCGGATATGCGGACGATACTGCCTTCAAGGGTCTCTGACTGGTCTCCGCTGGTGTGGCGCATGATGCCATCGCGCACCTCCCACGTAAGATTAAGCCCCCTCCCCTCGTTTTCGAGAGACGAAACCACACGGACGCTTTGTTCATAATGCCTGAACCCGTCCGGCATCACGTCGTTCAAGGCGCGTTCTCCGGCATGGCCGAAGGGCGTATGCCCCAAATCATGCCCGAGCGAAACGGCTTCGGTAAGATCCTCGTTGAGCAAAAGGGCGCGCGAAATGGTTCTCGCGATCTGCGATACCTCAAGAGTGTGGGTCAATCTTGTGCGGTAATGGTCGCCTTCGGGAGATAAAAACACCTGTGTTTTATGTTTAAGTCTTCTGAACGCCTTGCAATGAAGGATCCGGTCACGGTCACGCTGAAAATCGGTTCGATACGGACACGGCTGTTCTTCCCTTTCTCGCCCGCGGCTCTGAGACGACAGGGCGGCAAGCGGGGATAAAATCTGTCTTTCAAACCCCTCACTGCGTTCTCGGATGGTCATACCTATTCACATCCTTTTTCCGCTCGATGCGGATATGCTTGTCCGGAAACGGGCTTCACTATATTTATACGTGAAACCCTTGTCTTTTTCCTGCTTGTTTGATAAAATTCCAACTATTTTTTACAATCTATTCATTATCAAAGGGCGCATATTCCTCGCCCGTTATCTTCATGGCTAAACTGCCCGAGCTGTATTCGGTAATCTGGTGCTGCAATCCCTCTGCCTGATTTTCTGGTATGAGCAGCTCTATTTCCACCGACTCGGCAAAGCGTGTATCCTTGATAATTCCTCCGGATTCGGGTATTAATGCCGCAAGCCTGCCGTATTGGGTGTAATCGCATGAAACCACCGAACGCAGGCAGTATTTCATGGTAACTACGCCGCCCGCGTCCACAGCAAGCTTTGCGCTGTGTGAATAGGCTCTTACAAGCCCTCCGGTACCAAGCAGAGTCCCGCCGAAATAACGCGTAACAACCACAGCGCAATCGGTGAGCCCTTCTTTTAAAAGCACATCAAGGACGGGATAACCCGCCGTACCCTGCGGTTCACCGTCATCCGAGTATCTTCGTACCTGCCCTTGACGCAGAACATAGGCGTATACATTATGCTTTGCGTCCCAGTATTTTTTACGAATATCGCTTATAAACTTCAAGGCCTCTTCCTCATGCTCCGCCGGACAGATTGTGCCGATAAAGCGTGATTTCTTCTCGACAAATTCACTTTCGGCAAGGCGGCAAACCGTTCGGTAACTGTCCATTCAATCCCTCCGTTTCGGCTGTTACATACCGTTATTCTGCAATATTCACGGAAAAATCACTATTAGAATGGGCAGCGCAAAAGCGCTGCCCGATAATCAATCAGCCTATTTCTCTTCGCTTATACCAAAACGCTTCTTAAAGCGATCAACCCGCCCGCCGGTGTCTACCAGCTTCTGTCTGCCGGTAAAGAACGGGTGGCACTTCGAGCATATTTCCACACGGATATTCTGTTTGGTGGATTTGGTTTTAATGACCTCGCCGCACGCGCAGGTTATCGTTGTGTCCGCATACTGCGGATGAATATTCTCTTTCATTTATGTCACCTCTTTCGGGAAACCAAAGCATTATAACGCAAGAATGATAGCACAACCGGACAAAAAAAGCAAGAATAATATCTGTGAAAATTTTGAAATTCCCTATTTTATATTCTGGAATAGCCGTAGCTGTTTACAATCGCGTCTATTTTCTGCTTGTTTTTACACATCTGGCACTCCATTGACGGCATCGAGTGGTAATTCGGGATATCCTCCTCGGTAAATATTGCGTTTACGGGAAGGTCGTTCGATTCACGGATTGCGCTGAACACGGCCGAGATTCCGACCAATCGTCCGCTGTAATACTGCAGACAGTCGATAGAGCGCGAAATAGTCTTGCCGGTTGAGGCCGAGGAGATAAGCAGGAGAATATTTTTGCCCCAAACCATTTTTTGAGTATTATCGCGGAAGATCATCTGATTGTTTGCGTTCAATTCGGGCGTGAGCACGCATATATCGTTTCCGCTGTTCATAATCAATGAACCTGATTGCGACAAGGCGTCGGCAAGAAAGGCGCCGATAGTCTCGGTACCTTCAAGACAGATAATGGTGTCGATTGGGGTTGTCGTGAGATACTGTTTTGCAAGCTCACTCGCCGCAGCCTTTGCCATCTTGTGGCGGCTTTTTATGCTGGTTAGGTCTACATAATAGTTGACATGTGAATGGTTGGTAGCAAAGTGCCCCGGAATGATACCTATTTTTATTTCTTTGTTGCTGCGGGAACGTATCTCCTGAAGTCTTGTTTCCATTGCTTTGCCTCCTCCAAGGCGATTACAGTCCAAACGCCTTTTTCTTTATTTTATCACAATAATCTCACAGTATCAACCAACCTTTTGTCAAAATACGGTTTATTCAAGACGTTCGGTTTTTTCGAAAAGGGTCAAGTACAAAACCTGACCCGAGAAATGATGACATTGCAGTTCTATAACGGTGCTTCGCTGACGAATGGTTCAAGAATTTGCAAGCAAATAAAAGATGCTTTTATGCAAATATCAAATAACATAGGTACAATATTTACATCTATAATCATGTCGAATATGGTATGATTTGTTAATCAAGTGCTGAAAATTCAGGTTCTAAGTTCAGGATCCCTGCATTTACTAGACTTTTTTATTTGTTAATAAAAAGGAGTTAATGGTTTGAATAAACTTTTCCTATAGCCGTTTAATCTAAAGATTATTGGTTTTAAAATAACGGGTTAAGGAATCTGTGCTGAAATAATAAGAACTATTTAGAATTGTTTTGTGACAATAATGAAATAAAACGCTCCAAATAGTTTGCTAAGAAAAGATATGATATTGCTTCATTACCGTCCGATGTCTTAAAATCCGCATAAACATGGAGACAACAACTACTTTCACTATAAGGCTGAATAGTGATTAAGCAGATCATTCTAAATTTTTCAAGAGATAATATAGTAGCTTGTGCTGTTAACAATTGCGGTATTATTACAACCTTATCAGCGTTATCGCTCTTTATATTTGGTTTTTCATAAGACAATAATGCAGCTAAAGCAGAATCAAACGCTTTTTCTGGAGATACTTGTAAAACATTTGTGGTGTAGTGCATAAAATCCACTCCAATCATATAACAGATACTAAAACTACCTATTTGATTCTAAAGACATATTAAATCTATCAAAAAACATAGCCGAAAAATCAATAAATGGGCCTCCTCCAGCGAGTGTTGTTGGACTAGCATATTCTGTATAAATAGTAAGTAGACACATGTTTTCACCTTCTGGACGAACCGTTAAAATACAGGCAAAATTGTGAGAACCATATTGTACCTTTGAATAAGCGGATAATAGTCTAGGAAATACATATCGTCTAGAAGGAGAGTTTTCTTTAACCGAAGATGCACTATCTAAAGAGCCGTATCCGCTTGTATTTGAAAAAGAATACAGTACCTCTTGTGCACAGGTATATAAATTTATAGCAGGACAATTAATTGAAACCGTTATTTCCAAGATTTCCAGTCACCAATTTGTTTTTGCTTTTGCCGGTATATCGCAACATTACGGCAATATCAAATAGCGCTTAACGCCTGGTCGATATCGGCTATTATATCATCGGGATGCTCGATTCCTACCGAAAAACGGATTAGGTCGGGCGTGATTCCGGCGGCGGCAAGCTGCTCGTCGCTCATCTGTCTGTGGGTAGTGCTTGCCGGATGCAAAACGCAGGTCCTCAAATCGGCTACATGAATTACTATGGACGCCAGCTTCAGGTTTTCCATAAAGCGGCAGGCCGCCTCTCTCCCGCCCTTAACCCCGAATGAGATTACTCCTGACGTCCCCTTAGGCAGATATTTTTTCGCGAGATTATAGTATTTATTGCTCTTCAGTCCGGGATAATTTACCCATTCTATCCGACTGTCTTTTTCAAGGAATTCCGCAACCTTCTGTGCATTCGAGCAGTGGCGCTCCATACGAAGATGCAGGGTGTCGATTCCCTGACTCAGGTAAAACGAATTCATGGGACTCGGCGCCGCTCCGATATCGCGGATTAAATGCGTGCGGCACTTTGTAATATATGCGGCCCTGCCAAAACTCTCGGTATATGTAAGCCCGTGATAGGTTTCATCAGGCGTGCTCAGCCCGGGAAACCTATCCGAAGCCGCCCAATCAAAATTACCGCTGTCGACAATAGCCCCGCCAAGCGCCGTGGCATGACCGTCGAGATATTTCGAGGTGGAATGAACAACTATATCGGCGCCGAACTCGAACGGCCTGCAGTTAATCGGAGTCGGGAATGTGTTGTCCACAATCAGCGGAACGCCGTGCTTATGAGCAATATAGGCAAATTTCTCGATATCGAGAACACTCAGACCCGGATTTGAAAGGATTTCCCCGAAAACCAGCTTTGTATTCGGACGGAACAAGGAGTCAAGCTCATCCTCGCCGGCCTCCGCGCTTACGAAGGTAACGTCAATCCCCATCTCGCGCAGGGTTTTGTTAAACAGGTTGAACGTCCCTCCGTAAATCTCTACCGTACTGATGATATGGTCGCCGCTGTTCGCAATGTTTATAACCGACATCAAGCAGGCCGACTGACCCGACGATGTCACCAAAGCCCCTATGCCGCCCTCAAGCGCGGCTATCTTGGCTTCGACCGCTCCGGTTGTAGGGTTGGACAGGCGTGTGTAAAAATCCCCGCTTATCTTCAAATCAAACAAATCACCCAGGGTGTCGGCGCTGTCGTATTTAAAGGTTGTGCTCTGGATAATCGGAAGGACGCGCGGATCGCCGTTTTTAGGCTTCCACCCCTCCTGTATGCACTTGGTTTCTATATGCCATTCCGGTTTCATTTTTATATAAGCCTCCCAGACTGCTGTTATGTTTTAATAATATTTATAAGATACCATATATTTCATGGAAATACAATTATAAAAAAATAAAATGTCCAAGCCTCTTTGAACCTTTGAATATTTATTTTTCGGGGCGGCAGGTTATGCCGTCACGCTTTTTGTGTCCTGATTTGATTTAATAAAACCATAAGTTTTACATATATCGTCAAGACATGCACAACTTGTACGAATACAACTTGGACACTGTATTTTTAAAACACATATAATGAACTGAAAACCCAAAGAAAGGAGCTCAATAAATGAATCAACCCGGCAGCGATTGGCCAAAATTAGCAATCGCGATAATACCTGTTCAGGAGTACGGTGAAACATTTCCGCCCGCAGAAGCTCTCAGAAGAGGTACGTTATTCCCCGAGCTTTATCGTCCATATGATCCCAAGAGAAGGTGGGAAGGTCTATGACTACCAGATATAACGAGGAATTTGAAAAATTGATGGCATTGCAGTTTGCAATCGTAGAGTTAAACTTGTTTTTGGATACACATCCGGAAAGCGAACAGGCTTTACAGGACTACAACAGGTTAATAGAACAGTTTGAGGTGGCAAAAAAAATGTATATAGAAAAACACGGACCATTGGTAAACTTCGGATACGGAAAAAGCAGGTTCCCATGGCAGTGGGTCAACGAACCCTGGCCTTGGGATATGTGAGGGGAGGAAAAATAAATGTTTCTATATCAAAAAACCTTACAATTTCCGGTCAGGGTAGATTCCACCAACCCTGCCTTGGCGGAATTGATACTCGAACAGCTCGGCGGCGCCGACGGTGAAGCGGCAGCCGGTTTGCGCTATCTGACCCAGCGTTATTACATGCCCCTGCCCGAAGCCCGTGCCCTTCTTACCGACATAGGCACCGAAGAGCTCAGCCATTGGGAGATGATAGCAACAATTGTCTGGAAGCTTGTGGAGCACGCATCCGACGAGCAGATTAAAAACTCGCCCTATGCCGCCCACTTTGCAAACCACGGCCGGAATCCATTCCCGCATAATGCTGCCGGCGTGCCTTTTACCGCGTCATATTTCAACGCAAAAACCGACCCGATAGCCGATTTGCACGAGGATATGGCGGCCGAGCAGAAAGCTCGCGCAACATATGAACACCTTATCCGCATGTCAAACGATCACGGTGTCAACCAAGCGCTCTCATTCCTGCGCGAACGTGAGGTGGTTCACTTCCAGCGTTTCGGCGAAATGCTGAACAAGGTTCAGGATTACATGTTCTCAAACAAGCACAAATACGACAACATGAAAATGGATAACATGGTAATGGAAAATAATGTAATGCGCTGATTCACATAATATTCAACATAACCGGGACGGTTTTTCCGTTCCGGTTATGTCTATATAACAAAATATTGAACTAAGCATGCCGCAAACATCAAAATATGTTGACTCAACCTTTGAATAAAGCTATAATAAAAAATCAAGAATATGCAAGTATTGCCTTTTTGGCATAATGATTGAGAGGTTTAAGCGATGACCGGAGCCTTGGCCATGGTGAAATGTCTGGAACAGGAAGGTGTGCGGATTGCATTCGGGTACCCCGGTGCTGCAATCTGTCCTTTTTACGATGCCCTGATTGACAGCGGTATTCACCATGTCCTTGTTCGCACCGAACAAAATGCCGCCCACGCCGCAAGCGGATATGCGAGAATTTCCGGTGTTCCCGGCGTCTGCATTGCGACCTCCGGCCCCGGCGCCACGAACCTCCTGACAGGCATTGCTTCGGCTTATATGGATTCAATCCCTCTTGTGGTGATAACCGGACAGGTTCGCAGCGACCTGCTGGGGCGTGATGTGTTTCAGGAAGCCGACATAACCGGCGCCGCCGAGCCCTTTACAAAGCATTCGTATCTTGTAAAACGCGCCGGCGACATCCCGCGTATTTTCAAGGAGGCGTTTCATATTGCCTCAACGGGGCGCCCGGGTCCGGTTTTGATTGATATTCCGATTGATGTTCAAAAAACAGAAATTCCGGATTTCGATTATAATATTCCGGTTGATATTATCGGGTATAAACCGCGTTCGCTTGGAAATTCCCTGCAGATAAAAAAGGTTATTGAAGCCTTAAAGGAATGTCATAGGCCGATCCTCTGCGCCGGCGGCGGCGTGTTTTCGGCCAAGGCGCTTGATGAACTGCGCGGTTTTGTCGAAAAATGTGAAATCCCCGTAATCTGCACCATGATGGGCATAGGTTTGCTTCCCTCAGATCACCCGCTTAACCTCGGGATGCTGGGAAGTCACGGATGTGTTCCCGCAAACAAAGCGATACGCGATGCCGACCTTGTTATTCTCGCCGGTGCGAGGGTGGGTGACCGTGCGGTTGCCTCCCCCGGTCAGGTTGCTGAACGCGCCGTGGTTGTTCATATTGATATCGACCCTGCCGAAATCGGCAAAAATATGCCCGCCCACATACCGATTGTCGGGGATCTGCGTCTCGTTCTCTCCGAACTTTCAAAAAACTGCGATTGGAAAGCGCCAGCCGAGTGGGTCGAGCAGGTTACAGACAGAAAAGCCCGCTATTCAAAGGTCGAAATTCACGCAATCGAAGGCTATGTCGAACCGAAAAGCTTTATGCGGACATTGTCGCGTAAAATGGAGTCGGACGCCGTACTTTGCGCCGATGTCGGACAAAACCAGATATGGTCTGCAAACAACTTTGCCGTGCGCGACGGACGGTTCCTCACCTCCGGAGGTATGGGTACAATGGGTTATTCCATCCCCTGCGCCGTGGGCGCAAAGCTCGCTTCGCCCAAAAGACAGGTTTGCGCCGTATGCGGCGACGGCTCCTTCCAGATGAGCATGATGGAGCTCGGCACCGTTTGTCAGGAGGGTCTGGACTTAAAAATCGTGATCATGCACAATACCCGGCTCGGGATGGTAAGGGAGCTGCAGGACAGGCTTTATTCGTGCCGCCACTCGGCAGTCTATCTCGACGGAAGTCCCGATTTTGTCGCCGTTGCAAAGGCGTACGGTATACCCGCGGTAGCCGTTTCCTCGAACGAAGAAGCGGAATCTGCAATCGACGATATGCTGAAAAACGACGGCCCGTTTCTGATGGTATGTAGGATAAGCCCCGATTACCCGTCTCTTTGAAGATAGGAGGAGTGCCTTTTGAAGTACACAATGTCTGTCCTTGTTGAGAACCATGCCGGCGTTTTGTCCAAGGTTTCGGGCTTGTTTTCAAGAAGAGGATTCAACATCGACTCGCTTGCCGTCGGCATCACCGAGGACCCGTCGATATCCCGTATGACAATCGTTGTTGAGGGCGACGAATACATTGTTGAGCAGCTGGAAAAACAGCTGAACAAGCTGATTCCGGTTATCAAGGTAAAGGCCCTCGAGCCGAACGAAACGATTGCCCGCACCCTGTCCTTGATTAAAGTATCGACCGGAAAAGGCAAGCGCGAGGACGTTATGCGCATATCCGAACTGATGGGCGCCCGTATAGTCGATGTAACGGGCTCAACCTTAACACTCGAGTTTTCGGACACCGCCGACCGCACCGAAACCCTTGAAAACCTTCTCCGTCCGTACGGCATCAAAGAGATTGTCCGGACAGGGATAATCGCGCTGGAAAAGGGTCCTAACGCCACAAGGCCGTCCAAGCGTCCCCAGTAGGTATGGATTGTGCGAATCCTAAAGGATTCTGCATTGACATAAAATCTGCCGCGAAAACGGCACAGGAGGTAATAAACCATGGCAAAAATCTTTTATCAAAGCGACTGCAACCTCGGCGTTCTGAAAGGCAAGACTGTCGCCGTTATCGGATATGGCTCTCAGGGTCACGCTCATGCGCTTAACCTGCATGAAAGCGGCGTCGATGTTGTTGTCGGTCTCTATATCGGCTCCAAGAGCTGGAGCAAGGCCGAAGAGGCCGGTCTCAAGGTTATGACCGCAGCCGACGCCACAAAGGCCGCCGATGTCATAATGATACTGATTAACGACGAGCGTCAGGCCGACCTATACAAGAACGATATCGCTCCCAACCTTTCATCCGGCAAGGCTCTGGCATTTGCACACGGCTTCAACATCCATTTCGGGCAGATTAAGCCGCCGGCCGATGTTGACGTATTTATGATTGCCCCCAAAGGACCCGGCCATACCGTCCGCAGCGAATATCTTGATGGCAAGGGCGTCCCCTGCCTTGTCGCCATTCATCAGGATGCCACCGGACGCGCCCTTGATATCGCGCTTGCTTATGCCGCAGGCATCGGCGGAGCGCGCGCCGGCGTTCTCGAAACCACCTTCAAGGATGAAACCGAAACCGACCTGTTCGGCGAGCAGGCCGTGCTCTGCGGCGGCGTAACCGCCCTTATGAAGGCCGGCTTTGAAACACTGGTCGAAGCGGGATATGCTCCCGAAAACGCCTATTTTGAGTGCATACATGAAATGAAGCTTATCGTCGACCTGATCTACAAGGGCGGATTCTCAATGATGCGCTATTCCATTTCCGATACGGCCGAATTCGGCGATTATGAAACCGGCAAACGTCTTGTAACCGACGAAACCAAAAAGGAAATGAAGAAGATTCTCACCGAGATTCAGGATGGCACATTCGCTTCCAAGTGGATTAACGAAAACAAGGTCGGACGCTCCCACTTCAACGCCTGCCGCCGCATCGAAGCCGAGCATCAGCTTGAAGCAGTCGGCAGAGAACTGCGTAAAATGTACAGCTGGAACGAAGAATAATAATCAGCATCCTAAAAAACGGCTCTTTGACGCTTGTCAAAGAGCCGTTTTTGCGTGCTGTTATTCAGATTAACGATTTGCTGTTGGTCGGCAGAACAATCTCGGTAGCTCCCGAGGTATCGCTTTCCATGATTTCTTTAAACTTCTCGCCGTCCATCTTCTCATTAGTGAAAAGATACTGCGCAACCGCGTGCAGCTTATCCATATGGCTTGACAGCTTGCGTTCGGTTTCGGCATAACAGTCGTTGATAATTGCCTTTATCTCGGTATCTATCTTGGCCGCAATCTCCTCCGAATAGTTGCGGGTATGACCGAAATCGCGCCCGAGGAAAATCTCGTTGGAACTTGAGGAGCCGTAAAGAATCGGGCCTAAATTTTCCGACATACCGTATTTTATAACCATGTTTCTCGCGGTATCGGTGACGCGTTCTATATCGTTCGAAGCGCCGGTGGAAATGTCGTCAAGCACCAATGCTTCGGCCACACGTCCGCCCAGCATTACCTGTATTCCCTCGAGCATTTCATTTTTCAGCCTATAGGATTTGTCGGTCTGAGGCAGGCTCATGGTATAACCGCCGGCCATACCGCGCGGAATTACAGAAACCTGATGGACAGGGTCCTGGGTGGGCGAATAATAAGTGACAACCGCGTGTCCCGCTTCATGATAGGCGGTCAGCTTCTTATCGCGGTCGGTGATAACATGGCTGCGCTTTTCGGTGCCCATAACAACCTTGATTGCGGCCTCTTCAATCTCGGGCATGGTGATTGAATGAAGTCCCTTTCGCGCCGCAAGCAGTGCGGCCTCGTTGAGCAGATTTTCAAGGTCGGCGCCGGTAAAGCCCGCGGTTGTTTTTGCAATAACCGAAAGGTCGACGTCGGGAGCAAGCGGCTTGCCTCTCGCGTGAACCTTCAGTATCTCCTCACGCCCCTTGATGTCGGGATAATTCACCACAATCTGGCGGTCAAAACGGCCGGGACGCATCAAAGCCGGGTCAAGAATATCGGGACGGTTCGTGGCAGCAAGCATAATTACGCCCTCGTTTGCCCCGAAGCCGTCCATTTCAACGAGAAGCTGGTTCAATGTCTGCTCGCGTTCGTCATGCCCTCCGCCGAGTCCGGCACCGCGCTGACGCCCGACGGCGTCTATCTCATCAATGAATATGATGCAGGGTGAGTTCTTCTTTGCCTGATCAAACAGGTCGCGTACCCGGGAAGCGCCTACACCGACATACATTTCGACAAAATCCGATCCGGAAATCGAGAAAAACGGTACGCCCGCCTCTCCGGCAACGGCGCGTGCAAGAAGGGTTTTACCCGTGCCCGGAGGGCCGACAAGCAGGACGCCCTTGGGCACACGAGCGCCAAGCTCCTTAAACTTCTTGGGCTGTTTAAGAAAATCGACAATTTCGCGAAGCTCTTCCTTTTCCTCATCCGCACCCGCAACGTCGGCAAATGTGGTTTTGCGTTTTTCGTCGGCGGGCTGCTTGACGCGGGCCTTGCCGAAGCCCATCGCCTTCCCCCCGTCAATGGAGGAGAGCGAACGCCTCATCATCACCCACATTACGATAAAGAATACAATAATCAAAAGCGACGGGAGAAGGTTAATAATCCATGGCATCTCGCTGACCGGATGGTAATTCGATGCCACGTCATTTTTCGGGTCATCATCCCTGTTGGCAGCATTCACAATCTCCCTGACATCCTGAAGAAAAAGGCCTACATCGGGAACGGTATATTTTACAATATCCTTTTCGTCGATTTTCCCGTCCTTGTTGAGGTCGGTGCGGTATTTCTCCCTAAGCGTTATAGCGAGCGCGCCGTTTCCCAAATCAAGGGTATATTTTTCGACCTTGTCGTCCTCAAAATAGCCGACAATATCGGAATACATAGTTTTATCGACAGTCGCGCGGGAATTCATAAAAAGGTAAAGCGCTACTATCACCAGAAAGGGTATTCCCAGCAGCAGCCCCACATTGCGTATGATTTTGCCATAATCGTTATTGTTGGATTCCAAACAATTTCACTCCTTAAACCTATACGGGCTCCAAATTCATTTCGTCTACTCGGCGTAAATCTCCGGCTTAAGAACGCCGATATAGGGAAGATTGCGATATTTCTCGGCATAATCGAGCCCATAACCTACAATAAACTTGTCCGGCACCTGCACGCCGACATAGTCCGCTTTAATATCAACCCGTCTGCGTTCCGGCTTATCGAGCAATGTGCAAAGCCGTATGCTGCGGGGATGTCTTGCCTGAAGATTATTCAGCAGGAACGACAGGGTCATGCCCGAGTCAAGAATATCTTCGACGACAAGAACATCCTTGCCCTCAAGGGTGGTATCAAGATCCTTAAGTATGCGTACCTCGCCGGTGGTTGTTGTCCCGGCACCATAGCTTGAAACAGAAAGAAAATCAATCGAGCACGGAACGGTTATCGCCCGCATCAGGTCGGCCATAAAGATAAGCGACCCCTTAAGCACGCTGATCATGACGAGATCCTTGTCCGCATAATCCCTGCTGACCTGATCTCCGATTCTTTTCACAATCTCATCAATCTGATCGGCTGTAAACAATATTTCCCCAACATCCTCATGCAGTCCCATAAACACGCCCAACTCCCTTATTCAACAATGTCCAACACCAGCACCCGGCGGCAGCTTTGGTCTATCTTAACACGTTCGTCACAGCCGATACCGCCTATCAAGACGATTCCCATATCGTCGCAGACAACCGGAATGGCGTCGCGCAGAGCGGCAGGAACTTTTTCCTCGCCCAGCAGTTTTTTCAGCGCTTTATTTACGCCGCGTCCGGCCGGACGAAAGGCGTCACCCGGCTGTCGGCTTCGCAAAAAAAGGTTCCCTGATATCTTATCATAGTTGAGCGAATTTTTTAATAAGTTTTTGTGAATTTTTTTTCGCTTCTCAAATTCAGCCAAAGACATGAGGCTTGGTCTGTATATTCTGCCAAAAAATATACAAGAAATACCTGATTTTAACGGTATTATCTCGTTATCTCCTTTTATTCTATGCAGGTTGCCGCCTTTTTTCTCACTGATTTTACCGAATACCGAAAAACGTCCCTGCGATACACGCGCCTCAAGGCGGGGAGAAAGCGTCACACCGCCTCCCTTTTCAAGCATCTCTTCGAGCAGGGCTATATGCCGTTCCGTCAGCCTTCTTGCCGCGGCCGGATCCTCCAGCATGACGGCGGCTGTTATCGCACGCGTGCGGATCGGCTTGGGCAAGGATAACAGATACTCGGATGAATACCCGCCGTATCCGTCGTCAATAGCGGACTTTCTCAATTCGTCTTCGGCGTTTTTGCTCAAAAAATCCTCGTCTTCGCGCGCGTGTCTCATAAGCCGCAGAAAGGCGGATTCAACCTCGGGATTAATCTCCCTCAAATGGGGAATCACGCAGGAACGGATGCGATTGCGGGCAAATCCGGTATCGCTGTTTGTCGAATCGGTGACATAAGAGATTGAGTTTTTCGAGCAGTAGTCCTCGACTTCTGCCCGCGTGCAGTCGATCAGCGGCCGGATAAGCTTTATATCGCCTTCCGACCTCAACGCCGGTATTCCTGCAAGCCCGCGCAAGCCGCAGCCGCGCGTTTGATGCAGCAGGACGGTTTCAATACTGTCGCTGAGGGTGTGGGCGGTCGCTATCGAAGCCCCCGTCTCACGCGCCTTTTCCGTCAGAAAGGCATATCTGATTCTCCGTCCGGCCTGCTCAAGCCCCTCCCCCGTTTTTTCGGCCTGGCCGATAACATCCGCTCTATATATAAAAAGACCAACGCCGAGATTACTGCATTGCTGCTTGACAAACGCCTCATCCCGGTCAGATTCAGAGCCGCGGATACCATGATTAATATGCGCGGCGTATAACCTGTCGATACCGAGCTCGTTTTTAATCTGCAATAACGAATTGAGCAGCGCCATGGAATCGGCGCCGCCCGAAAGCGCAACAATAATGCTATCGCCGCGTTCAATCAGATTTTCGCGTCCGACAGCGGCAATAACCTTGTCAATAAAGCTGCCGCCCTTCTCATTCACTGCGATGCATCTCCAGACTTGTAAACTGGGTGTATTCTCCGAACCACGCAAGCTTGACGGTACCCAGTTCCCCGTGCCTGTTTTTGGATACGATGACCTCGCAAATTCCGGTTTCCACCTGGGACGGGTCGTCCTTTTCGTTTTTATAATAGTCGTCGCGGTACAGGAACAACACCTGGTCGGCGTCCTGCTCGATTGAGCCGGATTCGCGCAGGTCGGCAAGCGCGGGACGGTGGTTTGACTGTCTTTCGGTTCCGCGGGCAAGCTGGGCGCAGACCAAAAGCGGTACATGCATCTCTTTTGCCATAATCTTAAGGCTTCGTGTAATCTCCGAAACCTCCTGAACGCGGTTTTCGGTTCGTTTGGGCGCATGCATAAGCTGGAGATAGTCGATTATAACAAAATCGACCTTTCTAAGCCGGCGCAGTCGCGCCTTCATCTCGGGAACGGTGATATTCGAGGTGTCGTCAAAATACATCGGAGCTTTGCACAACACGCCGGACGCGGCGGCTATCCGCGCCCATTCGTCGGGCGTCAGATTGCCCGTGCGGAGCTTTTTGCTCGAAACCTTGGCCTCGCCCGAGAGCAGTCTGTTCACAAGCTGTTCCCTCGACATCTCAAGCGCGAATATTGCCACTGTTTTATTCTGGTTTACGGCTACATTGCGCGCAAGATTCAAAGCAAAGCTGGTTTTTCCCATACCGGGACGCGCCCCCACAATAATGAGGTCGGAGCGGTTGAGACCGGTCGTGATTTCGTCAAGAGCCGAAATGCCGCTCGGAATCCCTACAAACTGGTCACGTTCGTCCGAGGCAAGCTTGTTAAACACCTCGTAGTTGCTTGCCAAAACCTCCTGAATGGGTATAAGTCCTCCGGTATTTCTCTCCTGCCGTATATCGTATATCTTCTGTTCCGCCGAATCGAGCAGCATAGACGGCTCGATTGCAGGATCCATGGCGTCGTCCATTATTTCGCGCGCGGCAACGATAAGGGATCGAACATCATGCTTTTCCCTAACGATGCGGGCATAGTTCGATACGTTTGATATCGACGGGACAAGCTGGGCGAGCTTTAAAAGATAGGCCTTGCCCTCCTCCCCCGAGAAAAAGCCTTCCGACTTCAAGGCCTCAAGAACCGTGATAAAATCGATGGTCTGGGACTCAATCATTTTAACGCTCATTACCCTGTAGATGGCCTGATGCTCGGGCAGATAAAAATGATCCGCGCGCAATAGGTCGGCAACAGTATACATACAGTTGGGATCAAGGAGAATAGAGCCTAAGACAGCCTGCTCCGCCTCAAGACTGTAAGGCAGACTGATACCGTCCTGATAATCGCCGGGGCCGCGGCCCTCGCGGTTTAAATTTAAGTCCAGGTTAACTGCCGATGGCATATATTTCTTCCTTTCCCTATCCTGATTATATGTTATATGCAAAATTTATTCTTCGACAACAACGGTTATTTTTGTACCGACATTTTGCGCAAGCTTGATTTCGGCGGTATATGACCCGAACGATTTAATATCGTCCATAGAGATTTTTCTCTTATCCACAGAAACATGATACTGCTTTTCAATCTCTTCCGCAACCTCCTTGGTTGTAACAGAACCGAAAAGCCGTCCGTTTTGACCTCCGCGAGCCTTTATTTTAAGTGTTTTGCCCTGAAGAGCCTCGGCAGTGCTTTCCGCCTGCTTCTTTTCCTGCTCCATACGATAAGCGGCCGATTGTTCACGATTTTTAAGCTCGTTCATAGCCGATGCATTTGCTTCTATAGCCAGACCGTGCGGAAAGAGATAGTTGCGTGCGTAACCGTCCGAAACATTGATAAGATCACCTTTCTTGCCTTGTCCTTTCAAATCCTGCTTCAAAATAACCTTCACCTAAAATCATCCTTTCCGAAAACAACCGTATATTCAATGTCAAGTTTTATTACTTTACAGCGGCTTCATGCGTGTTTACGGCAGGCCTGCCGTTCTCCCGCCTGTATCTGTCAATCGCCTCTATCAAAATTGCTTTTGCCTGCTCGGGCGAAATATCGGCAAGCTGCGCTCCCGCCATGGTAAGATGCCCGCCTCCGCCCAGCGCCTCCATCACAAGCTGGACATTAAAGCCGCCGAGCGAACGAGCGGATATATTTACGCAATCCCTCTCGGAAAACAACACAAAAGACGCCTCTACGTCCTTGATATACAACAATTCGTCGGCAGCCTGCGCGGCGGCAATCCTGAGATGCCCGCCCCCGCCCGATTTATCAACGGCAATCGCGCACCCCTCGTAAAGCTCCGCTCCGGATACAATATCGGCCTTATCCTTGTATGTCTGGATGCTGCCGGCAAACATCCGCTTGACCTCAACCGTATCGGCGCCCAGCCGACGGAGGTATGCGGCGGCTTCAAAGGTTCTCACACCCGCCTTTATAACAAAGCTGCGGGTATCCAGCATAATTCCCGCCAAGAGGGATTCGGCGTCAATTTTCGACAGCTTAACGCCCTCGATATACTGAACCAGCTCGGCCACCATTTCGCAGGCCGACGAGGCATAAGGCTCATGATAGAATATAACCGCGTTTTCTATATGGTCAACCATCTTTCTGTGGTGGTCGATTATCACAACCGTATCCGCATTATTCAGTACTATATCCGATTCAATCATATGCGGATTGTGCGTGTCGGTAATAATGAGCAGGGTATTTCCGGTCATCAGCTCAATCGCCTGCTCCGGCTCGATAAACAAATCGCCGAGTCCGGCATCCCCGTACCTTTGGATAATCTCGGGCGCGAGAGACTGTTCCCGACGGACAACCGCATTCGCCGTCTTGCCAAGTCCCCGGATGCAGGACGCAAGGGCCGAGGCCGAGCCGAGACAGTCAAGGTCGGAAAAGCGGTGACCCATAGTCAATATATTATCACTGGCTTGAATCAGCTCCAAAAGGGCCGAGGCAACAACACGGGTACGAACCTTGGTCCTCCGCTCGACCCCGCGTGAGAGTCCCCCGTAAAAATCAAACCCGTTTTGGGTTTTAACGGCGGCCTGGTCGCCTCCGCGTCCCAGCGCCATGTCCATAGCCTGTCTTGCCATCCTCTCGGATTCACGCAGGTTAGAGCCCTGCCCCACGCCGATTGACAGGGTTACGCTGATACCGGCCTCGGTCTGTATAGCGCGTACACGGTCAAGTATATTGAATCTGTCAAGTATTATCGGCTGAAGATGTCGCTGCTCGACAATCAGCAAAAAGCGGTCGCTTGCATATTTCCGTAAAATCCCGCTTGTCGCAGAGGTCCAGTCCTCGAGCAGGGTTTCCACCTTGCCGGAAATCTGCGCCCTCTCGCTTTCACGGGCGTTCTGCATAAGCTCATCCATATTATCTATGTAGAACAGAATTACCGCCGGACGGCTCAGTACGTATTCCTCGGAGATCTGCTTAAAACGTGTATTCTCTATATAATACAGCACAAACAGATCGAATTCGTCTGATTTTACGCGGCTGATATATGCCGTATAGCGCTTGCTGCCGTGATTAATCTCAACCGTCTGGCTTTCTGCAATGACCGAAATGTTTATCCCGCCGGTCACTGAGGTCACCGCGTCTCCGTAGACGTCGCTGTCTTCAAGAACTTCATCTCGGAAATTTTGATTATACCAGAGAATCTCCCCGTGTTCGGAGCAAACAACGACCGGCAGGGGCGAACCCGAAAGGGAATCCCTTTCGGTCTGGTCAAGATGCTCGGCAACGCTGGCGAGGGTGGATTTAATGCCGTTTCTTGTATAGACAAACCAGCCTATGGCGACCGCAATCACCGAAACGGTTAAGCAGAGCTCGGTATAGAAAATAATGAGGTTGAAGAAATACATGACTCCGACCGATAGCAGCAATGCCGTTACCAGAATCACAATCGGCGGTATTACGCTCCATATCTTGCGTCTTTTCATAAGCGGCTGATCCTTTCACGGGCAGAAAACCGATGTTCACGAATACAAGCTTTGAAAGGACCGGCTTTCCGGATAAGCTTGGTCCGCATAAAACCCCCGAGTCCTCTCAAAGATAAAACCTGAATCTATTATATACCATATCGGCATTTTTTTAAATATCCATAATTATGGGCAGTATCATCGGACTTCTTTTTGTTTTCTGGAAAAGCATATGAGACAGCTCGTCGCGCACCTTCGTCTTCATTGTGGTCCAGTCATAGGCATGCTCGCGGCAGCAGCTTTCAAGCACTTCGCGCGCCAATGTCTTTGCCTCCTCGATAAGCTTTTCGGACTCACGCACATAAACAAACCCGCGGGACACGATATCCGGCCCCGATACAAGCTCGCCGCTTGACGTATCGATGGAAGCCACCACAACGATAAGACCGTCCTCCGCAAGATGCTTTCTGTCGCGCAAAACGATGCTTCCGACATCGCCCACCCCTAGACCGTCCACAAGGATGCGTCCGGCGGGAACAGAGCCTGTAACCTCCATTTTATCGGCGGTTATCTCAATCACCTTGCCTATATCGGGAATGATTACATTGTTAGGCCCCATGCCCATTGAACGCGCCACCTGAAAGCTCTTTCTCATATGCTTCTGCTCACCGTGCACCGGAATAAAGAATTTAGGCCGTGTCAGGGCGTGTATAACCTTTAATTCTTCCTGGCATGCGTGTCCCGAAACATGGACGTCATACATCTTTTCGAACACCACGTCGCAGCCGCGCTTCATCAGCTCGTTTATAACCTTGGTTACCGTCTTTTCATTTCCCGGAATCGGGGTTGCCGAAATGATAATATAATCATCCGGCCCAACCTCAACCTTGCGGTGGTCGGAAAAGGCCATGCGTGTTAAAGCCGACATGGGCTCGCCCTGACTGCCGGTCGTTATCAGTATAATCTTATCCTTAGGGTAACGGTTGATGGTGTCAATATCAATGAGCACCCCTTCGGGCACCTTGAGATAGCCAAGCTCGCTCGCAATACCGACAACATTTATCATGCTCCTGCCGGACAGGGCGACCTTCCTCCCGTCCGCCACCGCAGCGTCGATAATCTGACGTATACGGTGGATGTTTGACGAGAAGGTTGCGATGATAATCCTCTTGTTTTCCGCCTTATGGAAAAGGTTTGCAAAGCTCTCTCCCACCAAGCGCTCGCTTTGGGTAAATCCCGGTCTTTCGGCATTGGTGGAATCGGCGAGAAGGGCCAGCACCCCCTGATCTCCGAGGACGGCAAAACGAGGCAGATCAATCGTTTTACCGATAATGGGCGTGAAATCAATCTTAAAGTCGCCGGTGTGGACAACATAACCCAGCGGGGTTTTGATACCGAGCGCCACGGCATCCGGAATAGAATGATTCACATTGATAAATTCTACCGAAACACTGCCGAACGAAACCACCTGTCCCGGCTCTATGATATTCATTTTCACCTTGCCGGAAAGCCCGGCCTCCTTGAGCTTGGCTTCGACCAATGCAAGGGTGAGCCGCGTGCCGTACAGGGGTATATTCACCTCGTTGAGAAGATAGGGCAACCCGCCTATATGGTCCTCATGCCCGTGCGTGATAACAATACCCTGCAGGCGGTCCTTGTTTTTGATTACATGTGTGAAATCGGGCAATACAATGTCGACGCCCAGCATTTCATCATCGGGGAAGGTCATTCCGCAATCAATCAAAAACGCATCGTCGCCATACTCGAACATGGTCAGGTTCTTGCCGATTTCGTTTACCCCGCCTAAAATAGTAAGCCTTACGGGCAAGGCGGAAGCCTCCGCTTTGGTCTGACGTCCGCGATACCTCGCCTGCGACCTTGCGCCATGGCTGTCGGCCGAACCGTTTGACAAAGGTTTAGCTGCGGCAGCGCCCTTCCTTGCGTTTGAAGGGCGGGTATCCTGCCTTTGGGCGACCTGCCTTGAGGTTCGCTGTTGTCCTTCGGTCTTGTTCCTTTGAACCGAACCGCTCGCTCCGTTTATTCTTTTGTCTTGGGTTGTCACAAAAAATCCTCCATTTCAAATTATCGTACCGACCGATAAACCGAACAATAGCCGGCACATTAAAACCCATCCTAAAATGGGATATTTCCATAAATAACAATCCGAACTATCTGTTTATGATTCAGAAATCGACCGGCGAAAAGGTGTCCGATACACCCTTTCGCCAGAGCCGGTCTCAGACAAGTCTATTCTGCGAAAAAACGTTACAGCCAAAAACTGTCTTTTAAGTGCACAGGAATAAAGCCTCACGCTTGTGAAGCCGAGGTTTAAAACCTTTCAAATAATTTAATTGTTCCGGACACGTTATATGACATAAACGCCGCAAAGCCAAAATAATTCCGACCGCTCATCGGGCTTGCCAGAACAATGGCAAATCCCGTCACTTCTATTTATATTACTTGTTTTCCCTTTCAATGTCAAGTAAAACAGCGGCAAGTTTTTGTTCAAGCTCGCCGCACATCTCGGCGGCGATTTCGGTATCGGCCGCCTCGGCAATCAAAACCAGATTGCGTCCGCGCTTGGAAGGCCGCACAAGTACCACGCCGCTTTTTGTCTTAATCCGCGCGCCTTCACCCTCCCCCGCCTTGTCGGAACCCGACAGCCGCCGCAGAACACGGCCGGGATTTACCGTACAGGAAATCGTCTTTGTCGCTATTCCGAATCCCGGCAGCCTTTGAATCATCTCGGAAAGGCAAACATTGTTTTGCTTCATATAATACAAAATCCGAACCGCCATCATAAGACCGTCTCTCGCCCAGAGCTGACCTGCCGCCAAACATCTTGCTTCGGCGTCACAGTCGTCGGCCGGACAGTTAAGATACCTCTTAACCCTGTGCCCGTACTGCTCGGCAAGCCTTTCAATCGCCATGGGCGCGTCGTAAGGCAGCGCGATATCGTTCCCTTTTTCAAGCTCAATCAGGCATGAAAGGGCAAGTGCCTGCTCGGGCCAGACATACCCCGCCTCGGGTTCAAACAGGGAAAGCCTTCTCCCTCCCGCCCCCAGATGAAGCCGCAGTTCGCCGTCGGGCGAAGCCCCGAGGGTGTTCAGTACGGACGCAAGCAGCTTGGTGGGCTCATAGTCCGAGCCGCGCACCGTCGCCGAAAGACCCGACAGTCCCATGGGAGCCATACTTATAAGCTCCTGCTTGTAAAGCTGTCTCATGCCGCTCATATCGGTGACCTCGCGTATGCTCTCCCATCCGACACGTTTAAAATCGCCGGTAGCCAGCTTGGATTCAATGTTGCGTTCAATACTGCGGGCGGCGGGAAGCCCCCCCGCGGCGGTCAGACGTATACACGCCTTATGCCCGCCGCTTATATATACTCCGGCATGTATCCTGCCGAAATTCACAAAAAAGTCGAACTGGGGTTCGATACACGCCCCGAAATCCCATACGACGCTGCCGGTAGACAGCACGCCGGAAGCCAGCGCCATCTTCAGCGAAGCCGCCGCCAAATCGTTGCTTGACCCTATCGCCACCTTTTCGCCGTGCGCAAGACTGCCGGCGGCCGCACCGACGCGCGCGCAAAGCTCGGGCGTCAGCTCCACCCCGGTTTCTCCGGTAAGTCCGGCGTCGTCGAACACCACAGCCGCTCCCGAACCGTCCCGCAGGTTATCCCTGAGCACCCTGTTATTTTCAACCTGCTTGTTCGGCCATACCTTAACGTCGGGAAAGATTGTTGCATACTCGCCCACAATACTCCCCGACCCTATTGCCGAGCCCTCAAACAGCGAGGCGCCGCGACGGACCGAAGCCCCGTGGCACAGCAGCGTACCGGTCAAAGATGTCCTGTCGCCCGCATATGAGGAGCCGAGAAGCACCGAGCCTCTTATTTTAGCCCCGTTGCCTACCCTGCACCCGTCCTCCAGCACGGCAAACGGCCCTATCTGCGCCCCTGTTCCTATGCTCACATCCCTGCCTATATAAACCGGCGGGGTTATGGTATATCCGCCCTGAGGACGTTCCGAGCGGCATAACACGCCCCCCTCCGGCGGGGGTATGGTGCACAGCCTGCCCTCGAGAATATCGCGCTGACAGGAAAGATATGTGCTCAGGTTGCCGATGTCGCACCAGTAGCCCGTCGCCTCATATGCAAAAAGCGGGATTCCCTTCCTCAAAAGGAGCGGAAACAAATCCTTTGCAAAATCAAACGCCGTATTATCGGGAATATGGGACAGCACGGATGGGGAAAGTATATATATACCGGTATTCGCCGCGTCGGTCACCGCCTGCGCCCAGCCGGGCTTTTCGACAAACCCCAGCACCCGCCCCTTTGCGTCGGCACGCACAAGCCCGTATTCCCGCGGGTCGTCAACCTGCGTGACGATCAGGGTCGCGGCGGCCCCTCTCCTTTTATGAAATTCGGCGGCGGCGGTCAAATCAAAATCCGTAAGCGAGTCTCCGCTTATGACAAGTATATCGCCCTTATCCGACGGGTCAAACCCCTTGGCCGCGCCCTTGACGCTTCCGGCTGTTCCGAGCGGCTGCTCCTCGACGATATATCTAAGCGATATATTGCCGTACCTTTCGCCGAAATGGTCGGAAATGACCGAGGGAAGATAACGCAGGGTAACGGCGGCATTGTCAATATGGTGAGCCTCAAGCAAATCCAGTATATACTCCATCATCGGCCGGCCGCAAAGGCTGGCCATGGGCTTTGGAATATCACAGGTCAAGGGCCTGAGCCGCGTACCTTCCCCGCCGGCCATAATCACCGCTCTCATTTCATAACCATTCCCTTCGCATTTAGTGTCTCTTGTATGTCTAGTATTGACCGCGAACGGATGATTTAGGCTTACATTTGAAATTTTCCGAAGCTTTTTCTTGTGAATTATACGGAATTCGTATATAATGCAATGAGTATAGGTGTAAGTTTAAAAAATAAAATTTTCGGACTATCCGAAAGGAATGGTCATAAGCATGAAAAAGGTAGAGCTGTTTACCGACGGCGCATGTTCGGGCAACCCCGGACCGGGCGGCTGGGGCGTCGTACTGCGTTATAACGGGCAGGAAAAGGAGCTTTCGGGCGGACATCCCGAAACCACAAACAACCGCATGGAGCTGACCGCCGTCATTGAAGGTCTTTCCGCCCTGAAAGAGCCCTGCGAGGTCACCCTGACAAGCGATTCCAGATACGTTATCGACTCGATACAAAAGGGAATCCAGGGTTGGAAGGCCAACGCCTGGAGCACCGCAGCCAAGCCGCCGGTGAAGAACGTGGACCTGTGGCAGAAGCTGGAGCCG
>LSQX01297866.1_pt1 | contig 52488 bp, 42 predicted proteins | sample 654561 | NCBI WGS metagenome assembly LSQX01 (sample SAMN04489861, study PRJNA283612) | anaerobic digester metagenome | isolation source: 4 biogas reactors fed with cattle manure at either 37C or 55C with and... | place: Denmark: Kongens Lyngby | collected 2014 | reverse complement strand
CCGCTCCGACGGCCCCCGTTCCGACGGGCCCCGCCGCAGCTACGCACCGGCCAATCGCGATGACCGCCCTCGCCGATCCTATGTGCCCGCCGACGACGCGGTGGTCGATGCGATCCCCGTTGATGGTGCGGTCGAAGCCGCGCCCGCGGAAGTCAGAACCATGCCGGAAGGCTGGCTGGAAGGGCGCAATCCGGTCCTGGAGGCGCTGCGCGCCGGACGGACCATCAACAAAATGTGGGTACTCCGACACAAGGGCAACCGACCGGATCCGGTATTGGGTCGCTTGGTCGCAATGGCTCGCGAAGCCGGAGTGGTGATCCTCGAAGTCGAGCGTGACGCACTGGACCGCATGGCGTTTTCCAAAGGCCACCAGGGCGTGATCGCACAAGCCGCCGCGCATACGTACGCGGATTGGCAGGAAGTGGTCGCCGCCGCACGGGAGCGGGGAGAAGAACCTCTGGTACTGGTACTGGACGAGCTCAAAGACCCCTACAACCTCGGCTCCATCCTCCGGATCGCGGATGCTGCGGGCGTTCATGCGGTCGTCATTCCCTCCCGCAATTCAGTGGGATTGGACGCGCTGACTGCCAAAGCTTCGTCTGGCGCGATCGAGTACGTTCCCGTCTCACGTGTAGTCAACATCGTCTCCACTCTGGAAGCGATGAAAAAAGACGGATTCTGGATTGTGGGAACTGACGCCTCCGGGGATACCCCTTACGACAAGGCGGACTTTTCCGGTCCGACCGCGATCGTGGTCGGGAGCGAAGGGGACGGTCTGGGTCGACTGGTCAGAGAACACTGCGACTTCCTCGTAGGCATTCCGATGTGCGGCAAGGTGAATTCTCTCAATGTAGCCGTCGCGACCGGGGTCGTCGTATTCGAAGCACTGCGCCGCCGTACGGCTACTGCCGCCGAATGAGGAAACTGGATGGACAACGCCTGGCCGGTTGACGACACGGTTCTGATCGCGAAAGCACAGGCCGGGGACGACGAAGCGTTCGCGGAGTTGTTGTCGCGGTATAAACCGCTGGTGCGCGCCCGCGCATCCTCGATGTTTATCGCCGGCTCGGATCACGAAGACGTCGTGCAGGAAGGGATGATCGGACTGTTCAAAGCAGTCCGCGACTTTGATCCGGCGCGCGGGGCTTCGTTTAGTACCTTTGCTTCTCAGTGTGTGACCGCCCAGATTCTGGATGCGGTGCGGGCAGCCGGCCGTGAAAAACACCGGCTCCTGACCGACTCGCTGAGCCTGTACGGGATGGCGGAGACAGCCGGGGAGGAAACGTCCGGCCTGCTCGGACCTCTCCCGGCGGTCGATGACACCGATCCGGAGCGCCGCTTGATCTTTGCGGAAACCACCCAAGACGTCCAGAATTTCATGGAAACCGAATTGTCCGTACTGGAGCGATCCGCTATCCGGCTGCTTCTCGCCCACTACAGTTACCAGGAGGCGGCAAAGCGGCTCGGGAGGGATGTCAAATCCATTGACAACGCGGTGCGCCGCGCTCGCCTCAAGTTCAACGACCGTTTTCGCCGCACTCCGCGGGAGGAGGACAGCCACACCCCGGATTGACACGGTATAATGGACGTATCGGCTCCACCAGCAGCGGGGATATGTAAAGACATGCAGCATCACGCACACAAGACAATACGCACCGCTGGGAAAGCGCTGGCAGCGCTTGTGTTTCTCGCGCTGATCAGCGGTGCGGTCTACCTGGGGATGGATCTGCTCGACGGGGTCGGGCGCAGGACGACGCCTTCTACCAGCGGGCCGACGGGAACCGGATCCGCCGCGGTGGTCACGGTGCCCACCACGACGGGCAAACCCGTCAACACAGGCCTGGGTGACAACGGTCTGGTGCAGCAGCTTATCGAGATGATGCTCAACGACACCCGGTTCGACGAGCTGTTCGCGGACATCCCGGTCTTTCAACGGCCCGACGTGGATGCTGACACGTTTTATCAGTATTTGTCGCTGTTGCGCAGCGGTATCCGGGGTCGGATCACTTCCTATATCCCGGTCTCCGAGCAAGATATGGATGCCATTCGCGCGGAAATCCTTTCCAATGCGCCCCAGTATGACGGGATGACAGACAATATGGCGGGATTCTGGATTCAATACCAGACCGCCGCCGGGGACGAGGAACAATTCGCGGTGTTTCTCCATCAGCAGGAAGACGGGATCTGGTACTTCTCCCGGGACTGGATCGACGGCGTCCTTGCCATCCAGTCTTATGCGACCCTCTATTTTGACGCGGTCGAAAAAGGCAATGTGGATGCACTGTCGGTGTTGGTCCACAGCGAGATCAACGACCCGGACATCCGGTTTTCCAAAGCGACGGCGATCGTCCGCTTTTACCAGAAATGCGTGCCTTCCAAAGCCTCGGCATTCCGCCTGCTCCATGCACGGGTGGACAGCTTCGCGTATGAACAGGACGACATCCAGTACAGCAGCTTTTTGACCTATCGTCCCTATGTCATGGAGACACCTCGCGTGACCGGGGCTCCGACCGAGCCCGGCGGAGCGCCTTCCGTGACGCCCGAACCGACGCCTCTTCCGACCCCGTCTCCGGTTCCCGAGATCGAGACCACCCGGACGGTCCGGATCGTGAAGGCCGGCATGAACCAGATGAAGATCATCGATCCGGTACCGGTCAACCCCGCTCGCAACGACTTTGAGGTGTATGCGTACGGCGAAAAGACGCTTGCGCTGGGCGAATACGTCTATTCGTTCGAACTCAACACCCGCTTTGGCAACCGACTTTCGTATGACGCCTGGCCGGCGCAGCCGCCCTTTGATCCGGACCTGTCCCTGATTCGGGCCCATTACGTGGATGTGACCATCACTCTGGTCGGTTCCGTGGACAATCGGCTGCAGGCATTCCAGGGGCATGTGTACGCCATCGATTTGCGCGGCGGGCTCTGGCGGACCGGCACCGGCCTGTCGGTCGGCGATCCGCGCAAGTCGGTTTTGTTGCAACACCCGTTCGCGGATCTGTGGAACTGGTCCGCGGGATCTCCGATGACCTTTGACCGGGTCGATTATGTGCTGCGCGACGGGATGATTTCGGATATCCGTATCTCACGCCAATATGCCGATTTGGCGGAGGCGATTGCCAAGGCGTCCCGGCTGACCCCCACACCCGTTCCCGACGGAACGGACGCTCCCTGACAGCGTGTTCGAATCCTCAAAGCCCGCCGGCCGATCGACGGCCGGCTTTTTTGCGCCTCCGGGCTCTGCCCATCGCACTCTCTTGTCACTGTACTTCCCACATCCGGGTTCGCAGGGAATGCATTCCGTGTACCAAACCGCACGGATGGGAGCGGCCGATATGTTAAAATGAGCGTTGACATCATGCGACTTCTCCCCGTTCACGACGTGCGCCGCCAGGGGTCGGACCGGTCGCAATAAAGAAAGGAAATGGATATGGAAGCGGACAACAACACGATCCAATGCATCGCCAACCGAATCCGTGCGGAAGTCGTACGGATGGTCGGCCCTGCGACTCCAGGTCACTTTGGCGGCTCCTTCTCGCTCGCGGAAACCGTGGCGACCCTGTACTTCAGGGTGATGAAGGTCGACCCCCAAAATCCCGGCTGGCCGGACCGCGACCGGCTGATTCTCAGCAAAGGTCACGCGGGCATTGTCCAGTACGCCGCAATGGCGGTGGCGGGTTATTTTCCCGTGGAGGAGCTGTACTCGCTCAAAAAACTGGGCAGTCGGCTGCAGGGACACCCCGACCTCACGAAACTTCCGGGCATCGAGGCCAACACCGGATCGCTCGGTCAGGGCCTTTCGATGGCGAGCGGACTCGCCGCGGGGCTGCGACTGGACGGCCGCGCATCCCGCGTGTTCTGCGTCGTCGGCGACGGTGAGCTGGCCGAGGGACAGATCTGGGAAGCCGCGATGGCCGCGCGTGTCCACAAACTGGACAACCTGACGGCGATTCTGGACTACAACACGGTGCAGGCGATGGGCACGGTAAAGGAACGCTTTGACACCACCCCCTATCGCGAGAAATGGGATGCGTTCGGCTGGAACACGATCGAGGCAGACGGCCACGACATCCAGTCGCTGACCGACGCGTTCGCCGCGGCGGCACAGGTCAAAGGGAAACCGAGCATCGTCATCGCACATACGATCAAAGGCAAGGGACTCGACTACGCGGAAGGGAACGCGGCCTACCACAACGGCACGTTGTCCCCCGAGCAGTGTGAAGCCGCCATCGGGCTGTTTATGTCCCGGAGCCAGTGAGGAGGAAACGACATGGGAATGCAAAACCAGCGTAAAGTCTACGGCGAAACCATGGTTCGCCTGGGCGCAACCCGGTCGGACCTCGTGATGTGCGAAGCCGACCTTGGAAAATCCACCATGAGTGCGATGTTTGAAGCCGCGTACCCCGACCGCCATTTCGAAATGGGGATTGCGGAAGCGGATATGATCTCTTTTGCCGCCGGCCTGGCTCTTGCGGGCAAACAGCCCTTTGCCAACACCTTTGCAGTGTTCGCGAGCGGCCGCCCCTATGACCAGATCCGGACCAGTGTCTGCACCGCCCGGCTCAACGTGCGGATCGTCGGATCCAGCGCGGGATTGTCGGACTATGGCGACGGCGCCACCCATCAGGCGATCGACGACATCGCGATCATGCGGGTGCTGCCCAACATGACCGTGCTCTGCCCGGCGGACGGGATCGAAATGGAGCGGATGATCGAGACAGTGGTGGAGTATGACGGAGGTCCGGTCTATATCCGTTCCTGCCGCAACGATCTCCCGGACATTTTGCCCGCGGATTACAAGTTTGAAATCGGGAAACCTTATGTGGTCCGGGACGGATCGGACGCTACGGTCTTTGCGATGGGCAAGATGGTCTCGGTTGCGCTGTCCGCTGCCGATCTGCTCGCCGCGGAAGGCGTCTCCCTGCGAGTGGTCAATGTCAGCACCCTCAAGCCGCTGGACGAAACCCTCGTGGTCGAGATGACCCAGGGTACGCGGGGCGTGGTCGTCGCCGAGGAGCACTCGGTGATCGGGGGCCTGACCTCCGCCATCGCCTACGCCATCCGCAACGCCGGCCTGCCGCTCGAAGCGGTCGCGGTCATGGATCAGTTCGGACAGTCTGCCCATACGTACGAAGACCTGTTGACCTTCTATGGGTTGACGGACACCCATATCGCCGAAAAAGTGCGCACGGTCCTGGCCAAAGCCTGACCGGAACCCCGACACGCAAGAGAGAAAGGACGGAACCTTTTTATGACCGGAACCATGAAAGCCGTGGTCAAGTACGGCGCCAATGCCGGCGAGACCGCGCTCCAGGACAAGCCCATCCCGCAGATCGGACCCGACGACGTACTCGTCAAAGTCGCCTACATCGGCATCTGCGGCACAGACCCGCATATGCACATGAACCTCACCAATCTCACCGTCGCGGTACCGATGATTTTTGGACACGAGTTTGCGGGCACCATCGCGGAGCTCGGCGCGAACGTCCAGGGCTGGACCGCGGGCGATCGCGTCACCGTCGAGACCCACGCGGATTACTGCGGGACCTGTGAAATGTGCCGCACCAACCGTTACCACCTGTGCCGCGACCGCAAAGGCTACGGCTTCCAGGCCGACGGCGCGTTTGCTTCCTATGTGCGTGTTCCTTCGAGGATCCTGCACCGGGTGCCGGAAAACGTTTCGCTGCGGGACGCCAGCCTCACGGAGCCGCTGTGTGTCGGATACAAGTCGATGGTCGACAACAGCAACATCCGTCCGGGCGACACCGTCGTCGTCATCGGCCCCGGCCCGATCGGCATGGTGTGCATCAAGATGGCACAGATCTGCGGCGCAAGCGAGATCATCGCGGTCGGTGCCAACGGAGACGAGCAGAGACTGCAGATGGCCTTGACCTACGGCGCGACCGCCGCGGTCAACAGCCAGGAGCCCGGTGCGATCGAAAAGATCATGGCGCTGACCGACGGATACGGCGCCGACCTGGTCGCCGATACCGCGGGCGTGTCCGCCACCCTCAAGCTGTCGCTCGACGTGGTGCGTCCCTTTGGCCAGATCACCAAGATCGGCTGGGGACCCAAACCGGTCGACTTTTCGATCGACAAACTCCTCCAGAAATCTGCGACCCTGCAGGGGCATTTCTCCCACACCTGGGATGTATGGGAAAAGTGCCTGACCCTGATGAAAAAGGGGCAGGTCGACCTCGGTCAGCTGATCACCCACGAGCTGCCGCTCGACCAGTGGGAAAAGGGATTTGAGCTGATCGAAAACCGCGAGGCGATGAAGGTCGTTCTGACTCCGATCGACTGACCGGAAACAGGGCACATCAACCAGGAGGGGCGTCCGGCCAAAAACCGGACGCCCCTTTTTGTGGCCTGTGCCTGTACCTGCGCAGCCGTGCTCTTGCTACAGCAGCCGCAGCTGCCGGTCTTCCTCTTCCGGAAACGCCCTCAGATAGGCAAAAACGGATTCCGGGTCATGCAGGATCCCCCGGGCTTCGCACGCGGCATGGAATCGCTCCATCAGTTCCGAGTTGCGGTCGCTCATACATTGATACGAAGATCCATACCGCTGTATGTATTTTTCTTTCAGTCCGGGAAAGTGGCGGTCAAGCGAGGCAAAAAAGTATTCCCGGTCCCCCTCCCGCAGTGTCACGCCCATTCCGAAGGTGAGAATGCCCTGTACCCCCGCGTCGAAACAATACGCCAGAATCCCGTCGAGATTCTCCACGGTGTCGTTGAGATAGGGCAGGAGAGGGGAGAGCCAGACCACCGTCGGGATGCCCCGCTCCCGAAAAGCCAGGAGTGTCTCATAACGTCGGCGCGTGCTGCAGACGCGGGGTTCCAGAATCCGGCACAGCGGCTCGTCGTAGGTGGTGAGAGTCATCTGAACGACACACTTTGCCTGCCGGTGAATGCGTTCCAGCAGATCGATATCCCGCAGAATGCGGTCGGATTTGGTCTGTATGGCCAGTCCGAACCCGTACTGTGCGACCAGCTCGACACAGCGGCGGGTCAACCCGAGCGTTTCCTCGCAGTGCATGTAAGGGTCGCTCATGGCGCCCGTCCCGATCATGCACTTCCGCCGCTTGCGACGGAGAGATGCCTCCAGCAGTTCCGGTGCATTGCGCTTGACTTCGACGTCCTCAAAATCGTGCTGCATCTGGTAGCACACGCTTCGGCTGTCACAATAGATACAGCCATGCGTGCAGCCCCGATAGAGGTTCATGCCGTTCTTGGCGGACAGGATTCCCTTGGCCTCTACAAAGTGCATCTTGTTTCCCATCGGACCCGCACGGCTACCATCGGCCCGCTGCGCGGGAGGAAAAAGTCAGTCCTGTGCAAACCCGTCTTCCATCAGCGGGATCAGTGCCAGCAATCCTCCCCAGTGGTAGAAGCTGTCGCTGCTTCCGACATCGCACCCTTCGCCGTTGTCCGCATTGTAGTTCTCGTGGATGTGGCCGTTTTCCTTCCACTCTTTGAGCAGCAGCGCAGCCGACTTTTCCGACATCGCCTTGCGTGCCTCGGGCAAGTCGTACTTGCGCAGTCCCAGATAGACCAGAAAGTTCATCGGCGCCCAGATGCGGCCGCGCCAGTAGTCGTTGTCCGGATATGCGGGGTCGTCCCGCATGATCGAGGGGAGGATGAACTCCCCGTAAAACTTTTGAGGGTTGAAAAAATTGCGGCTCATCATGGTCTCGGCCTGCGCCTGGGTCGCGGTGCCCGACAACAGCGGATAGAAGTTCGTGGGAGACAGCCGCAGCGACCATTCCCCGGTGTCGGTCCGGTGGTTGAGGAAGATCCCTGCCTCCTCGCTCCAGAGTCCGGTCAGCGCGCGCTCGAAATGGGCGGCCCGCTCCAGCAACTCGGTTTGCTCGTCCTGTTTGCCGGCCCGACCGGCCAGATCCGCGAGCGCTTTGCAGTCCGCTACGTACAGTGCGGTCAACCCCGCGTCCTCCAGGAGAATCACGCGGCGCTCGGTGTCGAAGGGGACGTCGTCGTACATCGGGGAATTGTCCAGCCCGGACTCCCACATGGCACCCTGCAGATCGGAATAGTTGGAACTGGTTGCCCAATGCCCGGTGGTGGAAGCCTGTTTGGGCAGGACCCCCCAGGCCAGCAACCCCTCCGAAACCTGGCGGGCACCGGGCCACCAGCGGTTCCAGGAGAGGAGGTCCTCAAACACTTCGTTGATGACCCAGTTGTACCCCGGTCCCCATTTGTCGAGGATCGCCCGGATCGCCATGGAGCCGACGGGAGGCTGGCTCCGGTCGTCCGAGATGTTGTTTTCATCGGCGGCGAAGTTGGGGATGAATCCGTGGCGGGATCGCTCGTGCGTGATTTCGACCGCGTTGGCGATCGCGAGATCGGGGTGGTCGATCGAGGCCATCCAGCCCGCAAAGTAGGTGTCCCAATCAAACAGGACATAGCCGCCCCAGTTGATGTTCCATTTGCGGCTGACCGGCGTACAGACGCGGTCCTTTTTGGGCTCATAGATCGTGTCCCAGGCCAGAATGGTCTGCATCGCGTGATACAGTTCCGCGCGTTCGCCATAGTGTTCGTTGCGGGCCATATGGCGGGTCCTCGCCTCCGACAGCAGGTCCTTTGCCTCTTGGACCGTGCGTGTCCGCCCGGTCGAGACGCAGACCGGAGATGCCAGTGAAAAGGCGAAGTGCGGATTGTCGGTCGGGTAGTTGGGCTCCTGGCGGAGTTCCCCCGCGCAGTGGATCGTGATCTCACGTCCGGGAAGGCTGGCGAGGATGTGGTCCCCGTCGCGCGCGATCCAGCCGGGCCGGTTGTACAGGATGCCAACTTCCGCGACCAGTGTGGCGGGGTAAGCGGTCATCTCGACCGGCTCCACCAGCAGCACCAGGTCGTCCCCGTCGTGTGCGGAGCGGACGTCCAGCACGATGCCCTGCCAGTTGAGTCGCAGTTCGGTGTAGGAGCCGTCGTAGGCATGGGGGCCGGGGAGCACCTGTGCCTGGCTACGGGCTGTCGGGCCGTCTTTTGGCTTGCGCAACACGAAGGCTTCGGTCAGAAACGTGCTGGAAGCGTAATCTTTGACGCCCAACCGGATGCGGAGCGCCTCTGGAAGTAAAACATGGTTCAGTACGCTGCGTGTATCCCAGGTGTTCCATCCCTGGGCAAGCCGTTTCTGCACGTTGCGGTATTCGTTCATGACAATCCTCTTTCCGCCGGTCCGGAGGTCAAAAAAGGTCCGGCATGTCTTTCAGAATACCGATCCGGCGGTCAAAGATCAATGCAGTAGATCCCGTGGAACCGGGTGTTCGCGGACTTGTGTTCCGCCCGTTGCCGGTGCACCTGCTGTATCCGGCGAAACGGCGTTGCCCCGGGTGGGTCGGCCCGGGGTTTCGAGCCGCGGGAGAACGACGCTCATACGGGTGCCGTAGCCCTCCCGGCTGAGCACTTCGATGCGGCCGTTGTGCCGCTCGACAATCCATTTGGCGATCGAGAGCCCGAGCCCCGTGCCACCGGTTTTGCGGGTACGAGAAGAGTCGGCCCGGTAAAATCGGTCGAAAATGTAGGGGACATCCCCCGCTGGGATACCAGCCCCGCTGTCCTGCACACTCAGTCGGACTTCGTTGCCGGTTCCACCGGTGCATCCGATTGTGATTTCGCCGCCCGGCGGGGTGTACTTGATGCTGTTGTCGATCAGGATTCTGACCGCCTGTTTCAGCAACTGGGCGTCTGCTGTCACGGCGACGGCGTCCTCCCGGGCGATCCGGAAGGTGTGGTTCGGGTCGATCATCGCGGTCTCCCGCGCGATTTCACGGACCAGCCGGTCGAGCGGGAGAGGTTCCAGGTGGAGCGTGAGCGTATTGTTGTCGCCCCGCGCGAGGAACAGCAGTTTTTCAACCAGCTCTTTCATGCTTTCCGATTCGGACTTGAGCGCGGCGATCGACTCCTGCAGGGTCTGCGGGTCGTTTTTGCCCCAGCGGTCGAGCAGGTTGGCGTACCCCTGAATGACCGCGATCGGGGTCCGGAGTTCGTGCGAGGCGTCTGAAACAAACCGGATCTGGGAACGATATGCGGTGTCGATCCTTTCCAGCATTTCGTTGATCGTGCCCGCCAGATCCTTGAGCTCGTTTTGCGATCCTTTCAGATTGAGCCGCGTATCCAGCCGGCTGGCGTTGATGTTCCGGGTGATCCGCGCCATCTCGTCGATCGGGCGCAGAACGCGCCGGGCGGATCGGGCGCCCGCCGGGATCCCGCCCAACAGCAGCAGGAACTCAAAAAACAACAGCACTGAAAAGGCCGCCCCCAGGCGTACCAGAGGCGGGAACAGCGGAACGGTCACGGTCACGACGGTGTAGACCACACCGTCCACCTCGGCCAGCGGATACCGCAGTCGATAGGCCAGGTCGGCCGCCCGTTCAGAAAACGGTGCTCCGACGGGTTTGCCCGACGGGGGAAACGTGCGCTGTGCTTCCGCCGCGAGCGCCAATCCATCCAAACGGAAGAAGGTGAGCAAGGTTGAATTTGCGAGGTCGTCGTCCGGTTCGGGTGCTTTCCAGGTCTCTCTATAGGCGTCGATCGTGATTTCATACGCGTGGGCATCCGACAGCAGTTCGGGCAGCAGGAGGCGGGCCTCCGGACGTGTTTCTCCCCGGATGGACAGGACTGCCTGACCGGCCTGATTTTCCACATGCAAAAAATAGGCCGCGGCGACCAGCACCAGCAGCAAGACGTTGAGGGAGAGAAACATGGAGAGTGTGCGAAGCGTGGTGCTGGTGTTGAGCCGCAACACCAGCGAAAACCGGATGCGCTCCCGCAGTCTGGGTCGCCGTCCGGTGCTTGGCCCTGTTCCACTGTTCCGGTCAGTCATGGTCCGCGACACTCTTGACGACATACCCGACACCGCGGACGGTGTGTACCAGCCGCAGCCCCGCGGGTTCGTCCAATTTGGTGCGCAAATAGCGGATATATACATCTACGACGTTGGTTTCTCCCGCGTAGTCGTATCCCCAGACTTTTTCCAACAGCGCGTCGCGGGTCAGGACAATGTCCCGGTTTTCCATCAGACACTGCAGCAGATCGAATTCCCGACGGGTCAATTCGACCGGTTTGTCCTGACAAGTCACGGTGTGACGGTCGGGATCCAGCCGGATCCCGGACGCTTCCAGCACATGTTCGCTGTCGGCCGCGTCGGACAAGGGGCGAGCTTTGCGCAGCGCACTCCGGATGCGTGCGAGAAGTTCTTCGATCGCAAAGGGTTTGGTGATGTAGTCGTCCGCACCGTTGTCCAGGCCGGAGACTTTGTCCATCACCGCGTCGCGGGCGGTCAGCATGATAACCGGCACCTCGGAGGACACGCGCAGCCGGCGCAGCACTTCCATGCCGTTGAGCCCGGGTAGCATAATATCGAGGAGCACAAGATCGTACGCCCCGTTCTTCGCCATTTCCAGCCCGATGCGGCCATCTGCGGCCTTGTCCGTCCGGTAGCCCTCGTAGTTGAGCTCCAGTTCCACGAATCGGGCGATCTTTTCTTCGTCTTCGATGATCAGGATGTGCTCGGACATGGGTGCCTCCGCCCGTGAGAGATTTGTTTGTTCGCCGCTTCGTTGCCCGGGGATCCAAAAACCCGTGTTCCCCGGCCGCCGGGCCCAAAGGCTTCCTGCGACCGGGGAATCAAACGGTTGGATGTCAGATGTCTTTGGGTTTGTCTTTGTTGATGGCGGCTCCGACGTCCCGACGGAGTGTCTCGGCGGCATCGGCCGCGGAATGCAGGATGGTGTTGGCGGCGTCGCCGCGGATGTCCGGACCTGCGAAGGAGTACCGGAAGCCGCAGAACAGACCGATCACGATCAGCACGATGATGGCCCAGAAGAAGAAAAGCGTGAGCAGTACCAGGGCCGTGATCGGCAAGGTCAACATCGTCCGGTTTCCGCGCATGACCACGAAATTGTTGCGGTTGCCGGCATGGATCTGACGCTTGACCCAGGCGAAAAAGGTTTTGAACACCGATCCGGCATCCGTCTGGTTTTCGCGGCGTCCGGTTCCCTTGTTCTCATTCTGCACGCGATCCGTTTCGGCACCCGAGCTGTCGGCGGTCGCGGATCCGGTGTCGGCTTGCTTGGATTCGTCCCGGGTTTCTTTTTGCTCCCGTGCCGCGCGAACGGCTGCCACGGGCGGCTTTACCTTGCCCTGGAGTTCGAGGAGGATGACCGCGTCGAGCAGGTCGCCGTTGGCGGCTTCCAGTGCCTGACGGGCCTCTTCGTAAGTGACATCGGCTTTGGTACGCAGTTGTTCTACCTGTTCGAGTGTAATCATGGTGTTCTTTCCTCCCGATTCATGGGCCGGTCAGATGCCGACCTCGTTTGTGATCGGGATCAGGATATCGCCCGCGGTTTGGAAACCGCTGACAAGAAGATTAGAAATGCATAAGAAGCGCGGTCATCCCGTGACACGCTCTTCTTAACATCATGTTCAACCGGGCAGGGAGGCCGTGACCTTGTCCGCCACCGCCTGGATTTCCGCGTTTTGACCTATCCGGAAAGGCGCCGTGGTTTCGCCGATTTCGAGGGTGAGAGGCGCATCGTCTGTGAATGCGGGCCAGCCGGGGAGTCCTTCCCCGTTGGGGTCGCCGGTCGCGGCAAACCGGGTCCAATACCCTACCATGCGCTCGGACAGCTCTGCGTCGATCGGCTCCCAGGGACGCCAGGCGCGGCTTTGGGTGCCAAACACATACCAGAGTTCGGCGGAGTGAAAAGCCCCGTATTCGTCGCCCGGTGCTTTGCGTGTGAAATGGTAGTGCCAGGCGGGCTTGTCGGTTATATGCGGCCAGACTGCGGCTAGAACGCAAGACCCGGCGGCCATCGCGAGCGTGATGTCGCGCGATCCGCCCAACGCGTTGCCTTCGTCTGCGAGCGAGCCCGCCAGGATCGGAATGCGGGAAGCTTCCCCGGCGCAAATTGCCTTGGAGGGGTCCTGAGGGATCAAGTGTCCGTCCAGCAGGGGGCCCATGGCAGGTGCGCGTCCGCGGCTTTCCTTCTGCAATGTGCGGACTCCGTCAAAGAGGGCTTCCACCGGCAAGGCCCGCATCTTTTCGATCGTATCGACGCCACATGTTTTCATCAGTTTTTTCCCGTCCTGCTCTGCCTTGCGCAGCGTCATGCTACGGTTATTGAGGAAGAATCCGCCCCCCGACTGCAGGATCGCGCCCGCCATCATCCCGCGCGCTAGCGGGGAAGCGAGCAGGACCTGGACACTCATCGCTCCGGCAGACTGACCGAACACGGTGATCCGGTCGGGATCTCCGCCGAATGCCGCGATGTTGTCCCGGACCCATGCGAGCGCCGCCAGCTGGTCCAGCAGGCCAACGTTTCCGGAGGCGTGCGTCGGCGAGGCGGCGGAAAGCGCCGGGTGGGCGTAAAACCCGAGAACCCCCAACCGGTAGTTGAAGGTCACGAGGAGGACGCCCCGCTTTGCCATGGTATTCCCGTCGAACGGAAATTCGCTGCCCGCGCCGTGTACAAATCCACCGCCGTGAATCCAAAACAGGACCGGCAGTTTCTCGCCCTTGGAGGCGGCCGGTGTCCAGATGTTCAGATACAGACAGTCTTCCGACATAGGGGAGGCGGCCAGTGCGTGGTAGAATTCCCGATCGTAAAAAGATCCCGGCTCAAAGTCGGTCTGCGGACAGACGGGTGCGAACGAGGAGGCATCCCGCACCCCTTCCCAAGGGGTGGCCGGCTGAGGTTCCCGCCAGCGCAGGTCGCCCGTGGGTGGTGCCGCAAAGGGGATTCCCTTGAAAACGGAGACGTCCGGGTTCCCGCTCGGCACACCTCGCAGTGCGCCTAGAACAGTGGTGGTTTCCAGCATGGCCATAATAGAATACCTGCCTTTCGTCTGTTCATTCGAGGTTCATCTACGTAATGTCACAATCGTAGCAAATCCATCGCCCAACCTCAAACCTGTTTTCCTCTCCGGATCATGATATGCTTTTTTTACCAATCCGGCTTCCCTGACAGGCGGCCGGACATCGACGGGGAGGGTAGAACACATGGATTTGAACCAGACAGCCGAAGCGCTGCGCAAGAACGGTTTCGGAGCACGGGTATTCCACACCGGCCGGGAGGCGGCCGATGCCGCCATCGCCTTGATCGGAAAACGGTCGGTCGGGATCGGCGGATCCTGGACCATCCACACCCTGGGGTTGTACGAACAGCTCTGCGAGCAGGGCAACACGGTTTCGTGGCACTGGCGGGACACCGACCCGGAAGCAGCCCGTCGGCGTGCCAGCGTTTCCGAGGTCTACCTTGCGAGTTCGAACGCGGTGACATTGGACGGAAAGCTTGTGAACATCGATGGTACGGGCAACCGGGTGGCCGCGTTCTGCTGGGGCCCGGAGGAGGTCGTCCTGATCGCCGGCCGGAATAAAATCGCCCGGGACACCGAGGACGCAATCCGCAGGGTCCATGAGGAAGCCTGCGGCAAGAACGCACGCCGGCTGGGCCTCAAAACCCCCTGCGCGACCCTGGATCGCTGTACCGACTGCGATACGCCCGACCGGATGTGCCGTGTGGTGCAGATCCTCGAGCGAAAGCCCGGCGGCGTTCGCGGATTGCAGGTGTTTTTGGTCGACGAGGATCTGGGATTTTGATGCAGCCGCCTTGCGAGCCGGTTCGGGAGGACTTTTAGCCTGCCGTCCATCCGGCGACAAGGTCATATAGCATGCGCGCGAACAGCAGGACGAGCACGCCGACCAGGACCGACCGGATCAGGCCGGCACCGCGCCGGATCGCAAGACCCGAACCGATCCAGTTGCCCGCTACGCTGCAGAGGGCGGCAGGGATGGCCGCCCAGAACGCAATTTTCATATTAGCGGCGAACAGCGTGACCGCAGCCAGATTGGAGGCGAGATTCACCAGTTTGGCGGTACCGCCTGCTTTGGCGTAATCAAATCCCAGCAGACCGTGAAAAGCCAGGATCAGAAACGTGCCGGTGCCCGGTCCAAAAAAACCGTCGTAAGCCCCGATCACAAGACAAAATGAACAGGCAAGCGCATAAGAGCGCGAACGGCTGACCTCGCGGCCTGCCTCTTCCAGGTTGTTCTTTCGGCTCCGCAGCAGAGTGAACGCTGCGACCAGCGGCAGCAGCACGACCAGCACGATCCGAAGACCCCGGTCGCTGACCAGCAGCGCCAGCCGGGTTCCTCCGAACGATCCAATCAACGCGCAGCCCGCACCGGCCAGCCCGATACCGACGTCCAGCGAGCGGCTGCGCGCATACCGCCAGGTGGCGACCAAGGTTCCAAGGGAAGAAGACAGTTTGTTCGACCCAAACGCCACATGAGCCGGAAACCCGCACAGCAGATAGGCGGGCAACGAGATCAATCCGCCCCCTCCCGCAATGGAGTCGACCAAGCCCGCAAGAAAGACCAGGGGACACAGGATCAACAGGGTTTCTAGCGTCTCCGGCATGTCCTTTAGGTCTCCGATCCACATGTGTTTTCCGAAACATTATACAACCCCTCCGAATCGATTGTCGGACCCGTGTCGCCCCCGGGTCCTTTTTGTCGCGCTTCCATCGGACTGGCCCGGTCCGCCCCGGCATAAAATCAGGACGGTCGCGATCCCACCGGAGGCGAGGACGGCCACAAAGAGGGAACGAAAGGAGGAGATATGAGGGTACGAAAAAAGGAGGGGGTCAAGCGCCGGCTGCTGTTGCTGCTGCTGTTGCTGCTATTTCTCCCTGCTCTGATTTGGATGGGACTTCGGTCCGGTGGTGGGCGGGGAGGAGAGAGTCCTCCCACTGGTTCCCGACCCGATACGGTAGCCATCGATCCGGACGCGGGCGAAGCCCTGGAGGGAGCCTATGTGGGGAAGTCGCGCGAGGAGATTCTCGCGGAGCTCGAGCGCAGGCAGCTGTTGGTGACGGACACGTTGTCTTCCCACGCGTCCTTCCCGTCCGGAGACGCCGGGACGCTCGGAGAATGGATGGTGGAAAACATCTCCGGCAACGAGGTGATCCAGCAGGCAGAGATCCGGATCGGTGATCGATGCGTTGCGCGCTCGGCGGTCCTGCATCCGGGGCAGCATGTGAGTCAGGTGCGTCTGCTGGAGAACGTGCCGGCGGGGACGCACGAAGCGATCGCCTATCTCAACTACTATACGACGGACACACAGGACTACATCAGTAAAGCCGGCTTCGACATCCGTCTGACCGTCGACGGCTAAGCGCTGGCAGAACACAGACGAAAGAGAGGAATCAGCCCATATGGATATGAAACACATCGCCCGCACAATAGGGATTCTGGTCGCGGTCACGGTCGTGACATTTGCGGGAGTCCGACCGGTATCGGCATCTGAAACCGCGACAGGCACCGGTTTGGTGGAATGCCAGGTGCCCGTCGAAGGGGAGATCCTGCCGTTGACCTTGTCGGTCACCCATCCGGTGGCGGTCTCCTGGTCCATCGATCCAAACAGCGACACTCCGTTTGCCGCACCCGACTTTTTCGTGGAAAACAACAGCAAAGTCCGCATCCGGACGACGGTGAAGTCTCTGGCCGCGGTTACTGCACCGGTGCTGTCCGACCCGAGTGAGATTTTGTTGCTGGACGCCGCACCTGCGGCGATGGACTGGACCTCTCTCAACGCGGAAGACTCGATGCGGTACATCGCATTGGGCGTGTTCGCGCGGGAAGCCAGCGGATGGGATGCAGGGGCCCATCAGACGCCTGCGTATGCAGTCGAGATCGACGACACCCTGCTGGGGAGTTTGGCGGCCGGCGGGTCGGGGAGTGTCGGGCTGACTGCGTGCCACGGGTTGGCCATCTCGCAATCCTTTTGCGCCGCGCATACGCTAGTGTTTACGTTTTCCATCGACTGATCGAAAGGAGTCCGATATGAAAAGAAAAGTATGGCTCTGCCTTCTGGCTGCTCTGGCGGTCCTGACTTCCCCCTGCCTTCCGGTCGCAGCGGCACCGGTCAACGGTACCGGCGGGATCGACGAATCCCCGGTTGTGGTGACCGGACTGGTCCAGGCGCTGACCATTTCGGTCACCCATCCCGCCTCTGCGGAGTGGACGATCGATGTGAACCAGGATACCCCGTTCGCAGCTCCTTCGCTGGTTGTGACCAACCACACCCGCTGCCCGGTCGAGGTCTCAGTGGCCGGACTCTCCCGCAATCCGGATTGCTCCCTACCCTTTGTGGACGTCCTGCCGGACCATTTCGAGGGATGGGACGCGTTGGACCGGGCCGAGTCAGCTGGTTATCTGGCGTTGGGTATCCGCGTGGTGAGCGACGTGGACACCGACTGGATGCCCGGATTTTCCGACACCGTCCACTGGGCGGCTGCCGTGGGCGACACCTGGTTCGGAGCTTTGCCGGCCGACGGGACAGGGATTCTGCGCCTGCAGTCCTGCCATGGACTGGCGTTTGATACCGGATACACGGCCCGACACGATCTGACTTTCCGCTTCACACTGGTCTGACCGAAAGCCTCGGGCGGGAAGGGAGGATAGGCGCATGGCGACTTGCCGCGTGTTGTCCGGTCGGCTTCGCGCACTGGCGTGTTGCCTGGTTATGGTTGTGTTTCCCTTTGCACTGCGGGCTCCGGTAGCGGCCGTCTCGACGGTCACCACCCGGCCGGTGCTGATCCGGGTAGCCTCCACCTATACGTTCACAGTGCTGGAGAACGGCAGAGTGTTCGCATGGGGACGAAACACGGAGGGACAGCTTGGACTGGGTGACACCCTGCCCCGTGACAAGCCGGTATTGGTGCCGGCACTGTTCGGAGTGCAGGACATCGCCTGTTACGGCAATACCGTGTTTGCGCTATGTGCGGACGGCAACATGCTGGCCTGGGGCGACAACGCGGACGGGCTTGTCGACCCCGTCCTCTCTGATACCCTGTCGTCTCCGCTACCTTACCCGGCACTTTCCGGAATCACCCGCCTGATCTCCTCGGGAGATCATCTGCTGGCCCTCCGGGAGGATGGGAGACTGTACGCATGGGGGCGCAACGCTTCAGGGCAACTCGGGCTGGGGTATGCCGGTGCGACCGCACCTGTCCCCCAGCCCGTTCCCGGTCTCTCCGGGGTGCGGGAGATTGCGGTGACCCGGGAGGCGTCTTTTGCCCTGATCTCGGACGGCTCGGTTTACTCATGGGGAAGCAATCTGTATGGAGAGCTTGGGCAAGGGGACGCCGGGAGCGGTACCGCGCGGTATGTTCCGACGCCGATTCCGGGGTTTGCTGGGATCCGGCAGTTGATCGGCGGCCAGCGGCACGTGCTGGCAATTGGGGAGGGAGCAGGCGAGGAAGCGGTCCTGTATGGTTGGGGATCGGATTCGCACGGACAGACCGGTACCGATCCGACGGGTACGATGGGAGTTGTCCCCGTGCCCACCCTGGTCCCGATGACGGGGCGTCCCGTCGCGCTGGCAGCTGCCGGCAATGCCTCTCTGGCGATCCGCGCGGATGGCAGTGTGCTCGTATGGGGCGCAAACACCGGAAACGTATTGGGGACCGGAGAGCCGACGAGTGTCATCCACCGTGTGCCGACCGTCCATCCCGCGCTGGTGGGGGCCGTTGGCGCCGCATTGTCGCTCCAGACCGGGTTTGCGATACTGGAGGACGGTTCGGTGTATGGCTGGGGCAAAAACCTTTCCTCCCAGCTCGGACTGGAAGATACCCTCCCGCGCCCTTTGCCGACAATTGTTATGCAAGGTCATGTCTATCCGGTGGTCTACGTCGAGCAGTCCGGCACGCTGGAAAGTGGACTGCGTATCGTGGGGACTGCTATGCCACTGATACTAACCGTCTCTCACCCGGTGTCGCTTGCCTGGACCATCGACCCGGACGGGGATCTCCCCTTTGTCGCACCGCCTTTCTCTGTCCAAAATCAATCGCGTTGTCCGATTGCGGTATCGGTATCCGGTTGGTCACATGATTCCACGGACGGGACGGGGATGATAGACGTACCACCGGATCATTTCCCCAACTGGACGGATCTTCCGGCCGATGTTGCCTGCTCCCGCATCGCACTGGGCATCCGTCCAGAACTGGGAGCGGAAGGTTGGACTCCCGCACCGGGATGTCCAGTCCGCTGGGCGTCGGGAGAGAGCACAACACGGTGTGGAACGTTGTCCCCAGGCGCATCAGGAGAATTTTCGCTCACCGCCCGCCATGGATTGGCATTTTCCCACCCAATGGTCGCGCGTCACACCCTCGTTTTCCTGTTTTCCCTGGCGTGATGCCGCTTCTTGACACCGGTTGGACCGTGTAATAGAATAAGCGGGCTTGGGGCTATAGCGCAGCTGGGAGCGCACAACACTGGCAGTGTTGGGGTCACGGGTTCGAGTCCCGTTAGCTCCACCAAAGCAGTTAAGGCAATTGATACAATCGTATCAGTTGCCTTAACGTTTTTATGCCCGAAAAAGACTGCAATACTGGATTTTTCATCAAATGAATGCACCCACCATGGACTACGCACCACAATATATAGTGCTTATCAGAACCAGTAATGCCATATTCCTACCACAATATATGCGGTTATTCGTTTTATGACTTGACCATCGTTTTTTGATTCGTTTATCATAGAACGCTCTCGATTCAACCGATGTATTGCCATAAGATGCGGCGGCACTCGCTGTTGGAACGCCATAACTTTGAGCCGTAATACTCGCCGCTGTCTTCGAAAAAAATACTTGTTGAGAATGGGCTCAGGTTGTTGTGATGCCGCCCGATTGCTTTTCTCCACACGATTTCATTTTGTACTCTATCCTATTCATATTTTGTCATCCGGGATAAATCTGTCATTTTTCAGTCGCCTGATTAACCGGCATAGGGAGGAATGATGCCGATTTTTCTCATTGTGTCAAAGGAATTGATGATAGCGATCGCGGCACGCGAACCGATCAGTTCGGCGCCTGCCATCAGGAATGTATATGCGTTTTGAGGACGCGGGAAATTCACGCCAGATACCTTCACTTTTGTGTTTGTGCCATTGACGCATTCTCTCATAAGGATAACCTGTTCCAGTGTCGGCCCTTCGTACTGGCCGGAGGAAGATTTTACCCAGTCGATACCTGCTTCTGCGACCAGCTTGCAGGCTGTTTTGATCTCATCGTCTGTCAGATAGCAGACTTCGATGATCATTTTGGTAATAGCAGGCCCCGCCGCCTTTTTGTATTCCTTGAATTCCTGCAATATCTCGGTGTATTTTTTATCTTTGAGCGCACCGACGTTCATGCAGTTGTCGAGTACGGTTGCACCGAGACGAACCGCTTCTTCGGTTTCAAAGGCTTTTACCGCGCTGCTCTGTTGACCGAAGGGAAAACCGATTCCGGCTCCAACCAGGATATCGGTACCTTTCAGCTCTTCCGCCACGACAGGCGTCCAGTAGGAGGAAGAGAAGCACAGGGCTTTCACGTTATATTCAATTGCTTCTTTGCAGGCGTCGCGAATTACTTTTTCAGTGGTCTGCTTGGGGAGGATAGCGTAATCAAACAGTTTTCCGATTTCTTTTTTTGAAGAGATTTTTGTAAAGTCTATCATTTTCATAACTCCAATTTATATTAGTTTTAAAATTTCTATTATAAAAATGATTACTCGAATATTACCATCATATAGACTTTATCCATGTCAAACTTCACCTTGATTCCTCCGGGGACAGGCTCGGCGTCGACCTTTGCCTCGCCGTCTGCTGTTACGGCGCGGGCGGATGCGAAGTCCCCTTTTACGGTAAGCTCCACACTCTTTGACGGTGCTGTCTTATCGATATGCATGTCGTAAGCGTAGTTGATAAGGTGAACCGCAGCAAAGTTCTCACCATCGCAACGGCGGAGTCCAAGCAAGCCGTCGGAGCAGGACACGGTGCTCTGTCCGTCATAGACCGGCATAAAGCCTTCCATAAAGTCCTCGGTGAATACCGCGCCGGCCTTTTCGAAGCGCTCACGGGCATAACAGCGGCCGTGGACAACAATGCGGCCACCCTTCGCCGCCCAGCGGCACAGGACATCGACCTGATGGTTCGTCATCTCGTAGCAGTCGGGAAGCACAACAATACGGTAGCCCTCCAACGCGGACTCGTCGAAATCGTCCTCGCGAAGCACGCCGTCAGGTGTTATCAAAACGTCGTACTGCACCTGAGCCGCCGAAAGTTGCTTCGTCACCTTCCAGAAGTCGAGCTTGCGGGATGGGTCGCTGTACGCGCCGGAGATTTGAGACGCTATTGTAGGATTTTCGTTTTTTGTGCCCTCGTTGCCGTAGGACTGACTGTTCGCCTCATCCCAGTAGTTCGATTTATAGGAGTAGATGACGAGCGCCGCGCCGTTGGTCTTGTTGGTGAAGTACCTTTCGTTTTTATAGAGGTAGTCCTGCACCTCACAGTTAAGCCAGTGCGGGGCCATAAATCCGTCATGTATGGAATTGCCCATCCATGCGCCGTAGGGTATCGACATATTGCAGCCATAAACGGAGGCCTCCATCAGGAATACGCGGTACAAGTCGTAGCCCCGACCCTTGTCCATCATATCAAGCAGCTCAGCCATCATACCGCCGTAAGGGTTTTCGGCTACAATCACCGGCTTGCCACCGCCAAAGCCTGCGCAGTATCGGAAGAAGTAAGGCTGGTGAAGCAGCGTGTGCGCCATCTCGGTTATTACAACGTCAACAGTGGGCTGGATTGGGTAATAGGTAGGCATCAGGTTATAAAAGTTGCCCGAAACACGCATTTTTTCGCCGAACTCAACTGACAATGCGTGGACGTAGTCTGCCAGCTCCGTGAAGTATTTTTTGACAGCTCGCATCTGGAACTCCCAATAGTCACGATAAAAAGGCGCCTGCTTATGAAAGCGTATACCCTGCTCGTTGAGATAGTCCCGGTAGTTGAAACTTTCGACATCTATGCCGTTCCACTCCGGGCCCAGCTTTTCCTCGTCACGGCGCGCTTTAAGGAATTCGGTAAACTGAGAGACACAGTCGCGGCAGAAACAGCCACCGGAGCCCATTGAGGTCATCGGAAGCTCGCACTCATCGAGCTGTATGGCCCTCGCGCCGCCTTTCGCCTGCATATAGATGATCTTCTTTAGGTAATTGCGCCACACGGGGTTGTTGCGACAGGCCTGATAACACTCAGCCCGGCGGCCTTTGACCTCGACCCACTTTGCGTGGATGGGGTTTCCGTACTGATCGAGTGACGCTGCCTCTCGATGAAGGTCGGTGACGGTCTCGCCAGCGGAATTTATGATGCCCTCGGGATAGTAATCCTTAAGGGTTGTTGGGAAGGCCGCGTCGTGGGTGCCGTTTGAGAATTCGCGGAGGCCATACCAATCTTCGCTGTCACCCGCTGTCACGTTAAGTGCAGTGAGCTTGCCGTTTTCATCGAATTTTGCGGGAAATTCCCAGTCCTGCACTTCGTAGACGATGGCAAATGGGTCTATGCCGCTCTCGCGGCACAAATGAACATACTCACGCTCGTTTAGGTAGCCATAAATACGGAGTCTCGGATCCGGGATCCCGTTTATCTCTCTTTCGAGGTAGGGAAGCGAGATGCTTCCACCGCCCATTGCCGACCAGACAAGCATAGTGGCGTGGTAGCGCTTCAAATCCTCTATCATATCCAGGTTTCGCATTGGCATACTTGGGTGCTGGCATGCGCCACGGCGCTGCCATGCATCGAAATAGATAGCTCTTTCCATTTTGTTCTTCCTTCTGATTCTGGAACGGTATGCAATGATTCAAATGTCGCGAGCCAGGACGATACATTTATACATGCAGGCATGTTGTTAAACTGTAAGTTCACTATACCCCCGTTTTGCATACATAAGCAACGAATTTAGGACCCGGATTCTAAGTATCGCTTCGTGCGCTGCTCTGGAGCGAAATAGTGATACGCGTTTTAAGGTCACCCTTGACCCGCTACTAAAAGAGGACGAAGCGATGCTTGAAAATACGGGCGTTTTCGTCTGTACAGTTTGTGGCTTTATCCACTGAGTATAAGGATATGTATCCCCACTTTTTGAAGGAAGTAATGGAAAATTCACCTGGTAAGCACCTACAGTTATAATATACGTATTCAGTATTGTCCCTTTAGTCATATGGAGGAGGGATAGGCATGGTCCCACAGACTGGTTTGTTGGAGCAGATCGTCAATTATGGAAAGGGTGATGCCCGTATCTCTGCGGTGGTGCTGATCGGATCACATGCCCGAGCCGAGGTGCCCGCAGATGTGTTTTCGGATCTGGATGTGGTGCTGGTCGTCGACGAGCCAGAGAACTTCTTGTTCACGGATTCGTGGCTCGAACAGATCGGTACACTTCGCCTGTCCTTTGTAGAACCGACGATCGGCGGGGATCTCGAGCGACGTGTGGTTTTCGACGATGCAATGGATGTCGACTTCCTGATATTGTCCAGGGCAACCGTTCACGCGGCGCTATCCGGAGGCGAAGCCAACGCTTTGCTGTGTAGAGGATACCGGGTTTTGCTCGACAAAACCGGATATGACTGGCCGTTGCTCGAACCGGTTCCGACCGACCGATACGAGATTCCGTCCGCCGACACGTTTGGCAACCTGGTACAGGACTTCTGGTTCCATGCCATGTGGTCGACCAAGAAATGGTTGCGTGGTGAATTATGGGTAGCAAAATACTGTATCGACGTGTACATGAAAACCAAGTTGCTGTGGATGATCGAGCAATACGAACATGCGGTACATGGCCCGGAATATGACACCTGGTTCGGCGGCAGATTTCTTGACCGCTGGGCGGATGAACCCGTCATATCCGGATTGACGCAATCCTTTGCGACGTATTCGGAAACCGCCCTGCCGAGCGCATTGTTTGCGACAATGGATCTGTTCCGCACGCTTGCTAGACATGTGTCGGAAGCATATCAGCTTCCATACCCCGTCGCAACCGACACCTATAGCAGTGGATGGGTGGAACGTCAGTTGCATTGTGGATCGTGATTATGTCACTTACTCCAGCGAGTGCATTCTCTATAATTCGAAACAAAGAAAACGTTTCGCGACGAAAGGAGAATGCACATGAATAAGAATGTTTTAGAACTGACGAGTGGCAATTTCGACCAGGAGGTACTCCAGTCAGATAAGCCCGTGCTGATCGATTTTTGGGCTTCCTGGTGTATGCCCTGCCGCATGGTGGCACCGACGATTGAATCTCTCGCGGATGAATATGTCGACAAGGCGAAGATATGCAAAGTCAATGTGGACGACCAGCCCGATCTCGCCGGAAAATTCGGCATTATGAGCATTCCCACCGTCGTAGTCATCAAGGACGGCAAGGTTACGGCCAAGAGCGTCGGCGCACAGTCCAAGCAGGCTTATTCCGATATGCTGGCCCGCTAGGCGGACGCCGGGCAACCGGGATATGATTACGCCGAACGGATTCCTTTAAAAGACCGTTCGGCTTTTTTCCGGAAAGAATGGATCGGGTCCCGGGCGGAAACGGACCGTCGGGCATGAGAGGAGAGAGTCATGGCGAAAGTATTGATTGTGGGTGGTGTGGCCGGAGGCGCAAGTGCCGCCGCAAGGCTGCGCAGGTTGGACGAATCCGCGCAGATCATCCTGTTTGAACGCGGAGAGCACATTTCCTATGCGAACTGCGGATTGCCTTACTATATCGGAGACGTGATCAAGCAGGAAGAGCAATTGCTCGTCCAGACCCCGGAGGCCATGCGTGCCCGCTTCAACCTCGACGTGCGGGTGAACAGCGAAGTGGTCAGCATTGACCGGACCGCCAAGAAGGTCCACGTCCGGGAGACACACAGCGGGCTCGAGTACGACGAAACCTATGACAAGCTCATTCTCTCTCCAGGAGCTCGTCCCTTTGTACCCCGGATCGAAGGACGGGACCTCCCGGGTGTATTCACGCTCCGGAATGTCCCGGACACGATCCGGATCCGCAAGTTTGTGGACAGCGGGGACGTACAGCGCGCGGTCGTGGTCGGCGGTGGTTTCATCGGCGTGGAAATGGCGGAAAACCTGCGCGAGCGCGGGATTTCAGTCACGCTGGTTGAAGCGCTGGATCAGGTCATGGCCCCGTTCGACAAAGAGATGGCGTCTTTGCTGCAGGCAAGCCTCAAGCAAAACGGCATCCATCTCATGCTTGGCTCTTCCATCACCGGTATTCGACAGACAACCGAGGGGCTGGAAGTGCTGCTCAACGAGGGGGATCCGGTTCCCGCCGACATGGTGATGCTCAGCATCGGCGTCCGCCCGGAAAGCGAGCTTGCGCGCGATTGCGGCCTTGAGGTCGGGGAGCGCGGCGGCATCTGTGTGGACGACCGCCAGCAGACCTCCGACCCGGATATCTATGCGGTGGGCGACGCGACCGAGACCATCGATCTGATGACCGGAAAGCCGATGCTACTGCCGCTCGCAGGACCCGCAAACCGGCAGGGCCGGACCGCGGCAGACAACATTGCCGGACTGGACGTTCCGTTTGAAGGGGTCGTCGGATCCTCTGTGATCAAGGTGTTCGATCTGACCGCGGCCTCCACAGGATACAACGAAAAGAATTTGACCCGCGCCGGCATCGCCTATGAAAAAACCTACATCCATCCGCTTTCCCACGCCGGTTACTATCCCGGCGGCCAGCAGATGACGCTCAAATTGCTGTTTTCCCCCGAGACCCGCCGGGTGCTCGGCGCACAGGCGATCGGGGTGGACGGAGTCGACAAACGGATTGATGTGATCGCGACCGCGCTCAAGTTAGGCGCGACCGTGGATCAGCTGCAGAATCTGGAATTGTGTTATGCGCCTCCGTTCTCGTCCGCCAAGGATCCGGTCAACATGGCCGGTTTCACCGCGGTCAACATCCTCGACGGACTGACGCACATCAAACACTGGCACGATGTGGACGGACTCGACCGCAGCCAGGTGGTCATTCTCGACGTTCGCACACCGGAAGAATTCGACCTGGGCGCCATCGACGGCGCGATCAACCTCCCGGTGGACGACCTGCGCGCACGGCATGCGGAATTGCCCCGCGACAAGGACATCCTGATCTATTGCCGGGTCGGTCTGCGCGGTTATGTGGCGGAACGCATCCTCAAACAACTGGGGTTCGACCGGGTTTCCAATCTCAGCGGCGGCTTTTTACTCTACAACGCCATCAGGGAATCCGAACGGATGCCGGTCGCGGAAAGCGGCGACGCGATGTGCCGGACCGATGCCCCCATCCCGTCGGATATCAACTGTCTGGGATATGTCACAGTGACAGGCGACGGAGCCGAAGAAACCGTGACCCGAACCGCCGCGGCACCGGTCGAAGCCGCGAAGCCGGTGGCGACCAAGATCGTCGACGCGAGCGGACTGCAGTGCCCGGGTCCCATCCTACGCGTCAGCGACGGGATCAAATCGCTGACCGCGGGAGACATACTGGAAATCGCGGTAACCGATCCGGCGTTTGGCAAGGATGTCGTGGCCTGGTGTAATAAAACAGGGAATGACCTGCTGTGGAAGGAAAAAGAGGGCCACACCGAACGGTACTGGATCCGCAAAGGATACCGCAAGGCTGCGGAGACCATCGGATTGGGAACCCGAAACCTCCGCACGGGCGAAGAAACGTCGCATGAAAAGACCATGGTGGTATTCAGCGGCGAACTGGACAAAGCGCTGGCAACCTTCATCATCGCCAACGGCGCAGCTGCCATGGGCCGCAAAGTCACATTGTTCTTCACGTTCTGGGGGCTCAACATTCTCCGGAAACCTGAAAAAGTGAAGGTCAAAAAGGACTTTGTCTCCCGGATGTTCGGCGCCATGATGCCGCGGGGGTCCAAAAAACTCGCGCTCTCCAAACTCAGTATGGGAGGCGTCGGCACCCGCATGATGCGTGCGGTCATGAAGAAAAAGAACATCCAGTCGCTCGAGGAACTGATCCAGTCGGCGCTGGACAATGGTGTGAAACTCGTGGCCTGCACGATGTCGATGGATGTCATGGGGATCCAGCAGGAAGAGCTGATCGACGGCGTCGAATACGGGGGCGTCGTCAGCATGCTGAGCACTGCGGAAGAAGGAGATGCGCTGCTGTTCATCTAGAACACGGCAAATCGAAGAAGGAACCGGCGGGTTCCGTACCGGCTGTCTTGCCGGACGGACCCGCCTTTTTTATGCCGGCGCGAGGGTTACTCGATCGGTATCGGGGGATAGACGAAGGTATAGCCGAATCCCCATTCGGTTCGGATGAAATTGCGACCGGGCACGACTTCCGCCAAATGCTTCCGAAGCGTGCTTACATTGACCGCGAGCACATGCCGATTGCAGGGCGCGTTGCCGATCCAGACTTTGTGGAACACGTTTTCGACAGACATCGGCTGGTTGGGTGCGCGCGCAAGCACGGTCAGGATCGAAAATTCCTTGGGCGTGAGCGGGAGTTCGTGCCCGTTGACCCAGACCAGCCGCATCTCTTTGTCGATCACGAGCGGCGGATAGGACATCCGGTCCATCGCGTGGAGTGCGTATCTTCGGCGGATTTGCGCGTCGATCCGCAACGCAAGCTCCAGCAGGTTGCCTGGATGCGTCATGACATCGTCTCCGTGTTCAAAACCGTAGGCGACCTGCTCATCCCCGATGCCAGCTGCCAGAAACAGGATGGGCGCAGACGTGAGGGCCCGCAACCGGCCGGCAAGATCGAATCCGGACATGTCGGACAGTTCGATCTCCGATACGATGCAGGCGGTGTCGGCTGAGACGATGTCGAGCGCCTCCCGTCCGCAAATAGCCCGCACGACGCGATGGCCGTGCCGGATCAGGAAGCGGGTTCGTTCCGTGGTGATGCGGGAATTGTCTCCCACCAAAATCACCAATGGTCCCGTATGTGACTGGAGCGGAATCGATTCGCCTCTTTTCTTGTACGACTCTGTAGTTGTGTTCACTTTCTCTCCTCCCTGTGTGGTGTCGGTATCTTTTGGACCTTTTTTTACAAACGCATCCATTATCCGACAAAACAGGGAGAATGTGAACAAAATATATAAAAATTTTTACAATTGAGAGGGTGACACAGGTTTCCAGCGCAAAATCGGAGAGCGCGCCGCGCGAACTTCGTCGATCCTCCGGACCGGTGTGTCGCACGGCGCTTCGTGTAGGAGTGCCGGATCCGCGATCGATTCCGCCGCCACCGTTTCCATGATATTCACAAAGTCGTCGAGCATTTCGGGCGACTCGGTTTCGGTCGGCTCGATCATCATCGCTTCCGAAACGATGAGAGGGAAGTAGATGGTGGGGGGATGCACACCGTAGTCCAGCATTCGCTTGGCAAAATCGAGAGTGGATCCCTGATGCGGCGGTGTATCGCCGGCGGAGCGGACCCCCGCGACCACGAACTCGTGCATGCAGGTTCGGTCGTAAGGGATGCGGAAGGTGTCGGACAGCCGCACCCGGAGGTAGTTGGCGTTGAGGACCGCTGCCTGCGAAGCGGCTGCCAGTCCCTCCGCACCCATAGAGAGAATGTAGGCATAGGCCCGTACCAGCACCCCGAAGTTGCCGTCCCACTCCCGGACCCTTCCGATCGAGTGCGGTCCGGGCGATACCCGGCGGTAGAGGGACAAAATCCCGTCTGCCCCCTGCTCGCGCACGACGATCGGGGCGGGCAGGAACGGCGCGAGGGAAGCTTTGACGCCGACCGGTCCCGCGCCGGGACCGCCTCCGCCATGGGGGGTGGAAAACGTTTTATGCAAGTTGAGGTGGACGATGTCGAATCCCATGTCTCCCGGCCGGACTATCCCCATGACCGCGTTCAGATTGGCTCCGTCGTAATACAGCAGTCCGCCCGCGTCGTGGACGAGATCCGCGATCTGTAGGATGTTGTGTTCGAACAGTCCGAGCGTGTTCGGGTTGGTGAGCATCAGCCCAGCGATCCGGTCGCGCATCGGCCCTTGTGTGACCGCGCGGAGCCGCTCGATGTCGACGGTGCCGTCCGGTGCGGAAGGGATCTGCACCACTTCGTAGCCCGCGGCAGCGGCGCTGGCGGGATTGGTCCCATGTGCGGAGTCGGGAACCAGTACGAGGTTGCGCTCCCCCTGCCCGCGGCTATGATGCCAGGCCCGAAGGATAAGCATCCCGGTGAGCTCTCCGTGCGCGCCGGCCGCGGGGGCCAGCGAAAAGGCGTCCATACCGGCGATCTCCGCGAGCATGTCCTGGAGTTCCGCCATCAGCTGCAGCGCACCCTGTGCGTCCTCGTCTGGTGTCGCGGGGTGCAAGTCCGCAAACCCGGACAGACGCGCGAGTGATTCGTTGATTCGCGGGTTGTGTTTCATCGTACAGGATCCCAGCGGGTAGAAGCCGTCGTCCACCCCGAAATTGCGGCGGGAGAGCGCGGTATAGTGTCGGACCACGTCGATCTCCGACACCTCGGGCAAACCGGTCGGATCCTGCCGCAATAGCGCGGCCGGCAACATCTCGGCGGCACCTGGACCGGCGGTATCCGGGACGACCGGCACTCCTTTGCGGCCGGGTCTGGAACACTCAAACAACAGTGGGAGTTCCCGTTTCATCGCACACCTCCGTCGGCGCGGGAAGCCGAAACGCTAGCCACGGCCTCCACGAAACGCCGGATCTCTTCCCCGGTGGTCTTTTCGGTCACGCAAAACAAAACCGCATCCCGCGGCGCACCCGGACAGTCTTCCGGTGCCAGCCCGGAGAGGTCATAGCCGGGCTGGAATCCCCGCGCCCGCATCTGGCGATGGAACAGAGCGGGCGGCAGCGCGCAGTGCAAGGCAAATTCGCGGAAGAAGGGAGCCTCCTCCACCCGGGAGAACAGGCCGGTCGACAGCAACCCCCGCTCCAGTTCGCGGGCACCGCGCATGGCCGATTCCGCGATCGCGCGCAACCCGGCAGGGCCGACCAACGCGAGATACATCGCGGCGCGCAATGCGTACAGGGAGTGGTTGCTGCAGATGTTGGAGGTGGCCTTCTCCCTCCGGATGTGCTGTTCCCGCGCCTGCAGGGTCAACACGTACGCGCGGCGTCCGTCCACGTCCACGGATTCACCGACGATGCGGCCGGGTAGCCTGCGCAGGAGTTTTTCTCTGGCGGTGAGAAATCCGAACGACGGACCTCCAAAGGAGAGCCCGCTCCCGAACCCCTGTCCGCTCCCTGCGGCGATGTCCGCTCCCGCGGAACCGGGTGAGCGCAACACCGCAAGCGACAATGCGTCCATGACACACTGAATCGTGAGCGCACCGCGTGCGGCGGCAGCTCGGGCAAATCCGGCCACTTCCTCGACAGCACCCAGGAAGTTGGGACTTTGGACCACAACTGCCGCGAACGTGCCCGCCGGCTCCGCGTCAAGTGCGGCAGCCGCCGCATCCGGTCCGGTGCGCAGACCAGTGAGCGGAAGGACGGTGAGCTGCGCACCGACGGCTTCGAGGACCGGTCGCACCGCACGCAACACACCCGGATGGAGCCCGCCCGCGATCAGCACACGGTGCGCGCGGGTCTGCGTTATCGCCATGCGGACCGCTTCGGTTACCGCAGACGCGGCGTCGTAAACCGATGCGTTGGATACGTCCAGCCCGGTCAGGGAGCACATTTCCGTTTGATATTCAAACAGCGCCTGCAGCGTGCCCTGACTGATTTCGGGCTGGTAAGGGGTGTAGGCCGTAAAGAACTCCTGCCGGGAGGCGAGGGCGTCCACTGCGGCCGGTATGTAGGCGTCATAGGCGCCGGCACCCAAAAAGGAAGTCGTGTTGGACACCGTGGTGTTGCGCGCCGTCAGAGACTCGAGGCGCTCGGAAAGCTGCATTTCGGTCAGACTTGCGTCCAAATGCAGCGGGCGGCGCAGCCGGACATCCTCCGGGATGTCTTCGAACAGCGCGTCGAGAGCGGGACGGCCGATGCGGGCGAGCATCGCCTGGACGTCCTCTGGTGTGTGGGGGAGATAAGGGGGCATGTTCATTCCTCCGCGCAAAACGCGGCATAAGCCGCAGCGTCCAGATAGGTTCCCTGCGTGAGCGGTGCGTCAAACGCAACCCGTGCGATCCAGCTGCCGTAGGGGTCGGTGTTGAGCGATTCTGGGGCGGGTTCCAGCGCGGTGTTGACCGCTTCCACCGTTCCGGACTGGGGCATGAAGACTTCCGAGACCGCCTTGACCGACTCGAGATTGGCCAACGGTGCGGCTTCATCGATGTGCGCACCCGGGGCGGGGAGTTCGACAAACACGACATCCCCCATTTTGTCCTGCGCGTAGTCGGTGATGCCGATCACGGCTGTCTGTCCTTCCATCCGGATCCATTCGTGTTCTTTGGTGTAGAGCAGTTCTGCGGGTACGTTCATTTCCTTTACCTGCCTCTCTTATAAAAAAATCTCGATCGCAGCTTGATGGGAACCCGGTTGCCGCGGATGTCCACGGACCATTCTGCGTCTTCCGCAATATCCCCGCATACCAGCGCGGTTCCAACCGCGATGCCCAGCGAGGGGGCATGGTATCCGGTGGTGACGTGACCGGCCGGACCGGTCCGGCCGGTGGCATAGACCGCGTATCCGTGCCGCGCGATGCCGCGGCCGGTCAGTTCGAATCCGACCAGCTTGCGTCGGGAGGGCTGTGTTGCCTGCGCCGCGAGCGCGTCACGCCCGATGAAAACGGGTTTGTCCAGTGCCACGAAACGGGAAAGCCCGGCCTCCAGCGGTGTGATGTCCCGATCGAGTTCGTTGCCGTAGAGCGGCATGCCCGCTTCGAACCGGAGGGTATCCCGGCAGCCCAGCCCGCACGGTACCGCACGATCCGCCGCGCCCGTCTGTTCACCGGTCATCTCGATCCGGGCCGCGAGCAGGGCCGACCAGACGACAGCCGTCTGATCTGCGGGCATCATGATCTCGAACCCGTCCTCTCCGGTGTAGCCAGTACGGGAAACCAGGCAGGGTACGCCGGCCACCGACACCTCTTTGGCAAACCGGTAATAGCCCAGCTCATCCGTCACATCGCCCGCAAGGGTTTTCAGCAGGGCGGGTGCAAGCGGTCCCTGGAGTGCCAGCAGGCCATACCAGTCGGATTCGTCCCGCACTTCGACCGCAAGTCCGCTTGTTTCCGCCGGGGCGCTCGGACCCGCAAGGGATGTGATCCATCTAAAGTCCGCTTCGCGATTGGCGGCGTTGACAACCAGCAGTACCGAAGTCCGGTCGAAACAGAGCACCAGCACGTCGTCCAGTGCTCCGCCATCGGGTGCGCACATCGGGGAATAGGCGATCTGGCCGGGCTGCAATCCCGCCATCCTGCTGGTCAACAACCGGTCGGCAAAGACCAGCGCATCCGGCCCCTCGATCCGGATCTCCCCCATGTGGGACACATCAAACAGCCCGGCGGCGCCCCGTACTGCCAGGTGCTCTACGACCAGGCCTTCGTACTGGATGGGCAGCAGCCATCCCGCATAGGAAACGAGTCGGCCTCCCAGCGCGACATGGACGTCATACAGCGGGGTTTTCCGCGTGTCTCCCTCAGCTCCGGTCTGCGTGTTTTCTCGGTCCATTTTGAGTGCTCCTGTTCTATGAGAGTGAAAAACAAAAAGAGCGCAAGCGGAACAATCCGCCTGCACTCTGTCATCGACCTGAGAGTTTGCCGTCCGTCCCCGCCGTCGCGTTCCGCGGTCGCCTGTCCGTCCGATTGCCCCTTCGGTGCCCCTTGCCGGGCTTTTCAGAGTCCCATCCGGCGACGGTTCCTTTACCTGAGAGATTTCGCGCGGATCGGCTCTTCCGCAGCGTTGCTCCTTCGGCCAGCATTCAAGCTGTCTCCCGCCGTCATCTTCTGGGTTCGATTGGTGATCCCACAGGGCATTACCAACCGCCACGATCGTAGCAGGGACGGACAACCGCGTCAAGCGCGTGGACGCGCACGCGAGGGCGGATACCCGCGGAGTTTTTTAAACACCTTGCTGAAGTAGAACACGTCATCAAATCCGGACCTGTGTGCGGCCTCTTCAATCGAGAAACCACCGGCGATGAGCGTTTCCGCACTGTTGATCCTCACATGGTTGACAAAGGACTTGACCGGAAGTCCTGTCGTGCTTCGAAACAAAGTGCCAAAGTAGACCGGATTCAGACCGGACAAGCCGGACAGATCGGCTACGCGGATCGGTTCCGAGTAGTGACGAATGATATACGCAACCGCGCGGTCGATCCGCGGATCCCGGGTTCCGCCCAGCTGACCGTGTACCAGCAGCGCGATGTACCGATGTAAAAGGAGCAACAACAAGGCGCGGCACTTGAGCATAAACCCCGGAATGCGACGGGCCCACTCGAGATTGAGCTCTGCATAGAGGCGCAGGAGTTCTTCGTCCAGTCCGGTACGCGCGATCTCGGGCCCGTCCGGCATCTTCTCCTTGCCGTCCGTCCCCGGGTAATGGGCACACACGACGGTGCAGGCGGAGGGAACCGTCGGATCACTGGCGGCAGAGCGCAGCGATCCGGGCGGGATCAACAGCATTTCCCCTTCGGATACGATATAATGCAAGCCGTTTACATGGTAGTGAAAGCGTCCTTGTACCACCTGGACGATTTCGCATTGCGCGGCTACACTCTCTTGGACCCGCCAGGAGCCCGTGTCGGAAACGGAGAGCACCGCGACGATCCGCGGATCGACATGATCCTCATCCAGCCCGACCAGCCACAAACCGATATCCATCTGCATGTCCGGTCCCTCCTCACGGGATGTACTTCATTGCGTTATAGGTATTTTTTGTGTGAAAAAAAACGATTTCTCCAAAAGATGAATCGGTGTTCTTTAATTATTACAAAAGATCTTCAGAAGTTCCATGGTCAAGAATGCAGCATATGCCATAAAATTCAAGTGCAATACTTGTGGATTATGGTGATTATGACAGGGATCATGTCAGAAGAGGGGGGGTTATGTCTGAATTTCTTTTGTGAAAATTCTCTTCCCGGTTGTTGATTCTCGATGGGTTCTTGTATATAGTTTTTCTTGGTTGCGACTGCAATTTCTTGTCGAACTGAATTATAATGGCGTACAAGTGCAACACAAGCTGTTGCGAATGGTTTTGTTTTTTGAACATCCTGACGATACGCGGCTCGCCCAACCTCACGGGAAACCGCAAAAGGAGGATAGACCGGATGACGGATACGACCCCCCGCGCCGCACAGGATTTTTACTCGGAATATGACTGCTGGCTGCAAAACCGTGCGACTCGTCCGCTTGGCAGCCGGTGTGTGGAAGCGCTCGGCACCTGCAGCGTGTACGCCACCGGTCGCCTGGCCGACACCGCTGTGTCCGAACTGTCGGATGCCGTAGCACGCATCACGGGCAACCGTCCGTTATGTCTCTATTCCGATCCTCTTGCGGGTCCGGGCGTTCTTCTATCCGATCTTGCGGCTCATCCCGCGGCACCGACCGGGTTTACACCGGTTGAAGCGTCCTCGATCCGTGCGGAGGGTTTCCGTATCCGCTGGAGCGACGCGACCGGCGTGCTCTCCATCTGCGGGGGCAATGCGGCAGGCCTGTTGTACGGCGTCTTCCGCCTGATCCGCCTGCTGGGAGAAAACGTCGCGATTGAATCAATCGACCTACTCGAAAATCCGGTTTCACCACTTCGCATAATCAATCACTGGGACAACCTCGACGGCTCGATAGAGCGCGGTTATGCGGGTCGTTCCATTTTTTATGAAGACAACGCGTTTATCCAGGATCTTGGGCGCGCCAAAGATTATGCCCGCCTGCTCGCTTCGGTCGGGATCAACACCGTCTGCATCAACAACGTCAATGTGCGCGGCGCTTCGGTCCGGCTGATCACCGAGGACTATCTGCCCGATGTCGCGCGGGTGGCCGACGTGTTCCGTACTTACGGCATCCGTTTGATGCTGTGTGTGAACTTCACCAGCCCGGTCCTGATCGGTGGCCTCGAAACCGCGGACCCGCTGCATCCGGACGTGGTGCGCTTCTGGGCCGACCAGACCGATTTGGTGTATCGACACATCCCCGACCTGCGCGGCTTTTTGGTCAAGGCGGACTCCGAGTTTCTGCCCGGACCGGCCGCGGACGGACGCACCCATGCCGACGGCGCCAATACGATCGCGCGCGCCCTGGCACCTCACGGCGCCATCGTTATCTGGCGCTGCTTTGTTTACAACTGCATGCAGGACTGGCGTGACACCGTAACCGACCGGCCCAAGGCCGCATACGAGAACTTTATGCCTCTCGACGGGGCGTTCGACGGCAATGTGTTGCTACAGATTAAAAATGGCCCGGTGGATTTCCAGATCCGGGAACCCGTGTCCCCGCTGTTCGGTGCGATGCGCCACACGCGTGAAATCATCGAACTGCAGGTGACGCAGGAATACACCGGCCAGCAAAAGCATCTGTGCTATCTGCTCCCTCTTTGGAAAGAAGTGGTCGATTTTGATCCGCAGCTTCCGGATTGTCCCGGATCGGTGGGCGCCATGCTCGTCAACGGGACGATCGAGGGAATTGCGGGCGTCGTAAACGTCGGCCTGGACCGCAACTGGACCGGGCACACCCTGGCACAGGCCAATTTGTACGGGTACGCGCGTCTGTGCTGGAATCCGGCGCTCTCCGCGGACGAGATCGCCCGGGAATGGGTCCGGCTGACCTTGGGGAACGACCCTTCGGTGGTGTCCACCGTCACCGCGATCCTGATGAACTCACGCGCCACCTATGAAAAATACAACGCGCCGCTCGGCATCGGATGGATGTGCAATCCTTCCTACCACTATGGCCCGAATGTCGACGGCTACGAATATGCCTATTGGGGTACCTACCACCGCGCGGATCATCTCGCGATCGGCGTCGACCGCACCCGCGCACCGGGTGGGACCGCTTACACCGCACAGTATGCAGAACCGGTCGCCGCGTTGTACGACGATCCCGCGCACTGCCCGGAGGAACTGTTGCTGTTTTTCCACCGTGTGCCATACGATCGGTACCTCCGGTCCGGCGTCACCCTGATCCAGCACATCTACGACACCCATTTCGAGGGAGTCGAAGAGGTGGAGGCTATGATCCGGGAATGGGACGACCTGCAAGGGACATTGCATCCCGAAGCCTACAAGTCCGTCGCGGAACGGCTGCAAACGCAGCTGCGCGACGCCTGTGAATGGCGGGATGTCGTCAATACATATTTCTGCCGCAAGACGGGAATACCGGACGGGAAGGGAAGGAAAATCCACACATGATCAGAGGAGCAAACACCATCAAGCATCATTGGAGGGAGGAAAAGAAGTGAGCACACAATCCAAGACAAGCCGCGCGTTCAAACGCGCAAAGCGCAACTGGCAGCTGTATGTCATTGTCGCGCTGCCCGTGATCTGGCTACTGATCTTCAAATACGGGCCGATGTACGGCGTACAGCTGGCATTCAAAAATTTCCAGATCAGAGACGGCATCTGGGGCAGCCCCTGGATCGGCTGGGACAACTTTAAGCGGTTCTTTGAGTTTAAAGAGTTCTGGATGCTGATCAAGAACACGCTCGGTATCAGCATCTATCAGTTGCTGGCCGGCTTCCCGATCCCGATCGTCCTCGCCCTCGCGCTCAACGCGACCATGAACCTCAAGTTCAAGAAGACGGTCCAGTTCGTCACCTACATGCCCTACTTCATTTCGGTCGTCGTTCTCGTTGGTATGGTTCTGTCCTTTACCAACACCCGTACAGGTATCTTCAACACCTTGCTTGGCAAGGTCGGTGTTTCCCCCGTCCATTTCATGGGCAAACCCGAATGGTTCAAATCGATTTATGTCTGGTCCGGCATCTGGCAGCACATGGGCTATAACTCGATCATCTACATCGCAGCCCTGGCCGGCATCGACATGGACATCCACGAGGCAGCGGTCATCGACGGCGCCTCCCGGTTCCAGCGGGTACGGTTCATTGACTTCCCGGGCATTCTCCCGACCGTCATCACGCTGCTGATCCTCAACTCCGGTTCGATCATGAGCGTCGGCTTTGAGAAAGTCTGGCTGATGCAGTCCACCCTCAACCGGACCACATCGGAAATCATTTCCACGTATGTGTACAAAATTTCATTGGCATCCAACGCTCCGCAGTTCGCTTACGCGACGGCAATCGGATTGTTCAACTCGGTGATCAACATGATATTGTTGCTCTCGGTGAACAATATTGCCAAAAAAGTAAGCGAAACGAGTTTGTGGTAAGGGAGGGGGAGAGAGTATGGCAAAGGCACAAAAAAGCACCATCAGGCTGTCGGGAGACGATCGTCTGTACTACTTCATCAACGACGCCATCCTGTTGATCGCCCTGCTGGTCGTCGCATATCCATTGATCTATGTTTTCGCAGCCGCCTTCAGTGATAAAAACGCTGTGGTCACAGGCAAGGTTGTTCTGTGGCCGGTCGACTTCTCGCTGGAAGGCTTCAAGACGGTGTTCGGTTACAAGGCCATCATGACCGGTTACATGAATACCATCATCTACGCGGTGGTTGGCACCCTGGTCAACGTCACGATGACCCTTCTTGCCGCGTATCCGCTTACCCGAAAAGACGACATGCCCGGCCGCAACCTCATCATGTATCTGTTTACCTTCACGATGATCTTCGGCGGCGGCCTGATCCCGACCTACATCCTGATGCAGAACCTCGACCTCATCGACAAACGCGCGGTTCTGATCATTCCAAACGCGATGGGCGTCTTCCATCTGATCATCGCCCGTACCTTCCTGACGCAGAGCATTCCGAACGAGCTGTACGAAGCCGCGACCATCGATGGATGTTCTCACTTCAAATACATGCTTAAAATCATCCTTCCTCTGTCCAAACCGCTTCTGGCCGTACTCGTGCTCTTCTACGCAGTCGGTCACTGGAACGCCTTCTTCGATGCGTTCATTTACCTCAAGAACCCCAATCTGTTCCCACTCCAGCTGATCCTGCGCGACATCCTGATCGCGAACTCGATCGACCCGACCACGCTGGTCGACCCGGAGACGATGGAGAAGAAACTAGGTATGGCCGAGTTGCTCAAGTATGCCGTCATTGTCGTGGCGAGCGTCCCGGTCTGGTGTCTCTACCCGTTTATTCAGCAGTATTTTGTCAAAGGTGTTATGATCGGCGCTGTCAAAGGCTGATCCCGCACACTTCCTGACCTCAATGCCTTCGACTCCGACGGAAACGCCGGAGTCGTTAGCATATTTACCGGTGAAGGTCACAACGCAGCAACACAGCCATCAGTACACCCAACGGAGGGAACGGCCATGTGGAAAGATCTCAAAGCGTTCTTGCTCAAGGGCAATGTCATCGATCTGGCGGTCGCAGTGGTGATCGGTGCCGCGTTTGGTGCCATCGTCAACTCTCTGGTCAAAGACGTCATCATGCCGGTGATCGGCCAGCTGATTTCCGGCATCGACCTCGCGGCGTTGAAGATCGTGCTGGAGTCAGCGGTCATCAATCCGGAAACCATGGAAATCACAACCCCTGAGGTGGCCATCAACATTGGCTTGTTCATCAACGCGATTGTGCAGTTTGTCATCATCGGCACAGTGATTTTCTTTATCATCCGCGGCATCCAGAAGCTGCAGAGAAGAGGAAAGCCCATAGAAGACAAACCGGAAGAACCCGCACCCAGGCCGGACGATGTGATTCTGCTTGAAGAGATTCGGGATCTGCTCAAAAAGCAGGGGTGATGCGCCTGACCGAAACCGAAAACGAAGAATCACACCAATGGAGGTGGGCCAATGATGCCCCCTCCTTTCTCTTTCGCGGAAAAATGTATATGCAAAAAGTTCATGAATAATTGACGATCCGGAGCGCATGGATTAACATATACAAGTTAAACAAATTCGGTCCACTGTCCGCGGACATATGTCCGGGCACAGGCCGGCCGGATGGAGGGAAAAAGCATTGACTATATATATCGTCAAGCGACTGGGGCTCGCACTGCTCACGATCTGGATGGTCGCTACACTCACCTTTTTTCTCATGAATCTGGTGCCGGGCGGACCATTCCTCGCAGAGAAAGCCCCCTCCGCGTCCATACTGAAAGCGATGGAGGCCAAATACGGCCTGGACAAACCGTTGATCGTCCAGTACAAAAACTACCTGTTGCGCCTCGCACAAGGAGATCTCGGCGTTTCCATCAAGAAAAAGGGCCGGGATATCGCTGATATTGTCGGGGAGAAGTTCCCCGTTTCCGCGAGAGTAGGCGGTGTAGCGATCGTGGTCTCGCTCGTGACCGGGATCCCGCTCGGAGCGATATCCGCGCTCAAACGCGGCAAATGGCAGGACAACCTGCTCCGTTTCATCTTCACCCTCGGCATCGCGGTCCCCGGTTTCGTGGTTGCGACAACGCTATTGATCCTATTGGGGGTGAAACTGCCCCTCTTGCCTACGGTAGGGCTGACCAGCCCCGCACACTACATCATGCCGGTCATCACGCTGTCGCTCTATCCGATGGCGTACATGGCGCGGTTGATGCGCTCCAGCATGCTGGACGTGCTCGGTCAGGACTACATCCGCACCGCCCGCGCCAAAGGGCTGTCCGGGCGTGTCGTATTGTTCAAGCATGCGCTGCGCAACTCCCTGATCCCGATCATCACGTATCTCGGCCCGCTGATTGCCTACATCCTGACCGGAAGCTTTATCGTGGAAAAGATCTTCACAATTCCCGGCCTGGGCGGTGAATTTATCAGCTCCATCAACAATCGCGACTACCCCCTGATCATGGGAACCACGATCTTTCTTGCGGCGTTCCTGATTCTGATGAACCTGGTGGTCGACATTCTCTACAAAGTGGTAGACCCCCGGATCAAATTTGATTAAGGAGCACTGGGATATGCCGGATAAACCATTCCATAAAAACCCGCTGAGCATGCAGTTCGATCCTTCCGATTTCCTGCCGGCAAGCGAGGAAGAGAAAAAAGAACTGATCGTGATGCGCGAAAGCGTCACGTTCTGGAAAGACGCGGGACGCCGTCTGCGCAAAAACAAGGTTGCGATGGGCTCGCTGATCGTCATTATCCTGACCATTGTGTTCGCGTTCATCCTGCCTTCCTTCTATCCCTATGCCTATGAGCAGCAGACGCGCGGCAGTGAAAACCTGCGACCCCTGCAGTATTCGGCGGAAGAGGTCGCACGCAAAGACGCGGGGGAAAAGGTGTTTCCCCACCTGATCGGCACCGATACGCTCGGACGCGACCTGATGGTGCGCGTGATGATGGGGACACGGATCTCCCTGCTGGTCGGCATCGTCGCGAGTTTCCTGATCTTGATCATCGGATCGGTATATGGTTCGGTCTCCGGGCTGGCAGGAGGCCGGGTCGATCTCGTGATGATGCGGATCGTGGAGGTCATCTATACGATTCCGGACATCCTGATCATCATCATCCTCATGGTCACCTTGAAAAAGCCGCTGGAACGGCTGTTTGAGACCTCTCCGATCTTCGATGGGCTCAGTCTGATCGGCCCGGGGCTAATCAGCATCTTCATCACCTTCAGCTTGCTGTACTGGGTTGGCATGGCTCGCCTCGTGCGCGGCCAGGTGCTGATGCTCAAGGAACAGGAGTTTGTGACCGCGGCGCGCGCGATGGGCGGCAGCAATGCCCGGATCATCCGCCGTCACCTGATCCCCAACACAATCGGGACCATCGTGGTCACGACCTCGCTGCAGATCCCGTCCGCCATCTTTACGGAATCCTTCCTCAGCTTCCTCGGACTGGGCGTGCAGGCCCCGATGCCCTCGCTCGGCTCGCTCGCCGCGGACGCGATCGGCGGCATCACTTCCTATACATATCGGCTGGTCGCCCCCGCGATCACCATCAGTATCGTCATCTTGGCCTTCAACCTCTTTGGCGACGGACTGCGCGATGCGCTGGATCCCAGACTGAAGAAATAAGGAGGCGGACAACATGGCAAATCCCAACGGGTCCCTACTCGACATCAAAGATCTGGACGTCTCCTTTTTCACCCCCATGGGCGAGGTGCGTGCAGTCAACCGCGTTTCATTGACCCTTCAGTACGGGGAGGTGCTCGGGATCGTCGGCGAATCCGGGAGCGGCAAAAGCGTGTCTGCTTATTCCGTGATGGGACTGATCCCGGAGCCGGGAAAAGTCAAGAACGGAACCATCGAGTTTGACAACCATCCGATTCACGAGCTCTCCGAAAATGAGATGCAGAAAATACGCGGCAACGAGATCAGCATCATCTTCCAGGACCCGATGACCTCACTCAATCCGGTGTTCACGATTGGCAACCAGATCATGGAGGCCATCCTGTTGCACACCGATATGGACAAACAGCAGGCGCACAAGCGCGCGATCGAACTGCTCGAACTGGTCGGCGTCAACGAACCGGTACGGCGCCTCCGCCAGTACCCGCACGAATTTTCGGGCGGGATGCGGCAACGCGTCATGATCGCGATCGCACTGGCCTGCGAACCCCAGCTCCTGATCGCGGACGAGCCGACCACCGCGCTGGACGTCACGATCCAGGCGCAGATCCTCGAGCTGATGAACGAGCTCAAGCAAAAGCTCGGTATGTCGATCATCCTCATCACGCACGATCTGGGCGTGGTCGCCGATATGTGCCAGAACATCATGGTGATGTATGCCGGCATGGTCGTCGAGAAGGGGACGGTCGACGAGATCTTCTACGCGCCCAATCACCCCTATACCTTTGGCCTGCTGGCCTCGATCCCCAAACTCAATGTCGACGAGCATGAAAAACTCGTGCCGATCGAGGGCTCGCCGGTCGACTCGATGAACCTCCCCGCAGGGTGTCCCTTCGCCCCGCGCTGCGAGTCCTGCATGAAAATATGTCTCTCCCGTATGCCGGACTACACCCAACTTTCCGACACGCACGTCAGCGCCTGCTGGCTGAACGAACGCAATGCCATGGAAGCCGGCGAGGTCGCCCAGACCACCCCGTCCGCATCCGGACAGGAGGCCCCGTGATGGGCGCGCCGCTGCTCGAGGTCAGGGACCTCAAACAATATTTTAAAGTCCGGGGGAGGCTTTTCACCCCCGCGTATGTCAAGGCAGTCGACGGGATCAATATGGACATCGCACGCGGCGAAACCCTCGGCCTGGTCGGGGAGAGCGGCTGTGGCAAGACCACGGTCGGTCGCACAATCCTGCGGCTGTACGAACCCACCGGCGGGAAAATCGTATTCGACGGAGACGATATCACACGTGCGGACATGCACCCCTACCGCCGGCGGATGCAGATCGTGTTTCAAGACCCATATGCTTCGCTCAACCCCCGCATGACAGTCGGAGACATCGTGGCCGAGGCCATCGACATCCAAAAACTCGCCACCTCGCGGAAGGATCGCAAGGACCGCATCAACGCGCTGCTGGAGAGGGTCGGGCTCAATTCCGAGCACGCAACCCGTTATCCGCACGAGTTTTCGGGCGGACAGCGGCAGCGCATCGGGATCGCGCGCGCGCTTGCGGTCAGTCCGGAGTTTATGGTCTGCGACGAGCCGGTTTCCGCGCTCGATGTCTCGATTCAGGCGCAGATCATCAACATGTTCGAGGAATTGCAGGCCGAGTCCGGATTGGCGTATCTGTTTATTGCGCACGACCTGTCGGTCGTCCGCCACATTTCCCACCGGATCGGGGTCATGTACCTGGGCAAAATGGTCGAACTCGCCTCTGCGGAAGACCTCCATTTCCACCCGATCCACCCCTACACCCAGTCCTTGTTGTCTGCCATTCCGATTCCGGATCCGCGCTCCAGCCGCAATCGGAAACGCATCATCCTGCAAGGGGACGTCCCCAGCCCTTTGAATCCGCCTTCGGGCTGCAATTTCCGCACCCGGTGTCCCTACGCGATGCCGATCTGCGCTGAGCAGGAGCCGGAGTTCAAAGACTACGGCAACAAACATTTTGCGGCATGCCATCTACTGGACAAAAAGGCATAGACACGGGCTTTGTCCCAACGGGCGACTCCGGCACATCGGGAACGGTCGGGTTTGCCCCGCGGGTGGGAGCATAGAGGAGAAACACAGTCAAAACCACAAGGAGGAAGACACAGATGAGAAAAATCCGGTTGCTCAGTCTGGTGCTCGCGCTGTTGATGTGCATGTCCGTATTCGCGGCCTGCAACAAACCGGCTGCGATCCAGGAACTCAGCGTCTGCGTCGGGTCTGAACCCGACAGCATCGATCCCGCGTACAACGAGGCGGTCGATGGCGCCACCCTGCTGATCCACGCATTCTCGGGGATCTGCAAGCTCGACAAGGACGGCATGCCCCAACCCGATGCCGCCAAGGAGATCAAGATCAGCGAAGACGGACTGACCTACACCATCACCCTGCGTGACGGTCTCAAATGGTCGGACGGCAAAGATCTGGTCGCGGAAGACTTCATCTACGCATGGAAGCGCGCGATCGATCCTGTCAACGCCACGTCCTACGGTTACATGCTCGAAAACATCACGGGTGTCGCGGATGTGTATTACGCGGATCCCGAGGTCGACGTGTATGACGTGGACGCCATCGGCGCCAAGGCCATCGATGCCAAGACCATCGAGATCACCTTGACCTCCGCCGCCCCGTATTTCATGGAGATCCTGGCGTTCCCGCCCCTGTTCCCGGTCCGCAAGGACATCGTCGAGAGCGACGAGGCCTGGTCCACCAAACCCGAGACCTACATCACCAACGGTCCGTACAAGATGAAGGCCTGGGATCATGATGCCCAGATCGTGTTTGAGAAGAACGAGTACTACCACGACAAGGACGCGATCCTCCCCGAGACGATCAAGTTCGTGTTGATGGACGACGACAACGCGATCCTGGCCGCCTACCAGAACGGTACGATCATGCTGGCGGACTCGGTCCCGAACGACGAAATCGACAACCTGCGTGACAACGACGAATTCTTTATCGCGGGTCAGCTCGGTACCTATTTCGTCTGCTTCAACACCGAGAAAGAACCCTTTGACGACATGCGTGTCCGCAAGGCGCTCTCGCTCGTCATCGACCGTAACTTCATCGTTGAGCAGATCGGCAAAGCCGGACAGGAACCCGCCACCGCGTATGTCGCGACCGGCCTGACCGACGGCGACCCGACCAAAGAGTTCCGCGATGTCGGCGGCGACTATTACTCAGTCGCCAAAGAGGATTACCAGGCGAACTGTGACGAAGCCAGGCAGCTGCTGGCCGACGCGGGCTATGCCAACGGCGAAGGGTTCCCGAAATTCGAGTACCTGCTCAATACCAGCACCGGCCACAAACTGATCGCGGAAGCGCTGCAGAACATGTGGAAAACCGAGCTCGGTATCGACTGCACCATCGCGGAGCAGGAGTGGGGCGTGTTCCTCAACACCCGTCAGAACGGTGAGTACGAAGTCGCCCGCCACGGCTGGCTGGCTGACTACAACGATCCGATCAGCTTCCTCGACATGTGGGTCACCGGCGGCGGCAACAACGACGCGCAGTGGTCCAACGCGGAATACGACGCCCTGATTTCAGGTGTCAAAACCAGCTCTGACCGCACCAAGCGGTATGCCGACATGCACGCGGCGGAAGACATTCTCATGGAAGAAATGCCTGTCTCTCCGATCTACTACTATGTCGACATCTACATGAAGAGCGCTAAGCTCGAGGGCTTCTATTCCTCGCCGCTCGGCTACAAATACTTCATGTATTGCTCGGTGACCGACTGATCTTCTCCTCTGCGTAATCGGGTGCCACACCTGGCACCCTCCCCGCGAAAGCGAAAAGCGGTCCCCCCGGTTTGTCCGGGGGGATCGTTTCTTTCTTATACACCGGCGACAGGTTCTCCCCGTTTCCATTGGTATAATCGAGAAAAGCGGGAGGAGGTAGTGCCGTGAAAGATTCCTTCTGGAAGCATCCCCATCACGCGTCGACCCGGCGACTGACTGCGGTCGCATTGGGGCGCGAACCGGCCGATCTGGTGCTCCGCAAAGGCCGCCTCGTCAACGTATGTACCGGCGAGATTCTCGACGGCACCGACATCGCGGTCGCAGACGGGCGCATCGCCCTGGTTGGAGACGCCACCCGGTCCATCGGCCCGGCCACCCGGGTGATCGAAGCCCGCGGTCGGCTCATGGTTCCCGGCCTGCTGGACGGACACGTCCATGTGGAATCCTCCATGATGACGCTCGCCCGGTATGCGGAGGCGGTGATCCCCCATGGGACCGCGGGCATCTTTATGGATCCCCACGAGATCGCTAACGTGCTGGGAATGGACGGCGTGCGTTGGATGTGCGAAGACGGCGCCAACACCGCGCTTAAAGCCTTCCTGACCGTCCCTTCCTGTGTTCCCGCGATGGAAGGATTCGAGGATGCGGGCGCGGCCATCACACTCGCGCAGGTGGCGGAGGCGATGGACTGGCCTTCCTGCGTCGGTCTGGGGGAGATGATGGACTTTCCGGGGGTGCTGACGGGCGATGTGCGTGCCCATGCGATGCTCGCCGCGACCCTGTCACGGGGCGGCATCCCGACCGGCCACTTTCCTTTGGAGGGCGAGGCGGCCTCCCTGGCAGCCTATGTGGCGGCCGGCCCGCGCTGCTGCCATGAATCCACCCGCGCGGAGGACGCGCTGCAGAAGATGCGGATGGGCATGTACGCGATGCTGCGCGAAGGCTCCGCCTGGCACGACCTAGCGGAAGTGGCGGGTGCACTTACAAAACATACGGTGGACAGCCGGTTTGCCATGCTGGTGACCGATGACGCTCACCCGCACACGCTAACGAACCAGGGGCATATGGACCACCTCCTGCGCCGTGCGGTACAGGAGGGGATCGATCCGGTCACCGCGCTGCAGATGGTCACCATCAACTGCGCCCAGTGCTTCCGGCTGGACCATGAAATCGGATCCCTTACCCCGGGAAAATGCGCGGACATCGTTTTGATGGAAGATCTCGATACCTTTGCGGTCTCCCTGGTGGTGCTGGACGGGGTGTGCGTGTACGAAGATGGCAAGTTGCGCCGGCAACCCGTGCCCTACGTGTATCCGGCCCGCGCAATGGACACGATGCGGTTGGCGCACGATCCGATCCCCGGGGACTTTTCGATCCCGGCGCATGCGGTGGACACAGACGCACCCATCCTGGTCATCCGGGTCCGGGCGGGAAAAGTCGGGACCGAGGCGGTACGACTGCCCGTCCCGATCCGCGGGGGATGCTATGTCGCGGACCCCGGACAGGATATCCTCAAAGCGGCGGTGCTGGAACGCCACAGTGCGAGCGGATCGATCGGGATGGGATTCGTGTCGGGATTTGGCATCCGCAAGGGGGCGATGGCCTCCACGGTCGCACACGACGCCCACAACCTGATGGTGGTCGGGGCGGACGATACGGACATGGCGCTGGCCGCCCGTCTGCTGCAAAAGGCCGGCGGTGGGATGGCGGTGGTCGCGGACGGGACTGTACTCGGACTGGTGGAGCTCCCGGTGGCAGGGCTGATGGGCATCGCCGACGCGCCGGAAATGGCAAAGCAAGTCGCCCAACTCGAAGAGGCTTGGAAAACGATCGGGTGCACGATGCCTTCTCCCTTTATGACGATGGCCCTGCTTTCGCTGTCCTGTCTCCCGGAGCTCCGGCTGACCAATCGCGGTCTGGTCGACACCGTCGCGTTCCGGTTCACCAACCTGGCGGGAGGTTAAGCAGAGCGGCTCAGGGAGCGTTCTCCTCAGGCGGCTCTGTGTCTTCCGAGGCGTGGCTGCCGTTGATCGCGATCCTTTTTTTCATCATCCGCCGCATCAGCAGGGCAAGACCCACCGCACACAGGTACAGTACCAACGGAAGCAGGAACCGCCAGGACAGCGGGTCCAGTACCGCTCGTCCCATCAGCGTCGAGGCGACCGCCTTGGGCAGCATGCCGAGCAGGGAAGCGGGGAGATACACCAGCAGACTGGTGCCGGAAGCCCCCAGGACGAGCCCGGTGATGCCGTTGTGAAACCCCGGAAGCAGCCGCAGCATCATGATCAGCAGCGGATCGGAACCCTGCAGCCGCGCCAGCATGCGATCCAGGAGGGGCTTGCGGCCCTGCAGCCGGTGCAGCAGGGCCTGGACCCGCTTGCGTCCGATCAGGAAGCCCAGCGCAAATTCGATCATCACCTCGATCGCCACCCCGATAAATACGATAAACAGGGCTTGTTCCAGCGGAAAAAACACCGCCGCCGCGACATAAAGAAGAGTCGATTCGATCAATACGATGGTCAACGCTTTGAATACGAAAAAACCCAGCAGAATCAGCGCCATGGTCAGCTGGTTGTCCTGCTGCACCAGCAGCAGGGAGGGGTCCGCGTACCGGTAGAGGTACCAGATCAGCGCGGCCAGCAACAGGGCGGACAAGACCGCCAAGCCGATTTTCACGGCTTTGATCCTGCCTGCTGGGGTGCCGGATCCGTCTCGCATTTAGCCGATCCCTCCGTATATCACATCGCCACTGGTTGTATTGAGTATATGCGATCCGCGGCCATCCGTAAAAGGAAACAAAAAGGGCCGGCCCGCGCTGATGGCGGACCGGCCCCGGCAAACGATCGCAGGGAGGACTGTGAGGTTCCTAGTAGCGTCCGAACTCCTGGATGGCGGCCATGATCACCCGCATGGACTGCAGACTGCTCCCGTCGTTGATGGAGCCGGCAGTGCTGATGTTGAGTCCACGCGTGCCGGTCTTGCGGATGTTTTCACAGTCCCGCTTGACCTCCGCGATCAGGTTCTCCTCCTCGTTGCGCATGAACGTGAAGGGGGCGATGCACCCGTCGATGCGGGCGAGGGGCATGTGTTTGCGGATTTCGTCCGCCATGACCGTGGGGCCGAAGTTGACCCCGTTGAGATCCAGCCGGCCCAGGATGGGCAGCAGGTGTCCCATCGCGGAATCGGAATGCTGGTAGCGCTTGTCGTCCGGGTCGGGGGAGAAGTGCTCAAACACCCGCTTCAGGATCGGATATCCGAACATCTCGTACATCTCGGGGGTGAGCAGGCAGCAGTTGTCGTCCGCGAAGGAGAACCCGTGTGGGGCCTCCCCGGGGGCATATCCCGCCTCCTCGTCCGCGATTTCCGCCATGCGGACCGTCGCGTCCGCGATCGCGGCACTGAACCGCTGTGCGAGCTCGGGTTCGTCCAGGCAGAGGTAGATGAAAGGCTCGACCCCAAAGATCGACATCGCAAGCGTAACCGGACCCCGGATATGTCGGACGCCGGGAGGCTGGGTACCATATGTCTCCTGGATGCGGCGTTTTTCAGCTTCCCAGCCGGGCGGGAGCATGAACTCCCTCAGGTCGGTGCGCTCCAGCTGGTCCAGCATCTTTTCGAGTTCCTGCAGCGTTTTGATGTCGCTCTCCAGCCACTCGGAGATACTGTTCTCGATATAGCGTCCACCGAACCACTCGCCAATGCGGCGATAAGGCGGGTATATCTGATCGGGAGTGGGAAAATCTTCGAACAACAGTCGGATACCGACGATGCGTTCCGCTTTGTCGTTGTACCGGCGGAACAGCTCCCGTGCGCGGGTCGGATCCTCTGTCAACCAGGGTTTGCCAGGTTCCCCAAGTTCCGTGTACACACACTCGGGGCTCATGCGGATGCCGAGCGCAACCTGGGTCGCCTCCTGGGAAAAGCAATTGTCCCGGTGGGCGATCTCGTCTTCTTTCCAGAAACGTGCGATGTCGAGTGGAAGCATGCCGGATCCTCCTCATTTTTCATTCGGCGTCCCGTCACATCGGTGGAACCAGAGCCAGCCGGGCGGTCTGGTGTCCGTCGGTGCGGCGTCCCGCCGCAGTCACTACCGATTATACAACAGATGAACCAATTGACGGAAAACCCACTTGACACCTGCGGGCGGAATGATTATATTGATAACCGGCTAATCGTTAACCGGCTAATGATCAACCGGCTACCGATTGACCGGCCGGCCCTTCTCCGACGCGACGCCGGACAAGGTGCGGCACCGATCGCCGATCCGCCACCGCAGGGATTGGCACGGCCCGGACATCCGGGTGGAAAGGAGCGGACAGATGACAGCGGGAGCGCCGGGACCTTTTGTGCCCGATCGTGAACATGAGCTGGAATGGATGTTGCGTCTGGTCGGGCGCATGCATTTCGAGCGCATACGCGCAGAGATGGCCGCCCGCGGACTGGACGACGTCAGCCACCCGAGACTGCTGTTTCTATTACTGGACCAACCGGACCGGACCTTCACTTCTCAGAAAGAACTCGCGGACTTCCTCGGTGTGCGCTCCGCTTCGGTGGCGGTGTCGCTGAAACGCATGGAGTCGCACGGGCTGCTGCACCGGATCCCGGACGAGCAGGACTCCCGCCGAAACCGCATCGTACTGACCGATAAAGGCCGGGAACGGATTCTCGGCTGCATCGCAGCCTTCAAGGAACTGGATATCGGCATGTTCCGGGACTTCTCCGATAAGGAACGGGAACAGCTGACCCTATATTACCGTCGCATTATTCAAAACCTGGTCGACATGGGTGCCAACCCGCCCTTTGCCGTGCCACACCGACAGGAGGAATCGGATTGATCCGGATCATACGCAGGCTGGCCCGCTATTTGGGCCACTACAAGCTCTATGTCATCATCGCCCCGCTTTTCATGATCGGGGAAGTGTTTCTCGAACTACGCATGCCCCTGATGATGGCCCGGATCGTGGACGCGGGCATCCCGCAGCGCGACCTTGGGTTTATCCTCCGCACCGGCGGGGTGATGATTCTGCTCGCGCTGGGCGGCATGTTGTGCGGGGTCGCCAACATGGTGACCTCGTCCATCGCGGCGCAAGGGTTCGGCTGGAACGTGCGCAAAGCGCTGTTCGCGCGCATCACGTCCTTTGCGTTTAGCGACATCGACCGGTTTTCGACCGCCTCGCTGGTCACAAGGATGACCAGTGACACCACCCAGTTGCAGAACACCTTTATGATGACGCTGCGGCTGATGATCCGTGCGCCCTTTATGATGGTGTTCGCACTGGTGCTCGCGATCGGGATCCATGCCCGCCTGGCGGCCATCCTGCTGGTCGCGATCCCGCTGCTGTCTTTTGGGATCTTTTTCATCATGTCGCGCGCGGAAAAACTGTTCGCGGCGATGCAGCGCAAGATCGACGCGCTCAATGGGACGGTCCAGGAAAACCTGATCGCGGTGCGGGTGGTCAAGGCGTTTGTGCGGGAGGCCCACGAAAAATCCAAATTCCGCAAATCGAACGACGAACTCCGGCAGGCGGGTGTGCGTGCCGCGACGCTTGTGATCACGATCATGCCGATGATGACGCTGGTCATGAACATGGCGACGCTTGCGGTCCTCTGGTTCGGAGGGCGGCTGGTCGGAGCGGGCGAACTCACGACCGGCAAGCTGATCAGTTTCATTCAATACATCACCCAGATTCTGATGAGTCTCATGATGGTATCGATGGTGTTCCTGATGTCCGCCCGCGCCCGCGCCTGCGGGAACCGGGTGGTGGAGGTGCTGGACACCGAGCCCGCGATCCGGGACGAGGAGCGCGCCGCGCTGCTCACGGACGACGGGGAAGAACAGGAAGATAAGCGTGTGACCGCGGGCCGGATCGAGTTCCGGGATGTCTCTTTCCGATATCCGGGCGGGGGCTCTGGGGAAGACGTGCTCACCGGGATCACATTTACCGCCGAACCGGGCGAGGTGGTCGCGATCGTCGGCGGGACCGGCACGGGCAAGACCTCCCTGGTCCAGCTGGTACCGCGGCTGTATGACGCGACCGGCGGACAGGTGCTGATCGACGGAGTCGATGTGCGGGAGTATCCGCTGCGTCCGCTCCGGCAGAGCATCGGGGTGGTGCTGCAGAACAACCTGCTGTTCAGCGGCACGATCCGGGACAACCTCCTGTGGGGCGACGACTACGCGGACGACGAAAGCGTCGAAGCGGCCGCCCGGACCGCGCAGGCCCACGGATTCGTGACCGGCTTTCCGGACGGGTACGACACCATGCTCGGGCAGGGAGGGGTCAATGTCTCGGGCGGACAAAAGCAGCGGCTGTGTATCGCGCGTGCCCTGTTGCGCAAGCCCCGCATCCTGATCCTGGACGACAGCACCAGCGCGGTCGACTCGGACACCGAGCGGAGCATCCGAACCGCGTTCCGGGAGGGGCTGGCCGACACCACGGTGCTGCTGATCGCTCAGCGTATCAGCTCGGTCAGTTGGGCCGACCGCATCCTGGTGCTCGACAACGGGCAGCTCGTCGGAAACGGGACGCACGCGGAACTGCTTCGGACCTGTCCGGTCTACGCGGAAATCTGCGCGACCCAGATCGAAGGGGGGGCGGCCTGATGGAGGATAAAAAGCGCTCCGGCGTGCCCGGCCGCAAACTCCCGGAATACGGACAGTCCCAGACCAACGTGATGCGCNNCCCGCGGTCGCGGAGGCCCCGGCGGCGGAGGGCCCGGCCGGGGGATGATGAGCTTTGAACGCCCCAAGAACACCCGCGGCACTTTGCTGCGGCTGCTCTCCTACCTCGGACCCAGCCGGTATCTTCTGATCGTCGTCGGGCTGATGCTGGGGATCTCGACCTTCTCCTCCCTGGCGGGGACCTGGTTTTTGAAGCCCTTGATCAACGATTTCATCCTGCCGGGCAATTTTGGCGGGTTGGGGATCGCGCTGCTCAAGCTGGGCGGGATCTACCTCGCCGGGGTGGGCGCGACGTATGCCCAGAGCCAGCTGATGATGCGGATCGCCCAGCGTACGGTGCACACCCTGCGCCGCGACCTGTTTGACCACATGCAGAAGCTCCCGCTCCAGTTTTTCGACACCAACACCCACGGCGAGCTGATGAGCCGGTTCACCAACGACATGGACAACGTCATGATGGCGATGGAGCAGAGCATGACCCAGTTCGCCTCGAGCATCGTGATGTTCGCAGGTACCGTCACGATGATGCTGGTCCTGAGCCCCCCGCTGTTTGCCGCCACCGCGGTCATGATGACGATCATGTTCTTCTTTTCCCGCGCGATGACCAAGCGGGGACGCAAACTCTTCCGCGACCAGCAGCGCACACTGGGCCGCATGAACGGATTCATCGAAGAGACCATCGAGGGGATCAAGGTGGTCAAGGCCTTTACCCGCGAGCCCGAAGCGCGCGAGGACTTTGGCATCCTGAGCGACGACTTCCGCAAATCCGCGACCAAAGCCAACATCGTCGCGGGTACGATCATGCCGGTGATGGGCAATCTCAACAACATCGGATACGCCCTGACCGCGGCGTTCGGCGGCTTTTTGGCGGTGCGCGTGGGGTTTGACATCGGCTCGCTGGCGGCGTTCCTCCAGTACTCCCGTCACGTCGGGATGCCGATCAACCAGATCACCAACCAGATCAACGCCCTGCTGTCCGCGATGGCCGGCGCGGAACGGATCTTCGCGATGATGGACCAGGAGCCCGAAATCGACGACGGAAGCTGGAGCTTGGCGCGAGTCGCGGGCAAGGCGGGCGCCAGGAACGGGTCCGAAGCCTGGGCCTGGGAGCGCACCGACGCAGACGGCAATACGGAGCGCGTCCCCCTGCGGGGCGATGTGCGGCTACACGACGTGACCTTCTCCTACGACGGCCGCACCGACGTGCTCAAAAAGGTTTCTCTCTATGCCAAACCCGGACAGAAGATCGCGTTTG
>LSQX01140302.1_pt1 | contig 52494 bp, 35 predicted proteins | sample 654561 | NCBI WGS metagenome assembly LSQX01 (sample SAMN04489861, study PRJNA283612) | anaerobic digester metagenome | isolation source: 4 biogas reactors fed with cattle manure at either 37C or 55C with and... | place: Denmark: Kongens Lyngby | collected 2014 | reverse complement strand
CCGATGGGAGCAAGGTCGCCTGGGAGAGCTTCCGCGACGGGAACTGGGAAGTGTACGTCGCGAACACGGACGGCTCGGGTCTCGTGAACGTCTCGGCAGATGCTGGCGTCGATACCGGACCTTCCCTGAGCGCTGATGGGAGCAAGGTGGCCTGGTGCAGCCCCCGCACCGGGAAGGATGAGGTGTACGTCGCGAAAGCCGACGGCACGGGGACGCCCGTGAACGTCTCGAACCACAGCGACGCCCGCGACCTGTCCCCCTCCATCAGCGCCGATGGCCGCACGGTCGCATGGGACAGCGACCGCGACGGGAACGAGAACGTGTACATCGCGAGCACCAACGGCGCGTGGCCCGCGAGAGTCACCAGCAACGAGGGCGACCACTACTACGCCTCGTTGCAGGGCAACTAGCCCGCATTATTCATGAGGGTGTTTAGAGGTTGTTGCATGGGAGTAGGTTGGCCGGCTCGTACCAAGGGTTTGCGGAAGACCCTTGAACGGGAAGGCGCCGACTCCCATGCACCATTCCCGCAAGCCCGCTTTGACCTTCTTCCCGAGGCAGAGATTCGTGCGGCTTTCGACGGCCGCCGCCCATCCAGCGCACTGCAAGACCGCCGTCATGAATGATACGGCCTAGGGCTTGTAGCCGAGCTCCTCCGCCACCTTGCGATGCTCCTCGGCTTGGGCCGTGCCGCCGAGGGACCCGAAGGTCCGGTACAGATGGTGGTGCAGCTTCCCCTTCTCGGCTCTGGTGCGCGCCAGAGCGAGGGCGGCTTCCAGGTCGGTTTGCGCCTTCTCGAGGTTCCCGGCCTTGTAGTTGGCCCAGCCGCGCAATCCTAGCGACTCAGCCGACTCGCCCTCCAGCGCGACGGCCTTCTTGGCCGCTTCGAGGGCTACGTCGAAGCTCTGCCCCGCGTCGAGGTTGATCTTCGCGACCAGCATCTGGGCCCAAGCGCGCTCGGGGACTGTCTTCATCTCCTTGATGAGGAAGGCAGCGGACTGGATGAACCCGGCCTCGTAGTAGGCCCTGGCCTGATGAGCTTTGGCGAGGTCGGGATCCCGGATGAGCAGGGGGATCTCGGCGAGGTACTGGCGGGCAACCTCACGGTCGACGAACTCCTCATCGGGCGTGCCTCGGGATAGGTGGCTCATAGCGAGCAACTCGTTCGCCCTGGCCGCGCCTTCGAGCCATTCGTCGGGGAAGTGCGGGGGCTCCGACTCGCTACCCGTCACGGTCATGGCGTCGAGGGCGGCGCGGGCGTTGACGGCGCACGCCTCGGGCTCCCCCGCGAGGGAGTACGTCTCGGCCATCGCGAGCAGGATGTCGGGGTCATCGGGCATGAGCGCGTCGGCTTGGCCGAGGGCCTTAGCGGCCTCCGCGTACTGGCCGATCTCCTTCAGGAGAAGCCCGTGAGCCAGGTACGCCCAGGCGTCATCGGCCTGCAGCTCGGCTGCCGCCCCGGCGTGGGGCGCGGCGGACTCCGGATCACCGAGCGCGTCGTAGGCCTCCGCGAGCGCTTGGCGGACCTCGGCGTCACGCGGGTCGACCTTCGCCGCGGTATCCAAGCTCACGACGGCCTCGTCGGCCTTCGCGAGCCGCAGGGACGCGATCCCGTGGATCTTCAGCAGCTCAGGCCCCTCGGGGTCGCCCGCGAGGCCGGCGGCCGCCTCCTCCGCGGCTTTGGCCCACTCCTCGGCCGTGAAGGCCGCGCGCGCCGCCTCTAGGTGCGCGAGCACCTCCTCGGCGGAGACGAGGTGGGCAGAGGCCGCCTTTTGCACCGGCTGGGTGGCTTCGGGCTTCTTGCTCATCGAGCAGCCGGCTACCGCCAGCATGACGGCAACAGATAGCACGGCAGATGCGCGCATGGTCGTCACTCCTTCACTCGCGCATAGAGCGTATTCGGTCGCGGAACCGGTCGGCCTGCGGGAGGTGGCCGTCTGGGCTGCAGGGAACTCCCGATCACGGCGGCTCCCGGGGGGAGACCAGAGTGAGCCCGCGCATTGTCATTATAGGGCCAGGTTCGGCGGTCGCGCGGTACGCGATGTACGTGCGGCTGGAGGGCGCCGATCCCGTTGGGGTGAGCCCTGAGGGGCCCACGAGCTGCCCCGCGATGTCCGTGTTCCGCTCCCCCGAACTCATGCTAGATCGACTCCGCCCCGATGGCGCCGTCGTACTGACCGATCCCCCTAGCCGGGCGAAGTACATCGAGGCGGCACTCGAGGCCGGTTGCCATGTGCTCTGTGCGGAGCCCATCGTATACGATCCCGGCGTGAGTGTTTTCGAGTGCCTCGACACCGCGACCCGACTCCGCGATCTGTCACAGCAGCGCCAGCTTCACCTCTGCGCGATGAGCCCCATGGTGGCTCTGGCGCCGGCTCTGCGCGAGCTGGCGGACCTGGGCCTCGGTCCCGCGCGCGGCGTCTGGAGCTTCGTGATGCGCGACCTGCGGCCGCCTTGCGCCGGTACTCCGAGTCCGGCATCGCGGCTGCTGGTGAATGGGTCCGGGCCCTTGGCCCTGCTCCTCGCGCTGGTGCCTGGCGCTCGGGTGATCGAGCATGGCATCCAGGCGTCTCTGGAGCCGCAGGAGTGCCGCATCGCCTTCGACTGCTACAGCTCGGACGCTGCCTCGGATGGTACCCCCCACCAGTGCGCGGTCTCGATCGTTCTCGGACAGGCGACGACGGCTCAGACCGAGGTGGAGGTCAATGGCCTGCGTATGCGCTATGAGGAGCGATGGGCGCCCGACGGGACTCGCCCCGGGTATCTTAGCGTGGACGAGCACGAAGCTCCGTGCGGAGACCTGACCCAGTTGACCGTTCGGGCGTTCCTGTCCAGGATCGAGGGGCAGGAGGCAGGGCCGATCCCCGATGCCGACCATGCCCTCGCGTCGCTACGGGTACTCCTCCGCCTGCTCCGTCAGGGGAGCGGGAGCGCGGTAGCGCCAATGACCCTCCGTGTGCTCTGAGCCGGCTCGGCCCGAGGCGTAACCCGTGCGACCTACGAACGTCCGGTATACTCCACAGAGGGCGCCATCCCACCCAAGACCGCTGTCAGGAGGTCGCGCAATGACTGCATCCAATCCCGCTCGACCGCGAGGCGAGCGCCTCAGGCTTCCACCGTGGCCATTCCGCTTGGCGGGACGGCAGCCAAGCGGCGGCCAGGGGGGCGATGTGGGCATGCGGCTCGATGAGATCCTGGGCCAACTCGGCCGAACGAACCCCCGACTGAGTTGGCAGATCCCCCTCGTGATCGTGATTCTCTTGGGCCTGGTCATGTTCAGGCCCTACGTCATCATCGACAACGGCGAGGGCGGGGTCGTCTTCTCGAAGATCACCGGCGTGGCCCCTGAGCCGTTGAAGCCCGGCTTCCACATCATCGTGCCCGTGATCCAGTCGGTCACCTCCTATGACACGAAGGTCCGGACCTACACCATGAGCAGCCGGAGGGCTGAGGGGCAGGTCACCGGAGATGACTCCCTCATCGCCCTCACGTCGGATGGTCAGAAGGTCACCCTCGATGTGACGGTTCGGTACGCGCTGCCGCTCGGTACCCTGCCCAAGCTGCATCAGGAGATCGGTGAGAGCTTCGTGAGCCGGATCATTCGACCTCAGGCGAGGGCTGTGGTGAGGACGATCTGCGCGCAGCACCCGGTCCAGGACTTCACGAGCGAGGAGCGTGAGGAGATCCGGAGCGACATCACGGACCGTCTGACGGAGCTCTTCGCCGCGTCCTACATCACGCTGGAAGAGGTCATCATCGCCGAGGTCCAGTTCTCCGAGGAGTTCCAGGTCGCCGTTGAAGAGAAGCAGCGTGCGCTCCAGGAGGCGGAGCAGATGATCTACGCCATCCAGGAGGCTGAGGGCGAGGCCCAGCGCCTGATCACGGAGGCTCAGGGCGACGCCGAGGCGATCCGGGCGCGAGGTGGAGCGCTTCAGAAGAACCCGCTGCTCATTCAGTATGAGTACGTCGGGAAGATCGCCCCGAACGTGAAGGGCCTGATCCTGACCCCCAGCGAGGTCGAGAGCATCTCGAGGGCCGCGGACGTCGCGGCGCCTCCGGCACCGACCCTCCGCACCGAGCTCGATGAGGTCGTCGACTTCAGCGCCGCGAGCGCCAGTGACCTTGCGGCACAACTCGAGGCGGACCTCCGAGCCGGGCTGGAAGCCGATGGCGCCGAGCTTGTTGACCCGTTGGCTCCCGGCGACGTGGAGAGCACACCCGAGGAAGCGCCGACCAGCGCTGAGGAGGTGGAGTAGCCGTGGCACAGGGCACCGAAGGAGCCAAGAGGCTCGGCGCCGGGTTCATCGCGGTAGTGGCGTTCATCGCCCTGATCGTGCTCATGAAGGCCATTCACGTTGTGCCGGCGGGCCATCGGGGCATCGTGTTCAGCACCTTCAGTGGGACCAAGAACGTGACCCTGGGCGAGGGGCTGAACTTCGTCACTCCCTTCATCGATCAGCCCATCAACTACGAGGTGAGGACGCGCACCCTGGTCTTCAGCGACCTTCAGTCGAACGAGGGCGATGAGCGGGCGCCGTCCATCAGCGCCAAGACGAGCAAGCAACAGACCGTCAGCCTCGACCTCACCGTGCGCTACCACATCGATCCGACGAAGGTGCATCTGCTGCACCAGCAAGTCGAGCGCCAGTATGTCGAGAAGATCGTGAAGCCGGACGCCAGTGGCGACACGCGCGCCGTGGTCGCCGCGTACGAGGCCGAGGAGATCTATGCCACCAAGCGGCAAGCGATCGAGGACGAGATAGCCCGGCGACTTCGGGAGACCTTCGAGCCGCAGTACATCATCCTCGACGAGGTCCTGATCCGGAACGTGGCCTTCACCGACGAGTACCACCGGGCCATCGAGCAGAAGCAGATCGCGCTGCAGCGCGCCCAGAAGAAGCGGTATGAACTCTGGAAGGAACAGCGGGAGAAGGAGCGGCGGATCATCGAGGCCAAAGGGCAGGCCGATGCCATCGACGTCCGCGGCTACGCCCTCGCCCAGTACCCCGAGGTCGTGAAGTACGAGTACGTGGAGAACCTGCCTGTGGACCTGCCCGCCTACGTGACCTCTGGCGACACCATCGTCAGCCTCTCGGACCTGCTACGCACCCCCGCGAAGCAGGGCGAGTAGGCGCTTGTGGCGGCAACGAGGCGCTGGTGGCCGATCGCTTGCCACCGGCGCCTCGCGACGCCCGTCTACCGGGAGAACTCCTCTATCGCCCTGAACATCGCCACGAGGTTCTCGGGTGGCGTCCCCTGCTGAATGTTGTGGATGGCATTGAAGACGAACCCGCCGCCCGGCGCGAAGACTTCGAGCCGGCTGAGCACCTCGCGACGCACCTCCTCGGGCGTGCCGAAGGGCAGGGTCCTCTGGGTGTCCACGCCGCCACCCCAGAAGGTGATGCGGTCGCCGTATGTGTCCTTCAGGTGTCGGGGGTCCATCCCCGCCGCTGAGCACTGGACGGGGTTCAGGATGTCGAAGCCTGCCTGGATGAAGTCCTCGATGAGCTCCTCGACGGCGCCACACGAGTGGATGAAGGTTTTCCAGGGAGTGTGTGCGTGTATCCACTCGTTGACCGCCACATGGTAGGGCTTGAATAGCTCACGGTAGGAGGCCACGGAGGCGAAGAGGCCGCGCTGGGCGCCGAAGTCGGCGCCCGTGATCATGGCAACCTGGATGCGGTCGCCCGTCGCCTCGGCGATCCGCGCCAGGTTCGCCAGACCGATCTCGAGCTGCCCCTCGAACACGCTCTTGACGTAGTCCTTCCGCAGCGCGAGGGAGGCGTACCACTCCTCGACATCCCGGATGCCTCGGGTGTGCTTGATCCACATGGCGGGCACAAGGGCAATGTCCCCGAAGCCGAGGCCAGGCATACCACACACGATGGCGTGATCGGTCTCGCGGTGGAGCCGCTCCGCGGTGCTGGCGTAGTGGGCTAGCTCCGCATCGGAGAGGGGCTCGAACTCCTGGAGATTGTCAGCGGGGTCCAGCGTCTCCTCATGCAGCGGCGGCTGGCGGCAGAGGGTATCGAAGTAATACCCGCCGGCGGGCATCCGGGCGCAGGGCTCACAGGCGCGGTCGCCTTCCGGGTACTGAAGCACCGACCCGTCGGGTTCGGGCTGGGTGTTGAAGGCGGCGGGCACGAGCACAGGCGTGCCGTCGGGGAGGGTCCATGGCCGCCAGTCGCGGTTCTCCCAGCCAAAGAGGGTCTTGCTGCCGCCCATGCCTTGGGTGTCGATGCCCAAGGCTTCACGGAGGTCGTCCGTCACCTCGCCCAGCAACTGGTAGGGTTCGGTGACCCTCACCGGCTCGCCCTCGGCGCTGAGACCCAAGGCGACGCGGAGTCGATAGAGCGCCCAGGCGGAAATGCCGGTAACGGTCGTCGCGCCGATGTCTAGCGGCACTCGGTCGGGCTCGCGGTGCTCAAGGGCCGCCGCGACTCGCTCTCGGGAAGTCATGTTCGTCACCGCCTTCAGCGGAGTGGAAGGTGAGAGTGCGCCCCCATGCCGCCTCATCCCTTCGCGGCGGCGAGCCCGCCGCTTAGGGGCGGCCGCCCTCGGCGAGGGCCATCTCGAAGCGCTCGATGGCGGGGAGACAGTCGGCTACCGAGTCCACTACATCGTGGGCGCCAGCAGCTCGCATCGCGGCGTGGGCCTCCTCCAGGCAGCGCTCACTCGCTTGCTGGGGCAGGGCCTTCAGCTCATCCTGGCTGAGTCCGACCAGGTTGCCCGTTCGCGCGATGCCGATGGTCCAGACCCCCGCGTTCAAGCCCGCCTCAATGTCCGCGATCGTGTCCCCCACCTTGACCACCGCCGCAGGGGGGGAAACATCGAGCCGTTCCATGCAGCGGAAGAGCATCCAAGGCCTGGGCCTGCCCTCGGGCACATCGTCCGCGCAGATCGCGAGGTCGGGGGTGAGTTCCTGGGCTCGCATCGCGTCGAGCACGACGTCGGTCATCCGCCGGGAGTAGCCAGTGGTCGTGGCAATCTTGACGCCTCGGTCTCTCAGCGCCGCGAAGGCCTCCACGGCGCCGGGGATGATATCGGAGTGCTGGGCCAGGCACTCGAGCTGCAGGGGCACGAAGTCCGCGTACATTCCGTCGATGTCCCCGTCGGTGGCCTCGCGCCCGTGGACCTGTCGCCACACTGCGGCGATCGCCGGATCGTGAGCTAGGGCGGCGATGTGGGCCCGCTTGGCCATGCCCATGGGGCCTCGCGCTTGCCGATTGGTGATGGCTACCCCGCGGGAGGCGAAGACCGCCTCGAACACACCGGCCGGCGCTCGGCTGCCGTAGTCGACGATGGTGCCCGCCATATCGAAGACCGCAAGGCGGATCGGACCTCGGTACCCGCCGGATGACGTTGCGCGCATGTGGCTCGCTCCAATCTCGGGCTCGGTTCGTGGCCATTCTAGGCGCGGCGTGGCGTGAAGCCTAGGTCCGAGGGCCCGTCGCTGCGAATGGGCGCACAGGCGAGGTGCAGCCCGGGCGTCCCGCCATCCGGCCGGAGCACTGATGACCTCGACCTACGGAAGGGCTGATCCGAGTGTCTGCCGCCATGCTCATAGTGTGCTCCACCATCCTGCTGCCGGTGACCGTTGAGGACCACCTGGGGAGGCCGGCCATCCATGTCGACGGCCAGCCGGTCGCGCCCCTGATGTTCTTCGGCATTCCCCAGGGAACGCCCGTGAAGACGGTGGAGGTGGGGCCCGAGTGGCGCGAGTTTCACCTGACCTTCGTGCCAGACGAGGACAACATGGGGATGGGGGGCATCCAGGTGCGGTTCGGCGGTGGCCCGCCGGGTACGGTGTGGGTAGATGACTGCCGCGTCTACCCCGGCGAGTACCATGACGAACCGCATGCGAACATGGTCACCCTCGGCGGCTTCGAAGCCACGGATGAGGAGGTTGCGCGCTACTGGAGCCTCTGGACCAGCCCCGTGGAGGGCGCTGACGCCTCGCTAGCGGTCGACACGACGGACCCTGCCGAGGGGGAGCGTTGCCTGAAAGTTGACCTGCGGGTTACGGGGTCGCACCCTATGCACGTGCACCTCATTCATGCGGGCATGACCTACCAGAAGGGGTCTCCTTACACGTACTCGGTATGGCTGCGCTCCAGCGAGGTCCGCACCGTCGAGTTCTTCGCTCTGCGGCAGGGTGGGTCGTTTCGGATCTACGAGGAGCGCGGCGTGGCGCCCTACAGTAGCCAAGTAGCCCTGGCGGCCGGCGCGGGAGTGCACATTCACTCCTTCACCATGCCGATGCCCTGGCCGCGGCCAGGGGAGGATTACGAGTGGACTGGCGTCGACACTGCCGTCGATCGGACGATCGCGAGCGACCCCGAGGCCCTGCTCCTCCCTCGTTTCGGGATGGAGCCCCCGGAGTGGTGGTACGAGCAACACCCCGGATCCGAGCAGGTCTTCTCCGATGGGAGCAGCGAGGGGTGCTCCATGGCCTCGGAGGAGTGGCGCTCGGAGGCCGAGACCCATTTGCGGGCCCTGGTCCGTTATTGCGAGGAGAAGTACGGTGACCACATGCTGGGTTACCACCCCTGCGGCCAGAACACGGGCGAGTGGTTCTACCGCCGATCGTGGGATCGCGTCTTCGGAGACTACTCGCCCGCGATGCTCGATGGGTTCCGGCGGTATCTCGCCGAACGCTACGGAGACACCGTCGACCCGGAGACGGTGACGATCCCGACAGAAGAGCAGCTGCTATCCGCGGTTGCGGGCTGGTTCCACGACCCGGTCGCGGAGGCTCGCCTACTCGACTACCTGCGCTACGAGCAGATCGCGATGGTCGAGCCCTTGGAGCGCTTCGCCCGCGCCATCAAGGAGGAGACCAATGACGAGCGGCTTGTTACGTTCTTCTACGGGTATACCTTCGAACTCTGCGGGCTGCCCTGGGGTCCCGCCAAGGGCGGCCACTACGCCCTGGAGCGGCTGCTCCGTTGCCCCGATGTGGACATCCTCTGCTCGCCCATTTCCTACCAGGATCGCCAGCTGGGTGGCGCAGGGGACTTCATGACCGCGATCGACAGCATCCACGCCGCCGGCAAGCTGTGGCTGGTCGAGGATGACACCCGGACCCACTTGACTGCCGAGGCCGAAGGCTTCGAGGGGGGCTCGACGCTCCAGGAGACGCAGTGGATCCACACCCGCCAGTTTGGTCACCTCCTCCCCCGCCGGCTCGCAACCTGGTACATGGACTTGGGCGCGACGGGCTGGCTGAATGACCCCGGCGTCTGGAGCAACCTGGCGAGGCTTCGTGAGCAGTACGAGCGGGCCTTGGGGGAGCCGCCTACCTGGTCGCCCGACGTCGCGGTCATTGTGGATGAGGAGGGAGCTCTGTACGGACGGGCCGACTGGGCTCTGCACCGGTCGCTCGTGTACGAGACGCGAATCGCCCTCGCGCGCGCTGGCGTCCCCCAGCGATGGCACTTGCTTAGCGACCTTGTCGCCGGTCGGGTCCCCAAGTGTCAGGCCTATGTGATGCTCAACTGCTTCCACCTCGACGGTGAAGAGCGTGCCGCCATCGCTCGGGAGACGGCAGGCTCTGCGGCGATCTGGTTCTACGGAGGCGGGTTCCTCGATGACGGCCCGGCGCAGCCCGCTGCGCCGGGCGAGGTGCAGGCCACCATGGCCGACGCGACGGGCCTGTCCATCATCGCGGGCGAGCCACGCAAGGCAGGCGACCCGCTCTCGCCGGTGACGTGGTTCGACGGGGACCCGCTCCTGGAGCCATTCTGGACCGTCCGTGAGGATCAGGGCGTCGAGGTGCTGACGCGCCTGGCTGACGGCACGCCAGGGATCGCGCTCGCGGAGACCGACGCGGGGCTGCGGGCCTACGTCGCGCCCCTTGGCTGCACGTCCGCCGACTTCCGAACGCTGTTCCTCCGGGCCGGAGCGCACGTTTACTGCGAGAGCGACGATGTGGTGCTGACGGATGACCGGTTCCTCTGCGTCTCCGCTACCTCGGCAGGGGTGAAAGCGATCCACCTGCGCCGGCCCGCCACTGTCACCGATGCCGTGACCGGAGAGGTGGTGGCCGCAGAAGCGTCGAGCTTCAGCCTGTCCATGGAGCTGGGCGAGGCGAGGGTGTTCTGGCTGGACTAAGGCGGCGGGGGCGCGGCTATCTCCACCCGCAGCACCGGGCGCATCGAGGCCTCCGGATGCTCGCGGGATGCGAAGGACTTGATACCCTCCGCCCCTGCCGGCAGCCGGAGCACGAGCCCGTGGTTGGGCGATTCCGCCGCGTGCCACCGCTGAACAAGCTGTGTCACATCCCACTCCCACACCGAGCCGGGCTCCGTGGCCGTGACCACGGCGCTGGCCGCCGCGGGACCGCTATCGCCGCCCGGCGTGGTCCAGTCCTCCATCGTGGACCGCGCGAGCCAGGTGGCTTGAGGCTCCTCCCAGGGGCTGGTGACGGGGAAAACCTCCACGGCGACGGACGCCTCGTCCCCGTAGGACCCGATTCCCCTCAGCGTCAGGACCGCTGACCGGACGCCTGTTCCGGCCGGGAGCCCCTCGATGGGGAAGCGGAACAGGGCGTGTTGGGTCTGACCGCCGGCGACGGCAGCCAACTCGGTGTCGAACCCCTTCACGGTGTCCGGGAAGAGGCTCAGCAGCCGGGTGTCGGCGGAGGCGGTCAGCTCGTACACGCCTGGCTGGATCTCGCGGGTCTCGGCTGGACTCATCAGGTCGAGGGGCGTGCCTTGGGGGCCCGGCGCGGCGGCGCGAAGGCGCTCCATCGCCGAGACGAACTGAGGCACAACCCGCGAGGGCGTCACCCCATCGGCCTCCCACAGCCAGCTATCCCAGGTGTAGTCAAGCCCCCGCAGGCCGTAGTGGGTGACCACGTCCGCGAGCCAGATCGGGCGCTCGCCCGCCCACTGGTTGCCGGCGTTCTCGGCCCAGAGGATGGTGGGATCATCCTCGCCCATGAGGCGCAGCTTCCGCGCGATGCGGGCCACCTCGCCGGCGTTCTCGGATCCCGTGTACTGCAGGATGCAGCCGTTGGCGAGGGCGTAGGCCATGAGCCAGTCGTTGTCCATCATGAGCCGGATCGACGCGGACCCTGAGGCCGTGCGGACGGCCTCATCCCACTCGGCCTGGCTGTATGCGTATCCGGGCAGGTAGACGATCACCTTGGCGTTGGGACCGAGATACTCGCGCGCGATGGCGAGTGTCTGATCGATCCGCAGGCTCATGAAGGCCCGCTTGGAGTCCCGGTACCACTCCAGCATATCGCGCCAAAAGGGGCCTCGCGCCCATTCCGTGCCGGGGGCCGGTATGAGGACCTCGTCCCAAGAGCCGAAGGCGGCCCCCCACTCCTCGTTCGCGCGGGCCACGGTGCCGTACCGTGCGGCCATCGCCCCCCGGAAGCTCGCCTGGGCCGACTCGCCATAGCACCAGTAGGCCTCCTCGCCCTCCCGACCGAGGGTCCAGTTGGCGGGGTAGATGCCCTCCCCTGCCGGCCCCAGGTCGGCCACCACCTCATCGACCTTGTCGAGGACCCCCAGATCGCGCAACCGGTCCATCTGCCGCCGGGCCGACGCGGTGAGCACACTGTCCAAGTCCGAGTGCCACGGCCCGAAGTGCCAGTCCCGAACGCCCGAGGGATCCGTCATGGCCTCGTGGGCATGAGCCTCGGCATAGTCGGGCGGGAGTCCCAGCACGTAGAGGATCAGCTTGAGCCTGAAGGGGCGGTCGGTAAGGTGGGTCACGAACCGCTCCCACTCCCCCGACGTCTCGACGCGGAGCATCTCTATGCCCATCGCCTCGTAGGTGTCCAGGTGAGCCTCGATGGCCTCGTCGGGCAGGCTGTGGTAGCCGGCGGCGATGGTCAAGCAGGGGATCGGCGGCTCCAGGTCAGCCTGCGCGGGCAGGAGCGATGATAGGGCGATCAGGGCGGGGATCATGGCGCCTCCACTCGTGGGCTCAGTGCCAGAAGGCGTACGTTGGCACGTCGCGAGCGAACCCGTAGATGAGCCAGAAGCCGCCTGTCAGCACGTCGCCTAGGATCAGTCCGAACGCCACGAAAGCCAGCGTGCGGAGTCCTTGGCTCCCTCCGTAGCGAGCCACGATCACCTTCGCGACCCACGCGATCAGGAAGGGAAACCACATGAAGCTCATGTACCAGGAGATCCCCACGGCCATGCCCACGGGATGCAGGGGGAAGCCCACAGTTCGCACGCGTATGGCAAGGAGGGCCAGGCAACTGATGACGCCGATGACGATGGCCTCGGCCCGGCCCGCGTTGAAACCCTTCGGGTTCTCGAACCACGAGACGATGTAGTTGTAGGGCTCGGCGCAGCCGTGGCGCGGGTAGCCCTGCATCTTGGCCCCGACTCCGTTGGCGTAGAAGATCTGTAGCGTGGCCGGCAGAGAGAAGGCAAAGCCGGCGATGACAACGATTCCCATGGCGATGGCGAGCCGCCGCAGGCTGCCGCCCGTGCCCTCGGCCATCTTGAAAGCCTCGCACTGGTGGGGGAAGGGGATGTTCCGCAGCCCGCGAGAGTAGCCCGTGTGCATGGCCATGACGGCGAGGGAGCGCTTCCCCACCACCTTCGGCCCAAGCACGTTGCCCATCATCAGGAGGGGGCTCATGAAGTCGAACTCGTGGACGGGGATCCCCACCTCGGCGCGGATGCGCCCGATGAGATAGGTCGCCATGTAGTAGGCCGTCACGAAGAGCAGGGCGACCCACGGGGACATCCCATGATGGATCAGCGCAGCCAGAACGAAGCCGATACAGCCCACGAAGAGCCCCGCCGCAAGACGGTACGGCAGCGACTCCTCCGTGGCCACCTTGCGGCCGCGGATGCCCTGCCAGATGCGCCCCAACTCGCGCCGGCTCATCCATACGTAGAAGAGCGCCAGCCCGATGTACGCTCCGTAGGCCTGCTCGTACAGGTAGGGGAACTGCGGGGTGACGTTGAGGCCCAGCCAGTCCACGATGACCATCTGAACCCTGAAGAGCACGAAGAAGAACCAGCAACTGAAGGCCAAGTCGGTTGGCAGCAGGAGGCCCAGGCCGATGATGAACGGGTAGAAGGACATTCGCACCGAGTGGGCCGCCGACCAGGGCCGGTCGACGAGCATCCGACTGATGTCGAACCCTGGCGCCGCGTCCCAACGGACGGGAATCTGCGGCACCATGGGGTAGAGGGCGTGGAGCCCGTTGAGGATGTTGATCCCCGCCACCACGCCGAGGGCGATCCACATGGGTTTCTGCCGCCACATGCGTCCATCGGCGCGGCACATTTCCGTGGGGAGTTGGATGATGGGATATGTGAGCCGCTCGACCTCCATCCACCGACGCCGGAAGAGGGCGGCCAGACCGAGTGGCGCTGTCCACAGGGCCGACATGTAGAGGAACCAGAAGAGCAGGGGCTTCGCCCATAGTTGGAGGTGGGGCGGAGAGAAGAAGTTGGTGCTGCCGGCCCACATGGCCTGAAGCGACGCCTCGTCACGCATCGTCCCAAGCTCGGGGAGGTACTGGATGAAGATCTCGTGCCACTGGTTCTCGGGCGTCGCCAGTCGGAAGGGTCCGGCGATGGCAGGCAGGAGGATGGACGAGGTGTCCAGGCCGCAAGGGCTCGTCGCCACGGCGAGGAGTGAGTAGATCGCCGCGAGCTCAGCCGGCCGTAGCCGGAACCGGGGCAGCCACCGCTTGAGCAGCCCGTTCACCGCTGCCAGGAGCGTCAGCAGCATGATCGTGTTATAGAAGAGGGACGCGATGGTCACGAAGCCCACGTAGCGCACTGTGGTCATGTGAATGATCCAGTACGCGTTCAGGGGCAGAAGGATCGCGATGAGGATGGCGACGCGCGGGGTAACGCCGGAGCGGCTCGCGCGCGAGCTCTCATCGGCCTCGGTGATGGTCTTCTCTCCGGGCTTGATCGTCTCCACTCTGGCCCGGAGTTTCGCGACGTGCTAGCCGCGGCCCTGCCACTCGATGAAGGCTTCAGGAACGTCCGTGATGACGCCATCTACACCGGCCGCGCAGACGGCGGCCCAACCGGTGGCATCGTTGACGGTCCAGACCCACACGGATAGCCCCCGGGAGTGGGCGTAGCGGATCCAGTCGGGTCGGACCGCTCCCAGGTGCACCGATAGGCCCGCCAGCCCGTCGGCGACCGCCTGGTTCACCAGCGCCCGCATCTCCCCGGTCTCTTCGGGGATCTGGCCCGTGAGCCAGAAGCATGGCAGAGCCGGCTCCAAGGCAGCGGCGGCGTTGATCGTGGGGCGGTCGAAGGAGAAGGCGACGGCACGATGCGCGGCATCCTGATCGCGCAGGATGGAGACCACCTGCTCGGCGATGCCGGCGGCCTTGATCTCGACGACGATCTGCAGGCCGTCATCGGTGTGCTGGGACATCAGCTCGTGGAGGGTGGGCACCGTCTCACCGGCATAGGCCTCGGCCTTCCAGGACCCAGCGTCCAAGGCCTTGAGTTGCTCCAGCGTCAACTCCTGCACCAGTCCGGAGCCGTCCGTCGTGCGATCCACCGAGCGGTCGTGCATCAACACGACGTGTCCGTCGGCCGTGATGTCCACATCGCACTCGGCGAGGTCGGCGCCGATCTCAGCGGCCTCCCGGTAGGCGACCAGTGTGTTCTCCGGCGCTTGGTGCGAGTTGCCTCGGTGGGCGATACAGACGACGTGCTGGTACGCGGCTCCAGGGGCGTCCGTCTGGGACACGGCGGCTCCTCCTCCGAGCATCAGTGCGGCCGACAGCATGGCCGCCGACGGTGCGGAAAGTCCTCGCATGGGGTGCGTCCTCCTCAGATAGCCTGGGGCTCGGGCCCCGACTCAGGTTACCCCGTTGGGAGCCTGGAGGCCAGCCGAATCCCTCCGTGGAGGGCGAGGCCGCCCTGCCGCGAAGGTCCTCCGTGGAGTCCACGAGGCTGTCGGCAAGAGGATTCCCTACCCGATCGCGGCGAAGTGGCATATCCTAGACGCGATTCGAAGCCCCTTGGGGGCGCCGTGGAGATCGAGAGAGGAAGGGATCTTGCTATGCCCCGCTTTGGCATCTGGCTGCTTGTGTTGACATTGGCCCTGATGGTCGGCGTTGCCGTCGCACAGGATGACGGCGCCGAGCCGATGGAGGGCGCGGTCGTGGTTGCTGAGGAGGGTGACGCGGTTGACGTGACCGAGGCCGAGGAGCCCGAGTCGGCCGTGGAGGAGACAGCGGAGGAGTCTGAGGAGCCGGTAGGGGCGATCGTCCCGGCCGAGACCCTGGCCCCCACTGACGGTCCCACCCCGGAGCCCGCGGAAACGGGCGCTCCCATTGTGCTCTACATCCTCATCGGCGGCATGTTGGCGGCCGCTGGGTTGTTCCTGATGCGGCGTTCGGCGGTTCGCGCGAGCTAGGTCCCGCACTGAGCCCGAGGCTCCCCCTTCTCGATCCTAGGGGTCGTGGAGGGGGAGTTCGCTGTACGGCCCCTGGGCTGCCGAAGGCACTTGGCGGAGCGTGTCGGGGTCTGTGGCAGTGCTCCTTGTCTGTCGCTCAGGCCAAGCTGCCGTGCGGCGGTACGCGTCGCGTTCCTTGCTGCTCGTTGCGTGCCGACCAGTCGTGCTTCCTAGAACCGAGCCCACGTGGAGCGGTCCACAGTCGTCCTCACATTACCTGCCAGATGTGCCCGCAGTTGGCGCACTCCCTGAATGTGCGGTCCGGCTTGTTGAGAAAGAGCAGGAAGATCAGAGGCCAGAGGCAGAAGAGGAACAGTAGCACAACTGCCCAGGGTGGGATGACCTGTCCAGTCTTTGTGAACTGGCGGACTACGTCGCCGCCACATAGCGGGCACATGGCGTGCACTTGCTGCCCGTGTCGTACCGGTTGTGCTGCAGCGTACTGTAGTGCCTGAGGGCCGTACCCGCCCGTCCGTAGGGCCTCCTCGGCCTTCTGTCTGTCACAGCCAGCGCGCCCCATCACATAGGCGACCCACTGCTCGTGAAAGTCGTGCTGCTCCTGGTGCGACTGCTGCCGCACGAGCACCAACGCTTGCTGCTCCGCCTCCAGGACCTTCCGCTCCTTCTGTTCCCTCTCGCGCTCCTCTTCTAGCCTCTTGCACCGTGGGCAGACGACATCGAAGTCGGTCATCATGTAACCGCACTTGCTGCACGTCACGGCGGTACCCCCGATCGTCAGCGCCGGCGTGAGATCTTGCCTCGTCAACAGGCGGGCTCACCCGGCAGGGCGTGCTCTGACCTCAGCTGTGTTGGTCCTAGGTCTCCCGCTCACTCGATCCATAGGGCGGTCACTTCGCTCCAGCTCGCCGGCCAAGACCCGCCGGTGGAGCGGCGCAGTCCCTCCGTCTCTGGCTGGTTCGGCACGGGGTGCTTAGCACCTCCGCCAGAGCAGGTCTAGCGGCAGCAGTACCGCGCTCCCCTTGTCCCCTCCTTCCCACTGCGGCAACCTGTAGTGTATGGTCGCCTCGGGCCGACGGCCCTGGCGCGCCGAGGAGGTCAACAGAGATGCTCACCACTCGCCTGCAGGTTGTGCTCGTCGTCGCCGTGCTCTGTCTGGGCTGCCATCGCGCTCAGTCCCAACCCGAGATAGCTGAGGGGATGGATGACGTGTTGCAGCCGTACACCGGCCCCACGAGTCAGGGGGTCGACGTGAGCACTCTCGAGGGCAAGATCATGTGCGGCTATCAAGGGTGGTTCGCGTGCGAGGGGGACGGCCTAGACCGAGGTTGGTACCACTACAATGGCAGAAACGGCTTCAGGCCGGGTTCGTGCTCCATCGACCTGTGGCCGGACATGTCGGAGCTGGGCGAGGATGAGCGCTTCGACACCGAGTTCCGCCACGCCGATGGCAGCGTGGCTCAAGTCTACAGCGCCCAGATCCCCCGGTCTGTGGACCGGCACTTCGAGTGGATGGCGGAGTACGGCATCGACGGCGCCTTCGTCCAGCGCTTCGCCGGAGAGGTGGCCCACTCGAAGGGCTTCGAGCAGTTTACCAAGGTCCTCGCCAACTGCCGCGCCGCCGCCAACAACCATGGGCGCGCGTATGCCCTCATGTACGACCTCTCCGGGCTCCCCAGAGGGGGCACCGAGCGGGTCATCGAGGACTTCAAGACACTTGTGGACCGCATGGGCCTGACAAGGGATACGAGCGATAAGGCCTACCTCCACCACGGAGGGAAGCCTGTTGTGGCCGTCTGGGGCATCGGGTTCAACGATCGTCGGCAGTACACCCTCGAGGAGTGCGGCCGACTGATCGACTTCCTCAAGAGCGACCCGGACTACGGCGGCTGCACGGTGATGATCGGGGTTCCTACCTTCTGGCGCGAGCTGAGGAACGATGCCTTGAACGACCCTGCCCTCCATGAGGTCGCACTGAAAGCCGACATCATCAGCCCCTGGATGGTTGGCCGGTTCGGCCATCCGAACGACGTAGCGCGGTTCCGGCAGGAGGTCTTCGAGCCTGACATGGCGTGGTGTGCCGAGCGTGGCAAGGACTATCTGCCTGTTGTGTTCCCAGGGTTCAGTTGGCGGAACCTACAGGGCCCCGGCGCCGATCTGGGGGCCATCCCTCGGCGGGGCGGCAGGTTCCTCTGGGCCCAGTACGCCGGGCTTATCGAGGCCGGCGCCACGATGATCTACCAGGCCATGTTCGATGAGGTGGATGAGGGTACGGCGATCTTCAAGTGCACAAATGATCCGCCCGTGGGAGAGAGCCCCTTCCTCACCTACGGGGGCCGTCCCACCGACCACTACCTGTGGCTGGTGGGCCAAGCAGGCCGGATGCTCCGGGGGGAGATCCCCTTCTCGATGTCCCTGCCCCACCGCTAGTTGGCGGAGGTCTGCGGCCGCCTACTTCCTCTTGGTGGGTTTGGGCTTGGCTGCGGGCTTCTTAGCCGAGGTCTTGGTGGCGGCCTTGGGCTTGGCGGTTGCCTTGGGCGTCGCCGCCTTCGGCTTGGCCGCGACCTTCGCCTTCGGCGCTGCGGTCGCCTTGGCCTTAGCCTGGGGCGCTGGCTTCTCCTTTGCGGTTGTCTTGGCAGCGGTCTTCTTGCTCGCCGTCTTCGCCGGGGCGGCCTTCTTCGGGGCAGCCTTTGTGGCGGCGGGTTTCGCCGCTTCCGGTTCCTTTTTGGCCGGAGCCTTCTTCACTGCCTTCTTCGCGGGAGCCTTAGCCGCCGGCTTGGCCTCGGGGGCGGGAGCAGCAGCAGCCGGCGCCTCGGCTGGGGCCTTCGCCTTGGCGGGAGCCTTGGCTTTGGCCTTGGACTGCGCCGCCTTCCACTTCGCGTGAATCGGCTCCAGGCTCTCAAGCGCCGCTTGAGCGGCCTCGCGCACGCGGGTGTCGTCGTCATTGCGGACGACGCAGATAGCCAGATAGGCTGGCCCGGTCCCGATCTGCTCGAGCGCGCCCACGATCATGCGCCTCATGCCCTGCCGCGGGCTGCTGAGCAGCTTCTTCAGCTCGTCGATGGCCTCCTCGGCTCGCAGTTCACCGAGGGCCACGCCGGCATGAAGCCTGACGGCCCACTCATCATCCTCGAGAACGTCCATGAGAGGCTTGATCGCCGCGGAGCTCCCGAGCGCGCCCAGCGCCTGGGCCGCCTTCATTCGGACCGCCCAGTCGGGGTCCTTGAGGCACTTGATGAGGGGCCTTAGCGCGTCCTCGCTGCTGATGGACTTGATAGCCTCCACGGCCGCTGCCCGGAGGTCCTTGCTCTCCTCCTTCAGGAGTGCCACGAGGGGGCCGACAGCGCGCTTGGCGCGCACGCGCCCGAGGGCGATGGCGGCGTAGCGGCGGACGCGGTCGTTCTCATCGCTCAGGGCCTTGAGCAGCCCGTCGGTGGCGCGGTCATCGCCGAGTTCACCGAGGGATTCCGCCGCCCAGCGACGCACCATGTAGTCCTCATGCGTCAAGGCGCCGATGAGCGGCTCCACCGCGGGCTTGCCGATCTTGACCAGGGCCTCTGAGGCCGCCGCCCGTACCTCGGTGCTCTGCGAACTCAGCGCGCCCAGTAGTGGCTCCACGGCCTTACCGGAGCCGATCTCCCCCAGAGAGACGGCGGCGCAGCGGGCGAGATCGACGTTCTCGTCTTCGAGTAGGGCGATGAGGGGCTTGATGGCCTTCTTCGCCTTGAGCTCCCCCAGGGCGGTGACGATGGACTTCTGGACCTCCGGGTTACGCTCCTCGAGCCGGGCGATCAGCGAGTCGACAACCGAATCATCGCCGATCTTGCCCAGGGCCTCGGCAGCCCACTTCCGCGCGAGCGAATCCGTCGAACCGAGGCATTCCATGAGCGGCCTCGTCGCCGGGTTCCCGATGCTCGCGAGAGCCTCGGACGCCGAACGCTGCACATTCACCGACGTATCGCTCAGGGCGATAATGAGCGACTCGACCGCCCTCGCGTCCCCGATACGGCCCAGGGCCTCGGCCGTGCATTTGCGCACATGGAAGGCTCGGGCCTCCATGGCGTCTAGGAGGGGCTCTACCGCGGGTTTGCCGATCTCCACGAGTTCCGCGATCGCTTCGATCTGCACCGCCTCGTTCTTGCTCTTCAGGCGTTCGATTTGCTCCAACGCGCGCTCAGAGTGCTTCGGCAAGCCCGTCTCACCTCATCCGGTCGGTAGCGGCCCGTTCCCCCTGTGCGCGCCATGGGATGACGGGCGCGGACGCGCCTGAGTAGGAGGCGCGCCAACGGGGGTCCCATGCTGTGGATGAACTGGCATACTGATGAGGGAGTGGCTCCACCCCAGGGGGCGGGAGGCCAGACTGGCTCCGTATACACAATCCACCTGCGGCATTATATCAAGTGACTCCATGACTGTCAAGTGCGCCGGCTTGGGCGAAGATCGTTCCCGGCCACAGGAGGGCCTTCGCGCGGCAGCACGAAGCCCTCTTACTGTTTGTCAGATCCACTCCTGAGAGGACCCACCCGCATGCTTCCGAGATGCCGCGTCGAGACCACCCTGAGACACGAGGAACCGGATCTTGTTCCCTGGGGTGAACACTCGATCGATTACAACATCTATGAGATGACACTCGGGCGCGAGTCCTGGGTCCACAGCAAGATCAAAGAAACTAAGGGGTACTGGGATGGCCGGCGGGATGAGATCGTCGCATCCTACAAGCGAGACATCCCCGACCTGGTGCGAGCGCTCGGGATGGACATCGTCACGGTGGGCACGAATCCTCCTGCGGGGTATCACCCTGAGGCGTTCGAGAAGCTCGATGACGTAACCTATCGCGACCCCTGGGGAAACCTCTTACGCGTCTCATCAGCCACAGAGCAACTCATGCCATACAAGGTCCAGACCGATGGCTACGAACCGCCTACCGTCGCCGAGCTCCAGGAGCAGATCGATCGCCTCGAGGCGGAGCCCCCCACCAAGCCTGACGACTCCTGCTGGGAGGTCATGCGCCACGTGGTGGCCGAGATGAAGGCCACCCACTGGATCAATGTCTGCACGGGCGGCCTCGGCTTCCCTCTCATCGGCCCGACGGACGAGATCGGATACATCAACCTGGCGTTGCTCGAACCCCAGGTGCTCTCCAAGTGGACCGAACTCCAGGCCAAGCACCTCATGGCCGCCCTCCCCTGGTACGCCGAAGAGGGCGTCGACTCCGTCATGCCCTGCGCCGATCTGGGCTCCTCTACCGGCCTCTTCGGCCGACCCATCCTCCTCGAACAGCATGTGAAGCACTGGTGGGAGGAGCACAACCGCCGCGCCCACGAGCTCGGCCTCACCGTCATCAAGCACTGCTGCGGCAACATCTGGGAGGCGCTCCCCATGCTCTGTGATGCCGGCTTCGACGGTTACGAGGGCATCCAAGCCTCGGGCACCATGGACATGAAGGTCCTCAAGCAGCGGTACGGCGACAGGTTGACCCTCTGGGGCGGAGTCTGGAACGAGCACCTCATCCTCGGCACCCCAGACGACATCGACGCCGACGCCCGGTATGCCATCCAGCACGGCGCGCCAGGTGGGGGGTTCATCTACGGCGCAACGCACTCCCTCGCCATGGGCACCAAGCCCGAGAACCTGGAAACCATGAAGGCGGGCCGAGAACGCTACGGCTCCTACCCGATCCAGCGACCGAACGGCGAGGGCTAGACCAGGGAAACCAAGCACACTGGCAAGGCTTTGCCGGTTCGATCGCTCAGCCGTCCGAGGGCACTAGGAGCAAGGCGTTCGGGATCGGACGCTCGGCGCCATCGGACGGGGAATTGACCAGCCGGCCGTCGAAGAACATCGTCGAAGAGCCGCCGGAATCCAGGACCATGGCGTCCACGGCGCCGAGCCGAGCCAGCAGCGCCGCCACCTCGGCCAGGGTCATCCCGACGCTGTAACCGGGGCGGCGACCGTCAACGACCAGCAGGAGCAGCTCCCCCCTCGCCGTGATCCCGATGGCGGTGCGCGGGTTCCGGCCTGACGTGATGTCCGATCCGAAACCCTCGGCCGCGCCCGAATCCACCCACTGCCCCCCTCGCAGTATGGCAGGACCGCCGCCCAGGCCATCCCACACACCCTCCAGGGCGGGTTCGAGCCCCGCCTGGAAGCCCACCCGAGCCCCTACACCGACGCTGGCGAGCAAGGCGTGGGCGCCGGCCCCTTGGGCCGCGATGAGGAACCCGTCGTCGGGGATGGGAACCTCGGGCCCGGGACCGGTCGAGGGGGGGGTGATCTGGGTCACCGCGCCGCCCCGGACCTGCAGGCACATCTGCCCCGGGCCGGGCGTCCAACTCGGCCCCCATCGCCGAGTCAGCAGCTTCACGCCATCACCGCGCAACCACTCGTTCAGGCCCCCTACCGGGAGGCTATGGGGGCCGACGGTGACCACCGCCCGGCAACCGTAACGGCTCATCGCGAGCTGACCCGAACGCGAGATCAGCAGGGAGGTCCGGCTCTGATACGGGAACCGCACCCACTCGCCACCCTGGATCAGCAGCCCGATGGGGTCCCCCGTCGTCGGCGCGAAGTAGCCACCGTTCACCCCCGCGAGCGCGCTGTGGGAACGCGCAATCGTGCTCAGCGGCTGGCGGGCACGGGACTCCCGACCCGCAACCGCCACCTTCGCGCGGACCGGCGAACCGGGGCCCACATCCGCGAGGATCACATGGGCGATGACGGGGCCAGCCTCGGTGCCGATGCTGTACCAGGTCCGCTGGATGCCCCGCCAGGGATCCTCGACCCGAGCGCGCTCCCACCGTTTCGGGAAGTCGAGGACGATGCGCGGCGGACCGGCGAGGGTGAAGAGCCGCGGCCTATCCACCTCATACCGCCCGTGGGCGCTGATCCGAACGAAGCCCTGGTCCAGGTTTTCGACCGTCACGCCGGAGCCGAGAACCCCGCCGCTCGGCAGGGTGATCTTGGCTGGCGGCCCGTCATCGGTCGGCTGGCCCCGGGAATCGAGATGGCGGGTGGCAACGCCCGGCGGCACAAAGCCCGTGAGGGTCTGCAGGCCAACCGACATCACCGAGGGCGCCTCGACGGCGAAGAAGGGCGTCGGCTCGGCGAGCTCGATGACCGTGCGGAACCGCTCGCCGTCTTCGTTGTACCGAACGCCGAGGACCGTGGCCGGCTTCATTGCCACGTCGATCCGACCCTCCGACTCCTGGTAGGACATCCCGAGCGCCTCGACGAGGGGCCGGGCCGGGATGTAGACGCTCGAGCCCGCCACGAAGGGGCTACACGGCAGGGGGATGGCGGTCCCGCCCGGGCCGCGCGCCTCGATGCTCCCCACCTGGCCGACGAAGGACAGGCCAAAGAAGGTGTAACTCACCGCCTTGGTCGCCTCATCGCCAGTGAAGGTGACGCCGAGGTAGCGGCTCAACGTGGGGATGTCGAGGCAGGTCACGCCCTCGCGCACGGCCACGGGAGCGGGCGCCTGGCCCGGGCGGCCGTTCACAGCGAGCACCTTCTCGGCGGCGCGGAACTCGATGCCGGGTGGATCGGTCAGCGGAGCGGCAACCGACGGGCAAGCTCCTACGGCGAGGGCGAAGGCAATCAAGGGGATCAGGCTACGCACTCCACGGCTCCTCTTCCAGGTCGGTGAAGCGGCGCAGGGCCATGGCTCGGTAGCGCGCGCTGCTCCGCATGAGGGCGGCGTGGTCGCCTCGGTCCACGATCCGCCCCTCCTCGATGACGAGGATCTCGTCCGCGCTCCGAACCGTTGCGAGTCGGTGCGCGATCACGAAGGTCACACGGCCGGGGCGTGCCTCCTCGAGGGCGCGCTGCACGGCAGACTCGGTGAACAGGTCAACCGAGGAGGTGGCTTCGTCGAGGATCAGCACGCGCGCTCCGGAGGCGAGGGCACGCGCGAGGGAGAGGAGCTGCCGCTGGCCGTCGGAGAGCCGCACGCCACGCTCGTGAACAGGGGAGTCCAGCCCATCGGGCAGCCGAGACGCGAACTCGCTCACACCCGCCGCATCTGCCGCGGACTCGATCACTGACGACGGAGCGTCCGGGGCGCCATACGCGATGTTCTCCCTCAGACTACCCGCGAACAGAAACGCGTCCTGCGGAACCATCCCGATCTGACCCCGAACGGAGCCCAGGGTCGCCCTCCGGATGTCCACCCCATCGAAGGTCACTCGACCGCCTGTCACGTCATACAGCCGAGCGAGGAGTTTGACGATGGTGCTCTTGCCCGCGCCCGTCGCACCCACCAGCGCGATGACCTCTCCAACCCGCGCCTCGAAGCTCACATCCCGCAGGATCGGCGTCCGCCCGTCGTAGGAGAAGTCCACACCCTCCATCCGGATGCGGTCGGTGAGCGGCGGAATGGCGACCGCGTCCGGCGCGTCCGACACCAGCGGCTCCTCGTCCAGAACCTCGATGATCCGGTCGAGGGCGACCGCCGCTCGTTGCGCGGACGCCGCGAACTCGGCCAGCGCGCGCCACGGGTCGAACAACATCAGGGAGTAGCGGACGAAGGCCCAGATCCCCCCCAGGGTGATCGCGCCCGCGGACGCCAGCGACCCGCCATACCAGAAGATCATCACCAGGGCGATGGAGTGCATGAACTGGATCGTGGGGAAGAGGCTCGCGAAGACCCGAACCTGGCTCACGGACGCGCGCGCGTAGTGCTCGGTGAGGTCGGCGAAGATCGCCGCCGATACCCGCTCCCGGCTGAAGGACTTGATGACCCGGATGCCGGTGATCGTCTCATGCAGGTAGGAGGAGACCCCCGCGAGCGACTCTCTCACCCGGCGGAACACGCGCTCGCTCCTTCGGCGGAAGGCGCTCATGAGTAGGATTATGGGTGGCAGGACAGTGTGGACGAGTAGGGCGAGCCGCCAGTTCGCCGCGAACATGATGATGGAGATGCCGAGGCCCTTCAGGAAGTCGCTGAAGAGACCGGTCAGGACCATCCGCAGCAGCTCGTTGATCGCGTCGATGTCCGAGGTCACACGCGCGATGATCTTCCCCGGCTCCCGCCGCTCGTAGAACCCGATGGACAGCCGCTGCATGTGGGCGAAGACCCTCCGCCTCAGCCGGTCCATGGCGTCCTGCCCCAGGCGGTTCGCGACGATCCCCTGGGCCGCGCCCGCGCCAAGCTGGAACAAGGCGAGGGCGATGAGCCAGAGGCAAGCGGCGACGATGATCCGATACTCGCCACCGCGGATCCCGTCGTCGATCGCCCACTGCTCGAGCCGCGGGGAGACCACAGGAAGGGCGGCGAGGGCGAGGGCTAGGAGGAGGAGGAGCGCGGCGTGGCCCACGGGGATCTCGGCCAAGGCCATCGCTCGCCGGAGGGTCGACCACGCCAACCGGCGCGACGGATCGGTGTCCGACGCGCGCGCGTGCCGGGCGGATTTGCGGATGGCCTCCTCGGCTCGGCGGGACAGCCCTCGGCTATCGGCGGGGCTGTGCCCCTTACCGCCTCTGTCGCGCTTGCCCAAGGGCTACCTGCCTCCCTCTCCGCGGCTATCCGTGGCCGCGCACTCGACGCGCGGCCGGCCCCGCTCCTGCTCGAACTCCCGCTGCATCCTCGCCAGCCGCCCATAAGGCCCCGCCTCGTCCTCGGCCAACTCCTCGGGCGCCCCGTCCTGCACGATTCGCCCCTCGTCCAGCACGATGACTCGATCAGCCATCGCCACGGATGATGCGCGATGGGCGATGATGATGGTGGTCCGGCTCCTCATCAGCCGCGCAAGCGCTTTCTGTATGAGATGCTCGGTATAGGTGTCGACGCTCGATGTGCAGCTGTCGAGGATGAGTACTCGTGGGTCGGTGATGATTGCGCGGGCGATTGCCAGTCGCTGCTGCTGGCCGCCCGAGAGCCTCATGCCCCGCTCCCCCACCTCGGTGTCCATCCCGTCTTCCAGGCCATCGATGAACTCGAGGATGGCGGCATCCTGGGCCGCTTGCCGCACCTCCTCCTCCGTCGCGTCCACGCGTCCGAAGGCGATGTTCTCTCGTATGCTGCCGGAAAAGAGGAAGGACTCCTGGAAGACAAAACCGATCTGCGACCGAAGCTTCTCAAGGTCGAGCTCGCGCACATCGACGCCATCCACGAGCACCCGGCCTTCGTCCGGATCGTAGTATCGAGGGATCAGCGACATCAGCGTACTCTTCCCCGAGGCCACGGGCCCGAGGATCCCCAGCGTCTCGCCCGGCCGAATGTGGAGATCCAGGCCGCGCAGCACCGGCTCGCCACCGGGATAGGCGAAGGTCACGCCCTCGAACCGGATCTCCCCCTCAAGCCGGCCCAGGGGCACCGGCTCCTCGGGCGATACCAGGTCGGGCTCCTCATCCGCGATCGCGTAGATGCGGCCGGCGGCGGCCAAGGCGCGCATGCCGCTGCTCACGCCCCATCCCATCATCCGCATCGGCATGATGAGGAAGGCGATGAACATGCTGAAGGTGATGAACTCGCCCGGGCTCAGCTCGCCGCCCAGGGTGAGCGCCCCGCCATACCATACGACGATGATGGAGGAGATCGCCGCCCAGAGGCCCGTGAGCGGGAAGTAAAGGGCGTCGATCCGCTCGGCGATATACGTCGCGTCGCGAAGGCGCGCGGAATCCTGGTCGAAACGCTCGATCTCCCGCTCCTCCCGGCAGTAAGTCTTCACGATCATGATGGCGCCGATGGACTCTTGGAGCCGCGTGGTGATCTCGGCGAGCACCGCCCGCGACCGCTCGAAGGCGGGCCGGATGTACAGGCCGCACACGGCGGCGCTCAACGTCAGCAGCGGCAGGGTGCCGAGGGACGCCAGGGCGAGCTTCCAGTTCAATGTCGCGCAGTAGATCAAGCTACCGAGGAACAGCACGGTGCACCGGATGATCTGCCGGCTCTGGAACACCATGAATCCGCCGATCGGCTCCATATCGTTGATGACCCGGGACATGATCTCGCCCGTTCGGGTGCGGTCGAAGTAGGAGAAGGAGAGGCGGCAGAGGTGTTGGTAGAGGTCGCGCCGCATGTCGCGCATGACGTATTGCCCGAACCGCCCGCCCACGACCATCTCCCCATACTGCAGGCCGCTCTTGAGGACGGCGAGCGCGATGACGACGATGGAGAGCATGGGGAGCGTATCGGTGTGTCCGTCGATGAACACGGGGTCGACCATCGCGCCGATGACCGCCGGCACCGCGATCATCGCCGCCTGGGAGCCGATCGACAACAGCAGCACGGCGAGCTGGAGCCGCCAGTGGCGCAGGGACTCGGCTAGCAGGCGCTTCAAGGTGGGCAAGCTCGGATCACTCCGCGCGGACTACTCCGAACCAAAAGTGCTAGTGTAGCCCTTTCCTCCGCGACGCGCGAGGAGCCGCGCCAACGGCCGCCTTGCCCACACCCTATTGGCACGGCTACACTCGGGGGCTTCACCGCTCCTCGATCCCACCCGAGCGCGAGGCTCACACTCATGCAGCAAGCCGGCAACAGCGGCCACGACCTCACCACCGGCAGCATCCCCCGCCACCTCATCGGCTTCTGCCTCCCCATGCTCGCGATGAGCGGGCTCCGTAACGCCTACGACGTCGTGAACGGGATCTGGGTCGGCAAGGGACTCGGAACCGAGGCCATGGCGGCGATCACCGTAGGCTGGCCCGTCTTCTTCTTCCTCACCTCCATCGCTACCGGGCTCACCACGGCGTCAAACATCCTCGTCGCGCAGGCATACGGCGCGAAGGACTGGCCCGCGGTCGGACGCGTCGTTCGCACGTCGGCGGTGTTCGTGGGGATCGCCGGCGTGGCGCTCTGGATCATCGGCACCCTCATCGTGGAGCCGGCGCTCACGCGGCTGAACACGCCCGAGGACGTTCTGCGGATCGGCGTGGACTACCTCAAGGTCTACCTCATCAGCACCCTCCCCTCCTTCGGCCTCTTCCTCCTCGCGGCGCTCCTCCGTGGCGCCGGGGACGCGACGACGCCGATCTACTTCCAAGCCGGTGGCCTGGTCATCGCCGCCGGGCTCGATCCGATCCTCATGTTCGGCTGGTTCGGTATGCCTGCCTACGGCTTGATGGGGACCGCCTACGCTCTGATCGTCTCGCAGACCCTGGCCTTCGTGGCGACGGCCGCGTATCTCGCGTGGAGGAAGCACCTGGTCAGCCCGCCGTGGCTGCGGCTCCGCTCGGACGCGCGCTCGGCCTGGCTGCTCCTCCGGATTGGCGCGCCCGTGGCGGTGCAGCAGTCGATGGTATCCGGCGCGATCCTCGCCGTGGTCGCCCTCGTGAACAGGTTCGGCGACACGGCGGCGGCGGCATACGGCACGGCGTGGCGGATCGAGGGCTTCGCGCTCCTGCCGGCGATGACGATCGCCATGGCCGCATCGAGCGTGGCCGGCCAGAACATCGGCGCCGGCCTCTTCGATCGGGTGCGCGAGTCCTTCCGCTGGTCGCTGGCGCTCAGCGGCTCGATCACGGTGCTTGCGGGCATCCCCATGGTGCTGATCCCCCATACGCTGATGCGCGTGTTCATCAACGATCCGCAGGTGATCGAGACAGGCGCGGGCTACCTCCTACGGCTCGCGCCGGGCTACATCTGCTTCGCGATCATGTTCACGAGCAACGGAATCATCAACGGCGCGGGGCACACCATGGTGACGACGGTCATCAGCGTGCTCAGCCTCTGGGTTGTGCGTGTCCCCGCCGCCTACTACATCGCGGGCCGCGTCCAGGCGGTGGAGGGCGTGTGGTGGGGCATCTGCGTCGGGTTCGCGACGGGCGCTGTGCTCAGCCTCGTATACTACCTTTCGGGGCGTTGGGAGAAGCCGATCGGGCTATCGAAGGCGAGCGGCCCCCCGGCGGGTGATGGGTAGTGGTGTGTGGCGCCCGTGGAGGAGTGGAAGCTGGCGCGGCCGGGAGGACTCGAACCCCCAATCTTCTGGTCCGAAGCCAGACGCCTTGATCCTTTTGGCTACGGCCGCGCTTGGGGCTTGTCTGTGTGGTGGCGCGGCCGGAGGGACTCGAACCCCCAATCGCCTGATCCGTAGTCAGGAGCCTTAATCCATTTGGCCACGGCCGCGCGTCGCGCCCCATCTCGGGGCTTGGTTATGGTGGCGGAGTGAGTGGGATTTGAACCCACGAGGGCAGGATTAGCCCACCCTATCTGCTTAGCAGGCAGACGCCTTCAGCCACTCGGCCATCACTCCACCGATTACCTTGTCAATCCAGATTCGGGAGTGTACCACGCCGTCTCGCCCCGCGCAAGCCGATTCGCGAGCGGGAGGGACCATGGGACGGTCTCCCGAAAACCGCGCCGCGCCACCCATCCCCAGGTATGGAGACCTCGATGCCGCGAGAGTTCCGCGCCGACGATTGGCAAGCCTACCGCATGGACTACGGCAACCCCCACGAACGAGTGGAGCCGGTCCAACAGGAGATCGCCGTCGTTGACGCCGCTCTGATGGAGCTCGTCGACGCCGGCGTGCTGCCCCATGCCAACTACCCAGCGGACAAGATGCTTGCCCACCGCCAGGGGATCGCCGAGACCTTCGAGATCCCCTGGACCGCCATCACCCATCGCCAGCAGCGGCTGATCTACGCCATCAACGCCATCATCCAGCCCAGGAATATGATCGCCGCGGGCATCTTCTGTGGGAACACCTTCGTCTCGAACGCCGGCGCCGGCGTCGGGCCGGGGGCGTGTTATGAGGCTGCGAACCTCATCGGCGTGGAGATCAAGCCCGAAGAGGCCGAGCGCGCCGAGCGCAACGTTCGCCGCATTGACCCGACGGGCGTGGCGCGGGTCGTGGCCGCCGATGCCAGGGATGTGGTCAGGGAGTTCCCCGCCGACATCCACCTCCTCTACCTCGACGCGGACGGGACCGACCATCGGGGCAAGGGCATCTACTACGACATCCTCCGGGAGGCGTATCACAAGATGCCGCGCGGCGCGGTCGTGCTCGCCCACAACAGCGTGAACTCGGCAACCGCGCTGGTCCACTACCTGGAATGGGTTCGCGATCCCGCCAACATGCGCGCCAGCGTGAACGTGATCCTCGACGGCGAGGGCCTGGAGGTCTCCGCGAAGTAGCGCGACCCCGCGCAACCGACCCCTCGCTCCGCGTGTCCCATATGGCGTTTCCATCGTGCGCAGTCACGATGACGAAGGAGATGAGCGCGGTGTTGCGTCAAGCGATCGGATCGCACGGGCACGGGTGGTCTCTGTGGTCGGTGATGGTGGTATTGGGGATCATCGCCTCGGGCAACGCGCTCGCCCAACCGGGCGAGGTCACGGCCAGCCTAGAGGCGGACCGGGTCGAGGTCTATGATTTCGCCGAGGTCGTCCTTCGGATGGACCCGCCTCCGCCTGGGAATCCCTTCACCGAGGTCGAGGTGCGGGGCGAGTTCGGGCAGGCAGGCGGTCCCGCGCGCGTGGTCGAGGGGTTCTGCGACTCCGCGGATGGCAGCGAGTACCGCATCCGCTTCATGCCCACCGTTCGCGGTGAGCATACCTACCACATCAACATCCGGGCCGGCGGGGAGGAGTGGGCCTTCGAGGGACGGTTCGAGGCTGTGGACGCTCGCCGCCGAGGCCTGGTGCGCGTGGATCCGGAACACCCCTGGCACTTCATGTGGGAGGGGACCGGGGAGCACTACTTCTACAACGGCACCACTGCCTACTTCCTCGCGGGCTGGGACGAGGAGACCATCAGGAGCAACCTGGACCGTCTGGCTCGGCTGAAGGTCAGCCGGGTGCGGTCGGCTCTGGCGGGCCGGGTCCACGACGGCCAAGCCTGGTTCGAGAACGTCTACCCCACGGACCGTTTCAGCTTCTGCCTCAATCCTTGGGTGGCGGCGCGGCCCGAGGATGTCGAGGATCCGGGCTTCGACGTGACCCGCTTCAATGTCGAGTACTGGCGCAAGTGGGATGAGCTGCTCCGCCACGCACGGGACCTCGATGTGGTCATCTCCGTCATCTTCTATGTGGACGGGGCGCGGCCAGGCGTGTACCCCTTCGGTGACGACCCGGCGGGCGCGGATGAGCAGCGCTACTACCGCTACGCGATCGCTCGGCTCGCGCCGTACTCGAACGTGATGTGGGACGTCACGAACGAGTACCAGCTCTTTCGCGACGAGGGGTGGGCCGAGCGGATGGGCGCCCTTATCGAGGAGACGGACCCGTACGGACACCTGACCTCGATACACGGCCACGGCGACTTCCCCTTCCGGACTTCGCCCTGGGCGGACTTCGCCATGTACCAGGCGTGGGACGAGAGCGGCGGGTACCGGTTCATGCTCTCCCACCGGGAGAGGCAGGCGGCGACAGGCCGGCCCATGCCTCAGGTGAACGAGGAATACGGTTACGAGGACCACTACCCCGCCTGGGGCGGCGGGCGGCAAGCCCCGACTCGGGCTGCGGACAACCGTCGGCGGCTAGCGTGGGAGATCGCGATGGCGGGTGGCTACCAGACCGGCGGCGAGCGCGCCGACACCGGCACCGGCTGGGGACCCGACACCGGCGGCGGCTGGATCAACGGCCGGGGCGATGACTCGATGGTCCTCTTCCGCGGCTACGGGCACATGGTCGACTTCTTCACCTCGCTGCCGTGGTGGACCCTGGAGCCGGATAGCAGCTTCTACACCACCGAGAAGCGGGGGGCCGTGGTCACCGACCTGAGCCACGTCGCCTACACTCGCGACTCCGACGGCGCGACGCGACTCTACGTCGATGGTGAGCTCGTCGCGGAAGGCGCCGCCCCGGGCGCTCTGGCGAACTGGGACCCGTCCATGCGCCTCGGTCTCGGCAATGAGATGACCCGCGACCGCGCTTGGCTCGGTGAGCTGCACGGCGTCGCGATCTACGACCGCGCCCTGTCGGCCGACGACGTGGCGGAGGCCGCCCGCTCCGGGGAGCCGACCCCGGGGGCCGTGGTCGCCTACGACTTCTCCGAGGGTGCCGGCGACGTCATCCGCGACACGTCCGGCGAGGGCGCCTCGCTCGATCTCCGCGTCGAGGACCCGGAGGCCGTTGAGTGGCTCCCGGGAGGCGGCCTCAAGATCAACGAGGATGCGCTCATCGCCTCCGAGGGCCCCGCGACGAAGCTGATCGACGCGGTCACCGCGAGCGGCGAGATGTCCCTGCAGGCCTGGGTCTCCCCCGCCAACACCACGCAGGCGGGTCCGGCGCGCATCGTCACCCTCTCGCGCGATACGGGGCAGCGGAACTTCACCCTCGGACAGGGAGAGGCGGCCTACGAAGTGCGGTTCCGCACGCAGAACACCTCGGCCAACGGCGAGCCGTCCCTCTGGAGTCCGGGCAGCAGCACTGGGGGGCTCAGCGTCATGGGCCTCCGACACCCTGAGGGCGAGCTTGCAGTGGTCTACCTGGCTCGCGGTGGGGCGGTGTGGATCGATCCTGACGCTGTGGCGGGAGAGGATCTCGCGCGGTGGTACAACCCCCGGACGGGTGATTGGAGCCCCGCCGAGCCCGAGGATGGCTCGTACGTCGCGCCCGACGACGAGGATTGGGTGCTGGTAGTGCAGTAGCCCGGTCCGCCTCCGCCGCCCTGTGGCGGCGGAGGCGGACGAGCTGACGAGCGGCTAAGTGGGGTTCGGGACGAAGGCCCCGCCCCGGCACTGCTTCAGGTAGTTCAGGCCGTGCACTTGGCCGGTCATCTCGAGATCGTCGCGGTAGACGGGGTCATGCCACCCCTCGATGTCGATCGAGCCGCGGAAGCCGCCACGGCGCAGCTCCGAGATGATGTCGGTCCAGTTGCAGTCCCCGAAACCGGGGGTGCGGTGGAATGCGAAGGGGTGCGGCCCGTCGCAGCCGTGCTCGCGCACTACATCCCACAGCACCGTGCAGTCCTTGCCGTGGATGTTGAACATCTTCCCGACCCATTCGCGGAGCTGCGGCATCGGATCGATGAGGCTGACCATCTGGTGGCACGGCTCCCACTGGAGTCCGATGTTCTCGGAGGGGATCCGGTCGAACATCATCTGCCACGCGGTGGGGTTGTGGGCGATATTCCAGTCGCCCCGCCACCAGTCCCCGCCCATGTCGCAGTTCTCGAAGGCGATGCGCACTCCCTGGTCCGCCGCTCGGGCCTGCAGCGGGCCCCATACCTCGGCATAGCGGTCCATCGACTGGTCGATAGGCAGGTCAACGACTCGGCCGGTAAAGCCGGTCACCAGGTCGCAGTCGAAGAGGTGGGCGGCGTCGATGAGCCGCTCCCAGGCCTGGCGGGTCTCCTGCGCCTTGTCATCCTCCATGAGTGGATTGCCGAAGCAACTCAGGCAGCTCACCACGGCGTCGCTGCCGGCGAGAACCTCCCGCACCTCGTCCGCCAGCTTGGCGAGGTCGACCCCGCCGAGGGTCTGCCAGAAGGTGATGGAGAAGCTCTCGAAGCCGTGGGGCAGGATCTGACGGAGGTAACTCGCCGTGCTCGCCCCGCCATTGACCAGGGTTCCTATACGGATGTCGTCGTGCATGCCTGCTCACCTCGAAGGGGCGCCCATGGGCGCTGTAGGATGCCGCCCTATTCGGCAACCGTGAACCGGGAGCCTTGGGTGGCGGCCCGAAGTGGTCCGGCGTCTGTCAGGTCCTCATTACTCGGTCCGGCAGCCCGTCCCCGCGAAGGTCGCCAAGGGGAGCGACCGCGACGGGGACTATGAGGTGTACGTCGCGAAAACGGACGGCACGTGGGGACCCGTGAACGTCTCGCGGCACGGCGCATCCGACGAGTACCCGTCCCTGCAAGGCAACTGAGCGGGGCGCGTGTGCGCCGGTCCTACTCCACGTCGTAGACGCCCTCGGCCGCCGGTGGGTCCGGGGGCGTCTGCGGCGGGTTCGGAGTGGGAGATGGCGTCGGCAGGGGGCAGCCTCGCTCGACGCCGCTTCGGCTGTGTGCCCTGCCAACGCGCCTATCCCAAGGCCTCCACCCCGGCGCGTACGTGCTCCGCGCTTCGCCGCAGCTCCGCCAGCTCGCCATCGGTCAGCGGCAGCTCGATGATCTCCTCGATGCCGCCTGCTCCGAGCTTCGCGGGGACTCCCAGATACTGGCCGTCGATGCCGTACTGCCCCGACAGGCGCGCCGCTACGGGCAGGATGCGCTTCTTATCCCGCACCACCGCCTCGACCATCTGGAAGGTCGCCGCGGCAGGCGCGTAGTAGGCGGAGCCCGTCTTCAGCAGCCCGACGATCTCGGCGCCCCCGTCCCGCGTCCGCTGGGCCAGGGCTTCGATCCGCTCGGCCGGCAGGAGGTGCACGATGGAGATGCCGCTCACCGTGGAGAACCGAGGCAGGGGGACCATGGTGTCCCCGTGCCCGCCGAGAACCATGGCCTGCACGTCCTCCATGGCAACGCCCAGCTCAAGGGCGATGAAGGCCCGGAACCGCGCCGAATCCAACACCCCCGCCATGCCGAAGACCCTCGACGGGTCGCCGCCCACCACCCGGTATGCGACCTCGCACATGATGTCGAGGGGGTTGGTCACCATCACGAAGATCGCGCCGGGCGACCGCCGGTGGGCCTCGGTGATGGCGCCCTCGACGATCTCGGCGTTCATCTTCTGTAGATCATCCCGCGACATCCCCGGCTTGCGGGCGAGCCCGGCGGTCATCACAACGACGTCCGAGCCCGTCGTCTCGTCGTAGCCGTTGGCCCCCACGACGGAGCGCGAGTGGCCCATGACGGGCGCCGCCTCCAGGAGGTCTAGGGCCTTCCCCTGGGGCAGTCCCTCGATGATGTCCACCAGGACGACGTCGCCCAGGTCGCCCTCCGCGATCCTCTGGGCGCACGTGGCCCCCACGTTTCCCGCACCGATCACCGTGATCTTCATCGCGGTCATCCCCATTCGTTGCGCCCCGTGGCGCCTTCACTCCGTGGCGTCGATGATCGCCCGGGCCTTCTCGATGCGATCGGCTGCCGCCTCCTCGCCCCGGTGGCGAAGCATGAGCACGGCACGGCGCAGAGGCTCAGAGGCCCTGGAGGTCACGGACGGGGGGTTCCTCCCGCTCCGCTCCCTCCGGGCGCCGCTCCCTCGTCCGCGGAGCCGCTGCCCGGCCCACGGGATCCCGCAGGTACTGGTAGAGCGGCGGCCGCTCCGAGTCCTCCGCCTCCGCCGAGAGCAGCGCCGAGAGATCCCACGGCACCGGCTCCTTCAGCCCCGGGTCGAACACCGTTGGCTCCGCCTCCGGCCACCACTCAGCGAGGGCGGCGCGCCAGTCGGCATAGGTGAACTCCTGGGGCGGCGAGGTCAGTGGTGGCAGCGCCTCGGTGTACACATGCCTAACCAAGTCATCCAGGCAGCGCTCTCCGCCGCTCGCCGCCCGCATCCGCGCGTCGATGGCCATGCCCCGGAACATCCCGCCGATGTAGCACAGAGACGCTGCCCGGGGCTCATCGAAGAACTCCTCCTGAGCGTCCGCCAGGGTCAGGCCCGAGGGCAGACTCTGCAGCCGGCTCCAGAGCTCCGAGAGAATCCGGCGCACCGCCCCCTCGCTGAGCACGCCGGCGCGGCTGCACAGCACATAGGCATAGTACTCTGTGAACCCCTCGGCGAAGAACAGCAGGTCGCGCGCCATGGGTTGACGGCCATGGCCACAAAGGTGCACCAACTCGTGGGCGAAGAGCCGCGACACGCCGGGCAGATCGGCCCCAGGCGCGCCGTACTCCACCGCCAGGGCCATGGAATCGGCCTTCGCCGAGCCACTGACCCCCTTCACATCCGCTGCGTCAGGGAAGAAGAACAGGTACTCCTCGTGCGGCGGCGCGCCGAGGACCTCGATCGCCTGCTCGAGGATCCGCTCGAAGGCCTGGAGCATTAGGCCGGTATCGATCGCGGGACGGTCGCCGAAGGCGATGAGCGCCCGAAAACCCTCCACTTCCAGCGTCTTGATGTCCCACAGGCCGAGCCCCACGTAGTTGGACAGAAGCGAGTTGAGCGACTGCGGCACGTACGCGTCGCCCTCCTTCGGCCATGGGACCACCTCGCTCCAGCCCTTCGGGACCTGGAAGCGCACCCGCACATCGGCTTCCCACACGTCGGGGATCAGGAAGAGCGCGGACCCGATGAGAAACGCCCGCCGCTCGTCCACGTACGGGTGCTCGAAGGTCAACGACAGGGACCGAGGGCTGCCCGCGTGGTTGCTGACCTCGAGCCGGTGCTCCATCCGTATCGCGTAGTACACCCGGTCCGGCGCGCGATCCCAACCATAGATACGGTCCTCGGCATAGATAGGCGGGATGACCTGATCGTTCTCATCCACGGCTACCAGGTGCTCCAGGTGGTCGCTCTCGACGTTGCTGTAGGCGTACCCCAGGGGAATGGTCAGGTAGATCGGCTCATCCTCGAACCCCGAGAGGCTCATCTCGACATCGACCAAGGGCGCCCGGGCCAGGTCCACACAGACCCGGTACTCCACGCGCTGCTCCGCCGCTGACCCGGTACCGAGACCCGAGAGCAGCAGCGCGGCCACCAAGGTGGCGTGGCGGAGCGAGTGCCTGAGGGTGGAACCACGCATCAAGCGCACCGGTCGTTTCTCCTGGCTATGAGCTTCTCGCGCAACCTGGCTTTCGGCACCTGCGACATGGGCACTGGCCTTCCGCGATCGTGGGATCGTGTCTGCTCGCGCCGTTGGTTGCGCTAAGCGAGTGCTTGGGCAATGCGCTCGACGCCACGCTCGATGTTCTCGTCAGATACGGCGAAGGAGAGCCGGATGCACGAGTCGTTCCCGAAGGGTTCGCCCGGGACGACCACTACCTTGGCATGCTCCAGGAGCCACTCCGCCATCTCCAGGGAGCCGGAGAAGCCCTTGTCGTGAATGTAGGCTGAAACGTCGGGGAACACGTAGAAGGCGCCGCCGGGCAGCGGCGTGACCGCCTTATCCAAGGACCTCATGGCCTCCATCATCACGCCGCGCCGGCGCTGGAAGGCCGCCCTCATGGCCTTGACCTCCTCCTGAGCACCCTCGAAGGCGGCGACGGTGGCCGTCTGGCAGAACGACGTGGGGTCGGAGGTGAGGTGGCTCTGTAGCGCCCCCATGGCCTTGATGACCGGCGCGGGGCCCAGCGTCCAGCCGATGCGCCAACCCGTCATGGCATAGGTCTTCGATGCGCCATTGATGACGATGCAGCGCTCCACCATGTCTTCGCCCGCCGAGAGGATCGACACGAACTCCGAACCCTCGTAGACGAGCTCGTCGTAGATCTCATCCGTGAGCACCCACAGGTCCGCCTCCCGAGCGATGTCCGCGATGGCGTGGATGACCTCCGCCGGGTACACGGCGCCCGTGGGGTTCGAGGGCGAGTTGAGGATTATCATCCGCGTGCGATCTGTGAGCGCGGCACGGATGTCGTCGGGATCGGGCACGAAGCCCTGTGCAGGGCTGGCGTCCACGGCCACGGGCGTCGCGCCGGCGAGCTTGACCGTCTCCGGGTAGGTGAGCCAGTAGGGCGCGGGGAGTATGGCCTCGTCCCCTTCCTCGAGAAGGGCGAGGGCCGCGTTGGAGATGGAGTGCTTGGCGCCACAGGAGACGAGCACCTGAGCAGGCGCGTAACTCGTCCCCCGGGTACGGTTGGTCCACGCGGCGATGGCCTCCTTGAGCGCCGCTCCGCCCTTGGGCACGTACTTCGTGTCGCCAGCCTGGATGGCCTGGATCGCGGCCGCTTTGATGGCCTCGGGCGTGTCGAAGTTGGGCTCCCCGGCGGTGAAGGCGATCAGATCCACGCCCTCCGCCCTGAGTGCCGCGGCCTTCTTGGTCAGGCCGATAGTGGCTGATGGGGTGACCTGGGTCGCTCGCGTGGCTAGTCGCAATGCGGATCCCTTTCCGCCCGGGCTCCCACCATCCGGCGGCATGGCCCGAGAGACGTGTTGTGAAGCACCCCTAGGGGCGCGTTGTGCCTCCCTAGCGGCGGCCCGTGGCGTCCCGGACCGTGGCTACCACAATAGCATATGCGCCACCGCCCCCGCGATACGGCCGCGCGCTCCGCTATGGACGCGGACTCAGCTCCTCTAGCAACGCCTCCACCGCGGCGCTGAGCTGCGGATCCCGGCCGGCGGCCTCGTCCTCGGGGGTAATCTCGACGTGGATGTCGGGCTCAGCGCCATGCCCCTCCATGTCCACTCCGGTGTCGCCGATGAACCAGCCGCGCCCGGGCATCCGCATCGACGAGCCGTCGACGAAGCTCACCGATCCGGTCGAGACGACGCCCCCGGCCGTTGGCACACCCACGAGCTTGCCCAAGCCGAGGGTCCGCACCGCGTGGGCGAAGATCTCAGCATTCGAGAAGCTGTTCTGGTTGATGAGTAGCACGATGGGCTTGCTCCAGATGTACGAGGGCCGCCGGGACTGGGGATAGCCCATGTCCCCACCACGCGCCCGGGTCTGAGCATGGGGCTCCATGGAGAGCATCGCGAGCAGATGATCCGCGGTGCTGCCGCCTCCATTGTCCCGCACGTCGATGATGAGGCCATCCTTGCCGTAGCCCTCGGCGTAGAGATCCCGCTCGAACTCCGCCACGGTAGCCATGCTCATGCCGGGCACATGGATGTAGGCCAGCCGGCCGCCGGAGAGCTCGTCCACCTTCGCCCGCCTCTCGGCCAGGAGGGCCTGGTAGCAGAGGCTGCTGACAGTCCCCCACGACACCGGCCGCACGATGACCTCCGCCATCTGGGCATCCTCGCCCTCGCCCCGCTGCCGCGTCACCGTAACCCGCTCACCGACGCGGTTCTGCAGGGGGAGCCAGCGGGAGGCCTCATCGGTCACTGGCTCGCCGTTGATGGCGAGCACCACGTCGCCCTCCTCGATATCCACCTCGGCGGCGTCGCAAGGCCCGTCGGGCAGTACCCAGTTCACCCGGAGCCCAGGTCCCTCGTAGGCCGCGTCATACCCCAAGCCGAGCCAGCCCGTCGCGTAGCCCTGCAGGGAGGGTCCCGGCGACGAGAAGCCCATGTGGCTCGAGTTCAGCTCGCCGAGCATCAGGTTCATGATCGCCGCGAACTCGCGGCTGTCCGAGGCGGCCACCGCCGCGTCCCGGTACTTCTCCCGCATCGCCGCCCAGTCCACACCGTGCATGGTGGGGTCGTAGTAGCCCCGGGCCATGGACTCCCACGCCTCCTCGAAGACCTGCAGACGCTCGGCCCGGGCGTCGCGGTGAACCGTCATGCGGTGGTCCTTGGCCTCTGACCCACCGCCCTGCTTCACGTAGTTCAAGCGGCCACCCACGAGGGCGTAAAGGCCCTTGCCCTTCTGATCCCAGCGGTAACTACCCACCGAGCCCGACTGGATCTGCGACTTGTCCTCACCCCGCGCGCTCATCCGCCACAGCCCCCGCTCCGCCTCCCAGGAGTAGGAGTAGGCGATGGTCTCGCTGTCGGGCGAGAAGCGGGGATAGGTCTCATTGGCCGAGGAGCTGGCGATCCGCCTGAGGCGTCGGTGGATACCCTCGAAGTCGATCTCGACGACCAAGGTGTCATCGTCGCCGGCCTCCTCTGCCTCGGCCTGCTCGGAAGCAGGTTCGGAAGGGGCGGGCTCCACGGGCGGATCATCCTGGTCGGCGAGGTCGTCCACGTCGTCCGCCGCCTCGCGGTCCGCCTCCAGGGCCGCGGCCTTGGTGAGGTACACCATGTAGATGTCCCAGTCGCTTCCCCGATAGGAGTGGAAGGCGAGCATCGTGCCGTCGGGGGACCAGTCAGCCCCTCCGTCGTCAGCCGGGTCCATGGAGATGTTCACGGGCGCCGCAGAGCCGTCGGCGGGCACAATCCACACGTCGTGGTTGTACTCCTCATCGGGTCTGGAGTAGGCGATCCAGCGGCCATCGGGCGACCACGACACCTCCGGCTCAGCCCAGCCCTCCAACAGGGTGAACTCCTCCCCCGACTCCAGGTCCCGGATGATGAGGTCCCCGAGACCGCGTGTGTAGGCGAGCTTCTTGCCGTCCGGCGAGGGGTTGAGGGAGAACTCGGGCTCAGGGGTGTCGGTCACCTGCTCGATGACCACCTCCAGCGCCCGACTCAGGTTCGGCTGGGCCTCCGCCTCCTTCGCCCGGTAGATGTCCATGCGGCCCCGGTCGTTAGCGACGAAGTACACCCAGTCTGAGCCCGCCGGCCAAGCCACCGCGAACTGCGAGGCGGCGTCATCGGTGAGGTTGTTCAGGACGCCCCCCTCGATCTTCATCACCCCGACATCGCCCCGCGCCACGAGGGCCACCTGCTTCTCATCGGGCGAGACGGCGAACTCCGAGGCCTGCGTCGTCACGGTGAGGAGCTGCTCCGTGTCTGGGCGGGAGTCGTCCGGGGCACGGAGGTTCAACAGTCGCGGCTCCTCGCCGGGGGCCATCACGTAGAGGGCCGCCCCACGCTCGAAGGCGAGGAGCTCCCCGCTTGCTGCGATGCAGGGGTTGCGGATCCCGTCTCCCTCGAAGCGGGTGACCTGGCTGGGCTCGCCCGTGCTGAAGTCAAGCCGCCAGAGGTTGAACGTGCCATCTATGTCTGAGACGTAGTAGACAGCATCACCCTTGGGGTCCCAGCGAGGCGCTGTGTCGTGGCCGCTATGCTCCGTTAGCCGGGTGTGGACGCCCGAGGGTCCATCCCAGAGCCATAGGTCCGCGTTCGCTGACCCGCGGTATCGCTTCCGATCGAGTCCAGCATAGGAGCGGGTGTAGACGATGCGTGTTCCATCGGGAGAGACCGCCGCATCCCGTGCGTGGACGTCCATGAGCCGCCGGGGTGGCCCGCCGGCCAGCGGCAGCGCCCACAAGTACCGGTCGGGACGCGGCTCCACGAGGCGCGTCGAGGTGAACAGGAGCTCGGAGCCCGATGGGTCCATCCCAAGGAGCAGCTCGGCGTTCGTCGAGTAGGTCAGCCGGCGCAGATCGCCGCCTCGGGCCGACATAGCCCAGATGTCATCATTGCCGAAGCGGTTGGACATGAAGTAGAGCGTCTCGCCGTCGGGAGAGAAGAGGGCCCCGTGATCGTAGGCATCATGCACTGTGAGCCGCATCGCCTCGCCATCGGCGGTGGACGCCAACCACAGATCGCCCTGATATGTGAACACGATTCGGTCGCCCAAGGGTGAGAGGGCGGGCTGCGTGGGCAGGGAGATCCCGCTGGAGGCGAGCTCCTGCGCCGACGCGACCGACGCGAGGAGCAGCGCGGCGGTGAGTACCCGCAGTGTGCTACAATGTTGCATAGAAACCTCCGGGGGTAGCGCGGAGGGGTACCGCGCTGACTCTCGGCTTTGCGGCGACACGCCGGCAACCGGGCTGGCCCTGATTTCGTGGCGGTCGCCGGAGTGCCCTCCCAGAGGGGATTCCTGGTGATTCCGGGAACCTCGAATCTGACCGGGCGTCCGAATAGAGTGACGCACAAGGGGAGTGATGCTAGATGAAGAGCGCGGTCAAGCTTTCCCTCACGGCCTTACTGGTTCTGTCCCTTGTCGGGGCAGCCGTGGCCGCCGCTATCACGGTGAAGGTCAACGGGACGACGGTTCGCAACAAGGTCGCCCCCTTCACCCGCCACAACACCCAGTTCGTGCAGATAGAGCCCGTCTGCAAGGCCGCCAAGGTCGATTACAAGTACGACAAGGCCGCCGGGCAGGTGACGCTCTGCTATGGCGACAAGTGCACCGCCTTCAAGATCGGCGAGGGGCCGAAGGACGCCTACCTGAAGAACGGCGAGCCCACCGCCGCCTACAAGGTACTGGCGCAGAAGCTCGCGGGTACCGCAACCTACAACGCGGACGCCGGCGTCATCAGCTTCACCATCAACTGAACCCGTGACGTGCGGGTGATCTGAGCTTCGGAGAGCGGCCGGCCTCAACCGGCCGCTCTCGCCGTTATAGTGCGCAGCGCAATGCTGAAAGGACGACTTGGATGCCCCTAACTCACGCTCCGCGATCGGCCCAATGGTTCCTGCTGGCCACCGCCCTCGCGCTCTACGCTTCCGCGGCGCTGGCCCAGGAGCCCTCCCCGGCGCCCCTGACCGGCCCCGCCGGTGAGCCGGGGCTCACCCTCCGTTACTTCGAGTGCGACGTCGACACGGTGCTGGATCTCGACAGTCTCGACGACTACACCGAGACCGTCGTGGACGCCATCGCCCTCCCCGAGGGTGCTCGGGACGACTATTTCGGCCTGGAGTTCTTCGGCGCTATCGACATCGCCGAGGCCGGTGAATACACGTTCTACACCACCTCCGATGATGGCAGCCGCCTCTACATCGGCAAGTCCCTCGTCGTCCAGAACGACTACCCCCACGGCGCTACCGAGAAGTCCGGCGCCATCGCCCTGCAGGCGGGACGCTACCCCCTATACGTCGCCTACTTCGAGGGCGTCGTCGACCAGGTCCTCGAGGTTGCGTGGGAGGGCCCGGGGATCGAGAAGGGCCCCATCCCATCCGACCGTTTCACCCAGCACGAGAAGGTCGTCAGCTTCCCTCGTGACGCCGTCTCCACCACCGTCCTGGAGTGGCCTGAGTTGGACGTCACCCTCGCGGTCACCGTCGACACCCGGGATGGCCAAGGGCTGGCCCAGTTCCATGAGGTCATCCCCGCGGTGCTCCAGGAGCACTATCCCGCCATGCTGGACATCCTGGCCGTAGAGGACATGCCCCTGCCCGAGGCCATCGGTTTCGTGGTCAGGCCCGAGATCGGCGCCCCGGCCTATGCGTCGGGCCGACGGATCGTCCTCGATGAGGGCTGGTTCACCGCCAATCCTGACGATCTGGGCTGCTTCATCCACGAGATGACCCATATCGTGCAGGCCTACCGTAACACGCCTCGGGACGCGGGCTGGCTCGTCGAGGGCATCGCGGACTACGTGCGCCACAAGATCGGCGCCGATGAGCGATGGTCGATCCCGACCCGGTACCGGGACGGGATGGACTACACTCGAGGCTACGGCGACGCCGCGGCGTTCCTGATCTGGATCGAGGACGAGTACGACGTGGAAGTCGTCCCGCCGGTGAATGAGGCCCTGAAGCGCGGCCGCTACCGCGCCGACCTTTTCGAGGAGCGCACGGGGAAGACGATCGAGGAACTGTGGAACGAGTACCAAGAGACCGGGGAGTAGCGACCCCACTGACCTGCCCGTGAGCCGATCCAGACGGAGGGGCGGAGGAGGACTCGCCTATGCTGGCTGTAGCACCCCTGGTGGTCGGCATGATGACCCATGACGCGAACCTGAGACTCTGGTACGAGCAACCGGCAGCCGCGTGGACCGAGGCGCTGCCGGTGGGGAATGGGCGCCTGGGTTGCATGGTGTTCGGCGGCGTCGACGAAGAGCGCATCCAGCTCAATGAGGACAGCCTGTGGTCGGGTTCGCCGCAGGATGCGGACAATCCCGAGGCCCTGCAAGCGCTTGCAGAGGTCCGTGAGCTGCTCTGGCAGGGCCGGTACGCCGAGGCTCGGGAGATAGCCGTCCGCAAGTTGGTCTGCAAGGGCCCCGGCTCAGGCAGCGGCAACGGAGCCGAGGGGCCCTACGGGAGCTTCCAGACCCTCGGCGACCTTCACCTGAGCTTCCCCCATCAGGGCGATCCGGTGGATTACCGCCGGGAGCTCGATCTGGCGACGGGCATCGCCCGAACCACGTACCGCCGCGGAGGCTATGAGCACAGTCGGGAGGTGTTCGCGAGCCACCCCGACGAGGCCATCATCGCGCGCCTCACGACGGACGCGCCGACGGGGCTCTCCTTCCAGATACGGCTGACGCGCCCTGAGCGGTACCGCACCCGGCCCGATGGCGCCAACGGCCTCATCATGGAAGGCGTCATGACCGATGGCGTGGGTGGCGATGGGATGGCCTACACCGCTCGGCTGCGGGCCGTGGCCGAGGGAGGCGTCCTGCGGGCCGAGGGCGAGGGGCTGGAGATCGAGGGCGCGCGGGCGGTGACGCTCATCCTGTGTGCGGCGACGAGCTATCGCCTGAAGCCACCCGACTACACGGGCAACCCCCACGGCGAGATCACCCGGGCGCAGATCGAGGCGGCGGCCGGCGCCACCTACGCCGATCTTCGAGCCCGGCACATCGCCGACCACAGCGCGCTCTTCGGCCGGGTCAGCCTCGAGGTCCCGCGCAGCGCAAATGAGGCGCTTCCCACGGACCAGCGACTCATACGGCTCTCCGAGGGGGACGACGACCCCGGTCTAGTCGCCCTGTACTTCCAGTACGGCCGGTACCTGCTCATGGGCAGTTCCCGGCCTGGAACCATGCCCGCGAACCTCCAGGGCCTCTGGTGTGAGCACATCCAGGCGCCGTGGAACTGCGATTACCACACCGACATCAACGTGCAGATGAACTACTGGCCCGTGGAGGTCGCGAACCTAAGCGAGTGCTACGAGCCGCTGCACCGGCTCATCGTCAGCCTCGTCGAGCCCGGGGAACGAACCGCGCGGATCCATTACGACGCCGATGGCTGGGTGCTCCATCCGATCACGAACGTGTGGGGCTACACCTCGCCTGGCGAGCACCCCGGCTGGGGTCTGCACCTGACCGGTGGCGCGTGGATCGCTCAGCACGTGTGGGAGCACTACGCGTTCACCATGGACCGGGAGTACCTGAAGGTGGGTTACCCGATCCTGGCGGGGGCGGCGGACTTCTTCCTGGACTGGCTCGTCGAGGAACCGCGGACCGGCCAGCTCGTGAGCGGTCCGGCAACGTCGCCGGAGAACGCCTTCCGGACCCCGGATGGGACGGTGGCCTACCTGAGCATGGGCCCCAGCATGGATCAAGAGCTCATCTGGGACCTGTTCACCAACCTCCTGGAGGCGTCGGAGGTGCTCGGAATCGAGGATACGCGCGTCGCCCGGGTGCGTGAGGCGCGGGCCCGGCTGCTGACACCCGGCATCGGCTCGGATGGCCGGCTGATGGAGTGGGCCGAGGAGTTCGAGGAGCCTGAGCCCGAGCATCGGCACGTCTCGCACCTTTTCGGACTCTATCCGGGCCGGCAGTTCACGGCCGAGGCCACCCCGGAGCACTTCGAGGCGAGCCGCCAGTCACTCGAAAGGCGGGGAGACAGCGGCACGGGTTGGTCGAAGGCGTGGAAGGTGTGCTTCTGGGCTCGGCTGCGGGATGGGGACCGGGCCTATCAGCTCTGCCGCGAGCTGCTGCGGCTCACGGCGTTCCAAGGGTATGACATGTCGGGCGGCGGTGGCGTCTACGCGAATCTGTTCTGTGCCCACCCGCCCTTCCAGATCGACGGGAACTTCGGCGGCGCGGCGGGCATCGCGGAGATGTTGCTGCAGAGCCACGACGGGTCGATCCATCTCCTGCCCGCGCTGCCCGAGGCGTGGCCAATGGGCCGAGTCGAGGGTCTGCGGGCGCGGGGCGGCTACGAGGTAGACATCACGTGGCGCGAGGGCGAGTTGGCCTCGGTCCGGATCGTCTCGCACGCGGGCGGCGTGGCGAGGGTGCGGGGGGCCGAGGGGCTCAGGGCGTATGGGCCGAATGGAGAGTGCATCGCCGCCGACCCTGCTACAGGCTTGACCGAGTTCGCCACGCAGCCGGGCGAGGTGTGGCGGATACGGTAGGAAGGGAGCCTCCTATGAGACGCCTCCTGGTTACGGCACTGGCCCTGGCGGCGATCAGCCCTACGGCGGGCGCGCAGACGCTCTTCCATGAGGACTTCGAGGGCGCCAAGCCTCTCGACGGATGGGGCGGGAACGCCGGCGAGATCATCGAGGTCGACGGCGGGCACGTGCTCCACATCATCCAGCCCGCGGGGGATGAGCCTCCGGAGAGCGCCATCGCGACCCTGAGCCTCCCTGCTGAGGAACTTCGGGGCAAGCGAATCACCCTGCGGGGGCGGGTGAGGGCCGAGGGCCTGAGCGCCAAGCCGAACGACTGGAACGGCGTCAAGGTGATGCTGGTGCTCGAGGTCGGCGAAGGCCGGGAGTACCCCCAGCTCGACCTGTTGAGCGGGTCGTTCCCGTGGGGCGAGTCCTTCCGCGTGATCCGGGCGCCGGAGGAGCTGACGGCCGCGACCCTCGTGTTGGGGCTGGAACTCGTGTCGGGAGAGGCCTGGTTCGATGAGATCATGATCACCGAGGGCAGCGGGATCTGGGACCAAGGCCAGCGGCAGGCCGAGCGGTTCAAGGGCCACGACGTCGAGCGCCTGCGCGGGGCGATGCATGGTCCGAACTTCGTGGAGGAGGACTTCCGCGCCCTGGTCGAGGACTTCGGCGCGAACCACATCCGCTGGCAGCTCAACTGGGTGCCGATGAAGGAAGCGGAAGACTGGGCCCAGGACCTGGAGGCGTACGACGCGTGGCTCGCCGAGGCTCTGGAGGATTGCGATAAGGCGGTAGCCCTGGCGGAGGAGCTCGGGGTGCTGCTGCTGGTGGATCTCCACACGCCGCCCGGTGGCCGCGCCGACGGGGGCGTATGCCGGATGTTCCAGGAGAGGCCCTACCAGGAGAAGCTCCTGGAGGCGTGGGACATCATCGCGCGGCGTTACGCGGGTCGGACCGCCGTGTGGGCCTACGACCTCATCAACGAGCCGGTCGAAGGGATCGTCGCTGACGGGTGCATGGACTGGCGGGCCCTAGCGACGGCGGCGACGGACGTGATCCGGGCGGTCGACCCGGGTAAGCCGGTGCTCGTGGAGCCATCGCCCTGGGGTGGACCTGACGGGTTCGAGACGCTAGTGCCTCTGGATCGGGAGCGGGTCATCTACGGGTTCCACATGTACCTCCCTCACCGCTTCACGCATCAAGGGGTGGGGGATAACCCCGTGGGTTTCAGCTATCCGGGCGAGATAGACGGGCGGCAGTGGGACAAGGAAGCACTGCGGGAGGCCATGGGCGCGGCCGCGGAGTTCCAGGAGCGGTTCAATGTGCACATCCATGTGGGGGAGTTCTCTGCCATCCGATGGGCGCCGGAGAACAGCGCGTACCGCTACCTGCGGGACGTGATCGAGCTCTTCGAGGAGCACGGCTGGGACTGGACCTACCACGCCTTCCGGGAGTGGTCGGGCTGGTCGGTGGAGCACACGACGGACCCGGACAACCAGGCTCGGGCCGAGACGCCGACGGATCGCGAGCTGCTGATGCGGGAATGGTTCGGCCGGAACGAGCGACCCTTCGGGCGGTAGGCGTGGGGCTAAGGGGTCGGCGGCCAATCGTAGGCGACGGCGAACTCGTAGACAGCTGACGTGGTGCGGTGGGCAACGTAGAGCCGCCGCCCATCAGCGGAGAGGGTCAGACCGTCCGGTGATAGGTCGGTGTCGACGGTGGCGGTCTCGGACATCGTTGCCGTGTCGACGACCGTCACGGCGCTGCCTGCGCTGTTCGCCACGAAGAGATCACGCTCGTTAGGCCCCAGCAGGATCGTTCCAGCGCGACCCTTGGTGAGGAAGCAGGTCGAGCGGACGCGCCCGCCCAGCCGGTCGACTTTCGCGACGGTGGGTGGGTCGTTGAGGGCGACGAAGAGGGTGTCGCCATCGCTGGTCTGCACGAGGTGCCGCGGGCCCCGGCCGACGACCAACTCGTCCTCCACTCGCCGCTTCTCCCAGTTCACCTTCAGCAGTCGGTCCGAGCCTGTGAGGGCAACGGTCGCGAAGGGCTTCGAAGGGTGGACAACCGCGCCGCGGGGATTGGCGGGCAGGGGGACGAGGCCAAGTGGCTCCGCTCTGGGGCCATCGATCAGGGTCAGGTCCTGGCTCACCCAGTTGGCGATAGCGACGACGCGCCCCTCGATATCGGTCGCGATCGCCTCCGGTCCGTCACCCGTCTCGGACTCGGCCACCCGCTTCATAGTCTCAAGGTCCAAGACAGCAACCCGGCGGCGGTCCTCTAGAGTGACCCACGCCCGGGTGCCGTCGCGAGTGAGGCAGCAGGCGAGCGGCTGGCCTTCGACGGGGATCTGCTGGACCAGCCGGCCGCGCTCGGGATCCAGGATAGCGACGACCTGGGCGGCTCGGCAGGTGATGAGGATGCAGCCATCGGGCAGGGTGACGAGGGCCTCGGGCCCGGTGGGCACATCGAACTCGCGCCGCTTCTCGAGGGAGACCGCGTGTTTGCCGACCGTCCAGTGGAGCAGACGTTTACCCTCCAGCAGGGGGCCGAAGCTGGCGAACTGGGTCGTCGGCTCCGACGTCTGAACGCCGTCAGTGGGCAAAGCGGCGGACCACACCCACGCGGCAAGCCCGACGAGGGCACAAAGGCCCACGCCCCAAGCCAACGCCGCCATGGTCCGTCGGTAACGACCCGAGAGGTGCTCGCTCGGCATACACCGCCTCCGACCGAAGCGTTCGGTAGTGCCGGCGAGAAGGCCTGCTGGGGCAGGTCGCGAAGTGCCCGGATGCACGGAACGGCGATGGGTGGAGGCAAGGCGTGAGCGCCGCCTGGACGCTGTCCCCAGAGCTTGAGCGAGAGTTGGCCGGCGTTGGCTTCGCGAACCCCGCGGCCATGCGGGGTGTGCTACAGCGCCTGCCCGGGGATGATCCGCCGCCCAACCTCCTCGCCCTCCTGGAGGTGCTCATACCGGCGCTCGCCGAGTGCCCCGATCCCGATCGCGCCCTCACCAACCTCTCTGACTTCGCCCACGCGCGGCAGGACCTGCTCAGCCTGGCCGCCGACCTCATCAGCAGCCCTGACCTCCGTCACGACCTCCTGCGCGTGCTCAGCCACTCCCAGGTGTTCGCCAACGTGCTCGTGGCGAGCCCGGAGCTGATAGACGTGCTGCGGATGACCGACGGCGAGCCCCCGACCAGAGAGGAACTCCTTGCATCGGCCCGGGAGGCGTGTCGGCTCATGCCAACGCGGCGCTCGAAGCTGAACGCGCTTCGGCGTCTGAGGAAGCGGGCGCTGCTTCGGATCGGCACGGCGGATCTGCTGGGCCGGCTGAGCTTCGACGGAGTCGTGAGGGCGATCAGTGACTTGGCGGACGTGTGCCTGGAGTGCTGCTTGGAGCTGGCGCGGGAGGAACTGACGCCCTCCCTGGGCACGCCTCGCGATGAGGACGGCGAGGAGATCCCCCTGACCATCCTGGGGCTCGGCAAGCTCGGCGGCCAGGAACTCAACTACTCGAGCGATGTGGACGTGATGTTCGTCTGCGGCGGAGTGGGGCTCACCGATGGCCCTCGCTCGGCGCCGGCATTGGACTACTTCGATCGGCTGGCGCGGCACGTGCTGTCCTTCATGTCGGAGCCCATGGAGGAGGGGATGCTCTTCCGCGCGGACCCGCGGCTGCGGCCCGAGGGCAAGGCCGGTCCCCTGGTGCGGACGCTGGAGGGCTGTCGGATCTACTACGAGTCCCACGGTCGCGCGTGGGAGCGGCAAGCGCTCATCAAGGCGAGGCCGGTGGCCGGCGACCCGGAGCTTGGCGCGGCTTTCATCGCCACAACACATCCCTTCGTATACGCGCGGCGGCTCGATGAGGCGGATCTGGCCGAGCTCCGCCGGCTGAAGCTCCAACAGGAAAACCTCTGCCATGGCCGCGGCCAGTGGGAGCTGGACCTCAAGCAGGGCGGCGGCGGGATCAGGGATATCGAGTATCTCGTGCAGGTCCTGCAGCTCGGGGCTGGCGAGCGGCTGCCCGTGATTCGGACTCCCCAGACTCTCGCGGCCATCGCGCGGCTCTCCGAGTGCGGGGCGCTCACGCGAGCTGAGGCGCGTGACCTGCGCGACGCCTACGTCTTCCTGCGCCAAGCGGAGCACGCGGTGCAGATCCGCGAGGAGCAGCAGCGACACACCCTTCCACCGGAGCCGGCGGAACGGGAGATCCTGGCGAAGCGGCTGGGCTATCGGGGCGCTGAGGAGTTCGCCGCCCTACTGGCGCGGCATCGGGAGCGGGTACGGGGGATCTACGAGGAGGTCGTCCACGGCGCGGGCTGGACGGGCGAGATGCGCCGATCCCCGCTCCAGCGGTACGTGCTGGGTGTGGAGGCCGGGCCCGATAGGGCGCGCGCGGAGCTGGCGCGGGCGGGGTTCCGGGATCCCGAGCGTGCCCTGGGGGTTTTGGAGAGCATGTCCCAGCAGGCGTCGAGCCTCGATGACGCGCCGGCCGAGACCCTGGCGGAGATCGTGGATGACTTGTGCCGCTGGGTCGCCGCATCGGGGGATCCGGATGCCGCGCTGGTTGGGCTGGATTCGCTCACGGGGCTCAGCGGCGGCCGCCGGCGGTTCTTCTCGCTGCTGAGGGAGGAGCCTCAGATCGGGGAGTTGCTTTCCATGCTCGCCGGCCGAAGCCAGTTCCTCACGCGCTGGCTCGAACGACGGCCCGAACTCATCGACAGTCTCCTGGACCCTACCCGGCTGATGGAGCCGCGGTCGGTGGATGACTTCGCGGAGGAGGTGCGGGGCATCGACTGGGGCGCCGGCCTTCCCGCGGCCTGCAAGCAGCTCCGCCGCCTACGCCGTCGGGAGATGCTCCGGGTCGGGCTGCGGGACGTCGCGGGGCTGTCGGACCTCCACGAGACCGCGGGCGAGCTCACGGCCCTCGCCGAGGCGATCCTCTCGGCGGGCGTCAAGGCGGCTTGCGAGCAGCGCCTCGCCGGGACCTCGGGACTCGCCGCCCTCGCCGTCGGGAGTTTCGGCGGCAGGGAGTTGCACTTCAGCTCCGACCTCGATGTCGTCTTCGGGCTCGATCCGGAGCGGCTACCGGGGTCGCCCGAGGCGGCGTCAAACGCCATGCGGGACCTCGTACGGTCCTTCGCCGAGGCGGACCCGGAGGGCAGTCTGTTCGAGATAGACACGCGCCTGCGGCCCGAGGGACAGTCCAGCCCCCTCGTGCCGGCACTGGCGACCTTCGGCCGCTACTTCGAGGAACGCGCGCGGGTGTGGGAGCGCGTGGCCGCCGTTCGCGCCCGGCCAGTGGCGGGCGATCCGGCGGTGTGCCAGCGGCTGGCCGAGAGCTACAAGCAGTTCGTGTACCGCGCGCCCCTTACCCCGGAGGAGCGACTGGAGCTCGACCGGGTGCGGGGACGCATCGAGGGGGAGCGAGAGCGCGGGAGAGCCGGGCTCCTCGATCTGAAGCTCACCCAGGGAGGGCTCGTGGACCTGGAGTTCGCGCTGCGGATCATCCAGATCGATGCGGGCACGACCATCAGGAGCGTGCGGGCCCCCGGTCTCCGGGAGACCATCCGACTCCTGGCGAGGGCCGGAGCGATCCCCGCCGCGCTGTCGGAGCGGCTCTCGGCGGCGTGGCGCCTGCTGCGCGGCCTGGAGATGCGACTGCAGGTCGTCTACGAGGAGCCGAGTGGACTGCTCGACCTCTCGGACGAGTCGCTCGCGATGATGGGACGGAAGCTCCACGCCTGCGTTAGCCTCGCCCCGCTCACGGCAGGGGAACTGCGGGAGCGGATCGACGGCGCGATGGCCCTGGTTCGAGGCGTGTACGAGCGGGTCGTCGATGGAGGACCGGGGGCCCTGAGGTGACCTCGGCCACGGAGGTGCCCATCGCTCCGTGGCGGATACTCCCGCAAGGAGGCCGGCCGTGACCTTGAGGAACGCGCTGTGGTGTCTGGGAGTCGTAGCCGTCATCGCGCCGCTCATCATCTGGGGCCCGATCCCCGAGACGCGGGTGCCCGGCCGGACGGTCATCAGCTACTGGGAGAAGTGGACGGGCTTCGAGGGCGAGGCCATGCAGGCGACGGTGGACGCCTTCAACGCTTCCCAGGATCGGGTCTTCGTGAAGCTCCTGACGGTTAGCCAAGTCGATCGCAAGATGCTCCTGGCGACGGCGGGCAACGAGCCTCCCGATGTGGTGGGGCTCTGGAGCTACAACGTGGACGCCTACGCGGATAAGGGCGCTCTCCTGCCCCTCGATGAGTACTGCGCGGACGCCGGGATCGACGCGTCGGACTACGTCCCCGTCTACTGGGAGATGTGCCAGCACCGGGGCCGCACCTGGTCGCTGCCCACCACGCCGGCCACCGTAGCGCTGCACTGGAACAAGCAGCTCTTCCGGGAGGCGGGGCTGGATCCCGAACGGCCTCCAGAGACGCTCTCGGAGCTGGCGGAGTATGCGGAACGGCTGACCATCGTCGAGGATGGCGAGGTCGTCCGGCTGGGCTACATTCCCGCGGAGCCGGGCTGGTGGAACTGGGCGTGGGGCTACTTCTTCGGGGCGGAACTCTGGGACGAGGAGTCGCAGATCACCTGCGACGATCCCGGCAACATCGCCGCCTTCGAGTGGGTTGCGGGCTATGCTCAGCGCTATGGTGTGCAGCAGCTGCAGACCTTCCGCAGCGGGTTCGGGAGCTTCTCATCCCCGGCCAATCCCTTCCTCAGCGGCAAGGTTGCCATGGTGCTCCAGGGGGTGTGGATGCACAACTTCATCGACACCCACGCCCCAGGCTTGGAGTGGGGAGCGGCGCCCTTCCCCTACCCCGACGGCCACCCGGAGCTGAAGTACACGACGATCGCGGACATGGACGTGCTCTGCATCCCGGCGAGCAGTCAGCACCCGGACGAGGCCTTCGAGTTCATCCGGTACGTGAACTCAGTGGAGGGTATGGAGATCCTCTGCATGGGCCAACGCAAGCACAGTCCGCTCCGCGAGGTCACCGAGCAGTTCACCCGTGACCATCCGAACCCGTACATCGAGCTGTTCACAGACCTGGGGAGCAGTCCCAACGCCTACATCCGGCCGCGCATGGGCCTTTGGACGGAGTACCAGTCGGAGCTCACGAACGCCTTCGACCGGGTGTGGCTCGGCGAAGTGACGGCCAAGGCGGCTCTCTCCGAGGTCAAAGCCCGCATGCAGCCCAAACTCGACCGAGAGATCGAGCGCTGGGCGCGGCGCGGGGATAGCTACGCCGAGGGGTTAGGACCCGAGCGGCTGGGGACCGGCATGCCTCCGGGTGGCTGGGAGCTGGGCGATCCAGCGCCCGCGGCGGATGTGGGGGCCGCGATCGACCTCCTCGCCATGCCCGGCTCCTAGCCCGCCTTATTCATGAGAGTGTTTAGAGGTTGTTGCATGGGAGTGGGTAGTTCGCCTCGTATGGAGGGCTATGCGCCCAGGCAGGCCCACAACCATCGGCGGTTGTGAGGCCTGCCAAGCCCCCGCCGCTGTGCCGAAGTTGCCGCTGGGTTCCGCCCGAAAAGGGCTCGCTGGCAACATCCCCTCGAATCCCGCAAACCGTTGGGGCCCAAGGCTTCGAGGCTGCACAGGAGGGGTCTGTATGTACTATGTTCCATTG